>ULXP01065688.1_pt1 | contig 53001 bp, 59 predicted proteins | sample 1961351 | NCBI WGS metagenome assembly ULXP01 (sample SAMEA4835840, study PRJEB28245) | human gut metagenome | biome: gut microbiome; material: fecal sample | place: Denmark | collected 2008 | reverse complement strand
GCATACCATGAGAACGAAAAAGTATATCGTGGAGCTGAAAAGACTTGGTTACAACAGTAGTAACGGAAGATACGGCATCTTGTTATCGGACTTATGGATTGATATCGGATTGCATTGTGGGGAATGCCTGCAGATTTTGCTGGATGGCAGATGGGTACAGACCCGGATGAAAATGGATGCTGAGCGGAACTGGTATCTGGTGGGCACACCGTATCGTGGTGACCTGAAATATATTCAGGCAAGGATATAATAGGACACAGACATACCGACCGAAGAGAAGAAAAGCTCCTGGCAGGGCGCAAGGGTACTTTTGATGGACGGTACGGCTGTCGAAAGTGCTTTTGCGTTACTTTTGACAAAAGTAACAAAACCGCCCTAACGGGCATGAATACAATTTATGTGCCGTATCCGGCACTATTTAGAGAATGTGAGGTGAAAAAATAGGATGATGAAAAGAACAATCAGCGGTATGACAGGAACAGGTTCTCTTGCGCATAACAGAAGGGATTTTATTGCAGAAAATGTTAATCAGAACAGAGTATATCTGAACATTTGTTACCGGGATGAAAATCTGAAGGATGTTTACAAAGAACTGTTTGATGAATCGGTAGAACGGTATAATGTCGGGAAAAGAAATGATCGGAAGATTACGAATTATTATGATAAGATTCAGCATGGAAAGCAGGAGAAGTTGTTCCATGAAGTAATTTTCCAGATTGGAAATAATAAAGATATGGCTGCCGGGACACCAGAGGGAGATCTTGCGGTGAAAGTATTGGATGAATATATGCAGGATTTTCAGAGACGAAATCCAACACTCCGGGTATTTTGCTGCTATCTGCATCAGGACGAAGCTACCCCACATCTAAATATTGATTTTGTACCTTATGTGACCGGATGGAAGGGAAAAGGAATGGATACAAGAGGCTCGTTGAAACAGGCGTTGAAAAGCCTTGGATTTCAAGGCGGTGCCAAGCATGATACAGAATTGAATCAATGGATCAATCATGAAAAAGAAGTTTTGGCAGAGATTATGGAGCGGCATGAAATCGAATGGGAGCAGAAAGGAACTCATGAAGAACATCTGGATGTGTATAATTTTAAGAAGAAGGAACGTGCAAAAGAAGGCAAAGGCAACACCGAATGGAAGCAGTGGGCGGAGGCAGAGAAAGAAGATATTGCTCTCATTATGAGTCGGTACGGAATTGACTGGAAAAAGAAAGATACACACAATAAGCATTTATCCGTACTGGATTATAAGAAGCAGGAGCGGGCAAAAGAAGTGGCTGCACTTGAGGAGGAGATAGAGGGTGCACAGGTTGTTCTGGAATTAAAAGAGGAACGGATTGATTCTCTGGAGAAGGAAATTGAAAGTAAGCAAGACAGTTTTAGGAAAGAACAGTCTGAGGTTCAAAAGAAGCTGGATGATACCATAGCTGAAAACCAGAAATTGCAGACGGAGCAGGCACAGTTTGAGTTAGAGGAAGCAGGACGACTTAAGAAGGAGCTACTGGGAGCTGTCGATGGCGATGATTATCTGAAGGAGCATGTGATAGAGCTGAGGTATAAGAATCATATGCTTCGGGAGGAGAATCGTAGCCTGAAGGATAAGTTGGAAAAGGCATATGAGTTTATGAAACAGTTTGTGATTGGCGGGATTAATCTGCTGGAGAAGTTTATGGAGTGGATTGGTGAGAAGGTTAAGGATGTTGGGAGAGAAAGGTGACATATTTTGTCACCTTCCTCTTGAACTCAGTACAGAATTAATTTTCATAATCTCTTAAAGTCATTCCTTGTAAATTTCGCCAAGCTGTTTTACCGTTTGTACTATTGCCTGAAATGATACTTGCAGCAGTAGATGGACTACTAAAAATATAGTCTTTGGTAAATGAATAGGATGAATCTATTATATTTTCAGACATTAGTTTATTGCGCATATTAAGAAGGCTTGTGGTAAGAGATGAATTCGTCTTTTTTGATACAAGTGATTCCTTAAAAACTACAAATCCATCAGCTGTAGTAGTCCCTCTTGCCTTGAAATCTTTTCCTTCAAATACAAAAACTTCTGAGTTGCTATTTGTTGAAGGAGTAGCAGTTGCTTCGAGGACTTTATGTCCGACAGCGCTTAGCAAAAGTTTGGCATTATATATGAATTCTTCCATTTCTGCCTGGTCAGCCTCGGATAGAGAGGACTGGGTGGGAATATTGGAATTTTCGAGTTGATATCGTCCCGCTTCTTTGGCAATTGTATACATACGATTTTCTAAATATTTTACATGTGCCTTGTTCAAATTATTGTCTTTACTGATAAAAACGACACATTCATGCCAAAAATCTTTTTCTTTTAAATGAGTTAATAGGCGTTCATAAATATTTTCAGCTTCGCCTATGTATACTCTGTAGGTATCTGATTCGTCCGATTTTCCAAATAAAAAGTATATGCCCGTGTTTTTTAACTCTTCACGGTCGGAGCTTTCTTTTACACAATTTCTTGGTATTTTATAAGCTTTTCCTGTCCAATTTGATAATTCGCACATCCATCTTCCATCGGCTATGCCTTCTATAAGAAACAATCTGATTGATTTTCCGTAATTCATATTTTTTACCTTTCTTTTGCTATTTTTTCTTGCAAAGAAACCCAATAACTATTTATATATACCATAGACATTCTGCATTCGTGTTATATTTTGGATGATTCTTATTATCTTGACAGGTATATTTCACGGCAGGTGGAGTATTTCTGCAAATTCTATAGATAATTTGATCAATTTCTTGTTCGGATGAGATAAAGGTTCGTATCCAACCTTGAATATATAATGATGGAGGGTCAAAGGTACTCTTTCCACCATATCCGATATCTTGTTCAATTATGAATAATTGAGCTAATATAGCAGTTATATCTATTGGATTGATATATTGCGTAAAATGTATGTGAGTTAGTGGCTTAATTGCGTCTAAAGGATTCGCACCATAAAAGATTTTGTCAAATGCTATAAGTAGTTCTTCTTTGGATTGTGAAAGTTCTCTAGCACGCAATTTTAAATCAATAAGCAGGCGCAAGTGATTAGGACGAAATGGTTTGTTAGCACCTATTCTAAGAAAAATTTGAAAATTTGTATTAACGTCATAATTTTTAAATCGTTCAGATAATGTGCTGGGACGATAAATTAGAATTGCCTGCTCTCCGTTGTTGTAGACTTCGGCCATAGTATCAAAAGGAAGGTCTAAAATAATTTCTTTCATTTCATCATAGGTCATTTGATATCTTCCTCCTTAAAAAATACACTGATCTCAACACCAAGTGCATTTGCAATCTGGTTAAGCGCCGAGATAGAAAGACTCTTATCACATCCAGAAGCTTCGATTTTGGAGAGATAGCTGATGCTGATTTTAGCCTGTTCTGCAAGTTGCACTTGTGTTAATTTAGCCTGTTCTCTGTAATTTTTTATATTTGCACCTATAACACGATATAGGTCAGTATCGTTCTCAAAATACATGGATTTACCTCTTTCACTATTTGTGAATATTATCTCATGAGATGTATAACAGATAAATTCACTTATAGTGAAAGAAAATTGCTATGGATTTTTAGAAAAAATTGAGTTACAATAAATGAATCAAAATAAAAGGAGGTAGTTCTTATAAGCTTACAACCAAATAATTTTAGACTTGAACCAACAACAGTCTGGTCCTTTCCGGACAGAGGCAGTTGGGCAACACATTCAGGCAAGTATCGTGGAAATTGGTCGCCGTATGTACCAAGGAATCTGATACTGCGCTATTCAAAGCCGGGAGACTGGATCTTAGATCAATTTATGGGCAGTGGAACAACGTTAGTTGAGGCGAAACTGCTTGGCCGAAATGCGGTAGGTGTTGACATTAATCCGCAGTCTGTTTTAATCTCTGAAACAAACTTACAATTCCAATGTGAATCTAACTCAAAAATATTTACACGAAATGGCAGTGCTACAGATTTGAATTTCATCAAAGATAACCGCATTGACTTTGTTTGCACGCATCCTCCATATGCTAATATCATTAAATACAGCAAAGGGGTGGAAGGAGACATTTCACTGTTAAATGTAGAGGATTTCCTAAATGAAATGAAAAAAGCAGCAGAAGAATCATATAGAGTGCTGAGAAAAGGCAAAATGTGCGCGGTTATGATTGGGGATATAAGAAAATATGGTAAAGTAGTGCCATTAGGATTTCGCTTGATGGAATGTTTTTTAGAGGCAGGATTTATGAATAAAGAAATTGTCATTAAAGAACAGCATAATTGCCGAGCAACCGATTATTGGGAAAAACAAAACAATAATTTTCTGCTATTGGCGCACGAATACATATTTGTTTTTCAAAAATAAGGTAATGCAATGGACATCGTAAAGTCAAGTAGTAAGTGCAAAAAATACAATAAAATACAATCATAACCCAAGTTCCTTTAACGCTGCGGCGAACATGTCATTTGATGAACGCCAGCCGAAGAGCTTCCGAGGATAGTTATTTATCCAGTTTTCTAATTTGACTATATCCGAACGGGTTACGCGTGTGAACGTGCAGCCCTTCGGGTAATGTTTCCGGATAAGCCGGTTCTGATTCTCATTGCTTCCTCTTTCGCAGCTGGTATAAGGATGGCAATAATAAAGATCAACACGCTTATTACCTGACTTATCAAATTGTATTCCGTGAGAGTCTACAAACTCAATTCCATTATCACACGTTATAGTTTTGAAGACCTGACTGAAGGAGCTGCCAAACCGTGACTGTAATCTATCAATAATCTTAACAACGCTTGTTTTCGTTTTATCCGGAATCTTGTATATCAATTCTTTCCTGGTTAATCGCTCAGTAAAAACGAGCAAAACATTCTTACTTGAACGTCTACCAACTACACAATCCATTTCCCAATGTCCGAAGGAACTCCGGGCGGACACAACCGGAGGGCGTTGCTCAATGCTCATTCCGACCGGAGCAGAGCAGGCATGTACACGTTTATGTTTACGCCTATTCTTATTTTTCTTGATATATAAATCCTTGTTGGATAAGGTTAAAAATAATCCCTGATCAATATACCTATATAGTGTGGTCTTACTTATCCGGGTATTAAATTCAAGCTCATTAACATCAGCATAAGCAAGAGCTGCCGCTGGGGAATACTTCCGATCATGAATCATATATTCAAGATAATGACAATATGTCAGGTCACTACCAATCTTTAATCCTGATCCTTTTTCTTTTAAATTCTCACGATACCGGCTATCAGCTAAATCAGAACTATACCGCGTTTCGGTAGTAAGATCATACAATGTATGCTCATATGCGCCACGCTTAAGCTCACGGTATACACTACAAGGATTTTTATGTAATTCCGCTGCAATAAATTTAACAGACATACCAGCACGAAGCCAGCTTTCTATTCTTATTCTATCGTATTTTGTAAAATGCTTATATCTACCCATATCTTATAGTACCTCACTAAATATCTTATGATATTTAATATTATACATTAAAAATACAAGCACCACAAGGGTACTTGTATATTAATTAATTATCCATTGTCCAATCTAACCGTTGACCACATTCAGGGCAAAAATTAGATTGCCAATCTTTAGTATATTCTTCAAAATCATGTTCACATATAGGACAAGAAGCATAATCATAAACCGGATGACCATCAGCATATCCACTAGATTCATATTCAACCTTAACCGGAATCTGCTTATCTAACGCATAAGTAGAAGCACATAATATATCATAAAATTCAAAAGAAGAAGGTTCATACAATTTCTTTAATTCAGTTGAATAAAGCAATAAAGTATCTGAATCATATTTATCAACATAAGACATAACATTACTTCCTTTCTGCCGTGTCAGCTTCAACGCTGCGGCGATAACTTGCTATAAATTCCTTCATGAAATAACTATAACTTTTAGCCAGCAAAGGGAACCAATCATGTTGACGGTACTGTCTTGCATACATAACCAGATCGAAATATTCAAGAATACAGTTATTTACAACAAAGTCCATCATTGTAGCAATTTGCTCCATCTCTTCGCCTGGTCTCATGGCTAAATAACTGTCTACATCAAATCCGGCATGACCAATTATGTAATCTTTATCGTATTGATACTTTTCCGGGTTATCTAGATGAGCGAAATAACGGACTAAACCAACAATACTATTACACGGTCGAATCTCCGGACAATTAAGTCCTTCAATTAATTTTGAAACATTATCGAAACTCTTAGGTCCATCAGCGTATAACAATACATGCCAATGCGACTTCTTTTGCTCTCCGGTAGGGTTCTGATCTTTGTCATGGAGTGGAGACTCACACCAAGGAATATGTAAGTCATCCAAAATATCTCTCCAATTATCCGGGGCACTGTCAGGATATACGATAAACGTCCATGCGCGAGTTTTAAAGCGTTTATCTTTAAAATAGTAATTCATAAAAAAACCTCCTCTATAGTCGGCACATGGCACACCCGGGGGTTGTCGTAGTCCCCCGGGGGCGATTGACCGCCCTTTATAATCCGCCAATAAAAATAGGCTTGACAGCAAGCATCCGGGCCTTGCGTGTTATCCGGCTTATGCGTTCGGCGTCTGCGCCGTGCGCCGCTTTCGCGTGGGCGCACTTGCTGGAGCCGGACGGCTTATAAGCCTACACGCGGCCTCTTACTGTAAAGCCGTATTTTTATCCGGCTCATTTCCATCTTTATCAATTTCATCTACACCAGAATTATCATCCTCTGGCAGCTCTTCAATGGCTGCATCAGAATCATCCGGCTTATCATCATCAGGATTATCCTGATTAGATTTAGCTTCATCAGATATATCCTGAAGTTTATCTCTGTCATATGTTACACATTGAAATTCAATGTCAGGCAACTTTGGAGCAAGGAAGGAATTGAAGGACTTGGAATACTTCGGGATATATGTAAGTGTCCTGGATCCAACGAAAAACAATATAAATGGTTCAAATTCGTAATCGTCTACAATCTTACCGCCGCTGCCATCAGAAGAATCATTATTAATATTCTGATATTTCCGGATCTTCTTACCGTAGCAAAACACACGCGCGACATTCTTAACCAGATACATAGCATCTGTCAGATCTCTTAGCTTCTTATCCACATCGAAAGTCTGGCTAAACATTACACATTTAACATAATAATGTCGCTGGAGCTTGAAGAAATCCCTTACCTTTGTATTGAAATTTTTAAAATTTCGGTTGTCGTAAATCATACCAACTTCATCAATAAGAAGTAAAACTTTAGGTTTATGAGGGAAGAACTTTAGCCGGAGCTTAACCAGCAGCTTCTTAATTCCACGATAATCATCCGGATCAATAGGCTTATAGTTAAAGTCCTTCAGGTTGAATTTACCAATATATTCCGGCTGGATGAAATAAACGCCGGGAATATGTTCCGTAGAATATACCGTCCATCCTTTCTTGATGTATTGCAAAGCATACTTGGTAAGAATTGTACTTTTTCCGGAGCCCTTTTTGCCGAATATCATAATAAGTTTATAAGGATTCACATAAGGATTAGTAGCAATCAAATACAAAGCCATAAATCCGAATATGACTAATATAATATACATAATAACCATGATGCACCTCCTAGTAATTATGACCGGAAAAGCGGTAAATGGAGCTGAACAAGATACCAAAGAGGATAAATAAAATACATACAATGCCTAAGTAATTAGTGCAAACCATATTAAATAATCCCCAGAAGCAAGTTCCAAAATCCGTCAAAAAAGCAGATAAGCTAGTCCACATATACACACCTCCTACAATATATTGCGCTTATTCTTCTTCATAAGACATATAAAAAAATATATAAGCGTAACAAAGAAATACAAAGCAATCATAATACATTCAATCTGCGCGAGACACTGGATGGAATAAGCATAAGAGTTATTCAATCCTAAAGTCTGCAAGGTATCGATAAAATCAGTACCAAAGACGAAAGCATAAATAATATCAACCATAACGACCTCCATTACTCACGATTTAAAATTCGCTGTAGCAGCGTAAAGAAAACGGTAAACAAATAAACTGTAAGAGTACCGGCAACAGCCATTAAAACCATTGCAACTACAGAAATAACAACCTGCGTATTATCACTTGTCAATCGTGGACCCAGCCAGATAAGATCACTTAATCCGGAAGAAGTCACACCGTACATAAGTTTCATAATTAAATCAACCATTCACTACCTCCTAACGGCTGCCACGCCGATAAAGCAATACCACGCTGGTAAATAATGCAGCACAAAATGTAAGAAAACAAAAAACTTCAACGATTGAAAAAACGAAACTTGGCAATATAAGCACCTCCTAATCAAAAAATTCTAAAATAACATTAACAGAACAAATTAAACATCCAACAATAAAAAAAATAGAGACAAAATAATATCCTAAAGATAAAAACACAAAACCTAAAGTAAAAAGCACTAATGATATAACATAAAGAATAATATGTACTAACATATGAAAATCCATAAAACCAACCTCCAAATTCTTCATTCAAAAAATATATCCCGGACATAATAAGAATCATATCCGGGATAAAAATTAGTGACGCAGTAAACGCGTAAATAAACCAACAGCACCGCCAAGGATCGGAACCACAAGAGCAATCGCAAGAACCGGAGTTGATACGATGGTCTGTCCAATGGTCGTTGCCTGATTCATCACCCAGGTAGCAGCTTCGCCAATCATTGCGAGAAATGTACCCATTGCAGTAGCTTCAGCAGCAACTAACATAACGCATTACCTCCTTATATTTTTTTATCCCAAATCAACAAAAATTAATGATGCAGTAGACGCATGAATAAGCCAACAGCACCGCCAAGGATCGGAACAACCAAACCTATAGCTAACACCGGAGTGTTAACAATAGTCGTTCCAATTGTAGTCGCCTGACCCATTACCCAGGTAGCAGCTTCGCCAATCATTGCAAGAAATTCAGTCATAAATAAACCTCCTTCAATCAACGTTAATAGTTACGATTTTATATGTTTAATCCGGTGAAGGATTGAAACAACGAAAGACATAAGAGAAACACAGAAGGATAACATTAATATCCAGTTCCCTTTTATCAAATTAAATAGATCAGTACAGCAGCCAAGCAGCCACTCTACCAACTGATCCGCTTCGGCAAAGTCCATAATCTGCACCTCCTACCTTGAAAAGATAAAACTGATCAAGAAACCAATCAAAAAGGCAGCAGCGAAAAAACCAAGTAATGGATAACCGCGGACGATAGAAGCGGACGAAAGCCAGCTAATAACCTTCTGCCATAGCTCCGGAATCCACTTAAATACTTCCAGCATGTCCGGAGAAGGGTTGAAAGGCCCATCAGAGCCACCTCCGGAATGTCCACCATCTAAATAAATCGCCTGGTATTTATATATAAAATTTGAAATATGTAATACCATAATCACAACCTCCTATCTGTCAATACGAATGATATATAGAGCAAGCAAAGCAAAAGCAAAAGGTAAAATAAAAGTAGGAAGATAATCATTAAGCAACAAAATAACACTTAAGGCAGCTATAACAGCACCAATAATTAATACCCAAAACAATTTCTGCATCAGCTCATGCGCTCCTTTCTAATAAGACCACTAAAGACAGCAAAGCCGGCACCCAAGACAAATACTGGAGCATATATACCGGAATCAGATACCATAGAACTCATAGATCCATTGATAAGTACAACATTATTTTTGACACCATCAGCAAAATCAAGTAATGTAGTGAAATATGCAGCGTTACCCATTGATACAATATAAGAAGTCAAAAACTCAGATAAGTCTTTAAAATCAGTGATATCATCAGTATCATTCTTAAGCAGCTTAATCAATGTAGTAAAGTTATCAGATATATCAGCCTTCAACGATACAATAGAACCAACCATATTGGAATCATCAAAGCTACCACCTCCAGAGGTGGAAGGAATCTTTGCAATTACAGCATCAAGCTTAGTAGCTGCCATATCATTAAATGAAGATAACTTGTTATAAACCAAAGTCAAATAAGTACCCATGCTATAAGGCTTAGAAAAATCATTACTAAGAGCAGATAAAATACTATCAAGCCTTGTCCGGATATCATTAGTTACTCCATAGATATATACAAGGTACTGCGGAACGTTTGGCAGCTTAGTAACGCCTTCCTCATATATCAAATCATTATGCAATCTATCCAGCGCGGCCGAGAGTTTGTCAAAATTTCCAGAGTAGTCAGGACCGGCAGCCGGAATTGATAAAGAATCAAGGTTATCAAATATACGCTTAAGATACTGATTAGATAAAGTGATATTATCAAATACGCTCTTCAAATCAGAATGAATTAATGTCCTTAACGAATTAAGATACCACTGAACATTAGATAGTTTCAGACTAATATCAGAAACAAATCCATATATAGTAGTACGTGGATTATAATAATCCTTACCATTCAAGGTACCAACATAATCATAAGTAACACGAGAAGTTAATTCATTATATTGAAGCAGCAACGTAGATAATGTATTATCTTTCAAAGCATCCGGTGTTACATCAAGAATATAAGACAATACTTTAGCAACACCAGAAGAAACATCAGAGTCTATACTTGAAGTAATTCCATAAATAATAGTAAAAAACGGATTAGTAACATCAAGAACATCATCATGATCAACAGTATAACCATTCTGACCATTACCGTTATCACCATAATTATGTGAAATATCAGGAAGATCACCAGTAATATCAGACAATGAACCATACGAAGGAGTAACAAGAGGAGTTCCAAAGTTTTTATCGTTGGTATATACAAGAGTGTAATTAGTAAAGTCATAGCCGCAGGAAACACCAAATTGGCTATTATACATAGTGCTATACGTGGATTTAAGAATCCAAGTAATTCCGTCAACAGAAGTATAAACATAATTGTTGCCTTCTCCATCAAAATAAAAACGTGGATTAGTCACTCCGCTAGGGAATCCTACTTCCTTGCAACGTTTAGCAGAATCAACAAAAATATAACCATAGCCTTCCTTGTAGAAGATATATTGATAATTAAAATAGTAATCAGGAGTACTAACTTTACTGGTATCTGGCTCATAGAATCCGGATATCTCATAATTCGAAAAGATACATAATAAATCATTCGGAATATAATGATAGTTAGACGCATAATCAGATGTATCAAGTTCTCCAGATGCCTTATAATCCATATATGTACGCACAAGAAAACCATCTTTAAGGTATGAGGTATAATAATAATTAAATGATGAAAGATTACATCTACAAGCATATACATTATCAGAGCTTCGATCACGCGAATCATCGTAGGAAGATACTTGTGCATCCCAATAATCAATAGCTTCCTTAGATGACATCTTATTATAAATAGCAGAACCAGAACCATAGTCAATAGTAGTCATATAATAATATATATCAGAATCAGTGTCAGAAATACGAAATGTACCATATTTGGGAGATGGTAGATAAGATTTAACTTTAGAATATGAACTCCATCCAATCAAAACATATACACGCAATTCAGAAGGAGAAAACCAATAGGAAGTATAACAAGAATATCCATCAAATCTGTATTCAAAAAATTCAGGATAATTATCATCACGAACATAGCGATTACTACTATATCTATAATGTGTTAAATTAACCTTATGCTTTCTATCAATGGAATAAGCCTTACCAGCATAAGTAAAGTTAACAGTATCAGCGTCATATGTAACATCAATATCAATATCAGCCGGAAGGGTAGAAACTTCAGGAGCTGCCGCATAAGATCTAAAAGAGCCAAAGCTATACACAACAAGAACAGCCACCATAAGAGCAGCTACAGCAGAACATATTTTTCTATGTTTTCTTAAAAAATCCATGCTTGAACCTCCATTAAAATTGATATATAATTTAATAAAAACCGAAAGGAGTATACCGAAATGATATTACTATCAGGAACAACACAAATCATATTCATTATAGGATACTTATTCTTTTTCACATTATTAATAGCAGCACCAATAATAATCGTATTAAACATTACAAAGAAAAAGAAAAAAGACGAAAATAAAAAAACAAATATGGGATGTGATATAGGATGTGAAAAATGCAATATGGAAAAATGTCCTAACAATCCTAAAAATAATCCTCCGGAAGAATAATCCGGAGGATATATCATTTAATCCTCTTCATCTTCAAGGATTTCCTTCACTACTTTCTTTTTCTTTAGTTGTGGAACATAAGTATGTTCCTCATGCACATGTACAATCTTACCGCACTTATTTAATCGAATAAGTAAAGCGGTATTGATTACACATATAACCAGTATCAATATAGCAACCATTAATTACCTCCAAATTTACTTGAAATTGATATCAGTAATTGCCATTCTGCCATTCTGCCAGGCGGCAGTTATAAGCATCTCTTTAGAAATACAAGCAGGTGTCAGCTTATCAAGAAGCGGCTGGGAGATCCATATATCCTCAACACATGAGCCACCAACACCATCCAATCGCGCAACCTCTTCCGGCGTATAATCACGCACACACTGAACCTTCGCCATAGGAAGGCCTTTTTTTGAAGTCAACTTACAATAACCAATAACTAACATAATTTTTACCTCTTTCTTTCTCGCATCATTCCATGCGTTGTATTGTAAATTCTATATCACACCCGGGGCTCGCCACCCCGGTTGTTGATATGGGTTAGAAGAAGTATATATAATACATACCTCTTGCACTTAGTATAAAACTACACATAATGCAATGGACATGAAAATTTGGGTTGTCATTTTTGGTGTTTATAAGTATAATAAACATATGTTTTTGTCTATAGACATAGAGAAGAGGAATCCATATGAGTAATTCAAATATTACTCCGTTTGTGAAATGGGCCGGCGGTAAGCGTCAGCTTTTATCACAAATAAAAGAAAGAATGCCCGAAAAATATAATGATTATTATGAACCATTTGTGGGTGGGGGTGCAGTTACATTTGAACTACTACCTGCAAATGCTCTGATAAATGATATCAACAAGGCACTGATAAATGCATACAAGCAGATATGTAATGCACCGGAAGCGTTTCTGAAGGCTGTAAATAAGCTTGATGAAGAAATGTGGGAAGATGGTAAGGAATACTATTATTCTCTGCGTGAGCATTACAATGATAAGCTGATGAAAGCAGAATATGATGCAGAATTGGCAGCTTTGTTTGTGTTTATTAATAAGCATTGTTTTAATGGTTTATACCGTGTAAACGGCAAAGGATTATTTAATGTTCCGTATAACAATAGCCGGAGAACTTCTGTTGATGAAGGATCTATTATGGAAATTTCTAAATATCTTCAAGGAATAACGATTACTGATGGAGATTTTGAAGAAGCCTGCAAGTGGGCTAAGAAAGGTGATTTTGTATTTATCGACAGCCCATATGCACCATTGAATCCGACATCTTTTGAAGCATATACTAAAGAGGGATTTGACATAGAAAGTCATAAAAGATTAGCAAGACTCTATGATGAGTTGACAGCCAGAGGATGTTTCTGCATGCTGACAAATCATAATACGAAACTTATAAATGAATTGTATGGAGGTAAGGGTTACACAATAGATGTAGTGGGCGTAAAGCGCATGATTAATTCAGATGCTTCAAACAGAGTTGGAGAAGAAGTAATCATATACAATTACTAGAGGAGTCGAGATAATGGAGAACTTATTTGTAAAAAAAGTGCCATTATATTTTGAGACAGAAAAATCACAGTTAGTATTGGGTGATTCATTCAAAGTTTTAACAAAAATGAAACCAGAATCCGTAGATGTGATATTTGCGGATCCACCTTATTTTTTAAGTAATGATGGGATTACCTGCCAAGGCGGCAGGATGGTTTCAGTAAACAAGGGCTCATGGGACAAGCTTTCAGAAAGTGGAACCAGCGTCGAAGAAAAACATAAGTTTAATAGAAAGTGGATTAAGTTATGTAAGAAGGTACTAAAGCCGAATGGCACAATATGGATATCAGGAACATTACACAATATATATTCGATTGGTATGGCATTGGAGCAAGAGGGCTTCAAAATAATTAATAATATTACATGGCAGAAAACAAATCCACCACCAAACTTAGCATGTCGATGCTTCACACATTCTACGGAGACCATTTTATGGGCAAAGAAGAATGATAAGAAGTCTCGGCATTTTTTTAATTATCAGAAAATGAAAGAACTAAATGGTGGCAAACAAATGAAGGATGTATGGACTGGCCCATTGACAAAGGCGTCTGAAAAAAAAGAAGGAAAGCATCCTACACAAAAACCGGAATATCTTCTGGAAAGAATAATACTTGCCTCGACAGTGGAAGGGCAGGTTGTGTTAGATCCATTCTGTGGGTCAGGAACAACAGGCGTGGAGGCGTTACGAAACGGACGAAAATTTATAGGGATAGATGTAAGTGAAGAATATATGGAAATATCTAAGAAAAGATTGGAGAAGGTACTAAATGACAGATAGAAATTTTGATGAATGGCTGAGTAAGTTCAGACCGAGTATATCAAGTTATGATTACTATATCGACTTTGAAAAGGTCGTGAGAAATGTAGATGAAATCAAGGTGGAACTAAACATCTTAAATTCATTGATTGGCTCAAAAAATATTGAGGAAGATTTTGAGAAGATAGTGACAAAGTATCCGGAAACTTTACAATGTGTTCCTCTGCTTCTTGCGGTGCGAGGTCATGAAATATATGCCCAGGATGAAGAAGGTGCGTTCTTATATAATTTCAAACAGATGAATTACAATGTGGAGCAGTACAAGGTATTCATGCGTAAGACCGGATTATTTGATATGATTGCAAATCACTTAGTAAATAATCTTGTGGATTATGCGTTGGGTATCGAAACCGGATTGGACTCTAATGGTCGTAAGAATCGTGGTGGTCACCAGATGGAAGATTTGGTTGAAAAGTACATTGTGGCAGCAGGATTTGTAAAGGATGTAAATTACTTTAAGGAAATGTACCTCAAGGACATTGAAGAAAAGTGGAATATTGATTTATCTGCGCTTTCTAATCAGGGTAAGGCTGCTAAGAGATTTGACTTTGTAATAAAGACAGATAAGATGATTTACGGTATCGAAACCAACTTTTATGGTGGCGGTGGCTCAAAGCTTAACGAAACCGCAAGAAGTTATAAAATGCTTTCGCAGGAGGCAGATACAATAGATGGATTTACCTTTGTATGGTTTACAGATGGAATCGGATGGAAGAGTGCAAGAGGTAATTTGAGAGAGACATTTGAGGTCATGGATACGATTTACAGTATCGATGATATGGAGAATGGGGTAATGCAAAGGGTATTTGTATAAAAAGATTTTTCGGATTTGTTGTTGAAAATGTATTAAGAAGGTGGAGATAGTGAGATTAGAAGAGAGTTCAATTAGATGGGCAATAGAACATATAAAAAAACAGAAGGATACAGACTTATTTCCAAAATTAAAAGAATATGATTACTTATTCGAAGATGAAGAGTATTTGGTTACAAAGGTTTTGGAAATTGATATAGAAAATTATGTGTGGCAACCTTATAGACGATTCATAATCCCAAAAGACGAGTATTCATATAGAGCCGCAATTCAATTGGATCCGATAGATAACCTGATTATGGTTGCAATAACACATCAATTTGGACAAAAAATAGAGGATAAGCGTGTGCCTATTACTGAAAATAAGGTATTTAATTACAGATTCAGCCCAAAATCGGATGGCGAGTTGTACGATAAGAAAGAGGCTTGGAAGAATTTTTGGTCGGTTTCAAAAGAAAAGAGTAAGGAATATGGTTATGTAGTATATATTGATATTTCGGATTTTTATAATAGAATATATCATCACACTTTGGAAAACCAGTTAATAGATTGCGGATTTGAAAATTCTGTTATCAAGGCAATAATGAATATGTTAAAAAAGACAACACAAATTACATCTCAGGGGATTCCGGTAGGTCCTCATTCGATGCATCTGTATGCTGAGATGTGTTTAATTCCATTAGATGATAGCTTAAATTCAAAGGATTATAATTATTGTCGATATTCGGATGATATTATTGTATTTGTGGATACTATAGTTGAAGGACAAATTGTTATCTATGAATTGGCAAAAATATTGGATACTTTAAAGTTAAATATGCAAAGACATAAGACAAAAATATACACGAAAGAAGAATTTCAAAATCATTGTGAGGAAATGTTGAAAGATAATCCAATTAATGAGTTGGAAGCAGAAATGATAAATATTATTAGGACATATTCAACAGATCCTTATGCATCTATTGGAATTGACAATGTAAATGAAATTGATAAAAAGGTATTTAGTGAAGAACGTATAGAAAATATTTTAGTTAGTTATCTACAACAAAATAGGGATTATCAAAGAATACGATGGCTGTTCAGAAGACTTAGTAGTGTTGGAGTTGGAACAGCAGTCAATATTGCAGTTCGTGAAATGGATGTATTAATGCCAGCTATTAGTGATGTGGCATTATATTTTGCTTCTGTGGCAGACGAAAGTCAAGATGAATTGAATGATACAGGCGAAACATTATTGGCGTTATTGGAAAGACCTATTGTTAGTTCTAATGAATTCTTTCAAATTACTATATTAAATTTATTTGCTAATACGAATAAATTTAATCATATATCAAAGTTGATAGGGATGTATGGTAGGTCAACAGATTTTATAAAAAGAGAATTGATTTTAGCTGGGCGGACTGCTGGGGCGAAAAGTTGGATTCGAGAAATAAAACAAGATTTTCAAGCACTAGGAATATGGAGCCAAAGAGCATTAATTATGGCATCTGAATTACTTATGAAAGATGAAAGAAAATATTTTATCCAAAGTGCAATGCAAAATCAGAATAATTTGGCAATAGAAATAATTTCGAGGAATATAAGAAATAAGCCTTAAATTCTTTGGATTTCTGAATGAAAGTGATGGTGAAAAGTTTTGAATATTTCGTTAGAAAATACGGATTTTTTAAATTCATTTGATTTGTTATTGGAAACTACAATTGATAAATATCGGCGAGAAAGATTAAGTTTGTACGCATTGAAAATCAATGCAAATGAATTTAATTATAATAATTTGCAAGAACAGTTGGTAGATCCAATGATAGATTATGCTGTTTCTCGAGAGGTAAAAAAACAATATTCAAATAGACCAGGAGCTTTATCAAAAAAAGCGAGAGAAAAATTTAAGGAGTATTCGAAGAATGATGGAGAGTTAGGGGAACTACTATTATTTTGTTTTCTAGAGGCACAACTCAAAGCACCTAAAATATTGAGCAAGTTAGAATTGAAGACATCGACCAAATTATATGTAAATGGCGCAGATGGAGTGCATTTTTTGGAACTGGGAGATGGGAATTATCAGCTGATTTTTGGTGAATCAAAGATGTACAAAGATATAAAAGATGCTTTTGATAAGGCATTAAAATCCTTGTATGAATTTAAAAATGAAATTAATGAAAAGGGTGAGTCTAAAAGCGGAATAAATTATGAAAAATCGTTAATAAGTGACAACCTTTCTAAAGAAACATTTAGCGATGATGAGAAAAGTTTTTTAAAGGCTTTAATATATCCTAGTGAAGACCAGAATTTTTATGTTGATGATGCATTTGGTATATTTGTAGGATTTGAGATTGAAGTAAGTGAAGAAGAAAAATGCATGAAAAACGCTGAATTTAGAGAATTGATACATAAAAGGATAGTGGAAGCGGTAGAAGGATGTATTGAAGATATTGGTAAAAAAATCAAGAGTTATAATTTACAAGGTCACGATTTTTATGTGTATGTAGTTCCGTTTACAGATATTGATAGTAGCAGGAAAGAAATACTTAAGGAAGTGGTATCATGAGCTTTATACAAGAATTAGCAAATAGTGCACTAAAAGATGATTATCTACAAAAACTTATTGAGAAAGCTGAGCATATTTATGGATTGAATTTTTTGAAGAAATCTAGTGACGATTTTCTGTCGGATAAGGAATATTTGGATATTATGCGCTTTGCAGATATCTTGAGTAGAGATATAAATTGTGAAGGAAGAAACATTGCGTATAAAATTATTAGTATTTTGTATCCCTTTTATAAAGATGATGAATACTACAAATTTATATGCAATAGTGTAATGACAAAACTGGGAAATTTTCCGTCATTAGGACTAATCATGGAAAAGGATGATGCTGGGCGTTATGATACTCCGGAATTGTTATTGGACAAACAACTTAAAGCGGTGTATCAAAAGGTTCCGGGAACAGAAAAAATATTTACAGATGCACAATATCGGTTGTTTGAAGCAATTAAAGATAGTAACCATTTTAGTTTTTCGGGGCCAACTTCCTTTGGAAAGTCATTTATAATGGATGCATTTATTAATTATATCATTGATGAAAGACATGGGGTAGACAATATAATTGTACTTGTACCTACTCGAGCATTAATTAATCAAGTATCAAAGCGTCTGAAGGTAGAAATAAAACATGAAAACTATAGAGTTATGACACATCCTATTGTTCCAGCAATGTATAGGCGAGATAATGCAAAATATGTGTTTGTATTTACACCAGAAAGAATGATAGCATATTTGTCAGAGAAGAATAATCCACTTATTAGCTATTTGTTTATTGATGAAGCACAAAAGATTATTGCCAAGAAAGATTCAAGAGCACCATTGTATTATCAGGCAGTATCTATGGCAGAACGAAAAAGTATTAAATTGTTTTTCGCCTCACCTAATATCCCTAATAGTGATATCTTTTTGAAATTGTTCGATAAAAGTACAGACGAATGTATGGTAATTAAAGAAGCGCCTGTATCTCAAAATAGATTTTTTATAGATTTTGTAGAACGAAAAGAAAAGATGTTTACTGAAAGTGGAAAGGATGATGTGTTTGAAGCTTTTGGAAATTACAATAATTTAAATGAATTATTATTGTATCTTGGAAGTGATAAGAAAAATATTGTATATTGCAATAGTGTTGAAGATACTATTAATTTTGCGCTATCTTTTTCAAAAGAGTTGGAAGAGAAAAGAGACTCTAGAATAGATGAGGTGATTAAGCTTATTCAAGAGTATTTACATAAAGAGTATTATTTGATTGATTGTTTGAAAAAGGGAATTGCATTTCATTTTGGGAAACTACCACAACGGATAAGAGAAAAGATAGAGGTGTTATATGAGCAAAAGGCAATTGATTACATGTTCTGTACATCAACACTTTTAGAAGGAGTAAATTTGCCTGCCCAAAATATATTTATTTTAAATAATACGATTGGACTAAGAAAATTTACAGATGTTGATTTTTGGAATTTGGCAGGACGGGCAGGTCGTTTGAGTAAAGAATTGTCTGGTAATATAATTTGTGTTCGTTTGGATAGTAATAAATGGAATGTGAAAGAGGGTGACATGGATATGATAAGAAAAAAGGTCATAAATCATGTTTCGCCAACTATTCTAAAGGGAGAAGACAATTTTTATAAAAACTTAGAAAATTCGTTACTGGGAAAACCATTTACTAAAAAGACTGTAACTAAGGATGAAGCTGAAACATGGAATCATTATGCAAATATTATATATTATCAAGAAGTTGCTAAAGCAGATTCCTTGTTAAAGAGCAATTTCATGAAGAAGAATCATAAAACTGCCAAAAAAGTGTTGGAGAATATTGAAAAGAACAATGTTGTACCAGAGAATATTTTAGAGCAAAGTACGAGCATTAAACCCGTGTATCAGAATGCAATATGGAATGTACTGAATAATACAGATAAGGCCTTCCCGGAAGAAATAACTCCGAAAGATTGTTATGGAGTGTTGGTTAATATGTATAATAATTATAAATGGTGGATTGAAGAATCAAAAGGAAGAAATCCTTTAGTGCGAGATCCAGAGCAACTAAAATATTATGCAGTACTTATGTACACATGGATGTCGTCAAAACCCTTGAATATGATAATAGGAAATATGATAAATTATTATAAAAAGAAAGGTAAAATATGGCACAGAAACGAAAATGTTCTATTTGTGCATACCAATAAAGAACATATTAATTGGGTGATTAACGACTTGATTGCAGATATTGATAATGCCTTGAGATTTAAAATAAAGAATTATTTCTCAAATTATTATTTGCTTGTAGCAGGGAAAAATGGAGTTGAAGCAGCAGGGGAGGATTGGTCAGAATATTTAGAGTATGGAACAACAGATAAAGTTATTATTGATTTGCAGAATGTAGGATTTCCAAGACATATTGCTATGTTGATAAAAGAGAATTATGAAGATGTTCTTGTATATGATGATAATGAGTTGACAGATGTTCAAACTGAAAAACTGTTAGGATTGTTACTTCAGGATAATCATAAACAAGAGCATGACGAATTATTAGATATATTAGGAATTGTGCAATGACAACAAAATGACAATACAATCCCTCGAAAATTCACGCAATAGGTACAATCCGGACAAAACTCACGGATTTTTACCACCAAAATCAACACATTACACCACAGAACAACTTGGCAAAGAGGAGTTTGAGTAAATGATACTGTTAAAGGGCAATATGGTTTATCGTCCAAATGGCAAATGAACGTATCGCCTACAACTAAATAAAACTAATCAGAGACCATAAGATGAGTCCAAGTATTCCTCATCTTACGGTCTCATTTTATTTTATCCCGTAGTAGCCGAAAACCTTGTAAATACTATAGTTTAGAGAGATATGTGAATTCTTTTATCTTTAAAGAGAAATCATTATTCATGGCTATTGTTGTCTCAGGGTAAAGACCTTTATCGCGATAGTCATAATAAACAAGATTGCCCCAAACAGGATAAAGGGATTTGCCCTGAGACATAGTGATATTTTTTTTAGTCATTTTTTGGGAAAATATCTGGGAAGTAGAAAACACAGTAAAATCAATGGTTTGAGGTCTCCCAAAAACAAATCTCCAAAAACGATAATAAATATTCCAAAAGTGAAAATATGTTTTTGAAAAAATCATTATGTATTTTTTTATATCTCAAAATATTACAATACCAGGAGGAAAAAGAATTACAAAGGGTGTTGTGAGAAGAAATCTGTATCTAAGTGTAATGAAATCTTTAAAGCGTATGATGCTATTCAGGATGCTTATGTGGACGTGTTATCTTCTAGGAACGACATAGTTGAAATCAGGTGTAATGTCCCGCTAGAAGATATGGATTATACATCTGATTTTTTGTGTATTAAGACATCAGGAGAAATGCTTGTAAGAGAATGTCTTTATCGGAAACTGATTACTAAGCCTAATCTTTCAAATTTGTCTATATGGTTCTAAGGGATATTATCATCTCTCTTTAGGGAGAGATAGTTGGATGTAATAATAAAAATATACCGATTTCTCTCTAAAAATGCCATATTGTATAACAAAATTAGAAATGAGGTTGGTATATTTTATTATATAGGGCTGTGGGGGTATAGACATAAGATTATTATTTTTCTATATCCATGTCTACAGGAAGGAGTTAAATTTTATGGATAATCAAATGAAGCAGATGATAGGTAATCATTTATGGGGATACAGAGCTAAAAAGGGATGGACTCAAGAGTTTGTTGCAAGACAGCTTGGTATATCAATAAGAACTGTGTCAAGAATTGAAAATGGAGCAGGCATATCTAAATCATTATTAAAGAAGACGTGCGGCTTGTATCGGATTCCTGTTAGTGAAGTATATGAGCAGAAAGTTTCAATCAACAAAACTGTTATTCCTACTCAGGTAGATATGATTCCTGAAGATGTTGCTGTAAAATTATTATGTCAAAGTTCCTTTGTAGGATATATTCAGAGAGAATCCATTTTAAGATTTAATGAATTTATTCAAAAGAATGCTATCATGTATAGGGAACAGGTGGAGGAAATATTACCAGAGGTCATCAGTAAGAAGCAGTCATATACCTTGTCGGATATTATAAGTTGCTGTATGGCTGTGAATCAGAAAACGCTGGATAATATCTCTAAGATTACGGTGATGTGATATTTGGTTTGTGCCGATATACGTATAATAGATAATTTAATGATTTGACTAAAATGACACAAAGGAGTTTTTTATGAGCGAATGGGAAAAAGCGAGAAGAAACTATAAATTATTAGAAGTAATATGTATTATTATCGGAGTAGCATGCGTTTTTATGGGTGCGATATGTGATATTCTGGTTGCAAATGATATTGTATTTTGGGTTGTTGATTCGTTATCAGATTTCTCTCTTGCGTTATTGCAGATTCAAGCTACAATCGGTACATTGACCATTGCTATAATTGCATTGATTAGTGGGAATATTTCGGATTCATATATGGGGATATCTATAAGTGATTATTATTTAAACATTAGACCTAAATTCTTAAAACAGAAAGCGATAATATTTGTTTCGTTAGCATTGATACTGATAAATGCTATTTGTCATATGTTGGCATTATATAATGTTGTTATTTTTGTTTTTGTTTTGACATTTTTCTTAGTAGGAGTATCGATTACAGAGGTTTATTCTATTTTTTGTGGGAAAAGAAAAATGCAAGAAGAAATAGAAATGTATTTTATACATGTAATAGAAAATGATGAGTATTACCAAAAAAAATATGATGTATGCAGCTCATTTGTAGATGACTGGAAGGAAATTAGCAAGATACAGAATGACGAGGAAGAAGAAAAATATAGAAAACTCTTTATAAAAGGAATTGAAGCATTAATCGAATGCAGCGATAAGCAAGGATATGACGATATGAATAAATTAAGCTATGAGATTGCTGTTAATTTGCTTACTGGAATAACTGAAAATGAAAAAATACATGGTATTGCTTTTGTACAGGAATTTTATCATTTTTTATGGATGTATATTTTGCAGGACAAATCTAGAAAATATGAAGCATTTAGTAGAATAACTTTATTCGGAAATGTTGCATATTACTTTGTAGATGCCATGAATTATATACCAAGCGAGGAACTTGAAAAAGTCATTAGTATAGACTCTTTCGTGGATAATGTATTGAGAGTATCATATTGGATCGGTTATGATGTCGAAAAATGTTCTTATGAAATAGGTTATTTAAATAGTTTTGCTCGACATATAGGTTTATATATCGCAACACAAAATAGAAAAGGGATTATGATAAATAAAAATTTTTGGGGAAATGTTCTAAAACATTGCCATTATTTTTATTTTGCTAATATGCCAGAAGACTTAATTCAAAATTATGCATATAAGAGATGTGCGATTCAGTTCGATTATTGTTATGGATTTTTTCTAAATAATCAAGCGGAAATTGTAAAAGAAAATTTATATTATTATTGTCTGGAAAATACTTATCAAGTTGAAAATAGACAACATGCAATTTTGATTTTAAGTGTTCATTGTTTTTTATATTATTTGGGATATAGAGAAAGTGAGGCATGTGTTGATTCGAACATAAAAAAACAATCTCAAAATATGCTATGCGATACAAAGGTTAAAAATGCCTTTTCACATTTTATATATATGTTATCAGAAAATCAACAGTATATGGACAAGAAATTAGAATCGGACATTTTAGAAATCTTAGATAGACATGAGCTTTTTCCGAAATATTCAAATTCTAAGGCAATGATTACTGATTTAGTAGTAAAAGATTTTTATTTATTTATAGTTCTTTATTTGGCCCACAATTATTATATCCCTGAATTGATTGAAAATGCTCTTGATATTGATAGGTATTTTTCTTGTGTTTACTCAACGAATAATGAACACACTAAAGCTGTATTACGTGAATTATACGTTTTGATTGATACTGATAATAGGGATGATGTGGCTGTTGATGAAGAAGTAAACCTAATGTTCGACATGTTGGAAAGAAAATTAAAAAAAGAATATAAGAAAAAGTTGATCGAAAAAGCTAAAGTTGCACAAAAAACATACGAAGAACAAGCGGATGTGCGTGCGATGTGTAAAAAGTTGAAAGTGCGTACAATAGAGAAATTTAGGAATAAATTTAGTAGTATTATTTCAGATAGAAATGGTGATAATCCCATAATAGAGATTAATGCGTTCATGCTCAGCGATTATACAGAGCATGTAAATGGAGAATTATATCAATCTTTTTATTCTGATTTGTTTGGAAATTTTGTATCGTATTTGATTTGGTATCTGAAAAAGAATAGTATGGTTAATTTGATGAATCGATTTGATGATTTCGTCGATGACAGGGCGTACATGCGATATTTACAGGATAATGACCTTTCTGTACTAGTTGGCTCGAAATATATTTTGTCAAATAGGGATTACACTTTACGAGAGGAATTTGACGAATTTCTTAATGACTATGACTGCATATATACGTCTTTGGTAAGAGATGGATTGGCACTAAGAAAAGGGAGCGTTGAAATATATTTGCACGATGTTCAAGTATCAATACGACCAGGTACAATAAAAGATATAAATGTTAAGCCTAATAAAGAAACAGGAAAATTTGTATATGAGGCTGTATCTGGTATGCCAGTAGAATTTGAGGAGAATGAAATAAAAGAATTGGTACATAATGAACGTAAAATAATAGAAATCATATTAAAGGTATCAATTAACACATATGATGTATCAGTTGGAACTATAATTTCAGGAGAAAAAAGTGATGGAAGTAAAATTTTATGATACAGTTAATGATGAACTATTGAAATTTGCAGTAATTATCTCACAGAGTAACGGCAAGTGGGTATTTTGCAAGCATAAAGAAAGAGATACATATGAAGTGCCGGGAGGGCATAGAGAAGCTGGAGAGGATATTCTTGAGACAGCTAAAAGGGAGCTGCAGGAAGAAACAGGAGCGGTCAAGTTTGAGATAAAACCGATATGTGTATATTCAGTAACCGGTAAGAACAGAGTAAATGAGACTGGGGTGGAAACATTTGGACTGCTCTGTTTTGCAGAAATAACTGAATTTGCGAAAGAATTACATAGCGAAATGGAGAAGGTTGTGCTTATGGATGAACTGCCTGAGAACTGGACGTATCCTTTGATACAACCGAAACTTATTGAGGAATGGGAACGAAGAGTAAAATGACGTATATGGAAAAATGAATGTATTTCAAGACAGATTTGAGGAGATAGTCAATGATAGAAAATATGAAGGTAGAATTTGGCAGAATATCGGATATTGATTCATGGATGCAGTTAGTTAGAAAAGTAAGTTGGAATTTTCCGGGATTAGAGACAGAACAGAGTATAGATGAACACAAAATAACGGTACTGAAATTCATGAATGATAAACGTGCTTTGTGCGTGAAAAACGAACAAGATATTGTTGGCGTACTTTTATATTCAAGAAAGCATAATATGATATGTTGTGTGGCTGTTGATCCGGCTTATCGAAAAATGGGAATCGCTACGCTTCTTTTAAGAGAGGCACTTGATAAGCTTGATAGAGATAAAGATATAACTGTGTCTACATTTAGAGAAAATGATGTTAAAGGAACTGCACCTAGAAAATTGTATAAGAAATTTGGCTTTGAAGAGGGTGAACTGATTGAAGAATTTGGATATCCTAATCAAAGGTTTGTGTTGCATGCTGACAAAAGTGCTATTATATAGATATTATTGTGGCGGTATCCTTCCCACAGTTTTGTACCATCCAAGCGGTCAATAATAGCTGTAAGCATATTGGTTTGTTCGCTCGGTAATTTTTTATGGTTTCCGAAGAGAGAATAATGGGTATTGGCAGTACAGTTTATTGTAGGTGGTATATTAGTGCTGAAGTTCACTATACGATTTATATATAGGAAAATGGTAACACCCTGTGTCGAAAAAATGTAACATATAATATTGGAGGCTTTTTATGGATAATAGTAAAGTTATAGATATAGTTTTGGAATATTTGCGTAATAAACAAAATTTGACAGATTTGGAAAAAGATATACTTTCATCTTTAAATAAATTGAATGAGAAACCGTTTGATAGAAGTGGTACAGAACAAAAATTGATTGAAAACAATATTAAGTATGAAAATATGCTTATTCCAATGCAACTGGGAGATGAAGCGCACTTGTTGCCTTTTGCACAGCTTAGTGATGATGAAATTTGGAATAACTTATATTTACAAGTTTTGGGGCTTTGCTTGAAAGAGCTGCAAATCATATCTTAATCCCCCCCGCCGTCAGGCATGCGCCTGACGGCTTTTCATATATAACACCCCTTTTATTTCTGCTTAAGCTTTTTTCTTTCTGCATACAGTTCCGGCAGCAGTAACTGCGAGAGCGGATACCATGAGCATTACAACAAGTAATGCGATATCGGTATGGCAGCCGGTAGCAGGCGGAACATCCGACGGTTTGTCCGTGGAAGGCTTATCCGTGGACGGCTTATCCGTGGACGGTTTGTCTGTGGACGGCTTATCCGTGGACGGCTTATCCTGACCCGGTTTGTCCGTGGACGGTTTATCTGTGGATGGCTTATCCTGACCTGGTTTGTCGCCGGATGGCTTGTTGTCGTCATCATCCTGGAGACGTGCTGTGATCGTCTGGGCAGCGGTTATTTCATTTGCGGCATTTGCGTCTGAGAAATATTTGTCACAGATGCTGCAGTGCCAGTATTCGATGTTGCCCTCCGATTTGGTCGTAGCGGCTTTGGCTGCAACGTGGGTGAGGCTGTGGCTGATGGACTCGCTGTAAGAGCAGCCTGGGTTGGTGCAGTGGCGTGTGTGCGAACCGTCTGCTGCTATTTTCCAGTCAGACATAACGTGCTTTTTGGCAGGTGTCAGGATTTCGCCGCATACAGAGCAATGTATAGGTGTTGTGCAGTCTGTTACTGTCCGAATTGTTGTGCATAACGGCAATTTTATTCCACTGATTGTTTCCGTCATTATTGATGACATAAGCTATCTGGTCTGTTGAGGTTGTGTCAAAAACAAAATCACTGTAGCTTGATGTTGAACCCGAAGTTAATTTGCTTATTGTCTTTCTAAGCTGTATCAGGTTGCTGTAGTAGGCATGAAGGTCGGAATATGTTATAAGGTTATTCCAGTTGATGGCTGATGACTGTGAGGAACTGTAACCCATCTCATCACCGGAACGGATAACGATGCTTCCCATTGAAGTATATTCCATCGAAGCTGCAAGCTTGATTAGTGCAATGGCGTTATCGTCCCTGGTGCCGCGTGCGATTCCGAGGGAATCGGTAATGCGGTCGTAAAGAGAAAGTCCGCTGTTGTCATGCAGGTAGTTCGTGCACTGGGCCGGACTTGTCAGCTTATTGTCCTTGTCAGCGAGAATGCCTGTCTGAATAGCGTTGGACATATTTGTGCCGCCGTTTATGTAAGTCATGATCTTGTTGCTGTATGTGCTGTTATAGAATGAAATTCCCTCTTCTGCGGTCTTGGCATTGGCAAGTGATACAAGGCGGAGTCTGGTGCCGCGGCAGGTGTTGTTGCAGATCGTCGTATCGTCCGGATAAGGAAGTACAGTATCGCATGATATACTGATGGCAGGCGATATTTTATTGAGTTCTTCACGTATTTCATTTAAAAATTCTTTATCAATGAGACCACCGTTCTCAAAATGAAAACCGTCCACATGATATTCGTTAACCCACTGGGTAAGCGTATTGATGATGTAATGGCGGAACATCAGACGCTCGGTTGCGCAGTCGTTGCCATTGCCGGAGCCGTTGGATTTATCACCGTTTGTTTTTATTCTAAGATAATAATCAGGTACGGTTTTCTGAAACGGAAAATCTTCCGAAACGGATGTTATGTCCATATCCATAACAACCGAAAGGCCGGCTTTATGAAGTGCCTGAATCATACTTTTGCATTCACTGACTGTCTTAAGGGCATTATTTTCATTCGTTGAGTAGCTGCTATCCGGCATCATGAATCCCATATTGCTGTAAAAAGGCTTGATCTGTGCAGTTGTAACGCCAAGACGTGCAAGGTAATTAGTGCATGTCGAAATATCCGCACTATCATTAAGTGTGCTTGATTTGGTAAAGGAGAGGAATTTGCCCATAAGATCATTCGGTATACCGGATGAAGGATCAGAGGTAAAGTCCTTGATATCAAGTTCATACGCGATGGACTCGGCAGGATTCTGCACATAAACATGATTGTCTGAATCCCAGCCGTTCGGATCCGTATCTTTAAGGTCCGTTATCAGACTGCGCTTTCCGTCCTTGCCTGCAGCCACGGCATATAAATCAGGGGTTTCATAAGTATTGTATGATTTGTAAGAATTTTTTATGTTATAAGTTGTGATGGTATATGTATAATAATAATCTGTAAAGTTTCCGATAAGTGTTATAGTCCATATACCATTCCATTCACCGTTAACAAGCATCTTTTCAAGACCGTAAGAGCCAACTTTACTGGCACCTACTTCATCATCCGTTCCTTTGGTATAGATATTGACTTTTATATTGGTAGCCACCGGAGCCCATACTCTGAACTCTGAGGCACCTTCGGTACACTTGCAGCCCAGAAATCCGTCATAATTATATTGACTGTCGGTGTCTTCACAAGCCACGGTATAACTGGTATCTACTTGTCGGATTGTATTAATCACTGGATCTTCGGTTGCTGCGGGAATTGAGACGGCTGCTGATGCCAGGGCCATTAATGATGCCATGGAAGCTGCCATAAATCGCTTAAGTTTATTCATATTGTGTCCTCCTGAATTTTTGCCTGCATATCGCGGCTGTAACCTGGTTAAATTATAACATATGAAAATGCAAATGCCGAGAAAAATGTATAATATGGCACGCATTGATGAACGGAGAAGGAAACGTATTCACCTGCCAGGGAAATGTTATTAACAACTGGTTTGGTGCTGACCGCAAGAAAAAGAGCTTAGATATATTTTCCCCTGCTTTTACATTCTGCTGCATTTGCTTTTTACATTCCTTCTGTATAGTCGTACATGACAATATAATCTGAAAGGAAAATAATATGAAAAGAAAATGGAAATGTATTGGTGCGCTGGCGCTTGGGCTGACTCTTGTTCTGGGTCAGGGCATGCCGGCTTTTGCAACAGAGAATGTTAAGCAGGGAACTTATCAGGGAAACGGTATTGTGACTCAGAATGAGACATATCAGGTATCGTTTATAACAAATGGACATACCACGGTTGATGTATTTTATGGTAGGGACTACACAATAAACCCGGATGTCATAGGAGCACAGACGACGGAAGCCCGTTCGGACGGGGAAATCGATGTATCCGGTAACGGACAGGTTAATTTCAGGGTTAATGTTGACAGCGGATACGAAATTGAATCAGTAACGGCGGATGCGAATTATAAGAATCTTAAGGGTGCATCTGACACGGGAGTGGAAGGAATCTACCGCCTTACCAAAATCACGGGAAATGTCAAAGTAACCATAAATGTACGCGAAAGCAGCCGGGATACAGGAGCAAGGGAAGATATTGTCATCAATGAAATTGAATCCAATGGCGACGCAACGGACTGGGTTGAAATCTATAATAAAGGAACAAAACCGGTTGATATAAGCGGATGGTATATCACAGATGATAATACCGGAAGACTTGCATCAAATAAAACAACGCCTCTTGCACAGGGAACAATCCTTGCGCCGGGTGGCCATTATGTGTTCGACCAGTATGTGAATTTTGATTTTGGACTTGGCGCTCCGGACGAAGTCAATCTGTTTGATGAAACCGGCAGACTCGTGGAAAAATATTCCTGGAGTACACATGCCGCAGGCGTGTATGCACGTATTCCGGACGGAACAGGTGCTTTTACGGATGTGGCAAATTCCACAAAAGGAACCGGAAATGTTATGACAGAGCCGGATAAGCCTTCATATCCTAATGCGATTGCATGGCCGGGCAGCGATAAAGTCATAACATATGATGACGGAATAAGCATGTTCCAGTCAGATTCATCGGGACTGGATTTCTATAACGGAAAACTCTATTGTATTAATAACAAGAAAGACACATTCTGGGTGCTTGACGTTAACAAAGACGATACAATGGATTATTCCGAGGGATTTACGAAAGCCGGTAAGAATCTTGCATTTATGGCAGATGCAGCCAATCCGGAGGAATCCAACCCGGACGCGGAAGGAATTACCGTTGATGATGCAGGCAATGCTTATGCCGCAGTTGAGCGTGACAATAATAACAAAAATGTAAATTGTAATGTAATACTTAAGTTCAATCCATGGGAAAACAGCCCGACCGTAGTTGCATCAAGCGAGTGGGACATTACGCGACTGCTTCCTGATGTTCCAGCAAATTCAGGAATTGAAGCCGTTGAATGGGTGCCGGATAACGAACTTGAAGGTAAATTATATGATACTAATAAGAACGGGCTCTACCGGGCATCGGACTATCCGGATTCAGAAGCAGGTGTATTTTTCGTAGCACTCGAGGCAAACGGACATGTATATGCATTTATTCTTAACAAAGACGGCAACGCAGAAGTAATCTCGGAGATTGACCCGGGAATCGGCGGTGCAATGGCTCTTGACTATGATTCCTATGAAGGTATTTTGTGGGTAGGTGCAGATGACGGATATGGAAATATTTCGGCTCAGATTGTGTTTAACGGAACTGACAAACCGGCAGTTACTCTTGTAAATCCTCCGGCGGAAATGGATGTAACCCGCAATAACGAAGGATTTGCCATAGCCGGACCTGAATACATGGTCAACGGTCTCAGACCGGTGTTCCACTTCATGGATGGAACAGATACCGGTGTTCTGACAATTTCATATCTTTCATGCAAGTATAACCCGGACGACAAAAAGCCGGAACTTCCGGATGATAAAAAGCCCGGCTCATCGGATACCGGAAAACCAGGATTTCCGGATACGGGAGATACCAACAGTTTTACGGCGCTGGGAATTCTGCTCATCGCTGCTGCAGGAGCAACAGGCAGCGTGGTTATTGTAAGACACAGTAAAAAGAACGTATAATAAATAATAATATTATGTTTTCTTCCGGCCTTAAAAGTCAGAAACAAAAATCTGACGGCAAAGGCCGGTTTTTAATTTGATTATAAAAAATAGAATTTACCGGGAATATATGGTAAAATAGTGTCATCATAGATTTTCGGGAGGAAAACAAAATGGCATCTAACAAATACAGCGGAACGCAGACGGAGAAAAATTTACAGGAGGCATTCGCCGGAGAGTCGCAGGCGAGAAACAAATACACATATTTTGCATCTGTAGCGAAAAAAGAAGGCTACGAGCAGATGGCATCCATCTTTCTTAAAACAGCGGACAATGAGAAGGAGCATGCCAAGATGTGGTTCAAAGAGCTTGCAGGAATAGGCGATACCAAGACTAATCTTGCGGCTGCCGCTGACGGAGAGAATTATGAATGGACCGATATGTACGAGGGATTTGCACAGACTGCGGAGAAAGAGGGATTCCCTGAACTTGCAGCCAAATTCCGTGCTGTAGGAGAAATTGAGAAGCACCATGAGGAAAGATACCGTGCGCTCCTTAAAAACATTGAGACCGCACAGGTGTTTGAAAAGTGTGAGGTCAAAGTATGGGAGTGCCGCAACTGCGGACATATCGTGGTCGGAACCAAAGCACCGGATGTGTGTCCGGTATGCAATCATCCGCAGAGTTACTTTGAAGTACACGAAGAAAACTACTAAAACATTCAGGCTGTCATAAACCGCGGGGCATTGGCAGCCTTTATTAAACTACGGTTATAAGGAATTATCATGAACAGAATTAATGTGGATTTTTTTGAGACGTATAAGAAACTCGATCGGCTGTGCGCACAGATGTACGGTCTGTCAGGCGGAGGAGTTACAGCCTACATAGACGATATGAAGGATAATTGGGCAGCGGCATACGGAACGGACAATTGGAATGAAACATTTAATACACTGCGCCGGCTGCGCCATATGCGCAACGAAATGGCACATGACGAGGGAGCATTTGACGTTCTGAATTGCACAATGGAAGACATAAACTGGCTGAACTCGTTCTATTATGCGCTGATGAATGGGTATGACCCACTATCATGCATCAGGAAAAAAGCGGCAGAACACTATAGACAGGTGAAACCGCCTGTAAATAATACATATTATGTAAGGAATACACGTTATACAGAGCCGTTAGACTATGGTCAAAAACACCATGACACGGGCAAAGTCGCAGCGATGATAATAGTTATAGTGATAATCCTGCTTGCGCTGGTGTATTATATATTTTTAACGTGATGTTTTGTTCTTGCACAATAGGTAAGCTGGGGGTATAATTGGAAGTAATGTAGTGATTTTTGGAGGTAATGTCAGAATGGCAGCAGAATGCAACGGAAATTGTGAAGGATGTTCTTCTAAGGGTGGCTGTAATGTTATTCCCAAGGAGAAATTGAATGAATACAGCCACATAGGCAAGGTTATAGGTATTGTAAGCGGTAAAGGCGGAGTCGGCAAATCCACCGTGACATCGCTTATTGCCAGGAAGCTTGTGGCGGAAGGAAAGCGTGTAGGCATAATGGACGCTGATCTGACCGGACCGTCGATACCGAAAATGTTCGGAATTAAGGGACAGATGTACGGAACATCTATGGGAATGGAACCTGCGGTTTCCGAAGAAGGAATCAAGATAGTTTCCATGAATCTTCTGTTAGAGACGGAAGAGTCGACAGTCATATTAAGAGGACCGGTGCTTGCCGGAGTTATTAAGCAGTTCTGGAGCGAAGTGAATTGGGGAGATCTGGATTATCTCCTTATAGATATGCCTCCGGGAACCGGTGATATACCGCTTACGATATATCAGTCGATACCTGTGGACGGAATTGTGATTGTAACATCTCCGCAGGATCTTGTGCGTATGATTGTCATGAAAGCATATAATATGGCAGAACAGATGAATATCAAGGTACTCGGACTGGTTGAGAATTACAGCTATTTTGTGTGCCCGGACTGTAACGCCAGACATAAGATATTCGGCGAGAGCGGGATAGAAGAACTGTCAGAGGAAATCAATACGCCGGTTCTTGCGAGACTTCCGATCATGCCGGCACTTGCCAATGCAGCAGATAACGGCATCAAAGCTGCGGATGATGTTGATATTAATCTTGGTCCGGTGCTTGAGGCATAAAAGAATCGGATAGAATACAACAGGGAGGTTTGCTTTGCCTAAGAAAGAGAATGTGGGAACGTTTGTATGGAGACTTGTATATCCGATTCTGATTTTTGTCGGAGTAGAGATGGCAATAGAGATGGCCGCTCTGTACATTCATATGTTCAGAATAGCTGCTTCAAGAGGAATGTCACTTATGGATGTGAATGCCCTTGAGGAAGAACTTACGAATTATACTTACAATATCAGCATGTATATTACGATTGCCAGAAGCGCCGTGCTGATACCGTTATATATTATGTTTATGCGCCGGGATAAAGGACGCAGCATGATAAACGGAAGTTATACAAAATATGAGAAGCTGAGCCCGAAATGGTTCCTTCTGCTGCCGGTGGTGGGATTTTTCGCTGCAATGGGATTTAATCATGTTGTACCGATGGTACTCATGGCAGTACAGGGATTTATACAGGTTGTTGGAAGGTCTTTTTTTGGAGTTGACTGGAATGTGGACTTTTTCGGGACGTATGACAATGTGTCAGAAATGATATATTCGGGCGGCATAGCTGTCCAGATCATATCGACAGCAGTTGCTGCTCCGATTGTGGAAGAATTTTTATTCCGCGGACTTATCTATAACAGATTAAGGGAACGTATGAAATTTGTTCCGGCGGCGTTAGTGTCGGCGCTGGTGTTCGGAGCACTGCATGGCAATGCGGTACAGTTCTTATATGCATTTATAATAGGACTGCTGCTTGCATTTGTTTATGAGAAATTCAAGACGATATTGGCACCGGTTATATTTCATGCCGGAGCCAATCTGATATCGGTAATAATTACCAACGTCATGCCGGAAGAAGGGATAGGACTTACTACCGGAGGATATATGTTGCTTGTTGTGGCAGAACTTGCCGTAACATTCCTTATTTTATGGCTGATAGACCGTAAAGTAATAAGAAAACCCGTTGCCGCAGATGGAACGGATGGTTCAAGGTGAGGTTATTATGAGAAAAATTTTGTCAGTTGCAGTACCATGTTATAATTCGGAAGCGTATATGCATCGCTGCATTGATTCACTTCTCCCGGGAGGAGATGAAGTTGAGATAATTATTGTGGATGACGGGTCGGGCGATAAGACGGCAGAGATAGCAGACCGGTATGCCGCAGAATATCCCGGAATATGTAAGGCCGTGCACAAAGTCAACGGCGGACACGGTGATGCTGTTATGGAAGGACTTAAGAATGCAACCGGAGTATTTTTTAAGGTTGTTGACAGCGATGACAGAGTCGGAAAAGAAGCCTATATGAAGCTCCTAAATGTGATGCGTAAGTCCGTACTTGAAGGCCACAGACTTGATATGCTCATATCCAACTATGTATATGATAAGCAGAACACCAAGCGTAAGAAAGTAATGCGTTACACGACAGTTCTTCCGACAGATACATATTTTACATGGGATGACATAGGACATTTCAAAAATACGCAATACATATTGATGCATTCGGTAATTTACAGGACGGAATTGTTAAGGGAATGTGGACTGAATCTCCCTAAACACACTTTTTATGTGGATAATCTCTTTGTATTCCAGCCGCTTCCGTCGGTCAAAATAATGTATTATGTGGATGTCAATTTTTATTGGTATTTTATAGGAAGAAACGACCAGTCCGTAAATGAGGATGTGATGATTAAGAGAATTGACCAGCAGCTTCTTGTCAACAGGATGATGATTGACTGCTATGATTCCGAATCAATCCACAATAAGAAGTGCCGTGTCTATATGAGAAATTACCTGTCAATAATTATGACGGTATCATCGATAATGGCAATTTTATCAAATGATGAAGAAAATATAAATAAAAAAGCAGCACTCTGGGCGCTGCTTAAAGAGAAAGAACCCTCAGCTTACAGACATATCAGGTTCTCAATTCTCGGTATCTGGATGAACTGGCCGGGTAAGGTTGGCAGGAAAATCTCTGTGGCAGGTTACCGCATCGTCCAGAAGATATTTGGTTTTAATTAAGTCTGGCAAACAGCTTTGAACGGTAGATGAGCGGATAAAGCGCACCTGCCATAATAACTGCAGCGATTACATCATACACGGAATGCTGTTTAAGGAAAAGCGTTGAAGCACATATGAGTGCTCCGATTACCGACGTTATTACCTTGACAGCGGTATGATATCTGCCAAATGTCTTTGAATGGAATACCGCAACAAGCACAACGAGAGTATTATATACATGCAGGCTCGGAAGAACATTTGTTGAAGTATCGGCCTTGTATAAGAACCTGACAAGCTTTGTGCATGCGTTCTCACGCGGAAATTCAGCCGGGCGCAGATTGCCGAGGCCGTTCGGAAATATGAAGTATATAGCAACGGCAATGCTCATTCCTATTATAAGGTAAGAGTACATTCTGACAGCTTCGCTCTGTGAGCGGAGAAAAAAATAAGCGCAAGCCGTTGCGATAAATATAAACCAGAAGTAATATGGTATAATAAAATATTCACAGAATGGGATAATATCGTCAAGAGGACAATGTATCAGATGATATTCAGCTGTTACAGTCTTCTCAAGGTAGGAAAAGCATGGCAGGTATATGAATAAATACAGGCCGAACAGACCGTGCCACCATTTTTTGAAAAAGTTTTTCATAATAAACAACTCCTGCAAAATATCTAGATAGTATGTGGGAATTATAGCACACGAGGAAGTGACATTACAACATTAAAATACAAAATGTCACGCGATAAACATTAATTTATATCGGAGGACTAATTGTGCGCCTGATAGTTAGGGATTTAAGAAAAAAATTTGATGACATTACCGTAATTGACCGCGCCGGTTATGATTTTGAGAGCGGGGTTGTATATGGCATAACAGGAAGCAGAGGCTCGGGAAGAACGACACTTCTTAAATGCCTGTGTACGGAATGTGCGCCTGATGGCGGTTTTATAAGGCTTGACACCGGTAATGGATATTATAAGATAGATTATATGGATTTCGGACTGGTATATGATAAACCGGTGCTTCCTGAGATGCTTACAGCAAGGCAGTATGTTGAATATATGATATCAATGCATGCCCCACAGGAACGCAATGCCGCCAAATATCTGGAGATTGCGGGAATAAGCCGTGGCAGGACGGACGAATATATAGGCAGTTTTTCGGATGATGAGAAACAGAGGCTTCAGTTTATAAGTATTCTTATAACGGAACCGGTGGTGGTGCTTATTGACGAGCCGAATCTTGACGGCAAGATGTATAATACTCTGAAAGATTTTATTGCCAGAATGAAGGATAAACATATCATAATTATTTCATCTGATAATTATAAGAAATTAGACACACTTGTTGATGAACTTGTATGGCTTAAAGACGGAATCCTTACAGGCGGATTAATACAGGAGAAACGGTAATAATATGGTTAAGAAAATATTTCAATGCGGATATATTTCATATATGACAGATGCCAACAGGGTGGCATATATATTAAAACATATTCCGTTTGTGGGCCGGAAGATACATTCGGATTCGGCGCGCGCGTTCGGAATAATAGGCATTGCATGCAGGATAATATGGGAAATAATCAAGAAAGCCGTATTTGTGGCAGCCGCCATGCTTGGGCCGATGTATGTGCTGTCAAGGTTAAGTGCAACCGGCAATATAGGATACGGACTGGAGAATTCATTTGTTTATTTTTCTATGGTTATGATATGTTTTTGCGGCTCTGTTAATAATTCGGTTATATTCGAGACAGACGAAGAGGCGTATGTTATGCTACGCGAAGTCAGATGTAATCCTGCAGATTATTTCAGAATGGTGATCCTGCGTAAAAATATAACGGAATTTATTTCATTCTGGCTGGTATTTTCCGTGTTTGGCATGAATGTGGCCAAAGCGCTTTACCTGACGATCGTAATCGTTGGTTCGAGATATGCGGGAGAAGCCTTTAATATAATGATGTTCAAGGCAACTGCCAAACCGTTTTCCATGCACAGAAAAGGTAATATTGCAGTAATGCTCTTGTCCCTTTTTGTGGCATATTTTATACCGTATCTGCGCGGATATGTTCCCGGGGCATATGACCTTGTATTCAATACGATATGGCTGATGGTCATTCTGCTGATGATTGCGGTCTTTATATATTATGTATGGAATTATAGCGGATATCCGAAAGCGGCTGCAAGACTTTTTAAGAAAAGCAGCCTTGATGATGGGGCTGAAGATGATGCGGCGGTGCTTGAGGAAGAACCTGCATTTATGGCAGAAGATGTCAGCGAGTGCAATGCACAGGCATATTCGGAAATTAACCGTGAATTTTTTAAACGAAACAAGTCGGGCATAGCATCCAATATGCGATTCAAAATCGCGCTTTCGATAATCGCACTGGCAGCAGCACTTATCGCATCGTTCAACGGACATGCGGAAGAAGTGTCAAAAATCATATCATATTCAATGCCTGTGATGGTATTTGTTATGTGTGTATTTTCAAACAGTATGAGCATCTGCCGTTCATTTTTTTACCAGTGTGACTGCGAACTCCTTAAGAAGGAAGGATATAATAACCGTAATGATATCCTTGAGAATTATTTCATAAGGCTCAGATATATGCTCATAATAGATATTGTACCGGCGGCAGTGCTGACGGTGGTATATGCCGTGGCCGGAATTGTCTCCAAATCGAAGGCAGGAACCGTTATTCCTGTGTGCGTTGGAATATTGATGCTGTCATGTCTTTTTACGGTGCTCCAGCTTACACTATATTACGCGATACAGCCATATACAAAAGATGCCGTAAAGGGTCGGAACAGATATGTTATAATCAACATAATCATGTATGTGTGCAGCAGTCTGTTCATATATATTAATTCCACAGCATTATTTTTTACACTGGGTGTAGGACTGGCACTTGCAGTTGTTATGGCGGCAGGTGTAAGCTTGGTCGGTCAGATAGGATACAGAACATTTAGATTGAAGTAGACACGGAGGTGTTGCAGGTGAAATCAGTACGGAAAGCGTTGGCACTTACAGGATGTATTGCAATTACGGTACTTACGGGATGCACTGCCGTAAAAAGCACAACCAATAAGCCGCAGGAAGAAACCAAACAGGAAAATACTATTTTTGACAAGGTTATCAAGGGCGAACCTGTAGGAGAAAGTACGGCTTTGTATAATGTGAGCGAAATGCTTTATAAGAATGGCATATCACCGGATTCCGTGTATGGATTCGGAAATAAATATATCATGGCACTTTATATCGGTGAGGACAGCCGTGAAGTAGTGACATATGATTTGTCAAGCGCTGAGGTATACAAAACCATCAATATAACGGAAAATCTGTCCGGGAGTTCATATGTGGCCACTACGGAAAGCGGTGTTCCATATGTATATGATAAGGATAACAGACTTTATCTGCAGCTTAACATAAAAGGCTCCAAATACACGGCATATGAACTGGATTTTACACCGGAAGACATGCTTGTAACCGACAGCGGGAACCGAATTTACTATACGCTTGACAAGGATGTCCGTGTATACCAATATATAACAGAGACCGGACAGTCGGCCGTGGCATATGATGCCGGTGAGAGTCTGGATTCAATTGAACTCGTGAGCATGGGATCCGATGATTCGACCCTTATAATAAAAGCTTCAACGCCGATATCCAACGGGTATGCCAAATTAAGCATCGAGATGCAGGAGATAGAAAGTCTCAGCGGCTACGATAAGGATTTATACTACGAAGACGGATTATATATTTATACGAGTGATAGTTATGCAAGGGCGGTATGCGTATATGATGAGTTAAAACCGCGGACCTTTGTTAAATTTACGCTTGAGAATGAAGCGGAGCTTAAGAACATGTATATATACCCGGACGGACCTAATATATTTACGATTGCCGGGGACGATAACGGGTCTGAGATAAGGTTTTACAATGTATCTGCCGGTATAATGGAAAACCATGATGTAATTCCAAAGGGATATACGGTTGAGAACGTCAGCTATATGAGAGAACTCAAGGCTGTATGCATCAGTGTCAAGGATTCTGATGGGGTTACAAACACGTTAATATGGGACGTTGAGTCGATTACGGATATAGTAAGCTGACACTGTATGACAATTAATTTTAAAAAAATTAAAAAAAGTATTGACATTTGTGGTCTGTTAATAATATAATAGGCAAGCGGGTTGAGAAAGCCCATAACTGAATATGGGATCTTAGCTCAGCTGGGAGAGCATCTGCCTTACAAGCAGAGGGTCACAGGTTCGAGCCCTGTAGGTCCCATTTTTCAATTCAATATGGCGGAGTAGCTCAGATGGCTAGAGCACATGGTTCATACCCATGGTGTCAGGGGTTCGACTCCCTTCTCCGCTACTGACAACAGGAACTTAATGTTAATGCATTAAGTTCTTTTTTTTACCGGAAGGCAAGGAGGATAATATATGAGAGTAGGAACAGGATATGATGTCCACAGGCTGACAGAAGGCCGTAAGATGATAGTCGGAGGTGTGGATATACCTTATGATAAAGGATTATTGGGACATTCGGATGCGGATGTGCTTCTTCATGCAATAATGGATGCTCTTCTCGGAGCAGCTGCGCTTGGTGATATAGGCAGGCATTTTCCTGACAGTGATGAGCGCTACAAGGGAATATCCAGTATGGAACTTATGAAAAATGTTGCAAAAATATTGTCGGATAATAATTATGTAATAGAGAATGTGGACAGCACAATTATTGCACAGCGTCCCAAATTTTCGCCTTATATAGAAGAAATGAGGGAAAATATTGCAAAAGCACTTGGAATCGAAAAGAACCGTGTAAGTGTTAAGGCAACCACCGAGGAAGGGCTTGGATTTACGGGAGCGGGGGAAGGAATTGCATCGCAGGCATCAGTGCTTATAACCACGGTTGAGAATTATGTGTATGATGATATAATGAATGAGCACCGGAATGCGGGCGGATGTGCCGGATGCCGGGGCTGTCAGGCAGACCGGTAGTATACCATGCACTTGACAAAAGGTCAGCTTGTGCATATTCTATAACATAGTATATGCCGTAAGTGAGGAATTACGATGAGATTTAAAGATTATGTCAGAGAGCAGATAGAAGTAATAAGAGACAGAGACCCGGCGATGAAGGACGATAAAGAAGTATTTCTTTATCCTTGTTTCTGGGCAATCTGGGAGTACCGTAAAGCTCATAGATTATACGAACAGGGAAAGTTTTACAAGGCCAGGAAAATATCGCAGCGCGCCGCGAGAAAGACCGGTATAGAGATACATCCGGGCGCAACGATAGGTAAGGGACTTTTCATAGACCACGGACATGGTGTTGTAATAGGTGAGACTACGGTAATAGGTGATAATGTTACGTTGTATCAGGGCGTGACACTCGGCGGAACCGGTAAGGAAAAGGGAAAGAGGCATCCGACGATAGAGGATAACGTGATGATAAGCACAGGTGCGAAAGTACTGGGCTCATTTACGATAGGAGCAGGTTCCAAGATAGGAGCAGGTTCGGTTGTTCTTGAAGAAGTACCGCCTAATTCAACCGTTGTAGGTATCCCGGGACGTATCGTAAAGAGCAATAACGTAAGACTTCCGAATACGGATCTTGATCAGATCAATCTTCCGGATCCGGTTCTTAATGATATTAATACACTTAAGGAAGATAATGAGAAACTCAGAAATCAGGTCGATGAGATTTTAAAAAGATTGGAGAAACACGAAAATGGAAAATAAAGTGCAGTTGTTTAATACTCTTACCAGAAAAATCGAACAGTTTGTTCCTAATACGGATGGCAAAGTTTCTATGTATACATGCGGACCGACTGTTTATCATTTCGCGCATATCGGTAATCTCAGAAGTTACATTATGGAGGATGTGCTTGAGAAGACTCTCAGATATGAGGGATATGATGTAAAGCGCGTAATGAATATTACCGATGTAGGACATCTTACAAGTGATGCTGATACGGGCGAAGATAAGATGCTTAAAGGTGCTAAGAGAGAGCACAAGACGGTTATGGAAATCGCCAAATATTATACAGATGCATTTTTTTCCGATTGTGCCAAATTAAATATAAAGACTCCGGATGTGGTTGAACCGGCCACTAATTGTATTCCTGAGTTTATTCACATGATAGAAGTTCTTCTTGAAAAGGGATATGCCTATATTGCAGGCGGTAATGTGTATTTTGATACATCAAAGCTTGATGATTATTATGTATTTTCAAGCCAGAGTGAGAAAGAACTTATGGTCGGCGTGCGTGATGATGTATCAGAAGATACCAATAAACGCAATAAGGCTGATTTCGTATTATGGTTTACCAAATCCAAATTCGACAACCAGGAACTTAAATGGGACAGCCCGTGGGGCGTCGGTTATCCGGGATGGCATATTGAGTGTTCATGCATCAGCATGAAGCACCTCGGCGAATACATGGATATACATTGCGGAGGTGTTGATAATATTTTCCCTCACCATACCAATGAAATCGCACAAAGTGAGTCATATCTCGGACATAAGTGGTGCAATTACTGGTTCCATGTGCATCATCTGAATGACCGTAACGGTAAGATGAGTAAATCAAACGGTGAATTTCTTACCGTGTCCGTTCTTGAAGAAAAAGGATACGATCCGCTTGTATACAGATTATTCTGCCTGCAGTCACATTACAGAAAGCCGCTTGAGTTCACTTATGAGATAATGGACAATACCAAAGCAGCATACAATAAGCTTGTTAAACGTATCGGAGAACTTAAAGAAGACGGTGAAGTCGATAAAGCCGGATTTGATAAATATAAAACTGATTTCAAGGCTGCACTTGAAAATGATATTAACACGGCATCGGCAATTACGGTCGTATATGATGTATTAAGAAGTGATTTAAACGATGCTACCAAGCTTGCGCTTGTCAAAGATTTTGACTATGTGCTTTCTCTTAATCTTACAAGAATGCAGGGCGAAAACGCAGCGCCTAAGGCGGATGATGAACTTACTGCATTTGTCGAAGCTAAGATTGAGGAACGTAAGGCTGCCAAGAAGGAGAAAGATTTTGCAAAGGCAGATGCCATAAGGGATGAACTTCTTGCCAAGGGCGTAAGAATTAAAGACACCAGAGAAGGTGTTGTCTGGGAGCTTGTATAATATGTTTGAAGAGATGGCGGAGGCTTTTGACCTCGGAAAAATCGATCTTGCGACATATTCTCCGTTGACGCTTGCTTATATCGGTGACTGCGTATACGAACTTATCATAAGGACGAGACTTGTATATGCAGGCAATGCGCCGGTAGATAAGCTTAACCGCAAGGCAAGCAATCTTGCCAAAGCAGGCACCCAGTCAGCTATGATAGAGGCATTAATACCGGAACTTACGGATGAGGAAACGGCAGCATATAAGCGTGGACGTAATGCCCATTCATATACCAGGGCCAAGAACGCAACCGCCGGTGATTACAGGCGGGCGACAGGTTTTGAGGCGCTTATCGGATATCTTTATCTGGATAAACGTTTTGAACGCATAATGGAACTTGTGAAAAAGGGTTTTGAAGCTGTTGAATGCAATGACAGCGAAAGGAAATAATATGAAACACAATGAATTTACCATAGAGGGACGTAATGCCGTTATAGAGGCCTACAGAAGCGGTAAAACAATAGACAAATTATATGTGCTTGACGGCTGTAAGGACGGTCCGGTAATGACTATTCTGCGCGAGGCGAAGAAAAGCGGTTCGATAATTAATTATGTTGACAAAGAAAGACTTGACCATATGTCGGAAACGGGACATCATCAGGGTGTTATCGCAAATGCGGCAGCATATGATTATGTTGAAGTTTCCGATATTCTTAAGGCAGCGAGAAGCAAAGGCGAGGATCCGTTTATATTTATTCTTGATGGAATAGAGGATCCGCACAATCTCGGTGCAATAATAAGAACCGCCAATCTGTGCGGTGCGCATGGAGTTATCATACCGAAACACCGTGCGGTAGGACTTACGGCAACGGTTGCAAGAACATCTGCGGGTGCGCTTAATTACACACCGGTTGCAAAGGTTACCAATCTTGCATCTGCGATAGACGAACTTAAGAAGGAAGGCCTCTGGTTCGTGTGCGCCGACATGAAAGGTGAACTGATGTATAATCTTAATCTCAAAGGTCCGATAGGTCTTGTCATCGGCAATGAAGGAGAAGGTGTCGGACGGCTTGTTAAGGAAAAATGTGATTTTACCGCATCCATTCCGATGAAGGGCGATATAGATTCGCTTAATGCATCGGTGGCAGCAGGCGTAATGGCGTACGAAATCGTCAGACAGAGGATGTGTTAGGATGAATGACAGATATGCGAAGATGTCGGATGAAGAACTTGTTATGACATACCGTAACGGGGATTCGCCGGCGGCGGATGTGCTTGTGGAGAAATATAAAAATCTTGTCAGAATGAAAGCAAGGGCGTATTTTCTGGTCGGAGCGGATAACGATGATCTTATTCAGGAAGGAATGATAGGACTGTACAAGGCTATCAGAGATTATAATCCTGAACGCGAAGCGGTTTTCATGACTTTTGCCTCACTTTGTATCAGCCGTCAGATAAGGACTGCGATGACTGCTTATAACAGGCTGAAGAACGGTCCCCTTAATTCGTATATATCGCTTGATACACCTGTAACGGATGACCTGGGAGATGATGCAAGTCTCAAAGATGTTCTGGCATCCGGCAACGAAATGAATCCGGAGGCTATTTTCATAGACAAGGACCAGGCGGCAAGGCTTGAAGAGCAGTTGTATAAGAGTTTAAGCAAAATGGAACTGCAGGTGCTTGAGCTTTACAGGGAAGGCTGCAGTTACTCGGAGATAGCCGCATATCTTGGCAAAACCACAAAGACAGTCGACAATGCGATACAGAGAGTGAGGGCAAAACTCACCGGTCTTATGGAATGATTTTTTAATTTTGCTGATATTTTTATAAAAAAATGTTGATAAATTCTGATTGATATGTTAATATCTTATTCAGATGCGCTGATGTGGCTCAGAGGTAGAGCACTTCCTTGGTAAGGAAGGGGTCACGGGTTCAATTCCCGTCATCAGCTTTATATCAAATATATACCCGCGATGCAGTAATGTATGGCGGGTTGTTTTCACATTAAGACTTATGAGGAGCAGCTTCTTATGGCAGATTTTATTCGTAAAATTAAATTATTACCAGCAGTTTTAGTATGTACGGCTGTCGTATTGATGCTTGGCGGCTGCGGCGGTTACACGATCAATCTTGTTAAGGACGAGTTTACCGTAAATGTGGGTGATGAGCTTGATATGGATATTTCAAGCTATGTCAGGGCTTCCAAGGCAATGTTGGCAGATATGACAATAGATCTGTCACAAGTGGATACGGACAAGATGGGCACTTACAATGCATCCGTCACATACGGAGAGGATGTGCGCGAATTTAAGGTTAAGGTTACTGACATTAAGGCACCGGAGATTTCGCTTAAGAGCGAGGAGATTTATTTTGAACAGCAGGGAACTCTTCAGCTTGATAATGTTGTGGCATCAGTGAAAGACTATTCGGATTATGAATATGGCTTTTCAAAGGATATGACACTTGCGGACAAGGATAAAGAGATGGTTGACACACTTTCTTTTGACAGTCTCGGAGATTATAATGCGGAAGTTATAGCTAAGGATTCCTTCGGAAATATATCGGTCAGGGACTTCAGGGTTCATGTGGTGGAACCGGGAAAGATTCCGGGCGGAGCTGCGGGAATTTCCGATTACTCGGCATATATGAATACATCTGCCGGAGTTGATATCGGAGATTTGGACTCATATGATACAACTGGTGTATACTACGGACTCGGTGATAATGTTGATTCGGAGAATAACAGACCGCAGATAGGGTATTACACTAACCTTTATGATAAATACAGAGTCGATTTCATCGAGCCGCAGAGCAGTTATATATGGCTTACGTTCAATGAAATAGGTGAGAACGGCAGAACGGTCAAGATACTTGATACCCTTAAGGAAAAGGGAGTCAAAGCGGTGTTTTTCGTCACATTATCGTATGTTAAGGACAACGAAGCACTTGTCCGCAGAATGATAGATGAAGGACATGTTATAGGAAATTACACTGCAAGCGGCAAAGAGGTTGGAGATTTATCTTTAAATCAATTGACAAGTGAGCTTGATACGTTGTACAATTACGTTTACGAAACATTCGGATATGAAATGTACCTTTTCAGGCCACCATCGGGATATTTTAACGAGCAGACGCTCGCAGCGGCGCAGAAGTCAGGATACAGAACGGTATTCTGGAGTTATGCATATGCTGACTGGGACAGCCAGATGACTACCAGGCAGGCGCTTAGCAAGGCACTTGCCAGGGCGCACGGAGGTGCAATATATTCGCTTAGTGCGTCATCTTCGCTTAATCAGAAGATGTTGGCTGATCTGATAGACGGAATCAGGGACAAGGGCTTTGAGTTCGCGTTTTACCAGAAGAATTAGCAAGAATAGGAAAACAGGAGCAGAAGAATATGGAAAAGAAATTAAGAGTCGGCATACTTGGCGGAACAGGTATGGTAGGACAGAGATTTATCTCATTACTTGAGAATCATCCGTGGTTTGAGGTTGTAGCTATTGCGGCAAGCCCTCGCTCAGCAGGTAAGACCTATGCAGAGGCTGTAGGTGACAGATGGAAAATGACAACACCTATGCCGGAAGCAGTTAAGAACATGATAGTATATAATGTTCATGATATTGAAGAAGTAGCTTCTAAGGTTGACTTCGTATTCAGCGCAGTTGACATGTCTAAGGAAGAGATTAAGAAGATAGAAGAAGATTATGCCAAGACAGAGACTCCTGTTGTTTCCAACAACAGCGCTCACCGTTGGACAGAGGATGTTCCTATGGTTGTTCCTGAAATCAATCCGGAGCATTACGGACTTATCGAGTATCAGAAGAAGAGACTCGGAACCAAGAGAGGATTTATCGCAGTTAAGCCTAACTGCTCAATCCAGAGTTATACACCGGCAATCTTCGCACTTAAGGAATTTGAACCTACTCTTGTAGTAGCTACCACATACCAGGCTATTTCAGGCGCAGGTAAGACATTCAAGGACTGGCCGGAGATGGAGGGCAATGTAATCCCTTATATCGCAGGCGAGGAAGAGAAGAGCGAGCAGGAGCCTTTAAGACTTATGGGCAAGCTTGTTGACGGAAAAATCGAGAAGGCAGCACTTCCTGTTATCACAACACAGTGTCTTCGTGTGCCGGTACTTAACGGACATACAGCAGCGGTATTCGTAAACTTCAAGAATAAGCCTACCAAGGAACAGATTATAGACAGATGGAGAAACTTCAAGGGACTTCCGCAGGAACTCAAGCTTCCTAGCGCACCGGAGCATTTCATCCAGTATCTTGAAGAGGACAACAGACCTCAGGTAAGACTTGATGTTGATTACGAGAACGGTTTCGGAGTATCATTCGGACGTCTCCGTGAGGATTCGGTATTCGACTGGAAGTTTGTAGGACTTTCACATAATACCATCAGAGGTGCAGCAGGCGGAGCCGTATTAAGCGCAGAACTTCTCGTTGCACAGAAGTACATCACAGCTAAATAATATTACCGGTAAGGTAATTTGGAGAGATAGCCATGATTTATATCGTGGCTATCTTTTTTTGTTCCATTCACCAGTGAAGAAAAATACCACCGACAACGTGGTCGATATGCACCATCCGATAGGCCATGCGCTCCATATTCCGGCAGTGCCGTAATGTGCGGACAGAAGTATTGCGAGTGCAACCCTTAAGATGAGATCCGTAAAAGTAGTGATCATGAACCGGCCCATCTTACCGGCACCGCGCAGTACACCGTCAGCAACCAGTTTGATTGAGACTATCATGTAGAACGGCGAGATGATTTTCAAGAACTGCATTCCGGTTTCAATGGCCGACGTACTGCTCTGCTCCATAAAAAGAAGAAGCAGGTAACGGCCGGCGACCCAATATAATATAATAAAAGGAATACATATGATCCATACAAGTTTTCCGCCTGCGAAGAAACCGGGGCGGATTCTTTCTTTTTTACCGGCACCGAGATTCTGTGCGGTATAGTTGGAAATGCCGTTGCCGAGCGTTGTGAGTGAAGTGATTACAAGGTTGTTGAGCTTTATGGCGGCGGAATAACCGGCCATGACGCTTGTGCCGAATCCGTTTATGACACTCTGGATTATGATGTTGCCGATGGAAATAAAGCTCTGCTGCAGGATGCTTGGAACTGCGATTGCGGCAATCCTGCCGAATATATGTATATCGAATATGCGGACACGCTCATCTTCATTGCACTTGAGACTGTGGAGGCGTTTAAGTACGATAATAATCGAAAGAATACAGCTTATGCTCTGGCATAAGAATGTAGCCCATGCCACACCGGCAATCCCCATATTGAAGGCCTTGACAAAAAGAATGTCCATCGCGATGTTGCTTGTGGACGATATGGCAAGGAAAATAAAAGGTGTTCTGGAATCGCCCATGGCTGAGAAAATACCGGTTGCCACATTGTAGAAAAAAAGAAACGGCAGACCGAATATATATATATTAAGATACAGAAGCGAATCGTCGATAACTTCCTTCGGCGTGTTTATAATTCCGAGAAGGGTGCGTCCGAAAAGCAGACCGAATGCCATAAGTATCATACAGAGCACACCACTTGAAATCATTGTCGTGTACACGGTAGTTTTGACATCGTTGTAACGTCCGGCACCGAAGAAATTGGACACGATTACGGAGCAGCCGATGTTACATCCGAAGGCAAAAGCTATAAATATCAAAGTGATTTCATATCCGTTGCCTACAGCGGCAAGAGCATTCTCACCTATGAATTTTCCGGCGACAAGGCTGTCGGCAATGTTGTATAACTGCTGGAAAATAATGCTTCCAAATAGCGGCAGACAGAATCTCCATAGTATCTGGGACGGTTTTCCTACTGTTAAATCCCTGTTCATGACCACACTTCCTTAAATAATCCAAATCTGATATTGACCAATAACATCTGCATGTATTATACTTTGCACTATAAAATATTAAAAATATATAATTAATATATCTGCTATATGAAATAAATATAAGGAGAGAAAAACATGTCAATTAACTTCGAGTATTACAAAATATTTTATTATGTAGCCAAGTACCAGAACATTTCCAAAGCCGCGAAGGCATTGCAGAACAACCAGCCCAATATAACAAGGGTAATGAAGCTTCTGGAAGGAGAACTCGGCTGCCAGCTTATGGTGCGCTCCAACAAAGGCGTTGTGCTGACGGAGGACGGAGAACGACTTTACGGATATGTGCAGCCGGCTGTGGAACAGCTGCAGACAGCCGAGGAAGAACTGACGGGCAGGGCAAAGCTCGGAGGAGGAGTTGTGACAATCGGAGCAAGCGAGACGGCGCTGCATCTTTTTCTTTTTGACGTAATACATGAGTATCACGAAAAACATCCTGATGTGCGTGTCAGGATACATAATTATTCCACACCGCAGGCGATGGCGGCTCTTAAGAATGCGCAGATTGACTTCGCCGTTGTGACAACACCTGTTAAAGCTGAGGCGCCGATCAAGAGTAAAACAATATGCAATTTTAAAAGCATACTTGCAGGGGGCAGCAACTACATGGAACTCGCCTCCCAAAAGCGCAGTTTATCGGAGGTTGCGGGATGTTCATTCGTATCGTTGGAGAAGCATACATCGACATATGATATGTACAGCAGGTATTTTACCGAACATGGTCTTGAGTTCGCACCGGACATAGAGGTAGCAACAGCGGATCTGATTCTTCCGATGCTTGAAAATAATCTCGGAATAGGTTTTGTGCCGGAACGTGTGGCCGCAGAGGCAATCAAGGCCGGACGGATATATCCGATTGAAATAGAAGAGGGCGTGCCTAAAAGGGAGATAAGCCTTATATATGATACTAAGAGAGGCCTCAGTGCTGCAGCAGGTGAATTCAGAAAGACTCTGATGAAAAAACATATTGACATTTTATAAACTGAATAGTATTATACTAACAGACAATATTATACGACATATAATATTGCGCAAAAAATAGGAGGCTTATATGATTTTTCAACTTGGTTCCACATTGCTTGATGCATGCGTGCTTGCCATTCTTGACCGTGGGGATACCTATGGTTATGTGCTCACGCAGAATGTCAAGGCGATAGTGGATATTTCGGAATCCACGCTGTACCCGGTATTGCGGCGTCTCCAGAAGGATAACTGTCTTACTACATATGACATGGCTTTTCAGGGACGTAACAGGAGGTATTACCGTATTACGGATGAAGGCCGTGAGCGGCTGAACTTTTACAAAACCGAATGGAACAATTATAAGAACAGCCTGGATGGAATCTTTTATGGAGGAAATGGTAATGAACAGATTTGAATATCTTGGTGCGCTCAATAACTGCATACAGCATGAACTTCCGGCAGATGAATACAATAACGTGATGCAGTACTATTCAGAGTATTTTGCAGATGCCGGAATAGAGAAAGAACAGGAAGTAATACAGGAACTCGGAGCTCCGTCGGAACTTGCCAGACGTATCATTGCAGAGTACCGCGGCAGACAGCCGGGCGAGGTTAAGCTTAATGCGAAGAAGAAATTTCCGGTCGGATGGATTATTTTTATAGCGGTTGCAGGTTCGCCAATCTGGCTTGCACTCCTGTGTGTTGCAATAGGTGTTGCGGCGGCGGTGGCAGCGGTGGCGGTATCGGTTGTGGCGGTAGCGGTTGCATTTCTTATCGGAGGTGTTGCATGTGTTCTGGGTGGAATCATTGAAGCGTTCGCCAACGGCGCCAACGGCATGCTCGCAGTCGGAATAGGCTGTCTGTGTACGGGCGCGGGAGTTTTGCTTTCAATGCTCTGTGTACTTATAATCAGCTCCATAGTAAAGGGCTGCAAATCGGCAGCCGCCAGACGCAGAAAGAAAAAATATGCCGCATTTGCGGGAACTGAGAATTAGGAGGACGGACATATGAAGAAATTTTATGCAATAGCGGGAATCATAGCCGGAGTTCTTATTATTCTCGGCGGAGTGTTTACGGGCGTGGGCATTGCGGCCGGCGCGGATAAGAGTTTTGATATTTTTGACAATGTGGGAATCAATATCGGACTGCCGGAAGCGAAGAACATGGAGTATACGAAGTTAAAGGATTTTAATTCAATAGATGTGAGTGCCAATCTCGCCGGAATAGAAATCGTTAAATCGGATAAAAAAGAATATGCGGTTGAATACAAGCTCTATTCGGAAAATCCGGTATGTGAAGTGAATAACGGAAAACTTGTAATAAAAGAAAATAAAAGTAATAACGGTTTTAACTTTGTATTTCCTAAGTTTAATAAATATTCGGATTCATATATCAGAATATATGTGCCGGAAGGCAGACTTGATTCTGTAAAGCTGGACACAGATATGGGAAGCGTCAGGGTAAACGGCATAGAAAGCCGGTATTTTGATACGGACTGTGACATGGGTGAGGTCGTGTACGAGGATGTCAAAGCTGAAGATATGAATATAAATGCGGATATGGGACGGGTTGTCTTTTATGGAAGTATTATGGGGCGGATTACTGCCGAACTCGACATGGGCAGCGCCGAACTGAAGGGATATCTCGACTGCGATATGGATATGGATTGCAGCATGGGAAGTGTCGATATCACGACGTATTACAGCAAAGACTCATACGAGTACGATATTGATACCGACATGGGAAACAGCAGTTTCGACGGAAACGGCGGAATGCAGTCCGATACCGTGCATAAGGTAAAAATCGACTGCGACATGGGCAGTGTTTCAATGAAATTTGAAGAACCGTAATTGTATTTTTTAAGGTGCAGATATGCTTTACGATATTTTCTGCACCTTTTTTAGTGCTTCAAATTGATAATTTTTTAACAATTACAATATTTAGTAGTATTTTACTATTGATATTACTATATCTTGATGTTATACTTAGCACGCAACAGGGAAATAATATTAACAACAGGAGGATATCTAATAATGCCTGAAAGAAAAGAATGGGAAGGATTTAAAGGAAAAATCTGGAAGGATGAAATCAATACCCGCGATTTTATCCAGGAAAACTACACACCGTATGACGGTGATGAAACATTTCTTGTAGGACCTACAGATGCAACGGACAAGCTCTGGGGAAAGCTTCAGGAGCTTCAGAAGGCTGAGCGTGCCAAGGGCGGTGTCCTTGACATGGATACGGATATAGTATCATCTCTTACATCTCACGGACCTGGATATATCTGCGATGAATATAAAAATCTTGAGAAGGTTGTAGGCCTTCAGACAGATAAGCCGCTTAAGAGAGCATTTATGCCTTACGGCGGTATCAAGATGGCTGAGGAATCATGCGAAATGTATGGATACACTCCGTCACCGGAACTTGACAAAGTATTTAATATATATCATAAAACACATAATCAGGCAGTATTCGATGCATATACTCCTGAGATGCGTAAAGCACGTAAGAACAAGATTATGACTGGTCTTCCTGACACATACGGAAGAGGAAGAATCGTAGGCGATTACAGAAGAGTCGCTCTTTACGGTGTTGATTATCTCATTGAGCAGAAACAGAAAGACCTTGCTGAGTGCGGTAACGGAACAATGACAGAGAAAGTTATCCGTCTCCGTGAGGAAATTGCAGAGCAGATCAAGGCTCTTAAGGGAATGAAAGAGATGGCTCAGATCTACGGATATGATATTTCCGCTCCGGCTTCAAATGCAAAAGAAGCTGTTCAGTGGCTTTATTTCGGATATCTTGCAGCTATCAAGACACAGAACGGTGCAGCAATGAGCGTTGGCCGTGTATCTACATTCCTTGATATTTATATTAAGAGGGATATGGATGCCGGTATTCTTACAGAGGATGAAGCACAGGAACTTATCGATCATCTTACGATGAAGTGCAGAATGGTTAAATTCGCAAGAATCAAGTCATACAATGAGCTTTTCTCAGGAGACCCGGTATGGGCAACACTTGAGGTCGGCGGACTCGGACAGGACGGACGTTCAATGGTTACGAAGACTGATTACAGATTCCTTCATACACTTGAGAACATGGGACCTTCACCTGAGCCGAACCTTACGGTTCTTTACTCAAAGAGACTTCCTGATAACTTCAGAAAATATGCAGCATACATCTCTATCACAACAAGCTCGATCCAGTATGAGAATGATGATGTAATGAGACCTGTATGGGGCGATGATTATTCTATCTGCTGCTGTGTATCCGCTACACAGACAGGTAAGGAAATGCAGTTCTTCGGCGCAAGAGCCAACCTCGCTAAGTGCCTTAACTATGCGATCAACGGCGGCGTTGACATGAAGTCAGGCGATCAGGTAGGACCTGCATATCAGCCGATTACTTCCGAATACCTTGATTATGATGAAGTAATGGCCAAATACGACAAGATGATGGACTGGCTTGCAGGCTTGTATGTAAATACACTCAACCTTATCCATTATATGCATGATAAATATTACTATGAAGCAGCCGAGATGGCACTTATCGATACCAACGTAAGACGTACATTTGCAACAGGTATCGCTGGTTTTTCACATGTAGTTGACTCACTCAGTGCTATCAAATATGCTAAAGTTAAAACAGTCCGCAATGAGAACGGTCTTGTTGTAGACTACCAGGTAGAGGGCGAATTCCCTAAATACGGCAATGATGATGAGAGAGCTGATGAGATTGCTGTATGGCTTCTTAAAACATTCATGGGCAAGCTTGAGAAATTCGAGACATACCGTGATTCAGAGCCTACAACATCAATCCTTACAA
>ULXP01008312.1_pt1 | contig 54646 bp, 45 predicted proteins | sample 1961351 | NCBI WGS metagenome assembly ULXP01 (sample SAMEA4835840, study PRJEB28245) | human gut metagenome | biome: gut microbiome; material: fecal sample | place: Denmark | collected 2008 | reverse complement strand
TGCTCACTTTCTGGCTTAACGGTCCTAAAGTGACGGCTTACGATTGAAGTGTAGTGTGATGCAAAAAACTAGATTCTTTACGAATATGGATGAATTTGCTCAATATAACTATCTTGCCAAAGGGAAGCATAACCTTGGGGCTGGAACTACGCTTTATCGCTCTCGTATTACACCTCAAGGAGTAGATTGCTTGACGACTAAAGAAATGGGATGTCCGCCTTCGGATAAAGCTACTGCTGGGCGTGCTAACACTTTGGGAATCCCTTATTTATATTTAAGTGATTCAGCTAAAACTACATATTATGAGGTGCGAGCAGTCTATCTGGATAGGTTGAGCGTGGGAACATTTACTATTCCTGAGTCTCTCAGTTTGGTGGATTTTTGTGATGTCATCAATCTGTATCATGCTTATGGGGACTCGATAGAGCCTCTGAAAGAAATCGTCATCAAAAAGAAGGTGATTGATAGTATAAGCAAGGACCTTTCCAAGCCTCTCCGACGCTATGACTCGGAGATAGAGTATGTGCCAACCCAACTGATATGTGAGTTCTGTAAAGAGTATGTTCATGCTGATGGCATCTGCTTTAAGAGTTCGCTCTATCCTGGGGGCGTGAATTATGTGTTGTTTGATCCTAAGGCGGCTGATTGTGTCAGCGTCGAGAGTCACGAAATAGGCACAATAGACATAGACCGATAGGGCGGTACGTTGGCGTTGTTGTAAATCTTATCCTCATCCGAGTGGCGGCAGGGCATGGAGCGATACCATGATGAGGAACTCTGAATCCTAAAATTGTCTATAGTTTCCCATAAAGGGAAGCGTTTTTGTAACCATATTTTTGCTTAGCCATACATCGGGGAATCGTATTCCCTCGTTGTTGTATGGTGTCACTTTTTTGGTCAGCGCGTGTTGGTCAAAGCGGATGCTTTGTCCTTATTCGAATGGGCGAGCTAAATGGTGTAGGCGTAGGAATCCTGAAAAAGCAATATGACAAATGTATAAAGCTAGGTTCCATCTTTTCCTTTCTATGTCAATTAAGTGTAAAGTTTAAATATTAACCATATGCGCACAAAGCTAGTGTGCCATATTTAAAGTATCTCATTTATGGAAATACAAAATAAAAATTCTTTAATTCATGCCTTGAAAACGGGAATTAATGTTTTCGTTGGTGCAGGTTTTTCATTGTATGCATATGATAAATCGAACAGAAAACTTCCACTTGCAACTGAGTTGGGTAAAGAATTACAGAAAGAATTCAAAACGAAGTCTTCTGATTTGTCACTTATTAGTACGGTTTTGCAGCGAAAGTCAAAAACGGAGTTTAAATCCTTTTTGTCGAAACGTTTTTATGTAGAAGCATATGAACCTTTTTATGAGAATTTAAATCTTGTCAATGTCAGAAGTTATTTTACTACAAACATTGATAATTTGATTCCAAAGATTGTCTCTGCTCCAAACAGTAAACGATTTATCAATGATTTATTGGTCAACGGAGAAAATACAGATACAAATAGAGTTAACTATTTGTCTTTGCATGGTAGTGTCGAGAATCCCGAAAATGATTATGTCTTTGATATTCAATCATTGGCTACCACGTTTGGCAGCAACCAGCGTATTTGATCTTATTTGTCGAACGCTTGTGAAAAGAATCCTACAATTTTCCTAGGTTATAGTTTTTCTGATTATTCTGTGATCCAAGCATTAAGCAATTATCGTACATTTGAAAATGCTCAAAAGGAAAAATGGATACTATTGCATAATCCATCTGCAGAAGAGTTAGAATTCTACGAGTCCCTTGATTTTAGTATTATTGAAGGGGATATCAAAGACTTTTTGGAATCATTACCAATTATGTTGGGAATTGACGGTTCGAAAGAAAATAATAGGACGACACAAGATGATATTCATGATTTGTTCAAAAACAATTTGGTTCCTCTTGATAATCGTGGACAAGTAAGCCGTCCAATTATTGACTTTTTTAGGGGACAGGTTCCGATATGGTCTGACATTCTCAGTAACAAGATATATAAGGTTTCTTATTATAAAAAAATTCAGGATTCAATCTATAATCCGTCAAAACAAACAATAGTCATAGGTGTTCCTGTTTCTGGTAAAACAACTTTGGCCATGTTGCTGGCGTATAATCTCCAATTCGAGGGAATGAAGTTAATGTATACAGGGCTAACTTTACCCAGAGTAGATTTCATCTTAAAAATACTGGATAATAGAAAAGCCTTAATCTTTGTCGAAAACTTTACTGACAATGTTGATGCTTTTATAAAATTGTCATCTGCAAAGAATATTACAACAGTTGGAGTGGACAGAAGTCAGTTTTATAGCACGGTGTCACATAAGTTATCTTCCGAAGTGTTTGACATAATTAATGTGACAGAATTATCAGATAAGGATATACAAGGTGTTTTTGATTCCGTGCCAACTGAAATAAAAGTTTCTTCTATTACAAAAAAGAGAAAAGTCAACGAAAAATATGCAGCTGACTCTATTTATGAATTTGTTGTCCGCAATATTAAGGGTCAGAATATTGTAGAGCGATATAAAAAAATAATCAGAGATTTAGAGAAAGACGACTCGGATTTACTGGAGTTTTTGCTGTTGTGTGCTTATATGCATAAGTGCCGTGTTCCTTTATCTATGGAAGTTGCATATAGTTATTTTTCTGATAGATATGATTATAATGACGTCATAGCAATGGAGGAGGAACTTGATGATATGTTCTCGGAGTTTGAGGGCTCAAATGAGCTATTAGATACTTCAATAGATTATTATTATCCTCGGACCTATTTCATAGCTGAAGCTATACTAAAGTATTCTTCTTCTGCTTTGCTTCGAAAAGTCATGTGCAATGTGGTTTATAACGTCCCTAAATATCTTATTTATAATTATAAGACTTTTAGAAAAAATGCTTTTGATAGTGTGTTGACAGGTCGGGCTTTTAGTGACTGGAATGAAGGGAAAAGATTCTATGAGTTTGCGTATCTATATGATAATGAGAATCCTTATGTATTACAGCAAGGCGCATTGTTTTTAGCCAAAAAGAATAAGTACTCAGAGGCTTTTAGATGGATTGATAAGGCCATAAATTCAACCAATGACAAGTTCTTTTCAATACGTAACTCTCATGCCATAATACTGTTTGATGCAAATTATGAATTGCCATTGGATGTTATGGTTGAAAAACAATTGGATCGTAGCATGGAAATACTTCATAAATGTTATCATGATGATGCACGAAAAATATTCCATGCTATTATTTATGCTGATCAAGCTGAGCGGTATTATAGGAAGGTTAATAGTCCCAAAACTATTAATTACTTACGACAAGCTGAAACTTGGTTAAAAGATGAGGTTAGCAAAAATTCGTGGAATTACGAACTCAGACAGCGCTTAAGTTGTGTAAAAGCAATCTTGGACGAAAACTAAAGTATTCATTAACGCATGGGGATCGTTTCCGATTTTCCTACCTTGTGTTTTCAATAAACAATATATGTACGTTCATTTTTTTAAAAGATTAGTTGACATTCTTATAGGGCTTTGCGCTCTACCGTTTGTCTTATTGGTAATTATCGTCTTTGCCCCTATAATCTATTTCACGGATAGGGGACCTGTGTTTTACAATGCTACACGATCGGGAAAAGGCTATAAGCCGTTTAAGATGTTTAAACTTCGTTCGATGTATGTAAACTCTCCCGACTTGAAGAATCCCGATGGTTCTACATTTAATAGTGATAATGATCCTCGTGTAACGCCTATTGGACACTTTTTGCGTAAGACAAGCTTAGATGAGTTTCCACAGTTTTTGAATGTTCTTAAAGGTGATATAAGTTTTATTGGCCCGCGTCCTAAACTTTATTTGCCCGAGAAATATCCCAATGGTCTACCAGAGTATATGGCAAAGAGTTTTTTGGTTAAGCCTGGAATTACAGGCTATGCACAAGCGTATTATCGTAATTCTATAACTCAACAGGAAAAATTTCATTGGGATGGATATTATGCTGAGAATGTATCGTTCGTCATGGATGTGAAGATAATCTTAAAAACCTTCAAGTCCGTCTTCTTTCGTGAGAATATCAACACAGTGCAGAGCTATAAAAATAAGGCGTAGCCTACTGACATGAGTTTCAATTCCATTAATACATAACAATGAAGAAACTATTGGTTTTAGCTGCGGGCATTCTTCAACTGCCTGTTATTAAAAAGGCCAAGGAGATGGGCATATTTGTGATAGCTGCAGATGGAAATCCTAATGCTGTGGGACTTAAATATGCCGATAAGGCCTTGGTGGTGAACATTATCTCGGAGGATGAGGTTTTGAGAGCTTTGCGTGAGGAACAGATTGATGGCGTGATACATCCTTGCTCGGAAGTGAGCATGAATGTGATGGGGCGAATTAATGACGAGTTTGGCCTTTCGGGTATTACGCGTGAGCAAGCCATCAGGGCCACTAACAAGCATTTGATGCGTGAGGCTTTTGAAAAAGGTAATGCACCATCGCCAAAAAGTATCTTAACGGTGAATGCCGAGGACGCTTGGAGTCGTTTGCAGAACGAGTTTGATACCGATGCGATATTGAAACCGTCCCGCAATTCAGGTTCAAGAGGTATTGCAAAGGTTTCTCGTAATATGGATAAGGGTGATTTCATCAGAGCTTATGATGAGGCTCTGAGTGAAAGTCGGGATCATTCTGTATTGATAGAGCAGTTCATAGAGGGGCCGGAGTTTTCTATAGAGATCATTGTATGGAACGGCAAGGTGAACGTGCTTACCGTGACTGATAAAAAGACGACGGACGCTCCGCATTTTGTGGAGTTGGGGCATAATCAACCTTCCTGTTTCTCTGATGCTGACGTTGAAACGCTGAAGGCTGCCGCTATTGCAGGCGTGAGGGCTTTGGGTGTGAACAATTGCGCTTGTCATGCTGAGGCTAAGTTGATGAACGGTAAGGCGTACTTGATGGAGGTTGGTGCGCGCCTTGGCGGAGATTTTATCGCCACGGAGTTGACGCATCTGAGTACGGGCATTGATATGGTGGCAGCGGCTATTGATGTGGCTTTGGGTGTGGAGCCTGACTTAAGCGCCAAGGAAGAGCCCAAGGGTGTCTGTATCCGTTATTTCTGTCCGAAGCCTGGAAAGCTTGTGAGTATTTCTAATACGGAGGTATTGAATAATCCCCATGTGTATCTTTGGGAGATTTATCCTAAGGAGGGGGACGTGATACCTATGGTAACAAGTAGTTTATGCCGATCTGGGCATGTGATCGTGACGGAAAAAACTCCGCAGAAAGCGATTGTATTAGCTGAACAATTAATTAATAAAGTTGAACTTAAAACAGTTTAATGTATGGACGACTTTAAAGGAAAAAAACTTTTACTTCAAGGAGCTAGTAGGGGTAACCTTGGTTTGATAAAAACAGCCAAGGCACATGGGGTATATGTTGTTATGACCGGACTGGGGGGTGATTATCCCTGTAATCCCTATGCAGATAAGTTTCGATACGCAGATATCTCTGATCCTGAAGCAGTATTGAAGGTGGCTCAAGAAGAAACAGTCGATGGGTCTGTTATCTGTTGCTCAGATACGGGATTAAAGGCTATTGGTCGTTGTAACGATGTGTTAGGATTGTCGGGCCTTACAGAGAGAGCTGCTGACGAGTCTTCGAATAAGTGTCTTATGAAGGAACGTTTATTGGATGCAGGGGTCAGAACTGCTCAATTCTTTAAGATTCATAATATTGAAGAACTAAAAGTCGCAGTTGAGAAGATTGGTTTTCCTGTTATCGTTAAAGCAATTGATTTGCAAGGAAGCCGAGGCATCAATATTGTGGAAAATGACTCAAACCTTATTGATGCATTCAGTGACACCATGTCTCTTACAAGTAAAGACTATTGTATAGTTGAGGAGTTTATTGTTGGGAAAGAATTTGGAGCTCAGTCTTTTGTTTATAATGGAAAGGTGTTATTTGTGCTTCCCCATGGAGATGAAACGGTGATGTGTAAAACAGCAGTGCCCGTGGGACACTATATGCCCTATGAAATAAATAACAGTTTGTATGAAGATGTTTGTCATCAGGTAAGAACGGCAATAAAGGCCTTGCAGTTTGACAACTGTGCCGTCAATGTTGATCTTATCGAGAGGGATGGCAAGGTTTATATTATAGAACTTACAGGCCGTGTTGGGGCAAACTGCTTGCCGGAATTAACCGGTAATTATTATGGAATCAACTATTATGAAATGATACTTGCCACTTGTCTAGGTGAGAGTCCCCTTCCATATTGGGAGAGACGTAAAACTCCTTGCGCAACCCTTGCTCGAATGATTCGGTCTGACAAAGCAGGAATTGTGGAGTCGATTAGCGTACCAATGAAAACAGACTCCTATATTAATATGTTCATACACAAAGGGTCAGAAGTGCGTGTTTTTACCAACAGTAATGATGCTATTGGTGAAGTTGTCGTAAAAGGCGAGACTTTAAAGGAGTGCAGAGAGAAGATGGTGGAAATACTAAGTCGAATAAAAATTTATTATGAATAATAACATTCACGAAACAGCAGAGGTTTTTAATGTTGAACTTGCTGATGGGGTTAAAATATATAAATCAGCTTTTGTAAAAAATGCCAAGCTTGGGAAAGATGTTAAAGTAGGAGATTTCTCAAGGATAGAAAACTCGGTTTTTGGAAGAAATGTCGATTTACAAAGATTTGCAATGATCTACAATTCTTCCATGGGAGATTATAGTTATGTCGGAAGAAATTTTACTTGTTGGCATGCATGTATAGGTAAATTCTGTTCGATATCTTGGAATGTTGGTATAGGAGGAGCTAATCATGACTATAATCGGATTAGCCAACATGCTTTCTTGTATGCATCACAATTTGGTATGATTGACTCAAATCAGCCACCAGGGTATGATAGATTTGATTCTCGTTGTACAATAGGCAATGATGTTTGGATAGGATGTAACGCTGTTATTTGTAGAGGAGTGAACATTGGTGATGGAGCTGTTATTGGTGCTGGTTCTGTAGTAACCAAAAGTGTCGAGCCCTATACCATCGTAGCTGGAGTTCCAGCAAGGGTTATTAAAAGACGTTGCTCTGTGAAATTAGCCGAAAGGCTACTTGCTACTGAATGGTGGAATTTGTCTCCTGAGACCATAAAAGATAATTTCTCGCTTTTTAATGAAAATATCACAGAAGAAAGTGTGTCAAAAATAGAAGAGTTGGTAGGTATATGAAACTTCTTTTTTTAACATCTTATTATAAGCCCGAATCTGCAGCAAGTAATTATCTTGGAGATAACATTCGAGAAGCTCTATGTGATAATGATATTTTAATAGAGCTTTATACGCCGATGCCCTCAAGGGGATTGAGTAAGGAAGTCAGAGAAAAATACTTAGATAGGATCTTGGATTATGAATATAATGGAAAACTTCGTATACATCGTTTCCCATTAATGTCAGAAAGGAAAAATCCGTTAAGTAGGGCGCTTAGATATTTACTGTGCTGCGCAAAGCAGTTTATGTGTGGAGTCTATGCGAAGGATGCAAAAGAGTGTAACGTGCTTTTTTCTGCTAGTACCCCTCCTATCCAGGGAGCCATGTCTGTTCTCGTTAAAAAAAAGCGTTCTATTCCTTTTGTATATAACTTACAGGATATATTCCCCGATTCGCTTGTGGGTACAGGTCTTGCCAAGAAAGGTGGGCTTCTTTGGAAAATAGGGCGAGTCATCGAGGACTTTACCTATAAGCATGCGGATAAGATTATTGTTATCTCGGAGGACTTCAAAAAGAATATCATGGCGAAGGGCGTGCCCGAGGATAAGATCGTGGTGGTCTATAATTGGGTGGATCAGAACGCCGTGGTGGATGTGCCGCGTGAGAAGAACAAGCTCTTTGACAAGTATCATTTGGACCGAGAGAAGTTCTACATTGAGTATTCGGGTAACATCGGACTGACGCAGAATATGGATATGCTGCTGGAGGTGATGAAGGAACTGAAGGTGTCGCATCCGCAGATTGGCCTGGTGCTGGTGGGCGAAGGTGCCTATAAGAAGCAGGTGGAGGAGATCGTGGCGCGCGACGGGCTGACGAACGTGACGATGCTGCCGTTTCAGCCCTACGAGGACATCAGCTATGTATTCTCGCTGGGGGATGCAGGCCTTGTCATCTCGAAGCCTGGGGTGGGTGCCAATAGTGTGCCGAGCAAGACGTGGAGTATTATGTCGGCATCGCGGCCTGTGCTGGCCAACTTCGACGAGAATGAGTTGAAGGATATTTTGGCGGGCAACGAATGTGGCATCTTCACCAAGGCGGGGGACAAGGAGGCGTTTAAGCAGTCGATCATCTCGCTCTATGAGAATCGTGAGCTCTGCAGGAGGTATGGACGGAACGGACGACAGTTTGTGATGGACAACCTGACGCGTGAGGTGGGTACTCAGAAGTATGTGGAGGTCATCAAGAGCGTGTGTCGTGGGAAATAACGACCGGGCATTGTTGCTTCTGCTGCGGATGGCGGTGAGGGAGGAGGTCGTGGACCTGCCTGCCGATATCGACTGGCGGGAGATCAAGGAGCGGGCTTTCCGCCAAGGGGTGGGAGGTATCGTCTTTGATGTGGTCGAGAAACTTCCCGCTGGGCAGCGTCCGCCGAAGGAGGTGGTGCTGGAGTGGATGGGAATGGTGATGCGCATGGAGCGGATGTATGAGCATCACAGGCAGGTGATAGCGGGTCTTGCTGCTTTCTATGCCGAGATGGGGGTGCGTATGCTGCTCCTGAAGGGGTATGGGCTGTCGCTGGCGTGGCCTGTGCCGAAGCATCGCCCGACGGGGGATATCGACATCTTTCTCTTCGGCAAACAGCAGGAGGCGGACGAGCGGTTGCAGGCGCGGTTTGGGGTGGAGATTGACAACTCGCACCACAAGCACTCGGTGTTTCAACTGGGGCAGACGATGGTGGAGAATCACTATAGTTTCCTGAATGTGCATGCGCATCGTTCGACGGCCGAGATAGAGGCTATCTTGCAGGGGCAGCTTGACGAGGTGGAGCCATCGGGAATAGTGAACGTCTCCTTGCCTTCCGCACGTTTCAACTCGCTGTATCTGCTGCGCCATAGTGGGGAGCATTTTGCCTCGGTGGATATCAGCCTGCGTATCGTCTTGGACTGGGCGTTCTACGTCAGGAGGCATCCCGTGGACTGGCCTTGGCTGTTGGCGCAGCTGGACAGGGTGGGGATGAGGCCGTATCTGGTGGTGCTGAATGCTATCTGTGTGCGGTATCTGGGCTTTGAGGCTTCGGTCTTTCCAGACTTGCCTGTTGACGAGGCGCTGGTGGATCGAAGCATGCAGGATATATTGGTTCCCGAAGTGGAGCCGGAAGAACACAAGAACAGGATGAGGGAGGTGGCTTTTCGCTTTCGTCGGTGGTATGCGAACCGATGGAAGCACGACATGGTGTATCGGGAGCGGGCGGCGGTCTCGCTGTGTACGCAACTGTGGAGCCATGTGCTGAAGCCCTCGCTATAAGAAATATTCATCAACTAAATATTTTTGTTTATGACAATGAAACTGCGTAATGTGCCTTTCTCTCCGCCTGACATGACGGAGGCGGAGGCTGCGGAAGTACGCGATGCCATACTGTCTGGGTGGATCACCACCGGACCGCGTACGAAGAAACTGGAAAAGAAAGTGGCTGCGTTTGTAGAGGTAGATAAGGCGGTCTGCCTCGGTTCGCAGACGGCGTGTGGGGAAATGGCCCTGCGGCTGCTGGGGATTGGCGCGGGTGACGAGGTGATCGTCCCGGCCTATACCTATACGGCGAGTGCGTCGGTGGTGACGCATGTGGGGGCTACCTTGGTCTTTGTGGATGTGCAGAAGGACTGCCTGGAGATGGACTATGAGGCCGTGGAGCGGGCTATCACACCGCGAACGAAGGCGATCATCCCGGTGGATCTGGCGGGTATCCCGTGTGACTACGACCGACTGTTTGCGATCGTGGAGCGCAAGAGGGACCTCTTTGTTCCGAAGACGGACTTGCAGAGGATGCTGGGGCGCATAGCAATCTGTTGTGATGCGGCCCATGCCTTCGGTGCTTCGCGCAAGGGAAAGAAGGTGGGTTCGATCGCTGACTTCTCTTCCTTTAGTTTTCATGCCGTGAAGAACTTCACGACGGCGGAGGGTGGTGCGCTGACGTGGCATCTGCCTTTCGGCAACGAGCAGGTGGTGAAGGACTTGGACAAGCAGGTGGAGAATACGTTTAGCGGAGTGCCGGAGATAGCGGGCGAGACGTGGAACGAGAACCTGTATCGCAAGGCGCAGTTGCTGAGTCTGCACGGTCAGAACAAGGATGCGCTGGCGAAGACGAAGGTGGGTGCATGGGAGTATGACATCATCGGAACGTGGTATAAGTGTAATATGACGGATGTGGCGGCTGCTATTGGTCTGGTGCAGATGGAGCGCTACCAGGGGATGCTGGAGCGTCGCTGCGAGATGATAGCGCGCTACGATGAGGCTTTCCGATCGCTGAACGTGGCGGTGCTGCATCACTATGGTGCGGATTATGCTTCTTCGGGGCATCTGTATCTGGTGCGCCTGCTGGGCAAGACGCGCGAGGAGGCGAACCGGGTGATAGAGCAGATGGCGGAACGGGGCATTGCCACGAATGTCCACTATAAGCCGCTGCCGATGATGACGGCTTACAAGAAGTTGGGCTTTGACATCAAGGATTTCCCGAATGCTTATCATTTGTTTGAGAACGAGATCACGTTGCCGTTGAATACAAAAATGACGGACGAGGATCTGGAGTATGTGATCGAGAACTTCGTCGATATCGTTCCTCATTTGTAGTATATTGCGCTATAGAAAAAATGATGGAGTTTGACAAGGATTTCTTAGGTGCCTTGTTTGAGCAAGCAGTGGGCAGTCCTCGTCGTCGGCAGGTGTGTGATCTACGCACATCGCCGCAGGATACTGGGCAGCGTGCGCTCTGCGCATTGCTGCCCGGTACGCAGGTGCCGATTCATCGGCATGAGGAGACGGCGGAGACGGTCCTCTGCTTGTGTGGCAAGTTGGACGTGGTGCTCTACGAGGAAATCGTGGGGTATGAGACGGCCGCTCCCCATGGGCTCCCGCAGGGGATGGATGGGCAGGACATAGTGCGCAGGGTCGATTACCGCGAGGTACGCCGCATCCGTCTGTGTCCTGCTGAGGCTCGGTATGGGTGCCAGATCCCGAAGGGGGTATGGCATAGCGTGGACGTGATAGAGCCGTGCGTGGTGTTTGAGGGGAGGTAGCAGTAAGATGCTTCGCGGAAGGGAATGTTCGCTGGGCTGACTGGGTTATTGCGTGATGTTCTTTCTCCTTTATTATAAGGAGGAGGACGGAAAAAATGGAAAAAGTTTTTTGTTCTGAGTAAAAGTTTGTATATTTGCAAAATATAATAAATGGATATGAGGATAAAAAGCTTGAGCCTTAAGAATATAAGACTGTTTGGGGATAAGCCTCAAACGGTCTCTTTTGATGCAGACAAGAACGTGGTTATTCTCTTAGGAAATAACGGGTGTGGCAAAAGTACGATTCTTGACGCAGCATCTATATTGTTGAGTTCCTATGTAGGTTCCTTTCCAGGTAATACTGCAAAAAGCTTCAAGGATAGTGATGTGCATATTCTGAGTGACAATCAGGTTGCCCCCTATCTGGATGTTTCCATGGACTTGGTTTTGGATAACGGAAAGGTCTGCAAAGTATCACGAACTCGAAAAGGTTGGAGCAAGTGTCCTGTTTCAGATGTAAAGGAACTGAAAGCCTATGCGGAAGGTGTCCAAGAGGAAATTTTGGCGAATAAGGTGAAGGTTAACATACCGATATTAGCTTATTATGGTACCGGACGTGGGCAGATAAAAGCTCCTGAGCGGAAGCGGGGATTTCAGACGGTTTTTGCGCAATGGGATTGTTACAACAATTCTCTTGATGCAGCTTCCAATTTTAAGCGATTCTTTGCATGGTATGATATGATGGAAGACGAGGAACGACGAGAGCGTGAGCGGCGTCGTGACTTTTCTTACCATTCACCTGTGTTGGCATCTGTCCGCTCTGCCATTGAGGCTTTCGTCGGACCTCTATACACAAATCCGCATATAGCTATTCATCCTTTACGATTTGTTCTTGAGGAGAAAAACGGTGGGGATAAACGTGAATTGCGGCTGGAGCAATACAGTGATGGTTATAAAATTATTATTGCCATGGTTGCTGATATTGCGTCGCGAATGGCTGAAGGCAATCCGGGGCTGGATAATCCGTTGGAGGGGTCTGGTGTGATTCTTGTTGATGAGATAGACTTGCATCTCCACCCCAAATGGCAGCGGATTATTTTAGCAAATCTGCATAGGGTGTTTCCTAATGTCCAGTTTATCGTGACGACACATAGCCCTGTTGTTTTATTAGGGGCTGTCGATTTTGCTCAAATCGTCACACTTAACGATGGCAAGATCAATGTCTGCCATTCAGATTACAGTCGCTATGATGTGGGGCAAGTCTTGCTGAGCGACTTGTTTGGGTTGTCTAATTTGCAATCGGCGACTTGAAAACATCATGAGGCGAAATGGCAAGTGAAGATGCTGAATTTACAGGAATGTTCAGATATCAACTTGCAGTCGTAGTAACTGATATAAGGGGGATATGAGTACAGAGACTTACAAAGAAATGCTTGACTATCTGGAAAAGCAGAGAGCAAGACTTGCGGATATGCGTACGAGGTTGGAAGAGCCTGGCGTTAAGGAACAATACGAGGCTTGCCTTAAAGCCTATCGAGATCTGAAGAACTCTTTGGATTGGGCTAAGGAACAAGGTTTTGCAGAGGGCTATGTGGAAGTTCGTTTAAATCTGCTTATGTGTGAATGCGAGAAAACTCGTGAAGAAGCGCTTGTAATTATAGCAAAGGAGCTTCATGAGAAAAACATTTCCGATCAAGCCATCTATATGGCTACAGGAATTTCTGTTGGAGATATAGATTGAGAGTGTGGTAAAAAGGCGATTGAATTAATTTTTACCTACTGCTTGAACTAGCTTTATCTACGCGTTTGATTGATATTTTTGGAAAGATAGGGGAATAGTAAACGAAAATTAAGTTCCCCTGATTTTTATGTGCCTAAGGTTGTATTGAAACACCAATACGGCTTTGGGGCTTTTGAGATGAATCTTCTTTTTTCTGCGCATGGGCTGGATGCGCTAAAGCAGAATGGTATGAAGGAGAGGCAGCTTTACGATTATCAGCTTGATATGAAACGGCGGGTGGGTGAGGCCTTTGGGTCGCACCGGTCCGTGATGGTGCAGATGCCGACGGGTACGGGGAAGACGTGCCTGCTGGTGGCGTGTGTGCGTGCGTGGTTGTCGCAGAACGAGGGGACGGTGTGGATCGTGGTGCACCGCAGGGAACTGGTGGAACAGATCGTCGGGACGCTGCAGGAGGAGAATCTCGTGGGCGACCGGGTGCGGGTGTATTCCATCCAGTGGTTGTCCCGGCACGAGGGGGAACTGGCGGAGCGGCCGGGCCTGCTGGTGATCGACGAGGCGCACCATGCCGTGGCGAAGACATACAAGGCGATGGTGGAGGCTTGTCCTGGGGCGAAGGTGCTGGGACTGACGGCCACGCCCTGCCGCTTGACGCGCCGGGGATTCACGGACCTCTTCGAGGTGCTGCTGCAGTCGTGGCCTTACAATCGCTTTATCGCCGAGGGCCGGTTGTCGCTCTACGACTATATGTCGGTGAGGGCTGACAACGAGGACTGGCGGGTGGTGCGCTCGCTGGAGCGGCGTGGGGCCGATGGTGACTTCTCGCTGCGGGAGATGAGCGACCGGCTGGACGTGAGGCCGAGTATCGGGCGTCTCTGCGACACGGTGCTGCGGTATGCGCGGGAGAAGAAGGGGATCGTCTATGCGATTGACATTCGGCATGCGGAGCATATCGCTGCGTACTATCGGGAACACGGTATTGACGCGGTGGCGATCAGTGCGAAGACGCCGGGGGAGGAACGCCGAAGGCTGATAGAACAGTTTAAGGCGGGAGAGACGCAGGTGCTGGTGAACGTGGACCTCTTCGGCGAGGGCTTCGACTGTCCCGATGTGGAGTTTATCCAGTTGGCGCGGCCCACGCTCTCGCTGGCGAAATACTTGCAGCAGGTGGGACGGGGCATGCGCGTCTTTGACGGGAAGCGCTACTGTCTGATCCTGGACAATGTGGGACTGTACCGTCTGTTTGGTCTGCCCTCGGAGGACAGGGACTGGCAGGCGATGTTTGAAGGGACGTTGGCTGGCAAGGCCCACCTCAAACTGGCGGAGGAGACGAGCGTGTATGCTGCCTTCTCGGTCTTGGGGGATACGGGGCGGACCATGACGGCTGACGCTCGGACGGAACTGGTGACGGTAATGACGCACGACGGGCAGCGCAACGAACTGGAGGCGGCTTACGCCTACAGGGTGGTGCGGAATGAGGCTGGAAGGATGGGCGTCGCCACGCTGGAGGGCGTGGAGGTGCTGCCGCCACGGTACGAGAAGGTGGAACTGCTGCCTTATGGTTTTGCCCGCCTGACGTCGCGGCGGAAGGTCGATCGGGATCGTCCGTGGATGGATTTGCGCAACGGGCTGCGGTTTGCCGTGATGCCGACGGTGAGACGGTGTGGCTTCCTGTCGTTTAGTACGGCGGACGGGCTGCGACTCTACCCGCGGGTGGAGACGCGGCGGCTGCGGAAGACGGACTTCGTGACGCCAGGTGCTTTGCGCCATGGGCTGGAGGACGGACTTCGTTTTCGTGACTTCTATATCCCGCCGACGGTGGGAGAGGCAAGGATCTATGTGCTGAAGGACCAGATGGACGACCGGGTGTTGCTGGAGGCTGAGGACGGGACGCTCCGTCTGCGGACGGGCTGGAGCGTGCGGTTGGAGCCCATCACGCTGGCGGCGTGGAAGGAGGAGAAGGAACGGTGGCGACGCACGTTGCGATCCTTTGACAGGCAGGCACGACAGTGTGCGGATCGCAGGGTGTTTCCCTATACAGTGCGGGCGGAGGTTCTTCATGGCTATCATTTGTCCGACTACAAGGAGGTTTCGGACGTGCGTATCACGCGGAGCGGGAAGCAGGGGTATAATGCTTTTGTCTATGACGTGATGGAGCAGCGATGGAAACCGACGGGGTCTTACCGGGAGATATTTCCTCCGGCCTATGGGTTGCGGGTGGTGCGCAACTGGGAGGGGCGGTATCTGCTGCGGACGCAGTATTTTGAGAAGATCACTGGTGGTGAGGAACCGCAGTTTGACTATGCGGAGCTGCAGGATGATGCCTACCTATATATATATAAGGAGAAGGGGCGTGCTTATTATGTGGATCTCGAGAGTGGGGTCTGCTTTGACAGCAAGCCGCAGTTGGTGAGGATCGGTTTTATGCAGTTTCAGAAGGATGGCGACCTCTATTTCCCGTTTGATCCTCGGTTGAGCGGTCGGACACCCTACAGGCTGGGGAAAATCGTGGGGAGCGAGGATATCTGCTTTCTTGGCAGCAGTATTGTTGTCTTGAAGGATGAATCTTCGGTCTTCTACATACGAAAGCGCTATAGCGACGGCAAGCGTTTCGTGCTAAGTACCAGCCAGACATCGCGCCCTAACGAACCTTTGTATGACCTCTATTATAATGGAAGATTGGAAATGCGGAAACGGTAGCACTGATGCTACAAATCCATGCGAGAAACTGCCTTTTTGGGGTCGTTAGTAGAAGATTATGGTCTGAAAAGGCTTTTTTAGGTCGAATGTTTGTTTGTATGAAATAAACTCTGTATATTTGCAGAAAAATCTGATAAAAAGTAAAATAGGAGGAAACAATGTGAACACAATAACGATAGATAGTATCACTTATAGTAAGTTGGAGGGTTTTGCTCTGTTTCAACGCTATGAGTTGCCAACGCATATTAAGAGAATGCGAGGAATCTTGTCTGGAGTTGAGAGTGATATCGATAATAATGATGATGAGAGGTTCAATTACATAATGATGAAGAATAAATGAAAAGGTAGAAGATAAAAAAGAGGCTGGCTCTAAGAATTAGGTGGAGATAATTCTCAATGTCCTAATTGTTGGAGCCAGCCTTTATTTTGTCCTGTTGGTTGGGACAGTGTGCGTGGGTAAAGGGAGAAATGGGCCGTTTTATCGGATGCGGTCCATACTCTTGATGAGGTTTTCGTCGTGCTTCACTCCCTTGTAGGCCATCAGGTTGAGGATGATGACCAGCAGGGGAAGGATGGCAGAGATGTGCCAATGGTAGAGGCGGACGTCGGCCCAGTGGATAGTGATGGCTATGAGGACGTACCAAATGACCATCAGGGCTACACCGCCGAGGATCATCTTCATCTGCTTGTGACGCTCTTTGTAGGCAAAGATGGCCGCACCATTGAGCAAGAAAGCTACCAGCATGGTGATGAACAAGCCGATGTTGCCACTCATGGTGCCTCCCATGGCACTGAGATTGAAGAGCAGGTCCTCCTGTCCAACGGCTCCTTCAACACCCAAGATGGGGAAGAAGAAGCTCAGGGCGATGACCAGCATGGAGAGCAGGAGGAAGATGGTTTGCTTACGCTGTATCATGCCTCCTCGTCCTGGCCAAATTCGTCATCCTTCTTGGAAGGGTCACGCCAATAGATGTTTCCGTCCAGGAACTCCTGGGTGGCGAGCAGTGTAGGCTTCGGGAGTTTCTCGTAAAAACGTGAGATCTCGATCTGCTCTCTGTTCTCAAACACCTCGTCGAGCGAGTCGTTGTAAGAAGCAAACTCCGAGAGTTTCTTGCTCAAGTCCTGCTTGATCTCGACGGAAATCTGATTGGCGCGCTTGGCAATGATGGCGACGCTCTCGTAAATGTTTCCCGTCGGTTCCCAAAGGTCTCGCAAATTGCGTGTGACGGTATTGACCGGTGCTTTCGATTTCTTGTAATCCATTTCTTTTATTGATGAGATATCAAGTGTTTTGTTTTGTCTTACTTTGATGGGGTGGGGCAGCGCGTTTACTCTTTCGTGAACTGCTTGCACTTCTCGATGTACTTCTCTGCCGTGGCGCGCTCCTTAGAGTCGGGGTACTCATTGATGAATCCGTAGCACTCGTCCTCCGCATCCTGATAGCGCTGGAGCTTCTTCGCCTCAATACTCATGTTGGCCAACTCGTACTTGCTTTTCATCACGAGGATGGCAAACTTCTCGCGCATGTCGGAGTAGGGGTAGTCGTTGAGTGCATTCTCTGCCGTGACGATGCATGCTTCGTAGTTGTTGCCGCCACTGGTGCAGTTGCCGAAATAGGATCCGAGATTGTAGTAGAGTTTGGCGGACAGATAGGCCTTGAGGATCAACTTATCCTGCAATTCAAACATCCGTTGCTCTGCCGTCGATTTCAACTTTCCGTTGGGAAAGAGGTCGAGGTAGTTTTGGAAGGCAGCGATGGCAGCCACGGTCGGTGTCTGGTCCAGTCGTGCCTCGGGAGTGCACTGGTAGAGGCTTTGGCCAATATAGAAGGAAGCGGTCTCCGCATAGACCCCCTGCGGGTAGGTCTGGTAGTACTTCTTGAAAGTCTCGGAGGCGGCTTCATAGTCCTTGAGCTGATACTCGGCCATGGCCAGCATGAACAGGCATTCCTGACCGTTGTCAGTGCCCTTCTGGATCGTTACGAGATCCTGCAGGAGCGTAACGGCATTGCTGTATTTGCCCTGCACGTAGCACTCCTTGGCATACTCGTATTTGAAATCCGTATCGGTGGTCCTGTACACCTTGTTGAACTCGCGCGCGCAGCTTCCGAGAGTCAGAATGGCTACGAGAGCGATGGATAATTTCTTAATCATAAGCCTATTTTGAAGTGCAAAGGTAGCTCTTTTTTATGTAATGACAAAAGTGACACATTCTTTTTTAGTATTTTTTTGTATTGTCTTCGATTTGTATTACCTTTGAATAAGGTAAGCTGCATCTCAACAATAAAAAAACAAGTTATTTTGTATTGTCTTCGATTTGCATTACCTTTGTACCCGAATATGGAATTCAAACTCACATCAAAGTATGAACCGACGGGTGATCAGCCGGAGGCTATCAGGGAGTTGACAGATGGAATCCGTCAAGGGGACCGGGCACAGGTGTTGCTCGGCGTGACGGGATCGGGCAAGACCTTCACGGTGGCTAATGTCATCCAGCAGGTGCAGGTGCCAACGCTGGTACTCTCTCACAACAAGACCCTTGCGGCCCAGCTCTACGAGGAGATGAAGGCGTTCTTTCCGGAGAACGCCGTGGAGTATTATGTATCCTATTATGACTACTATCAGCCCGAGGCTTACTTGCCCACTACGGATACCTATATAGAAAAGGACCTTGCCATCAATGACGAGATAGAGAAACTGCGACTGCGGGCGGTGTCGGCACTGCTATCGGGGCGCAAGGACATCATCGTCGTGTCGTCGGTCTCCTGCATCTATGGTATGGGTGGCCCGACGGCCATGCAGGGATCGGTGATTCGTATCAAGAAGGGGCAGACGCTGGACCGCAATGCTTTCTTGCGTCAGTTGGTCTCCTCTCTCTATGTTCGCAACGATCTCGACCTGTCGCGCGGCAACTTCCGTGTGAGGGGAGACACCGTGGATATAGCCATGGCTTATTCGGACAGTGTGCTACGGGTGTCGTGGTGGGACGACGAGATCGATGCCATCGAGGAGTTGGACTCCGTCACCTTCCACCGCCAGGCTTCTTTTGAGGCGTACGAGATCTATCCTGCCAACCTCTTTGTCACGACTGAGGAGCAGAAGAACTCGGCGATCCGTCAGATACAGGATGGACTGAGGGAGCAGGTTGCTTTCTTTGAGGAGATGGGCGACACCATCAAGGCGCAGCGTATCAAGGAGCGGGTGGAGTATGACCTGGAGATGATCAAGGAGTTGGGCCATTGTTCGGGTATCGAGAACTACTCCCGCTATTTTGATGGGCGGGAACCGGGGCAGCGTCCTTACTGTCTCCTGGACTTCTTTCCGAAGGACTATCTGATGGTGATCGACGAGAGTCATGTCACCGTGCCGCAGATCAACGCGATGTATGGGGGAGACCGTGCGCGCAAGAAAAATCTGGTGGAGTATGGATTTCGTCTGCCCTCGGCTTTCGACAACCGCCCATTGAAGTTTGACGAGTTTCAAAGCCTGGTGCATCATGTGATCTATGTCTCTGCCACGCCTGCTGACTTTGAGCTCCGCGAGTCGGGCGGTGTGGTAGTGGAGCAGTTGATTCGTCCCACAGGACTGCTGGATCCGGAGATCGTCGTCAGACCGTCGGAGAACCAGATTGATGACCTGATGGAAGAGATTGCCGTGCGTGTCGAAAGGGGAGAGCGCGTCCTTGTCACTACGCTCACGAAGCGGATGGCGGAGGAGTTGACGGATTATCTCGTGGGGCATGAGGTAAAAACGGCTTATATCCACAGCGACGTGGCGGGACTGGACCGTATCAAGATTATCAACGACCTGCGTGCGGGTCACTATGACGTGCTGGTCGGCGTGAACCTCCTGCGAGAGGGTCTCGACCTGCCGGAGGTGTCGCTGGTCGCTATCCTCGATGCAGACAAGGAGGGATTCCTTCGCAGTCACCGAAGTCTTACGCAGACGGCAGGACGTGCGGCACGTAATGTGAATGGCAAGGTCATCATGTATGCGGACACCATCACCGAGAGCATGCAGCGCACGATTGACGAGACCATGCGGCGACGCATGAAACAGATGCGCTATAACGAGGAGCACCATATCACGCCGCAACCTATCATGAAGGCTATCCGCGACACGCTGCCGGCACAGGGTGGGGGACGTGGCGAGACGGCGATGCAAAAGGCGAAGCCTGTACGCTATATCGAACCGGACCAGGTGGGGGCGTTTGCAGCAGACCCGATTGTGCAGCGCATGACACGACCGCAACTGGAGAAGAGCATTGCGGACACGACCCTGCTGATGAAGGAGGCTGCGAAGAACCTCGACTTCCTGCAGGCAGCACAGTATCGCGACGAGATCATCCGGATGCAAAAAGAGCTGGAACTGAAGTAGGCGTCAGGGCGGTTGGGACGGTCGATAGGGTCGCATAGGACGTCATATAAAGTTAATAATCCTTTAGGTGGTGGTTATGTCGGCCTTTTTAGCTACCTTTGCTCTTTGAAAAATAGAATTGAAACGGAAAACGATATGAAGAAACTCATCATGCTTCTCTTGGCGGCCCTGCCGCTGGTGGCTGTGGCGCAGACGGAACTGACTCCCGAGCAGGAGTTGGAGAAGGCGCAGAAAGAACTGGAAGCCGCACAACGTAAACTCACAGAGGCCCGTGAGCGGGCGCAGAAGGCGCAGCAGACTCAGGGGGAAGCTCCTCGAAAGGAAGAAAATGCGGGATGGACGGTGCCACAGAATCAGACGCCTGTTGCAAAGAAGCAAGATCCTGCAGAGAAGCGCAAGGAGGCCAAACCGTCGAAGGCGGAGGACTTGGCTCCTTACCTGGCAGCTGACGCCGTGCCTCTGGTGGATGGCAGAGTGGAATGGTCTTGTGTGGTCGCTATGCCTGGGGTGAGCGCTGAGGTGCTCTATGATAAGTGTAAGGGCTATCTCAACGACGTCGTACAGGGCGGGAAGAGCCAGAAGGAGAGCCGTATCGCCTTGGTTAACGACCGGGAACACCGACTGATCGCCTCGATGAGAGAGGCGATGTCGATACCCTCTGCTTATCTTTCCCTCAATCATCCTACGTTTTGCTATGCTCTTGAGACGGTCTGTGTCGATGGCAAGGCGACGCTGACGATGAGCCGGTTGGTCTATAGCTACGACGCATCGAGCAAGCAGGAGAGCAAAAAGGCCGAGGAATGGATTACCGACAAGGAGGCTATCAACGAGAACCGTACGCGCCTCCAGCCGCTGACGGGTAAGGTGCGCTGCACGACGATCGACCGAAAGAATGAGCTCTTTGCCGCTTTCGAGCGCGCCATGAAAGAGTAAGGGCATCCTTTGTGCGCCTCTTTTTTATCAATACATGTCAAATGATTTGAAAACAGTAAACAGAATATGACCGAACAAAATATGAACGAGCAGAATAACGAGAGCGTGGCACAGCCGCCACGCCGCAATCATCGTCAACCGCGTGAGCACACCCGTATTGACTATATCCGTCAGTGGCTCAACATTATCTTTATGTTAGGAGCAGTGGTAGGTGTCATCTTTTATTTTCTCTCCGACAGCAATACGGGCGTCATCATCTTGCTGACTGCCATCGTCTTTAAGTTTGTGGAATGCGTCCTGAGGGTGATCAACCGATGAAGCAATTTCTGACCGTTCTGTGTGCTCTCTTGTGTTTCCCGATGCTGACACGGGCACAATATGAGGTGGAGCAAGTCTTTTCCGACGACCAGCGGACGGCTTCTGGTTTTCAGGACAACCGTCGGAATCGGTCGGACTCTATCCAGAGCCAGCACAAGGTGGTGCCGCGCGGACTGAAGGTGTGGACGGTGGACGAGCGGTTTGGTGGCAGGACGCCGGCCGTGCCCGATACCCTCTCCTTTATGTATATGAACTCCATCTTCACTTCGGGGAAGTATGGGGAGTATAACACGTTGGGCAACCTCGGGTCGCCACGGCAGGCGCGTGTCTTCATCGACCGCAGACAGCAGTCTGACTTCTTCTTCATGGATCCTTACGACTACTTCCTCGTGGAGCCCAAGGATTTCCACTTCACTTCCACCTTGTCGCCCATCACCCTGCTGGACTACAACACGGCGGGAGACCGCGTCAATGGTGAGGACCACTTTAGGGCTTTCTTCGCCGTCAATGCGGGCAAGCGATGGGGCTTCGGTTTCAAGTTTGACTACCTCTACGGACGTGGCTACTACGACTCGCAGAACACGTCCCACTTCGACTACACCATGTGGGGAAGTTATCTCGGCGAGCGCTATCAGGCTCACTTGCTCCTTTCCACCAACCATCAGAAGGTGGCGGAGAACGGAGGTATCACTAACGACGCGTATATCACCCATCCGGAGATGTTCAACGAGTCGTTTGCGACCGACGAGATTCCCACGGTGCTGAAGAAAAACTGGAACCGATATGACAACCAGCATGTCTTCTTCAACCACCGCTACAGTGTGGGCTTCTACCGCAATGTGCCAATGACGGCGGAAGAGATCGAGGCACGTAAGTTTGCCATCCAATCCCAGGAGGCGAACAAGGCTGCGGAGGAGAAGGAGAGAGCTCGCCGCAAGGCGCAACGCAACGGGGAGGAGTTTGACGAGGCGGCGTACGACAAGAAGCACAAGCCCTCGGGGCGTCCGGCTCATGCGCGCATAGCAGGGGACGTGCCGGCTCATACCGTGGCTACCACTGACTCCACTCGCATACAGGTCAATCTGCAGGAGGGAGGCGTGGAGGCTGCCTTGGCACAGCAGGATAGTCTCGACCAGGCGGCTACGCAGTGGACGAAGCGGGAGTATGTGCCCGTGACGAGTTTTATCCATAGCGTACGTTTCGACAACTGGCGCAGAATCTATCAGGCATACGAAACGCCGGAGGGTTATTATGCCAACGACTTCTATACGCCGCAGACCTTTGCGGGTGACTCCATCTACGACCAGTCGAAGTCGTGGACACTGAAAAACACCTTTGCCGTGGCTTTGCTGGAGGGATTCAACAAGTGGGCCAAGGCAGGACTGAAGGCTTTTGTCTCGCTGGACCTTAAGCATTTTGAATTGCCCAACGTATTGCAGGAGGGTGACGCGCCGGCTTACTCCAACGGGATGAAGGGCTGGTCGATGCACAACGTGAGCGTTGGTGGACAGTTGCTGAAAACGCTGGGCCGTGCGCTGCACTACGACGTGAGTGCCGAGGCGTGGCTGGAGGGCGACGAGTTGGGTCAGTTTAAGATTGATGGTCATGCTGACTACAATTTCCCCTTGTTTGGCGACACGGTGCGACTGGATGCTTATGCCTTTCTCCACAACACGGTGGCTTCGCCCTTGATGCGTACCTATCGGTCTCGCCACTTCTACTGGGAGGAGAATGGTCTCGACAAGCAGACGCACTCGCGTGTGATGGGGGCGCTGACGATCGGCAAGACGGGGACTACGCTGCGCGTGGGCTACGATATGCTGAAGAACTATATCTATCTGGGATTGCAAAACCAGCGGGTGGCGGATGGCGACAACTACCTGACGAAGGGGATTGACGTGCAGGTGCGCCAGCATGGAGGCAATGTGGGAATCTTCACGGCGCAACTGGAGCAGAACTTGCAGTTTGGAATCCTTCACTGGAATAGCCGCCTGACTTATCAGAAGTCGGGTGATGAGGAGGTAATAGCACTGCCAGCACTCAATATCTACACGAACCTGTTCCTCCGTTTCAAGATTGCCCGCGTGTTGCAGTGTGACCTGGGTGGTGATCTGCGGTGGTTTACGAAGTATTATGCACCGGAGTATATTCCGGGGTTGAGTACGTTTGGTATGCAGGAAACGGCGGATAGCAAGACGAAGGTGGGAGGATATCCCCTTGCCAACGTCTATGCCAACTTCAACCTGAAGCATACTCGCTTTTTCGTCATGATGAGCCATATCAATGCGAGCAGTGGTGGCGACTACTTCCTGACGCCCCATTATCCTCTCAATGGGCGCATCTTCCGATTTGGCGTGAGCTGGAACTTCTTTAATTAATAAGAAAGGAGAGATCACTGCCGTTTGTCTTCCCTGCTGAAATCAAGAATGTCCAACGATAGCGATAATGAATGAGAACCATGTAGCCGTCAATAGCGGCAAGGCTTTTCTGCTGGCAGCGCGTCCTAAGACGTTGTCGGGGGCTGCCGTGCCTGTGATGATTGGCGTGGCCTTGGCCATCCATGATATGGGATGGGAGCGGTTTGTGACGCCTGTGGCGGGAGACTGGTACCGTATGCCTCTCGTGCCGGCACTCCTGTGTTTCCTCTTTGCGATGGTGATGCAGGTGGATGCCAACTTTGTGAACGACTATTTCGACTGCGTCCGAGGGAAGGACGACCGCGAGACGCGTCTTGGTCCGAAACGGGCGTGTACTGAGGGGTGGGTGACGTTGCCTGCCATGCGGCGTTGCCTGGTGGTGACGACGGCGTTGGCTTGTCTTGTCGGTTTGCCGCTGGTCTGCTTTGGAGGCTGGGAGATGGTGTTGGTGGGAGCAGCTTGTGTCCTGTTCTGCTTTCTCTATACGACGCTGCTGGCTCAGCATGGGATGGGCGACGTGCTCGTGCTTCTCTTCTTCGGTCTCGTGCCGGTCTGCCTGACCTATTATCTCACCATGCCACCAGCGAGTCAAACGATTACGGCGCAGGTGGTCTGGGCCAGTTTGGCCTGTGGGTTGGTCATCGATACACTCTTGGTTGTCAACAACTATCGCGACTACGATCAGGACCGGGCGGTGGGGAAGAAGACGCTCATCGTGCGCATGGGTCGCGAAAGGGCGGAGCAACTGTATGGATGGTTGGGGAATATCGCCACCTATATGATGTGGGGATGTCTTGTTCTCGGCGACTCGAGTTTTGTTCTTATGTTGGTCTGTTTCGCCTGTTTCGTACCCTATGCGCTGCTTCATGGGGCCACGAGGGTTCAGATGCGGCGCATCGGAAGGGGAAAGGAACTGAACAAGGTGCTTGGTATGACTGCCCGCAATATGTTTGTCTTTGGTGTGACGACCGCGATTGTCACGCTCTTTATTCTTTAAGCCTATGCAACCTACAATCAATCTTGAACTGATGTCCTTTGTCGAGCAGGAGATCCTGCCACGCTACAACGCTTTCGGCCGCAGTCATGGCCTACAACACGTGCAGCGAGTCATACGCAATGCCATTGACTTGGCGCGACTGACGGGTGCTGACCTTGATATGGTCTATGCCATAGCGGCCTACCATGACTTGGGTATGGAGGGGCCGCGGGCCATCCATCATGTAACGGGAGGCAAGATCCTCATGGCTGACAAGCGGCTGACCCGTTGGTTTTCGCCCACACAGATTCGTATCATGAAGGAAGCTGTGGAGGACCACCGTGCGTCCAGTAGTCGGATGCCGCGCAGTATCTATGGCAAGATCATCGCTGAGGCTGACCGGGACATCGAACCGACAGTGGTCTTCTCGCGAGCCATCGAGTTTGGGTTGGAAAACTATCCGCAGCTCAACAAAGAGCAGCAATGGGAGCGGTTTCGACAGCATATCAAGGAGAAATACGGTCGTAGGGGCTATCTCCATTTGTGGATACCAGGGTCGCCCAATGCCCAAAACTTAGAGTTGATTCGACAGACCATCGATGACGAACCTTCGCTTCGTGCGGTCTTTGACCAACTGTGGTTGCAGATCCAGACCGAGATCACGACGGCTAACGATCAGAATACGCCGTCCTAAAGGTTCGTGTGTCCAACTCAACAATTATCTTATGCCGTCACAGCTATGGAACAGATACAATATTATATAGGTATCATCGCCGTCATCGTCATCGGAATCTTCATAATCAAGAAGGTGGCATCCTGCCTTATCCGCACGGTCGTCATCTTCTTATTGCTCGGGGCGCTCCTACTCCTCTGCACCCTCTTGGGGTGGTTGTAGTCCTACAGAAACGCTGCCTTCTTACTTGAATACCTTGCGGAAAGCAGGAGGCACAGGAGTGGAAAACTCCATCCGTTGGTGGGTGATGGGGTGGGTGAAGCAGAGCACATAGGCGTGGAGGCAGAGACGGCCTACGGGGTCGTCGCCATTGCCATACTTGATGTCGCCACAGACGGGATGGCCCAGATCGGCGCTGTGGACACGGATCTGATTCTTTCTGCCTGTCTCCAGTCGGTATTCTACCAGGGAATGGGTTGTGGTGCGGTCGAGGACGTGGTAATGGGTGATGGCATATTTGCCCCCGTTATCTACGGGGGAAGAGTAGGTGAAGTAGGCTTGGTTGTCCTTCAGCCAGCTCGTCACCGTACCCTCGTCGTCCATCATTTCCCCACTGACCACCGCCACATAGCGGCGATCATAGACCAAGTCGTGCCATTCGTGCTCGAGAATCTGCTCGGCGCGCATGTCCTTGGCATAGACCATCAGTCCCGAGGTGTCGCGGTCCAGACGGTGGACGACGTGGGCATTACACTTCTGTCGCGTCTTCCTGAAATAGCCGTCGAGGATGGTCTTGACGTTGAGCGAGGCGTGGCCTGCCGCCATGGACAAGATGCCTGCAGCCTTTTCGACTACGATGAGATACTGGTCTTCATAGACGATCTTCAGGTAGCGGCTCTTGAATAGATCGTTCTTCTTCGACCGGCTCACGGTCACTTTGTCGCCAGCTACTAAGGGGCGGTCAAACTGCGTGACGTACTTACCATTGACCTTGATGCCACGGCCTTTCAGTGTGGCCTTGATCTTGCTCTTGCTGTCTTTGAGGTGGGCGAAGAGCCACTCCAGCAGTGGGGCAGGGGCCTCTACCGTGTAGTGGTCGTACTTCTCTTCGTTATAGGGATTGATTCTAATCATGTTTCTTATTCTATATTCCCTGGGGGACTTCTTTTTATATCCTGTATGGAACTTTTTATCCCCTTTAGGGAAACTGTTCGATACCCTTTAGGGCGAATGTTTGATTCCGCAGCGCTTTCTGTCTATATATATATATAGGAAAGGATCCTCTATTCAATGGGGACATCTACTGTGCACGGAAGTGGAGACGGTAGATCGTGTCAGCCAGTACCATCTTGCTGCCGTCGAGTTCCTCGACCGTGTAGGTCTCCTCCAGTGTGTGGATGCCGAGCGGATGGAGTACGGAGGCGTCTTCTACCAAGGGGTCGCCCTTCGTCCGGTCGTTAACACGCGGCTCGGTGAGTTTCAGTGTGTTGCCTGTATGGGAGTAGTGAATGCAGTAGATCTTATTATCGGTGAAGTCGTAAGCCTGCATGATCGGTCCTTGGAAGGTCCAGAACACGCGCCTTGGCGCCACATTGCATGACCCCTCGGTTGCCAAGGTGTCGATAGAGATGAGGTGCCAGTACTGTCCCAGTTTGCCACTGTCGTCGCTATTGAGCGTACAAGAGGAAAGAGAGAACAGGCTGATGAGTATGCCGAGGATGATAGGAGAAAATTTGCCCATTGTCGTTAGAAATTTAAGAGTCCAGTCTTGGTGAAAGTCAGTTGCGCACCGTAGTTGATGCCGCCGAGCAAGCTACCGAAGTCCATGCCGTAGCCAGCCTTGACGGAGCATCCCTGGAGAAATCCCGTGCTTTGCGTGAAGTCGTAGCGTCCCTCAATAAGAAAACTGAAGTCGTGCTTCTTATCGACAAACGGGTCCTCGTAGGTACCGAAAGCCTCCTCATAGGTCGTGAGCACACGGTAGTAGAGATTATCGCGCAGGTAGCCATCGACACCGAGATGGATCGCCGTGAAGCGGTTGTTGTGGAAATAGATCTTGCCGTCGCTATTGTAGAGCGGAGCGGTGTAGAGCGGATTGCCTATTGCCTGTCCCCAGTGCTGCCATCCCGTATAGACGTAGTGGTTGTAGAAGTTGTCACGACCGCTGATGTGGTCCTTCCAGCCCTGCGTATGGTCGTGATAGACCGGACCGCTCTGATACTTCGTGTAGAGGTATTCGAATGTCACGCCACTCACCGTCCGCTTGTATTTCGACCGGTAGCTGGCGCCGAGCAGCCAGTCCTTGAAATCATAGAAGAAGTACTGGCGCTTCTCCTTCACATTCCACTTTTCGCCCTCGCCATAGCCGTCGTAGTCGAGTTGGAACATCGACGAGTGGTCTTCGAAAAACTTATCCGCATAGACGCTGAAGCGCCAGGTGTCCGTGTCGTAGTTGACGCGTAGGAGCCAAGATCCCAGTTGGTTGCCCTCCGCGTTCTGATAGACCGTGCCTTCTTCCACGGTTTCGCCGCCTCCAGGCAGGAAGGCCTTCCAGAAACTCTTCAGGCCCGTGCTGTTCTTCACCATCACCAGTCCGCCATTGGGACCCTCCATGTAGGACGTGCCACCAAACGTGGCTGCCATCTCCACGCCCAGTTCGACGGACCACGGGCAGAACACGTCCTCGTTGCCTATCTTGAGGTAGCCCGCTTTGCTATGGTAGAGTACGCCGTCGGCATATTTGCTCTGCTTCTGCGTGAAGTCGTGCTGCCATCCTTGGTCCGTCATCTTGCCATAGGCAATGTGGCCCTTGATGTGGAGCCATCCGCGTCCGAAGGGCAGCGTCCAATAGTCGGGGAGGGCAATGCGCACCTGCGGCACAGGGCGGGCGTTGATGCCCAGCGTCTGCGATCCCGAACTCAGTTGGTTGTCTTTCAGTTGCATGGGCTGCTCCTTTGCGCCGATGGTGAGGGTGGCCTTCTTCCATCGTCCTTCGACGTAGGCTTGCTGCACGACCACATGGCTCGTGTAGTGGTAGGGAACGGCTACCTCCACGCCGTAGCCCACACCCCACTGGCGATGGTCGTCGGTGCTGAGCGGACGTTTCACGCCCCCGAGTATATAGCCGTTGGTGGTCTCCAGGGAACTGAGGCCCTGCTTGTTGGCGTTGAGCCACAGCGGAGTCTTGCCCTTGGATCCGCTCAGTTGCGCCTCCACGCGATAGCTGACGTTCTCCGTCAGGCGGGTAAAGAGACTGTCCTGTGTGGCTGATCCACTCGTGCTGCCGTGGGAGGGGAGGCAGAGGAGAAGACTTCCGAGCAGTAGCGCTGAATATTTCTTCATATATTGTTGGCTTATTCGTCTTGATGTGGCAAGCGTCTTCGCCCTGCGTGTGGGATGCACAAGGTGGCGGATGCCTACTCGGTTGCAAATTTAATACTTTTTTTTTGTTCATTCGAATTTTGGCCTGACAACATGGCTGACGAACCCATTTTTTGTAAGAACAAGAAAATATCATTCCCTTTCGGGACGAATCATCGGTTGTCATGATGTTTTCTCGAAGAAATTTTATAGCTTTGCAAGCAGAAAGGCGAACGTCTGTTGGACTGCCGCCTTTATATAGAAATAGAACATCCGCTCACACATGCAAACGATAGAACTCCTCGCCCCTGCCAAGGATCTGGCTTGTGGCATGGCCGCAATAGACCATGGTGCTGACGCCGTCTATATTGGCGCAGCCCGTTTTGGTGCACGACAGGCTGCTGGCAATAGTCTTGACGACATTGCCCAGCTCTGTGCCTACGCCCACCAGTTTGGCGCCTCCGTCCACGTCACTGTCAACACCCTCATCTATGACAATGAGATGGAGGATACGCTGCGTCTTGTTGCTCACCTCGACCACGTCGGTGTTGATGCCATCCTTGTCCAGGACATGGGTCTGCTCGCGCGCATCCAGTCGGGTCACGTCCTCTCCCGTGCTGTGCTCCATGCCAGTACGCAGTGTGACACGCGCACGGCCGAGAAGGTTCGCTGGCTACAGTCGCTGGGATTCAGCCGTGCGGTCTTGGCCCGTGAACTCTCCGTCGAGGAGATAAGCGCCATCCATCGCGACGTGGCCGACATGGAACTGGAGGCTTTTGTTCATGGAGCGCTATGCGTCAGCTATAGCGGACTGTGCTACGCCTCGCAGTATTGCTTCCAGCGGTCGGCCAACCGCGGCGCCTGTGCCCAGTTTTGCCGTCTCGCCTTCGACCTCAAGGATGACCATGGAACCACCATCGTCCACGACAAGCACCTGCTCTCGCTCAAGGACCTTTGCCAGATAGACCATTTGGAGGAACTGATGCGGGCGGGTGTGTGCTCTCTGAAGATAGAGGGACGTCTGAAGGACGCAAGTTATGTGAAGAATGTGGTGGCGGCCTATAGTCAGCGTCTCGATGAGATCATCGCCCGCCATCCCGGACAGTACTGCCGCAGCAGCCGCGGGCGCGTGAATTACCATTTCCAGCCCAATCTCAGCAAGACCTTTAACCGTGGCTATACGACCTATTTTGCCACGGGGCGCCAGCCCAATATCTTTTCGCCCGATACGCCGAAGGCCTTGGGAGAGTATGTAGGCAAGGTGAAGGACTTGCGCCGTGACAGTCTCGTCGTGGCTGGTACTGCCTCCTTTGCCAATGGTGATGGTCTCTGCTACCTTAACGCCAAGCACGAACTGGAGGGATTCCGTGTCAACCGAGCGGTGGGCAACCGCCTCTTCCCCCACCAGATGCCAGCGGGTCTGCGTCCAGGGTTGGCATTGTACCGCAACCAGGATCAAGCCTTTGAGCGCTTGCTTCAGGGGCGGAGCGCAGAGCGTCGCCTGTCACTGCGGATGCTTTTTTCCGCTACGGAGGATGGTTTCCGCCTCGTGGCTTCTATGGATGAGGCTTCGGCCAGCGTCGATATCGCCTTTGAGCATCAACCAGCCAAATCGCCGCAAAAAGAGAATATCGTACAAGAGCTCAGCAAGCTCGGTACTACCCACTTCTCGGCACGTCCCGAGGACGTCTCGGTGGAGGTGGGGACATGGTTTGTGCCTCGTAGTCTGTTGTCACAGGCCCGACGGGAGGTGGTCGAGAAGTTGTCCGACCAGGTGCTTGCTCCTGTCTCCGTCCCCGTCTCCCATGAAGTGGTAGCGGCTCAGACATCACAGGTTGAAGCAGGTCCAAGAACGACACAGGAAGCAACAGATCCACGAATGATCCAAGAAGCTGTCGCCACACAGAAACCCCAGGAGACAGCTACGCCAGGCAGGCCACTGGAGGCCCAGCGCTGGCAACGACAGTATGAGGTTTTCCCCTATACCTATAATATAGCCAATGCTGACGCAGCCCGCCTCTACGCTTCCTGCGGACTTCCGGGTCTGTCCAAGGCTTATGAGAAGGGTGGGGCGGAAGATCTTCCCCAGCACCCTGCCGACTTGATCATGCAGTGTCGCCATTGTCTGCGGTACGCTTTGGGCTATTGCGTGCGTCGTGGTGGCAAGCGTCCACAGTGGCGCGAGCCGCTCCATCTCGTGCTTCCCGACGGTCGGCAGTTTCGTTTGGAGTTTGATTGTCAGGACTGTCAGATGAACGTCTATGCAGAAAAGTAGGTTTCTCATACCGCTGATGCTGGTGGTGCTGCTCCTGAGCAGTTGCTACCATAAGATGACGCCGAGCCGGTTTCGCATCGTCGATAGCCTCACTACGTCGCGCCCTGACACGCTCGCACGCCTCGACTCCGTGCAGCTCGACTCCCTCTATTTCGTTTATACCCACCACTACCATGTGGGTTTCAACTTCGTCACCCGTGGCAAGCATCTCTTTCTTACCCGCCAGCAGCCTGAGGAAATCGTCACCGGACTTCCTGTTGACTCCTTTGCTGTCGATAAAGGGAAGCACCTGGTCGTGGCCGATGTCCGCATCCTTTCCACCGACCCCGTGGACAGTGTGTGGGTACAGGTAGCGACGGAGGACAGTCGCTTCGGATGGGTTCATGAGCGACGATTGCTCCATGAGGTCGATCCCGACGACCCCATCTCGCAGTTTATCTCCTTTTTCTCCAATGTCCACCTGCTGGTCTTCCTCATCGTCATCTCGATCATCGCGATTGTCTATGCCGTGATCAAACTACGTCGTGGCCGTGTCAAATTGGTTCATTTCAACGACATCGACTCGTTCTATCCATCGCTCCTGGCCCTCATCGTAGCCGCCAGCGCCACCTTCTATGCTTCTATCCAGCTTTTCGCACCCGACCAGTGGCGAGCGTTCTATTTCAATCCCTCGCTCAATCCCTTCTCGCAACCTCTCTTGCTGGAGATATTCCTGGTCCTCGTTTGGGCCATGCCGATCGCAGCCCTTGCCGCCATTGATGATATTTGGCGTAAACTCGACCCGCGTGCTGCCCTCTTTTATTTGGCCAGTCTCCTTGCCGTTTGTGCCGTCAACTATATACTCTTCTCCGTTTCCACTCTCTACTATCTTGGCTATCCGCTCCTCCTGGCCTACATCCTCTATGCCGTGCGCCGCTATTGGCGCCATTCTTGTGTCCGCTACTATTGCGGCAACTGTGGTGCGGAACTGCGTCATAAAGGGCGTTGTCCCCACTGTGGTGCGATCAATCAATAAGCTAAGTAATGTGTCGAGGCTAAGGTAAGCAATGTCTCACGCTGAAGGTAAGCAATGTCTGAAGGTTATGCTAAGTGATGATCCCAGCGACGAATAAGCCATGGCTTTGATTCATCCATGGTGATAGTTTGGCTGTCATGATTAGGATTTTGTGTGTCAATCCAAATCTCTGATGCCTCCAAACTTGTGCCAAGTGGTCCGCAATGCAACAAACTTGCAGGGAGAATGGATAACAAAGTTTGAAAAATTTGGCACAACCATATTTTATTTGTACTTTTGCCCCTGTTTTTCAGAGCGCGCCATCCATGCACCTCCCGAAGTCACGCCCAATCCTAATCCTTCTAAGAAAAGGTCAAAGGTGGGACGGTGTCCTCGTTAGGATGCGGCAGATGGCTTTCTACGTAAAATATTGTAACAAGATAATGGAAGAATTTGAACTCATTGCCAAGACATTCATGGGCCTGGAGCCCGTCTTGGCGCAAGAGCTCACGGAGCTGGGTGCCAACAATGTGCAGATTGGACGCCGTATGGTGTCGTTTACCGGCAACAAGGAGATGATGTATCGCGCCAACTTTCAACTCCACACAGCTATCCGAATCCTCAAGCCCATCGCCCATTTCAAGGCACAGTCGGCAGAGGACATGTATGAGGAAGTGCGCAAGATCGACTGGAGTAAGTATATCGGCGAGGGCAAGACGTTCTCCGTCGACTCCGTTGTCTATTCCAACGAGTTTCGCAACTCACGCTTTGTGACCTACAAAGTGAAAGACGCCATCGTGGACCAGTTTCGCGAGGAGACGGGGAAGCGTCCCAATATCTCCGTCACCAATCCCGATATCCGTCTCAACATCCACATCGCCGAGTTTGACGCCACACTGTCCCTCGACAGTAGCGGCGAGTCGCTCCACCGCCGTGGCTACCGACAGGAGAGCGTGGCAGCCCCGCTCAACGAGGTACTGGCAGCTGGCATGATCCTCATGACAGGCTGGAAGGGCGATACCGACCTCATTGATCCGATGTGTGGTTCGGGCACCATCGCCATCGAGGCTGCCCTTATCGCCCGCAATATCTCGCCGGGTGTCTTTCGCAAGGAGTTTGCCTTTGAGAAATGGCCCGACTTCGACCAGGATCTGTTCAACGAGATCTATAATGACGATTCGCGCGAGCGCGAGTTCGAGCACCATATCTATGGCTATGACATCGATATGAAGGCGGTCAATACCGCCCGCATCAATGCCCGTGCTGCAGGTCTCTCCCGTTATATTGACTTCGACTGCCGTGACTTCAAGGACTTCAAGAAGCCGGAGCAGAAGAGCATCATTATCTCCAATCCGCCCTACGGTGAGCGTATCTCCACTCCCGACTTGCTGGCCACCTACCGCATGATCGGCGAGCGACTGAAGCACGAGTTCATGGGAGGCGAGGCTTGGATCCTCTCCTACCGCGAGGAGTGCTTCCGCCAGATAGGTCTCAAGCCAAGCATCAAGATTCCGCTCTTCAACGGATCGCTGGAGTGTGAATTCCGTCGCTACCAACTCTTTGACGGCAAGATGAGTGACTTCCGCCATGAGGGCGGCATTGTCAAGACCGAGGAGGAGAAGGCCGAGATGGCGCAGCAGCACCGATTCAAGAAGAACCGCGAGTTTAAGCAGCTCCTCGACCAGCAGGCTGAGAACGAGGAGGGCGACATCCGCAGCTTTACCTTCCATAAGTTTGAGCGCGACGAGCACCACTTCTCGCGTCCCGACCGCAAGCCTTTCCGCCGCCGTGGTGATGATGACGACAAGCGGGGTGGACGCTTCGGCGACCGCAGGGATGACAGGCGAGGAGACCGCGAGCGTAGAGGAGACCGCCGTGGCGACGACTGGCGTGGAGACCGCAGAGACGACCGCCGAGCTCCGGGCAAGCGTTGGAGTGACCGCGGAGGACGTGACCGTCGTGACGACCGCAGAGACGGTTTCCGCGGCGACAAGCGCGGACAGGGTGACTACAGAAAACAATCCAATAACAAATACTTTAGTGATAATGAAGACTAAAACCTTTAGAAATGTGCTCTGTGCAGCCATGACAGGTTGTGCATTGCTCAATCCATTGAACACTACTACGACCATGGCACAGAAGCAGTTCACCCTCGAAGACCTCAATTTCGGTGGTACGAACTATCGCAACATGGTGCCCGAGAATCGCTATACGACATGGTGGGGCGATCGCTTGGTGCGCACCGAAGTTGACTACTGCGCCGAAGTCAATCTGAAAAATGGCAAGGAGACGCGTCTCTTCTCCCTCGACGAAATCAACGAGTGGGCGGGCCTCAAGGGCTCCGATGAGAAGATTCGCCACTTCTACTCAGCCTCCTTCCCCTATGCCGACAAGAGCCTCGTCATGGTGATGAACGGCCGTGAGAACCTGCTCGTCGATTTTAAGAAGCACACGCTTGTGAAGCGCTGGAATCGAGAGCAGCAGACACAGGCTTTGGAGTGGAACAAGCAGTCGGACGCCACGGCCTACGTCAAGGGCGACCAGCTCTATGTCACCACGACCGACGGACAGACCCACCAGCTTACGAAGGACGGATCGCGTGAGATCGTCTATGGACAGAGCGTACACCGCGACGAGTTTGGTATCAGTGGTGGTCTCTACTGGAGCCCGAAGGGCAACCGCTTGGCTTTCTATCGCATGGACCAGAGCATGGTGAGTGATTATCCTCTGCCCGATATTCCCGAACTCAACTGGACGCCGAAGCCCGGAGAGTCGCGTGCGGCAAAGCTCGACATGATCAAGTATCCGATGGCTGGCGAGGCCTCGCACAAAGTAACTGTGGGAGTCTATGATCTCGCCACGGGTAGCACGATCTATCTGAAGGCTGGCGATCCCACCGACCGCTATTTCACCAATATCTCCTGGTCTCCTGACGAGAGCCGCATCTATATGCTGGAGCTCAATCGCGACCAGAACGACATGGACCTTGTGGAGTATGACGCCACTACGGGCGACCGTCTTCGCGTCCTTTACAACGAGAAGGATGAAAAGTATGTGGAGCCGCAGCACCCCATTGCGTTCTTGCCTTGGGATGCCACGAAGTTTGTGCTCCAGAGCCAGAAGGACGGCTACAACCACTTCTATCTCTTTGACATTGCAGGCGGAGAGCCGCGCCAGCTTACCAAGGGTGAGTGGGTGGTGATGGACTTCCTGGGCTTCGACCTGAAGCGCAAGGCCATCATCTATGCCTCCAACGAGTGCTCACCTATTCAGCAGAACACGTGGAGCGTGAGTGTCAAGAACGGCAAGCGCACGCTCCTCGACAACGGAAAGGGTTGGCACTATGCCTCTCTCAGCACCAGTGGTATGGCTGTTTGCGACAACTACTCTGAGCCTGACGTGCCCCGCAAGATAGACCTCATCGAGGTAGCGGACAAGCGCGTCAACTGGTTGACGGCAGCCGATCCTTGGCAGGGCTACAACGTGCCGGAGTATAGCTGTGGCACGCTCAAGGCTGCCGACGGCACCACCGACCTCTACTACCGTATGGTGAAGCCTGTCGGTTTCGACGCTACGAAGAAGTATCCGACGGTGGTCTATGTCTATGGTGGCCCCCACGCTCACAATGTTGATGCGCGCTGGCACTATAGCTCACGTTCCTGGGAGACCTATATGGCACAGAAGGGCTACCTCCTCTTCATTATCGACAACCGTGGTAGCGAGCATCGCGGCAAGGCCTTCGAGCAGGCCACGTTCCGCCACCTCGGCCAGGAGGAGATGAAGGACCAGATGAAAGGTGTGGAGTATCTCCAGAGCCTGCCCTATGTGGATAAGGACCGTATCGGTGTGCACGGTTGGTCGTTTGGTGGCTTTATGACCATCTCGCTGATGACCAACTATCCTGATGTCTTCAAGGTGGGTGTGGCCGGTGGCCCCGTCATCGACTGGAAGTGGTATGAGGTAATGTATGGTGAGCGCTATATGGATACGCCGCAGACCAACCCCGAGGGCTACGCTCAGACTTCCCTCCTGGCCAAGGCCAAGGACCTCAAGGGCAAGCTGCAGATCATCCAGGGCCTCAACGACCCGACGGTGCTCCCGCAGAACTGCTACTCTTTCCTCAAGGCTTGCATTGCCGTGGGTACCCAGCCCGATTTCTTCGTCTATCCGGGCGAGCCCCACAACATGCGTGGCCATCAGAGCGTACACCTGCATGAGCGCATCACGCAGTATTTTGAGGATTATCTGAAATAAAACCTCGTTTTCAGTTGACCAATCAGCCTTCCAGGGACAACTCGTCACCGCAAGGCTGATTGGTTGTATCTGAGCGGAATACAAATATCAAGGATCAAGGACATGAGAATCTTACTATTAGGAAGCGGTGGACGCGAGCATGCGCTGGCATGGAAACTGGCGCAGAGCAGAAAGTGTGACAAACTGTATATCGCCCCAGGCAATGCCGGTACGGCTTTGGTGGGCGAGAATGTCGCCATCAACGTGAGCGACTTCGACGCACTGAAAGCGTTTGCTGTTGATAACCGAGTCGATATGGTAGTAGTTGGCCCCGAGGACCCGCTTGTCAAGGGCATCTACGACTGCTTCAAGGAGGACGCGCGTACCAGTACTATCCCCGTTATCGGCCCGTCGAAGCAGGGAGCGGTGCTGGAGGGATCCAAGGACTTCGCCAAGCAGTTCATGTTGCGCCACAATATCCCGACGGCGGCCTATCGTACCTTCGACGGTACAACTTTGGAGGAGGGCCTTCGCTTCCTGGAGACACTCCAGCCTCCCTACGTTCTTAAGGCCGACGGACTGGCTGCCGGCAAGGGCGTGCTCATCGTCCCGACCCTCGACGAGGCCAAGAAGGAACTGCGCGATATGCTGGGTGGTATGTTTGGCAATGCTTCGGCACGGGTAGTCATCGAGGAGTATCTCGATGGTATCGAGTGCTCCGTCTTTGCCCTCACCGATGGCGTCCACTATCAGATCCTGCCAGAGGCCAAGGACTACAAGCGCATTGGCGAACATGACACGGGTCTCAATACGGGTGGCATGGGTAGTGTCTCTCCTGTGCCTTTCGCCGACGAGGCATGGATGCGCAAGGTGGAAGACCGCATTGTGCGCCCCACTGTGGAAGGTCTCCGCGAGGAGGGAATCGACTACAAGGGCTTTATCTTCTTTGGGCTTACCAATGTCGGTGGCGATCCGATGGTCATCGAGTACAACTGCCGCATGGGCGATCCTGAGACCGAGAGCGTCATGCTCCGCCTCAAGAGCGACCTGGTGGATCTGCTGGAAGGTGTTGCCAAGGGCAACCTCGACGAGTATGAGGTTGAGACCGACCCGCGAAGTGTGGTGTGCGTGATGCTTGTCAGTGGTGGCTATCCGCAGGCTTACGTCAAGGGCTATCCTATAAAGGGAATTGATGAGGTGACGGGAGCCGTAGTGTTTCATGCTGGTACCGCCCTCAAGGAGGGGCAGACCGTCACCAATGGTGGCCGTGTTTTGGCGGTCAGCGCCTATGGTGAGAATAAGGAGGATGCTCTTCGCAAGTCGTTCACCGAGGCCGAGAAGATAGATTTCAAGGACAGATACTTCAGAAAGGACATCGGGCAGGACCTGTAGTCCCATTATTCACATGCCATGGCCTTTTGCGGGCTGTGGCATGTGCCTTCTTTGCAGATGGAAAGAAAACGCATACAAAACAAGATTGCGGAGAGTCGCTGGACGCTCTCTACGCTGACGATGTTGGCCCTCGCGGTATGGGGACTGGCTGGCATGGGTGAACACCGCCTATGGATCAACCTGCTCTGTCTCGTCCTCTCCACCTATCTGATGGTGGAGCTTAACAATGCCAATACGCTCATCCGTATCTACAGTCGCATGGTGTCGGGGTCTTTCCTCGTGCTCGCTACGGTCTGTATGCACCAGCTTACCAGTTACACTTCTTCCATCTCCATCCTCTGCATGGCTGGTTTCTACACGAGCCTTTTCCGCTCTTATCAGGACGAAGCGTCGCCCGGATGGGTATTCTACGCTTTTATCTGTTGGGGTTTCGCCAGCATCGTGTGGCCGCAGGCCCTTTTCTTCGTGCCTGTCTTTTGGTTGTTGATGGGCGTGCTGCTGCGGGCGTGGAGCGCACGCCATTTCTGCGCCTCGCTACTTGGCCTCTTACTGCCCTATGCTGTTGTCACGGCAGTCCTTGCCGTGCGAGGCGATCTGGAGCGTATGGTCTCTCATTTCGCCCAACTGGGTCAGTTCTCTCCCGTCTTTGAGTTTACGGCCCTTTCTATCGGCCAGATTGTCGCTTTGACCTTTGTCACGCTTTGCGCCCTTATCGGCAGCATCCATTTTCTGCGTAAAAGCCACAACGACAATATCCGCACGCGCCAGTTCTACTTCTTCTTCCTTATTATAGACGGTCTGACCTTTGCCTACCTCTGTGTGCAGCCCAGTCAGTATGAGGCATTGCTCGGCATTCTCATTGTCAACACTTCGCCTGTTATCGGTCATCTGTGGGCCTTGACGCGCACGAAATGGACCAACGGCCTCTTTCTTGTTGCCACTACCCTTGCCGTGCTCCTCGTCGCTTACAATCTCATGCGTAGTTTCATACACTAATTCCTTATGGCTGAGATCACCGACATTCTTATCAACTACGGTTACATGGGTATGTTTGTAGCCGCCTTCCTGGCTGGTAGTTTTCTGCCTTTCAGTAGTGAGGCTGTCATGGTAGCACTCCTTGCGGCCGGACTGGGCCCCAGTGAACTCGTTGTTTCGGGCACGCTGGGCAACACACTTGGGTCCATGCTCAACTATGGCATTGGACGCATGGGCCGCATGGAATGGATCGAAAAGTACCTCCATGTGAAACGCGAGAAAGTAGAGAGCACGCAGCGATGGATGCGCGGGCGGGGCGCATGGATGGGGTTCTTTGCCTTTGTTCCCATCCTCGGCACGGCCATCTGTATTGTCCTCGGACTGACCCGTGCGAATCCTGTTATTACTCTCTTCACGGTCTTCGCAGGCAAGGTGATCCGCTACGGCCTCCTCATCGGTGGCGTAGGCCTCCTTTTCTGACTAGGGTCTTGAGGGACTCAACGAATATATTTCAGCTCATCTTGCGAAATATGTATCTTACTCCCGTCATCATATTCTATGTCTATGCTCGTGAGGACTAATTTTCGGGCTGATGGATTATGCCATAAATAATACCACCCAAAATCATCACCATAGGTTCCACCTGGGACTGCTGGACCTATAAAATGTCCCCCTGACTCAGTAGTTCCATCTATCTCGCACGCTACGGGTTCTCCTTTGGCGTTGGTGGGATACCCGCGCCAATCTAAAGACAGTATGTTTTGGGAGGAAACATTTTTCCAGATCAAAAAAGCATGTACACCACCAGAGACATCAGCAGGAGTCAGATAAGCTTTTTCTAACTTTATAGAATGCTTTAATTCTTCTATTCTCTTCGCCTTCTCGATACGCTCACGCCGTTTGTTTTTTCCATTGGTTCCAGCTTCTCCAGTAGAAAGAAGTGAGTCTTGTACCAGGGTGTCCCCCTTTGTTGCACGAGATGGCGACGCATTATTAGTCTCATGCACCACGGTTGACAACATATACACTAATAACCCAAACGCACAGACAAGAAGAAACAATAGGGCTTTCGGCATTTTCCTGTCAGGATAAATATCCTCTACAGGCCATTTGACGGTGGAATCGGAAATATTGACGGCTTTAGCCCTTTCTTTGACTCTTTCTTTGGCTCGCCTCTCAGCTTCGCGTTGCTGTTCCGCAAGTTCCTTTTGTCTCTCCGCCTCTTCCTGTTCTCGTTTCTTTTCTTCCTCGTATTTCTTCTTCGCTTCCTTCCATTGTAGGAATTCTTCGAATTCTCTTTTCTCTTCTTCCGTCATAATCGAAAAGGTATATAATAGTTATTTGTGCTAGCCTTTAAACAATCTAAGAAATTTACTTATATCTTGAGTTCTCAACTGCGATTGTTATTTACTTTTCCTTGTTAAGGGTATCGTAGTGGAGTCCTCATTCCCCTTAGTTAAACTTTAAATATTTTCCAGAAACCACCTGTGTGGTTCCATTCATATATGTCAGCACTAGTTTGGTAATGCTTAGAGTTGTCGAATCTCCTGAGGTGAAGTAGGAAGAAGTGTCCCAATCCCACGAGGCCGTTTCTCCTTCTTTTAGAGGCCCCGTTCCTTTGAAATAGCCGGTCTTGCGCACATCGCCAACATCATTGGTTATCTTAAAATAGACTGTCAGATACTTGATAGTCTTGGGGTTGGTATTTGTATAACATATATCGAATGAGACCATCCCATATGTATCATTCCAATTCCAGTCTTCTACATATCCATAAGGTGCAGCCTTTTTAAGTTGTTTCCAATAATCTGCATAATTTTGGTAGCAAAAGTATCGAGCCAATAATGCGTAATCAATAGAATCTAGTGTTAGACAGTCTTTGAACACCTCGTAATGATATTCAAAATCTTTGTTGCTTTTGAAAGAACTAGAAATTTCAGACTGATGGGCTTCGGTATAATAGAGACCAAGTTTACCCTCTTCATTGGTTGTATAGTATATCGAGTCATTGCGGATGCCAAATGTGCTGGTAATATCTTTTGAGTCGATATTTTTATCGCATATGTCACACTTTAAAGAAACGTTTCCTAACGGTACATCATTGGGGGCATGCGTGCGCCTGTACTCTGCTTGGGCTTCGATCATCGCTTGAAGTCTGTTGGCCTTGTCAATAGAATCTTGTATTGCTTTATTGATAGAGTCTATTTCTTCTTGTCTTGCTTTTTTTATAGAATCTACTATTTGCTGCTCTCTCTCACGGTTAAGGGACTCATACTTATCATTGAGAAGTTTAGTTCGCATTTGCACCTCCTTGTCAAGTTCTTCGCCTGATAGCTGAGGAATACCCTTGTTCCTCTTGATAATTTTAGCATAATCTTTGGTCAGTGTAACCACTACATTGCTGCTTTCTGTGAGGACATACAGATTCTGTGCTTTTTTATCGTATGCGTAACTCTCCACGACACCCACGACCACATCGGTCATTTTATTCACATTTTTTACATAAAACCCATTCTCGTTTTTTATATATGAAACTATTTCTTTTCGCAAAAACGAATTGACTGATGTAAACTGTGCATGAACTGTTAAATATGCCAGCAACATGCATATCATTGAAAATAATCTTCTCATTGTATAATAAAATGTATAGTTCGTAATTTGCTTATTTACGAAGCGAAATGTACTCTGCCATGACTACGCGAATATCATCAAAGGTGATCGAGTCATCGCAAAGGCGCTTGATGGGTGTGGCTCCCTCGGTAGTGCCCACTTTGGCGATGGCCCGCATGATAGTCGTGTATTTCTCTTTGCCCGTGATGTCCTCCGCCTTAATGTTTCCCTGTTTGACGTAGGGAATCAGGTGGCCCGAAATGGTGGCAGGGGTCAGTTTGCGCAAGCGGGCAATGTCAGATACGGACAGTCCTTTTGTGAACAGGTCGTAGGTGACTTCTCCCGTTGGCACCTTCTTCTGCTTGGTTTTCTCTGCGTTGAGTTTTTCAGCCTTGCTTTTTCTGCTCCGCTTCGCCTTGCCTTGTTTAGGGTCTGCCTCATCCAGCACACCGAGGAGGGCCATTTGCTTGGCGTGGAGGTAGTCGCCTACGGAGAACCCATGCTGGGCAATGTAGGTCAGCAAACGCCCTTTGGCCTCCACCGTCTCCGTCAGTTCGGTCAGCGTGGTGTCAAGGCGTCGCAAAGCCACCTTGCTGCCCGTCTTGATGAGTTTCGTTTGGGCTATCAGTTCGTCGAAGATTGCTGAGAGTTGTTTGCGAAAATAGTCCGCACTTCGTTGCACCCGATCCATGAATGCCGCGTCATGGAGTTGGTCGAAAGGCATGGAGAGGATTACTTGTCCCCATTTCCCCGCCACCGCCAGCATGTCCTGTAGTGGCTTGTGCGCCTGGTCGTGGATGGCCCGTAGCGTTTCCTGCGCGTAGAAAAATTCTCCGACGACACGATGGAGGTGTTCCTCCTGTTGGGCTATCTGGTGGAAAGAGAAAAGTTCGATCAGCAGTTGTCGCTCATACTCCTGGCGGAGCGTAGGCAGCGCCTTGATGCTCGCTTCGGCCCTCTCCTCTTGCGTGGCGATATAAGAGCTGACGCGGTCGTCGTTGATGATGGCGTTGGGTGAGACTGGGGTGGCCAGTACCAATCCTTCAAGTGTTTTGCAGCGGCTCAGAGCCACATAGACCTGGCCTGGGGCAAAAGACTGCTGTGCGTCGATGATGGCGTGTTCGAAAGTGAGTCCCTGACTCTTGTGAATCGTGATCGCCCAGGCCAGGCGCAGGGGAAACTGCGAGAAGGAACCGAGCACCTCTGTCTCAATCTCCCGTGTCTCGTCATTGAGCGAGTAGCGAGTATTCTCCCATACGTCGCGCTCTACGTCGATGGGTTGCGCGTCGCCTGTGCAGAGCACCTGGATGGTGTTGGCATCGAGGTAGGTGATGTGGCCTATGCGCCCGTTGTAGTATCTTCCTTCCGTGTCGTTCTTGACGAACATCACCTGCGCACCCTCTTTCAATTGCAATTCCTGGTCCGTCGGGAAGTTGGCAGAAGGAAACTCACCACTTACCTCGGCTCGGTAGCAGAAGGGAGCCCCACGGAGCGAGTGGAGTTGTGACTGGTTGTAGTCGTCGGCCATGCGGTTGTGCGTTGTCAAGCGGATGTAGCCTGACTCTGCAGGTGGACGAAAACTCGGATCATAGCGCTCGTTGAGTCTGCGCAGGTGATCCTCCGTTGCCTGGTTGCTGCGCACGGCGTTGAGGATATTGATAAAGGAAGCATCCTGCTGACGATAGACCCGTGATAGCTCGATGGTCACATAGTCGAGGCGTCTGAGAGCCTGAGAGCCAAAGAAGTAGGGCGTGTCGTAGTATTGGCTCAGAATATGTTCCTCTTCGTGTGTGACGACAGGCGTGAGCTGCTGGAGGTCGCCGATAAGGAGCAACTGTACGCCACCAAAGGGCTTGGCGTGGTCGCGGAAACGTCGCAATACAGAGTCGATGGCGTCGAGCACATCGCACCTCACCATCGAGATCTCGTCGATGACGAGCAAGTCGAGCGTGCGGATGATCTTCCGCTTCTCCTTGCTGAAGTCGAAGCGGCTCTTGATATGAGCGTCGGGCACGAAAGGAGAGAAGGGCAGCTGGAAGAAAGAATGGATCGTGACTCCACCCGCATTGATGGCAGCCACACCCGTAGGCGCCACTACCACCAGTCGCTTGCTGCTCTTCTGTTTGAGGGTCCGAAGAAAGGTAGTCTTTCCCGTACCCGCCTTTCCTGTGAGGAAGATACTGTGCCCCGTGTGTTCTACAAACTCCCAGGCCGTCCTGAGCTCGTTATTTTTCTCCATTTTGCAGATTCTTTGGTACGAGTCCTTCGATATAGCGACATAAGATCTCGATGCCCCGTCGGTTTTCTCCGCCCTGAGGCACGATAATGTCCGCATAGCGCTTTGTCGGTTCGATAAACTGCTCGTGGGTGGGTTTCAACACCTTGCGGTAGCGGTCCAGCACCATCGAGACGGTCCGTCCGCGATTTGTCGTGTCGCGCTCGATGTTGCGGATCAGTCGCTCGTCGGAGTCGGTATCGACAAAGACCTTGAGGTCCATCATGTCCCGGAGCTCCTTGTTGAAGAGCACCATGATACCCTCGATGATGACGACCGGCTTCGGTTCGACATGGATGGTCTCTGGCAGTCGGTTGCTCAGAATATAGGAGTAGGTAGGCTGCTCGATGGCCTTGCCTTGTCGCAGGTCGTTCACCTGCTCGATCAGCAGCCGCCAGTCGAAGGCGTCGGGGTGGTCGAAGTTGATGGCCTTGCGGGCCTCGTCGGTCATTCCCGTCGTATCGTTATAGTACGAGTCGAGAGGCACGATGCTCACGAAGTCGGGTGGAAGTGCCTCTGCTATCTTTTTGACGACGGTAGTCTTTCCCGACCCTGTGCCGCCAGCTATTCCGATGATGGTAACGTGATGGTTCATACGCTTACAGATTGGATTGTTCGTTGGATGTTTTGATGCCCAGGTCGATGAGCATTCGTTCGTAGTATGCAGCCTTTGCCTCTGTCCGCATGGGGTAGGCGCGGCTGCTGCTCGGCATGCGGTAGAGGCGGATCGTGCGACCCTCGAAGCAGAACTCTCGGTAGTCGCCCATCTTCATCCCCTTGGTGTCTATGCCATAGTGTCGTGTGAAGATTTGGGTAGCCAGTTGGCCTGCCGTCACTACCGCCCTGCAGCAGGGCAGGGCGCGGAGCATACCGTCGAGGTCAGCCTGTTCGACGACCTCCAGGTCCTTGTCCGAGGCCGTCCCCGTGGTCCGTCGTATGCGCAGGCAGGTGTCGAAGAGCGCCACGCCTCTCTGAGTCAGGAAGGCCTTCAGGGCATCGAGACGATATGTCTTTTCTTCTTGACAGACGAAATGCTGCTTGTCGCCAAAGAAAATGAGGCCGAATATGCGCCACATATCGTTGGTGAAGTTGGGATAGTACCACGCCATCGACCAGCGTTTCGGGGCAGGCGGAAACGTGCCGAGCATCAGCAGTCGTGCGTTCCCTGGCAGGAAAGGGACGAAGGGGTGAGTCTCTATAGCGCTTGCTTCCATGGCTACGAGGCTATTTGGTGGTCAGATAGACCACGACAGGCAGGTGGTCGCTATATCCGTTGATCCATACTCCCCCTGCCGTCGTGCGCTTGGGATAGCCCTCCCATTTGCCCTCCGTTTGCAGGAGATAGTCGCGGCGGAATACCTCGTGGCTCAGATAGTGCAGGCCCTTGCGGCTTTTGTTGGAAGGTTGAGCTACGAGGTTCGGCGTCAGGACGATCTGGTCGAAGAGATTCCATGCTCCACGGAAGCGGAGCGTACCTGTTTGCTCCTTCACCAGGACGTTGTACCATGGGTTGTACATCCCGTCAGTACCCACCTCCTCTATTTCGCCTTTAGCCAGCAGCACATCGTGCATGGAGCGGTTGGTGGGATCGTCGTTCATGTCTCCCATGACGATCACTTTTCGTTCGGCGTCGTGGTGGAGGATAGAGTCTTTGATGGCCTTCACCTGTTTGGCCGCCAGCTCGCGGTAATAGGATCCCGCCCCTCTGCTTGGCCAATGGCAGACGATGACCGTGACGCGATCCTTGGCCAGCGTGCCGGTGACAGCCAGAAAACCTCTTGTCGCCCGTAGCGAATCGGCAGGCAGATCATATATATAAGGTAAGAGCTTGGCGTCGTCCACCTTGAAGAGTTTTGGGTTGTAGATCAGCGCACAGTCGATGCCCCGATGGTCCGGTCCCTCGATGTGCACATAGCGGTATCCCCTCTTCTTGAGCGGTTCCTGCGCCACGAGGTCGCTCATGCAATGGTCGTTCTCCACCTCGGCCACGCCTATCAAGGCGCATCCTTGTTTCGGCAAGACCTCCGTCCCCATCTCCGAGAGTACGCGGGACAGGTTTCTTAGTTTCCATTCGTATTTCGTTTGGTTCCACTGGTAGCGTCCTGTGGGGAGAAAGTCCTCATCCTTCTTCCCTTCGTCGTGGGTGTAGTCGAAGAGGTTCTCCAAGTTGTAGAACCCTATGGCATAGACGCCGTGGTGCTTTTGCGCTTGCGTTGTTGCCACGGCAAGCATCAAGACCGCAAGGATAAACAGTTTTTTCATCATTATTTTCATCGTTGTTTGTGATGTCATTTGGTATGTGGTTTCCCTTGTTGCTCATGCTGGCGAAAGAGGGGAGGTGGCAGCCTCTGATCCTTCGGGAGTCGTAGGGGATGGGCTCGGGACGAGAACCATAGTGCAAATATCGGCATTTTTTTCCAATTATGAGCATGAAACACTCGGAAAATGGTAAAAAATAAGGAAAATATTTGGTAGGGTGGGCGAAAGTTCGTAATTTTGCACACTGTATTGTGCGCCCTGCCAAGGATGGGTGGAGACACATTACGGATTTAAAAACAAAACAATAACAATTTAAAAGAAATGAAACAAGGTATTCATCCCGAAAACTATCGCCCCGTCGTATTCAAAGATATGTCCAACGGCGATATGTTCCTTACAAAGTCCACCTGCAAGACCAATGATACCGTGGAGTTTGAAGGCGAAACTTACCCCGTGGTAAAAGTCGAAATCTCGAGCACTTCTCACCCGTTCTATACTGGTAAGAACAAGCTCGTTGATACAGCGGGTCGCGTTGACCGCTTCATGAGCCGTTACAGCAAGCTCAAGAAGTAATCAACCAATACCTCAAACCACATAGCGTGCGGTCGAACGTAGTTGCATATACGTCCTACCGCACGCTTTCTTTTATCCTTTCCCCTGTTTTCTTTTATTCCCTTTCAAGCCCTGCTAGTCTCTTCCCAGCACTTTTATCTCTTTTCCCCACGCTTTCTTGCTCTTTTCTCCCACGTTTTTACCCTTCTGCTACAGCTACTTCATTTTTATTTCCTAATTTTGCAGCCTAAATCGAGAAAAGCAAGCGATGAAAAGAATATTGTTCGTCTGCCACGGCAACATTTGCAGAAGTCCGATGGCCGAGTTTGTGATGAAGAAGTTGGTCGATGAGGCGGGCCGTAGTCAAGACTTTCTGATAGCCTCTGCTGCGACCAGCACGGAGGAGATAGGCAATGGCGTCTATCCACCAGCCCGTCGTATGTTGGCAGCCCATGGCATCTCTTGCGAGGGCAAGACCGCCCGTCAGATCACCCGTCAGGACTATGCTGCCTACGACATCATCATCGGCATGGATACCCACAACATCCGCAATATGAACCGCATCTTTGGTGGCGACCCCAAGGGCAAGGTGCAGATGCTGCTCGACCGCGATGTGGCCGACCCTTGGTACACGGGCAATTTCGACGCCACCTGGCGCGACTGCCTTACTGGTTGCACCCAGCTCTTGAAAGAGATTGACGAAGAAAGCAGGTAAGCAATAAATATTGAGGCAGGGAGGCTTGTTTTTACACTATTTATCTTCTATAAAAGATATTTTTATTATCTTTGCCCCCAGTTTTTGATCGAAGACACGAGCGTGGGGCAACCTGCCTCCTTACGGCAGTCCTCAGCGCCATCCTTGCGAATCCGTCAGGATTGGCGCGCGTCCTGTCCACCTCCTGTCTCCGCCCATGCCAAATCGAATATCAAAGTTTGTCGAAATATGAATTTCTTAGAAGAAAAGATCCTTACAACAGGAGTCATCAAAGAGGGCAATATCCTCAAGGTCGATAGTTTTCTGAACCATCAGATAGACATAGACATCATGCGCCAAATGGCCTACGAGTTCAAGCGCAGGTTCCGCGGGGTGGAAGTCAACAAGGTCCTGACCATCGAGGCCAGCGGCATTGCCATTGCTACGCTCCTAGGCGACCTCTACGACGTACCCGTGGTCTTTGCGAAGAAGAGTCAGACGGCCAATAGTACCGATGACAAATATATCTCCCACGCCTATTCCTTCACCCATAAGAAGCTCAACGATGTCTTTATCTCCAAACCCTATCTCCACGCCACAGACAAGGTGCTGATCGTGGACGATTTCCTGGCCGACGGCGAGGCTGCCCACGCCCTCATCGACTTGGTGAAGCAGGCGGGAGGCGAGATAGCCGGCATTGGCATTGCCATCGAGAAAGGCCAGCAGAAGGGTGGGGCTATGCTCCGCAAGGAGGGCTACCAGGTCGAGTCCATCGCCATCATTGAGAGCATGGATTGGCAGACACAGACCATCCATTTCCGCAGTCAGGAGGAGAAGCCGCTGTTGTCCACGAACCTTCAAGCAATCTGATGCTATATGGCTTCTATTTATGAACTCAACGGCCGCGTGCCCGTACTTCAGGCCGTTCCCTTCGGACTGCAGCACGTCCTGGCGATGTTTGTCGCCAATATCACCCCGATCATCATCTTGGCCAATGTGGCTGGTGTGAATGCCGAGCTGAGCGCCGCACTTATCCAAAACTGTATGGTCGTAGCCGGTATCGGTACTCTCGTCCAGCTCTATCCCGTGTGGCGTATCGGATCGCGCCTGCCTATCGTGATGGGTATCAGTTTCACCTTCCTCTCTTTGGCCATCGCTATCGCTACTACCCAGGGTATGGGCACGCTGGTGGGAGCCGTCATCGTTGGCGGCCTGGTGGAAGGCTGCCTTGGATTGTTTCCCAAATACTGGACCCGGCTCATCCCCCAAGTTGTGGCAGCTACGGTTGTGACGGCCATCGGTTTCTCCCTTCTCCCCATCGGAGCCAATAGTTTCGCGGGAGGGCAGGGCGCAGCCGACTTTGGTAGCGCCACCAACTGGGTCATAGGATCCGTGACGCTCCTCACCTGCCTCCTCACTCAGGTCTTTGCCCGAGGCTTCCTCCGTTCGCTCTCCGTCCTGGTAGGACTGGCCGTGGGCTACATTCTCTCGGTCTGCATGGGTGTGGTCGATTTTAGCGGTCTGAGCCATGTTGAAGTGGTGGCCCTTCCACGCCTTATGCCCTTCAAGCCCGAGTTCCATCTCGATGCCATTTTGGCTATCGTCTGCGTCTTCCTCGTCTCGGCTACAGAGACCATCGGCGACACCTCGGCCCTCTGCTCTGGAGCCCTCGGCCGCGAAGTGGAGCAAAAGGAGATGGGTGGTTCGGTGGCCTGTGATGGATTCCTCAGCACCCTGGCTGGCCTTTTCGGTTGCACCCCCATCACCTCCTTCTCCCAGAACGTCGGACTGGCGGCCATATCCAAGGTCGTCAACCGCTTCGTTATCGCCACGGGAGCCCTCATCATGATCCTTGGCGGTTTGTTTCCCGTCGTGGGCACCGTTCTCACCACCATCCCGCAGCCCGTTCTCGGCGGTTGCACCATCATGATGTTTGGCAGCATTCTCTTCGCCGGTTTCGGCATGATGGCCAAGACGGGCTTCTCCCAGCGCAATATGATCATCGTCAGTCTCTCGCTCAGCGTTGGCCTCGGCTTCACCCAGGCCACGGGCCTCTTTGCCATTTTCCCGAAGATTGTGCAGACCGTCTTTGCTGAAAACTGCGTGGCCGTGGTCTTCCTGCTGGCCGTCGTCCTCAACCTCGTCCTTCCTAAGGAAATCGAAAAGAAAGCATAGCACCTATGGCCAAGAAAAACTATATACAAGAGAATAAAGACTGGCTGATTGCCAAGTCCCAGGAAGAGGGCGTGAGGCCCCTCGCCAGGGGAGTCTATTATAAGATATTGGCCTCGGGTCCTGCCGACGGTCTGCACCCCACGCGCAGGAGTATCGTCACGGTCCACTATACGGGCCGCACCATCAATGGGAGAAAGTTTGACTCCAGTCGGGGTGGCATGGCTCCTGCCTTCCGCCTCTCCGACCTTATCGAGGGATGGATCGTAGCCATGCAGGCCATGCACGTCGGCGACCGATGGGAGATCTATGTGCCCGCCGAACTGGGCTACGGCAAGTATTCGCAGCCCGGCATCCCTGGAGGATCGACGCTGGTCTTCGACATTGAGCACCTCGCTATAGCATAAAGAGAAAGCGTACAACCCTCTTTCCTCATTCTCACCTCTTTCCCCATCCCTCCTCTGTCCTCATCCCTCACCCCTGTCTTCGGCAAAAGAAGAATCGGGAGGGCATGAGGCATATAGGATGAAATAACAAAAACCGATCATGAAACAAGAAATCATCAATCAACTCAACCAACTGGCAAAGGAGAACGAGCCCTTTCTCTTTGTCATCAACTATGAGGGCACAGAAGCCTATATCCGCAAGTTGTCGGAGATCGATCCCGCAGCGTGTCTCTACGATTTTGAGGGAGTAAGCAATGCTGGCACCATGGCGAGCCAGCCGCTCCCGTCGTCCATTCTGTGGGATGTGGAGGCCCCTCTATATGAGGACTACGAGAAGAGCTTCGAGGTTGTGGAGCGCCATATCAAAGCAGGCGACACCCACCTCGTCAATCTCACCAGTCCTGTGGCCGTGCGCTGCAACCTCTCGCTGGAGGATATCTTCCTCCACACCCAGGGAAAATATAAACTGATGCTGAAGAATGGAGACCAGGGCTTTGTCTGCTTCTCTCCCGAGACCTTTGTCCGCATCAATGAGGGTCGCATCTATTCCTATCCGATGAAGGGCACCATCGACGCCACCTTGCCCAATGCCGAGCAAATCATCATGGCTGATGAGAAGGAGGCTGCCGAGCACGTCTCCGTCGTCGAACTGATTAGTGAAGATCTGAGCCGTGTGTCGTCCGACGTCCGTGTAGATCGCTATCGCTATGTGGATCGTCTTCATACCAATAAGGGAGATATCCTTCAGACCAGTAGCGAGGTCAGCGGTCTCTTGCCTGCCGACTACCCTGGCCGTTTGGGCGAGATCATCGACGCCCAGTTGCCAGCAGGATCCATCACGGGTGCTCCCAAGGCAAAGACCGTGGAGGTCATCCGCGAGGCAGAGCACTACGACCGGGGCTACTATACGGGCATCATGGGCATCTACGACCGTGGCAACCTTAATACGGGCGTGATGATTCGTTTCTTGGAGCAGGACGCCCACGGCATGTGCTACAAGGCTGGAGGCGGCGTCACCTCCCAAAGCGTCTGTCGTAAGGAGTATGAGGAAGTCATCCGCAAGGTCTATCTTCCCTTGGAGCGATGAGGCCGAGCTCTATGTCCCAGGCTGCGGAGTGTGGCAAGGAGACTGATCTGAGATTTGTCGAGACCATCAAGGTTCAGTTTGGACGGGCGCAGGCCTTGCCCTATCACCAGGCCAGGATGGAGCGGACGATCCGCCATTTCTTCCCCTCCTTGGCCTCCGATGCCATGCCCAGCCTGGAGCGTCTTTTGGTGCCTACGCCCGAGATGGCACTCTTCAAGGCCCGCGTGGTCTATGGTGCGCAGGGGGTGGAAGCCGTGGAGTATGCCCCCTACGTCATGCGGACTATCCGTAGCTTGCAAGTGGTGGAGGACGACGCCATCGACTACAGCTTCAAGCGATGCGACCGCACGTCGCTCAGCGCCCTTGTAGCGCGAAAGGGTGAGTGTGACGAGATCATCATCGTCAAGAACGGACTCCTCACCGATACCTCCTACACCAACCTCGCCCTCTTCGATGGCCACGAATGGGTCACGCCCCGCAAACCCTTGCTGGTTGGCACCAGGCGTGCCGCGCTCTTAGACCAAGGCGTGCTGCAGCAGGCCGACCTTTCTGTGGCCGACCTACGGGCGGCTCAGAAGGTCCGCCTCTTCAATGCCATGATCGATTTCGGATCCTGTGAGGTAGAGACGAAGCACGTTCATTATTAATATATTACCTTATATATATTATGTGTGGCTATTTTCTCTACGATTCTATGAGGGAAGATACTTTCTCTATGCTTCTATGAGCGAAGCTGTTTCTCTGTGCTTCTATGAGCGAAGCTATTTCCTCGGTTTCTTCTCCCTGATCGCTTCGTAGTAGGCCTGGAGCGATGTCCGCGGCACGCCCCACGACACCAGCAGGTCGAGATCTCGTCGAGCCTCCGTCCATCGTTGCCCGACGATGTAGATATGGATGCGGGAGAGGATATACTCCTCATTGGTCGGGTCGCGGAGGAGCGCCTGCGTATAGTCGTATTCTGCCAGCAGATACTGCTTGCGCTCCAGTTCCATCCCCGCCCTTGCCGCATAGGCCACCGCACTATCCGGAAACTGTTCCACGAGCATGTTGGCCTGGTCCATGGCCTCTGTCTTGCGATTGTCGAGGTCGTTGAGCAAGGCCAGTCCCAGCAGCGCCTCGAAGTGGCCAGGAACGATAGTCAGCAGGTTCGTATAGTCGAGCCTGGCAAACTTATAGCGTCCGAGTTTGGTATTGGTGAAGGCACGGAAATAGAGGGCCGCCGGGTTTCCCGGGTCCTTGCGCAACACCTCGTCATACTCCGCCTTCGCATATTCGTAGTCGCCCATCCGCAGGTTCCATCCCGCCTTTTTCAGTCGGAGGTCGATACTATCCGGGCGCAGTCTCAGTTCGTCGCGCGCTGCCGCCAGCGAATCCTCCATCCATTTCGGATTTTGCGCCTGACAAGGTAGCAGGGCGTAGAGAGCCGACAGGAGCAGCAACGGCTTTCTCCAGCGGCCACAAATCATATTCTTTCTTTTCATGACGCAAAGATAGTGCAAATCGAAGACAATACAAAAAGAATGGAATTGTTTTTTATTGTTGAGATGCCGCATGTCTTATATAAAGATGTGCAAATCGATTGCTTCCGTTGCTCCCTATCTTGTGTGAAGGTAATGAAAAATCGTTTCTACTTTTGGTTGTTTGGAAAAAGAAAATTACCTTTGCAGCATCATAACATGGTGAAAAATCGCAAAAGCGGAACTTTGCCATGCCAATGTACTTGTTTTGCAGAAGTTAAGTCACATCTGCAGGATCAGTCAATAGGACTTGTTTAGAATAAAAAGGCAAGATGATGAGATATTCAGTAGAGGAAGTCGCCTCGATGATGGGGGCGCAATGCTATGGCGAGTGTAGAGGAAACGTTAGTTTTCTGTTGACCGACAGTCGCTCGCTCTGTTTTCCGGAAGAGACCTTGTTCTTTGCCCTGCGCTCCGCGCGCAATGACGGGCAACACTATATCGCCGAACTCTATCAGCGTGGCGTACGTCGCTTCGTTGTCGCCGAGGTTCCCGATCGTTGGCAGGCAAACTATGCCGACGCCACGTTCCTGGTCGTTGGCGACACGCTTGCTGCCCTCCAGCAGTTGGCCGCACGCCATCGCCAGCGCTTCACTATCCCCGTGGTAGGCATCACGGGCAGCAACGGCAAGACCATGGTCAAGGAGTGGCTCTATCAGACCCTCTCCAAGGACCATGTCGTGACGCGATCCCCCCGCAGCTACAATTCGCAGGTCGGCGTGCCCCTCTCCCTTTGGCTCCTTGACGCCCAGACCCAGGTGGCCGTCTTCGAGGCCGGTATCAGCCAGCCAGGCGAGATGCAGGTCCTCCACGACATCATCCGTCCCACGCTCGGCGTGCTCACCATGATCGGCGAGGCCCATCAGGAAAACTTCCCCTCGATAGAGGCCAAATGCCAGGAGAAGTTGCGCCTCTTCGAGGGCACGGAGGCCCTGGTCTATCCCCAGGACGACCAGCTCGTGGCCCGTTGTGTGGCAGAGTCAGGCTATCAGGGCCAGCACCTTGGCTGGTCGCGTCAAGATGCTGCCGCAGCCTTCTATGTCCTGCAGGAGGAGAAATTGCCTACCCACACCACCGTCCGTTACCGTTGGCAGGGAGCCGTGGAGGGAAGCTATACGCTGCCTTTCATCGATGAGGCCTCACTCGAAAACTCCTTCTCCGTAGCCATCGCCTCGCTGCGACTCGGCCTCACCCCCCTGCAGCTTGCCGACCGTATGGCCTACCTTGAGCCAGTCGCCATGCGCCTGGAGGTGAAGGAAGGCAACCACGGCTGCACGCTCATCAACGACTCTTACAACTCCGACATCAACTCCCTCGACATTGCCCTCGACTTCATGAGTCGCCGCCCCGACCACAAGGGTCGCAAGCGCACGCTCATCCTCAGCGACATTCTCCAGAGCGGCGAGGACGAAGACACCCTCTACGCACAGGTGGCCACCCTCGTCAGCAAGCGTGGCGTGGAGCGCCTTATCGGTATCGGTACGGCCATCTCCGCCCACCATGCCGCCTTCTCCCAGTTGGCCGAGAAGGAGTTTCACCCTACCGTCGAAGACTTCATCCATAGTCCCTCCTTCCGCACGCTCAGCGACGAGGTAATCCTGCTCAAAGGCGCACGCCAGTTTGGTTTCGAGCGCCTCACCGAGCTGCTCGTCCGCCAGGTCCACGAGACCACTTTGGAAGTTAATCTCGAGGCGCTGGTCGATAATCTCAACCACTACCGCGCCATGATGCGACCCGGCACGAAACTCGTCTGCATGATCAAGGCCGACGCCTATGGAGCGGGTGCCGTGGAGGTGGCCAAGACGCTCCAGGACCACCGCGTCGATTACCTTGCCGTGGCCGTGGCCGACGAGGGCGTGACGCTGCGTCGCAATGGCATCACGAGCAACATCATGGTGATGAACCCCGAGATGACCGCCTTCAAGACGATGTTCGACTACGACCTGGAGCCCGAGGTCTATTCCTTCCGTCTCCTCGACGCCCTTGTCCAGGCTGCCCGCCGCGAGGGCATCACGGGCTATCCCGTCCACATCAAACTCGATACGGGCATGTGTCGGCTTGGATTCAATCCGCTGGAGGACATGGACGAGCTGATTGCCCGCCTCAAGGCCCAGACGGCTGTCATCCCGCGTAGCGTCTTCAGCCACTTTGTCGGTTCCGATGCCGACGAGTTTGACGATTTCTCCCGCCAGCAGTTTGAGAAGTTTGATGTGGGCAGCCGCAAGTTGCAGGCCGCCTTCCCCCACCATATCATCCGTCATATCGACAACTCCGCGGGCATCGACCATTTCCGCGACCGCCAGCTCGACATGTGCCGTCTCGGCATTGGCCTCTATGGCGTTGATCCGCGCACGAACCACATCCTCCACAATGTCTCGACGCTGAAGACCACCATCCTC
>ULXP01023614.1_pt1 | contig 68062 bp, 56 predicted proteins | sample 1961351 | NCBI WGS metagenome assembly ULXP01 (sample SAMEA4835840, study PRJEB28245) | human gut metagenome | biome: gut microbiome; material: fecal sample | place: Denmark | collected 2008 | reverse complement strand
CAACTTTTTTATGAACTATTTCTTATCCCGAACTGGGGTAATGTTATAGACTGCAGAATCATTTGTGGTCGCATTGTGTGTATAGCTAAGTGATTTCAGCATACACCATTCCAATCTGACCAATGAGTCACAAACTATTGTTCCTGGAGTATATGAGACGGAATCTGTTGGTATAAACGCTCCCTTGTCATCGTAATTGTAAATGACAGACCCATTTTTTAATGCCTTGATATGGGTGCGTACTTGGCTGTTCTTTGCTTCTATTAGTCTTACTTCAAGTCTTTCATCATATTTATAGTCGTACTCCGAGAGGTGTTCTTCTACTATTTGACAGAGACTGTCCTGTAGTTGATGGCTAATATGATTGTCTTTACGATACTCGTTATTACAGATGTCATAGAGGGTGTAATATCCATTCTTACGCAGTTCCAACTTGCCAAACCAATGTCTTGGCGTATGATAGACGATAGACTCATACTCTGGTTTCACCAACAGAGCGTATCTGCTACGCAGTCCTATCTTCCCTGTTTTCTTGTCCTCTATGCTGAATATGCCAGGATAGATGTCAAGGGAATAATATCCGGTTCTTCCTACATTGAAGCAGGTATATTGGTTGTTGCCTATGGCCAAACTTGGCAACAATATGCCCACATAGATGGCTGATATAACGGACAGTAACAGTTTCTTCTCTTTCTGGTAGAAGGAACTGCATACATAGGCAACCATGCTAAAACTGATGCCCAACATGGACATTCGCAACAGTCCGGCATGGGGTTGGGCAAAGAAGAATATCAGCATAGATATAACCAACACCCACATTTTCCCTTTCTCCAATCCATAATATCTTTTAAGCAGATGGAAACTCATTGTCGGAGCCACGACACTGGCAAACAGGCATAGTCTCGCATTCATAGTGAGACCTGCATACAATGTGCCTATTGTTATCAACAGTAGGGAACAGTATGTCCTTGCGGTTTTATCTGTCCAGAGTAGTTTGCCAAGTGCGTCTTTCCATGTCAAGGTGTCTGTCAGACTGCCCTTACAGAAGATATTGACGAGGAAGACAACCAAAGGAACTATCCACAACCATGTAGCCACAGCTAAAGTAAGCCCTACATACCACCATCGGTTAAAGTCAAGGTTCAACAATGGAAATACTTTTGAGGCGAGCTCACTAAGTTTTATGTCAAGTTCTGTACTGATAGCAAAGGCTGTCAATCCCATGAACAGCAATCCTGGAATCCATGATTTCTTTTCCCTATGGTAAAGCGTGAACGAGAGCAGCAGACGTGACATAATAAGTAACATTACAATCCATGTTACAGGGGTATCGACCCATGCTATTCTGCTTCCCAATGCGGCTATAGTCCACAAAGAACATATAGCCAAATCAATTCCTAATAATATCTTTCTCATCTTGTCTCTCTTTTATTCTATTTCAATCAATATTGCCGTATAGTTGTCATCACCTTGTTTTTGACAGAGAAAGTCAAATACATCGAGTATATCTTCCAATGGCTTGTCGTCCAACATCCTTGCTTGTAGGATGTCGGGTGCCATGCTCTTGTACAAGCCATCAGAACAGAGTAATATTCTGTCTCCTTTCTGAATGGTGAACTGCCTGATGTCGGGAACAGCGACTTCTGGACGATAGGTAAAGAAACAGCGTGACACAATCTCCCATCCGAAATCAAGCCGGATATGGTCTTTTGTCTGATAGAGTAATCCATCACCAGGTCTTTGTACATAGCAACGACTATCACCAATATGTGCAATGGTTGCCACATCGTTCTCAATACTTACCATGACCATGGTCGTACCCATCTCTGCATGATGAAGTTCAAATGTCTTTTTGTCAATTGCACAACTCGCTTTCTTGCAAGCAAGTTTCACCTTTGAGTCACAATCGGGCATACTGATATGCTTCTTCCAAAAGTCAGATATAGTATTGCATACCGTTTCACTGGCTGTCTCTCCAAAGGAATGGCCGCCCATGCCGTCACAGACTATTCCCACAAACCGATTGCTTTCAGGCATATCAATGACCTTGAAGGCATCCTCATTGTTATGCCTTCTGCCAGTCTTGCTCATTGTTGCATATCTTATCTCCATATTAATGTTAGTTATACGAATAAGGCTCGTTTCAAGTAGTAAGCCTTGACAAGACACCTACATTGAAACGAGCCTTGTATTATATATGCGTATTCAAAGTGTTGGCTATTAATCCTGCTCCTCGTTTATATCAATCTCTACGCTTGAGTCGTAGCTGCAAGTTGCCTTGAGGTTGATGACCGGCTTGATGAAGTAGTCCACCTCCACAGTATCAGCAATAAGCTGGAGAATCTCTTTAGGTTCCTTGTATGCCATCGGACTCTCGTCTATGGTTCCTGTACCAACACTCGTAGAGTAAATGCCTTTCATCGATTTCTTGTACTCATCCAAGTCAATCAATTCCTTGGCATCGGCACGCGACAGGAGTCGTCCTGCACCATGAGGTGCACTCTGGTTCCAGTCGTCATTGCCCTTGCCATGACAGATGATTAGTCCGTCACGCATATTGAACGGTATGACGAGCTTGCGACCCTCTGGTGCTGCCACGGCACCCTTGCGCAGCATCTTCATCGAGAAGTCGATGTAGTTGTGGGTGGTGTATATCTGCTCCACTATCTTAACCGTCTTGCCGCTTGCCTCGGCGATAGCCTCCAGCACCAGGCGGTCAATCACCTTATGGTTGTACTCAGCGTATGCCTGCGACACAACCATGTCGGTGATGTATCCCTTCATAGCGTCGCCAGTGAGATAACCGTTTGACGTGTCCGTCAGTTTGCCTGCCTCCATCTTCCAGTATTTCCATACCTTCTGTCCGAGATTACGGCTGCCACAGTGTGCGGTGAAGGCATAATTGCCATCGGGCGTAATGCCCACCTCTACAAAGTGGTTGCCACCGCCCACAGTACCAATGCTATGATAAAACATGTGCTCCGACTGGTCAATACGCTTGAGAAACGCTGTGATGCCCCGTTCGCTCACGTCCATGTTGTTGACCATCTCCGGCCACTGCTGGCGAGCCTTCTGCACCGCCATCTGAAGGTACTTATAGAGTTCTCTGTAGTCATACACGGCTTTCTGATGGATGGTCATACCGAACTTCACCTTCTCGCGTATAGCCTTCTCTATGGCGGGATAGTCCTCCGGGTTACAGGGGAGGTCGGTCGTCGCAGTACTTACCGAGCAACCGATGTCGCCACCCACATGGTCGGGGTTCACATGGTCGGTAAATGGCACTGTGAAACCTACCACAATGTCCTTTCCAGCATGCACATCGGGCATGATACGAATCTTTGAGCCTTCAAACATAGGATGGTCGAGGAAGTGGTAAATCATCGACAATGCATCCTGATCTATATTGTCTGTAAATATCTTGCAGTCCTTGCAGTATTTACCTTTCAGCTCTAACATTTTCTTACTTCTTGTTTTTGTATGGCATGTGCAGCTCTCCTATATATTGTAAGCAAGCACAAACGCCATTGCTTGTTATTATTCTGTCGGGCATATCTGTGAGGACCCTTTGTCTCACAGCCCATTGTATTGTTCTCTTTGGGTCATTTTTCAATTACATTTTTTTAGTGGGTCTGCTTACCCTTGCCTGTTTTTTTGTGGAAGTTGTCTCGTTACAGTCTTTGGCGGCCAATTCCACACGAACCACCATCGGCTATTTGTTTATGTATAGAGAGTGCAAAAGTAACTATTTTCTATCAGTTTTTTTATTTTTTGGGGTCATTTTAGTCCTTAATTCCGCAACACTATTGTAAATTAAACTTTTTAAGTAGCTGAGCAACAAAAAGTTGCCCAAGATTTTGCCATGTCGAAGAATTCACTTATCTTAGTGTTGCAAAAACAAACAAGAGAATCCAACGACAGACATGGCAAAGATACAAATTAAATCTGAGAAACTCACTCCTTTCGGAGGAATACTTTCAATCATGGAGCAATTTGACTCCACATTGTCATCTGTAATCGACTCAACCCTCGGTCTAAGGTGTAGATCGTTCGGTTATCAGTACAGCAAAATCATTTGTGCCGTTGCGTAGCACAAGCTTTTAGAGGATTTAATTCCGGAAATAGACTATTATGGTCTAAAATTAAGAATAAAATCAACATTCAACGCATTTTATTTTCCCATTTTAAGGAAAAAGAGTATCTTTGCACCCATAAATACATTCATTTATGCTACATGAATTAAAGATTAAGAACTACAGGTCGTTCAGAGACGAAGTGGTACTCAGCTTCGAGGCTTCGACCGACGACAGATACAATAGCACGGTAACTATGCCAGACAAAGTGAAGTTGCTGCGTTTTGCCGTAGTGCTTGGTGCCAATGCCAGTGGCAAGAGTAATCTGCTGGAGGCTATCGATTTTCTTCGCGCGTTCTGGAACAAGACGCCGATAAAGAACGATGAGGGAACCGACGTACAGCCTTTCCTGATGCAACCCGATGCCTTGAGTCACGATACGGAACTGGAGGCAAGCATCTACGTAGAGGGCGTACGCTATTTGTACCAGCTTACCATCAATCCGGAAAAGGTGATGAGCGAGACCCTCTTTGTCTATAACACCAATCGCCCCACCAAGATCTTTACGCGCCAGGACGTGAACGGCATTTCTAAACTTACATTCAACCCTGCCGTAGTGAAACTCTCTCAGGCCGAGGTGGATGTGCTCTCGATGAACTGTCTTCGCAACATGTCAATGCTGGCTGTCCTTAAGAAGGTGAATATAGAGGTGGCCTACGCTAGCAAACTTCGCAACTGGATAGACCAGCGCATGATGCCACTGCAGAATGGATCGGCAGTTTCAATCTCGCAGACCACCAAGTCGATGATCTCTGACGATGAAGACTTCAAGGAGTATTTGCTGATGTTTGCCAAGGAGGCAGACTTCAATATCTCAGATATCAAGGTGAAGAAGATGGCAGCTCTGTTCGGACACCATGTGGAGACAGAAAGAGGCGAGGAGGAGTATGTACTACCCGAATCATGTCAGAGTGCCGGTACAACCCGCATGGTCGAACTGGAGTCTAGTATCTACAATCTACTCAAGTGCCAGGGCCTGATGTGCATAGACGAGATGGAGGTGTCCATACACCCAAACCTGATGGAGTACATCCTCACGAAGTTTATCAACAGTCGTGACAATGAATCGCAGTTGCTCATCACCACACACTATGACCCTATCTTGAAGGATATTGATGATATCTTCGGCAAGGACTCAGTGTGGTTCACCGAGAAGGCAAAGGATGGCAATAGCAACCTCTATTCGCTCATAGAGTTCCGTGGCTTGAACAAGCTTTCCTCCATCCACCGCGCCTATATGAATGGCCAGTTTGGAGCCTTGCCCAATGTAATCATGTAAAGACTATGGCACGCAAAACTAAAGAAAGAGCGATACAGAGCCCAGGCATCACCATCATTGGCGAAGGGCTCACGGAGCGTTATTACTTCACCCACCTCAAGAGGTTGAAGGGTTATCGTTATACCTGCAAGCCACGCAACTTCACCGAGCAGTCGATTGAGGATATTCAGAAACAGGTGGAACGTGTGTTGGCAGACCGAGGCGTGGCCGTGTGTGTCTTCGATGCCGATGTAGCAAGAGCCAAGCCTGCAGAGAAGGCCAAACTTGACGCCATGCGCAAGAAGTACGCAAACCGTGAAAATGTTGTCATCTGCGACAGTATGCCCTCCATCGAGTTCTGGTTTCTGATCCACTTTCTGAACACCAACAAGTACTTTGCCTCTTCGCGTGATGTGGTACAAGTGCTTCGTCGCCACATTTCAAATTTCGACAAGCATGACTCTTTCCTCTCCAAGGAGAAATGGGTGGCAGAATTACTTGTCGACAATCGTCTTGAAACAGCCATGCAACGAGCAGAGAGTTTCGGCACCAATGGCGAGTCGTATAGCAACATTTACAAAGCGTTCAAGCGGTTTGAACAGAAAGAATAGCGATTCTACTCTGGGTAGTCTAAGAAGCCGACGTGTGACTCCGTGAGAAACCACAGGCCGTCGAAGCGCACAAAGCCCAGTATGGCTATCATGTATCGGTCGTCGAACGAGACCACGGTCTTGTAGCCCACGCGATTCTTGCCCACGGCAAAGAATGTGGCGTAGTTTTTCACGCCCTTCACCACGGTCTCTTCCCGCGGCTCAAGAGGCACGATGTGGTTTTTCTGGAAATAGGGAATGGTCATGCGAAAGCGTCGCTCTATGCTCCCCTCGTCGTCGGCACCCGAATAGTTGCTGAAGAGGTAGCTGGTGCGCTTGACCGGCACCAGGTTGTACAGTTCGAGGAAGCCCTTGAAGTGATGATCGCCCATATCCTTATTGCAGGGCGAGTTGGGTTCATACACCTTGTCGCACTCCTCCCGCAACAGTCCGTCGGGAGCATGCTCGGCGAAGAACCCCTGCGCCTCCACCCCCTCCTCGACGGGCACCATGGCCCTGCCGTCCGAGTAGTAACAACTATCCACAGCCTGTCCCCATGAGGCCACAGAGATACACAGCGCGGCCAAACCGGCCCATAGTCTTTTCCTTATCATAGCGTCGTCACATATAATAGATACAAAGATAGCCATTAAAAATAAAGTTTCCAAAAGAACTGGGGGAAAAATATCATTATCCGCACTTTATTGAGCGTCATATCTGAGAAAAAACGAATATTTGACAGAGAACAGAGTGGTTTCAGCGCAATAACTCCACTATCTCACGACATATAAAGAATGGGTTGGAGGATGGGAAACAATGGAGTGATAGATTAGAGGTTACTTTTCTCTCCCTATTATCATAAACGAGATAAAAGGAAAGACTATGTTAGTGATACATCCGACAGATAGAACGACCGAAATGCTCTCAATCCTTTATGAAGGGTTGGGAGCACGGTTGATTGAAACCGATTGCTCCAACAAAGAGATGGGGCATCTGCTTCGCCATACGTCGCCAAGTGAGCGTATCATGCTGCTTGGTCACGGTTCGAACAAAGGCTTGTACTTCCGCATGAATGATGAGGAGGAAGACTTTGACGGTATTATCGTAGGGCATCCGCAAGCCTATTATCTTCACAAACATTGTGGAGGTATCATCGGTATATGGTGTCATGCCATGGAATTTGCCAAGAAGGAAGGGCTGCATGGTTTGTTCTCTGGTATGATCATATCTGAGATGAGTGAAGCAGAAGAGTATGGTGTCGTTGTTTCCTTATTTTTGTGAGCGCATCGACCGAGGCGGTTTCTACACTTCCTCTAACGAATAATCAACCAAATACACACTTTTTCTAACGAAAAAGAGACAATCTGCAAGAGCTTTTAGGGATAATATCCACTAAAGCTACTTACAGATTGTCTCACTACTAACCGGATTGCTTAACGTAACTAAAACTACATTTATTCAGAATATTTCATTCAATCTTCAAAGTCTTCGTCATCCCAAAGACAGCAGACGCGATCAGTCTGTCCGTCATCATTTTCCTCATCAAAGAGAGAAGGGTCATATTTTATGACAAGCCCCATTCCTATCTGTCCATCTTCAACGCTTCCACTAAGAAGAGGCTCGATTCTAACTTTATATACCTTGACTTCCGGTTTAATATAACTTTTCATATTTCCTTGGTTTTTTATTTGATGAATTTTTTTCCATTATGAATATACACTCCTTTGACAGGACGTGACACCTTTACTCCCTGAAGGGTATAGAACGATGCGTCGCCGTCTGGACTATTCGGCTTGACTTCTGTTACAGTAGTAGTGCTTCCGCCATCATCTTCGTCATCGAAGACAATAGCCATCTTGGCAAGCGACGGATTGTTCGGGTCGTCGTCCGTCTCATTTCCGAGAAACTGTCCGTTAAAGTCGATATACCCGAACTTCGATCCTACTCCATCGTCTACAACAGTATTTGCCGGAATACTCAGATAAGCTTTGTTTGCGCCGCTTTTACCATTCGGCGTAAGGCGGAAGAAACCGATATAGTCGTCTCCGGTCTGATTCTCCTTGTAATATTTTGTGGAATGGAAGTTTGCAAGGCCGAAGAAACGGTGGAGTATTTTTCCATCAGCATCGGTATCAGCATTTCCGAGATTGTCGTTAGCCGTGACTGTCGGCTGGAGATAGTTGTTCCATTCGTCATTGACATAATCGTCTGCCTTTGTCCACACAGCCTTGTAATTATCACCTTCTACCAGTATATCTGCCGGTGCTTCCATCAAAGAAAAATCCAGTTTGTCACCGTCTTTGAAGGTTCCCTCCGCAGGTTGTTTTCCTACAAGTACCACTCCCATATTTGCCGGAATGTACTTGAGCTGACGAAGATAAACTGTGCCCTGTGATTGTGGGTCTTTTGCATTCTCCGTTTTTTCGTATCTATATGCCTCATACACTTTCACGTTGTCGTCGACAGGTGCCATCGCCACATTGTTGCTGTATGTACGGATAAATTTTCCAACGCAACGTGTGAAAGGAATCTTGATGACTTTTGTTCCTGATATGGTATAGCGAGAGATGTCATTACCTTTCTCGTCGAGCTCTGGGTAGAACCTTACCGTCCATATTCCTTCGGGACGGTTCCAGAGGATATCCTTCTGATTAGGAGTTGTGCTTCCGAAGCCCTCCTCGTCCTCTCTCGCCGTTTTACGGAACTGCACGTCGTTCGGATCGTCAGCCATACAAGAGTGGTTGTCATCATCGGCGGCATCATAAGCAGGTCTTGCAAATCCGGTATTGCTTGAAATATTGCCGTCCGTCTCGCCCCAGTTCTGGTGTGCGTCATTGTTGGCAACAAACCTGAAATGCGAATTATTGTATTTATCGCCTACTGTAGATATCGTCAGAGAGAAGCAACGCTCGTTGGCATCATACTTCATGTCTCCTGCAGTAGAAGTATACATCCATTTGCCCGTCTTTGCATCATAAGTTCCTTCCACAGCATCGCCTATCATAGACATGGTTTTTATCAGGATGTCGGCATCGTTAGCGCCACCGTCCATTACACGTATACTGCCCGACAGACCGTAACTGCCGTCTTGTGCCGACAGACCGTTGTCTCCACGGGTCGGGTTATACTGTATTCTTTTTATACCGTACAGATGAAGGGTGAAAGGTTTCTGGTTAGTCCATACCTTGTCGTGTTTATCGGAATGACTATAGGGATATCCTCCGTTGCCGAGGAAGAAGAGTTTATCGTGAGTTCCGGAACAGTCGCCTACGCTCTTTGTGGCATGAATATCTGGCGTTGCCTTTTTTGCCTGATCAAGTATCTCTTGAGTGGTTACGGTATTCACAATAAAATCGATTGCCCAATAGCTGTTGGAACCATCAAAATAGAGCGAAGCCTCAACATCGTTGTCGAATGCGCCCTCATTTCCACCACTTTTACGCTTGTCATAGAGCGGCTGCGCCGTAGCCCCTTCCATGTTGCCAATAAAATAAGTCACACATCTCGTAGCATCATGCTTCACCTGCCAGTCGGAGGGGTTTCCGTCTTTGTCAAGCGTAAAGCTGAAGGTATACATGCCATCATCGTCTGTCACTCCGTCATTGCGGGTCACGAGATTCCAGTAGTTCTCGCCCTCTTCTATTGTCGCAGAACCGACAAGTTTCTTTGCCGCAGTTGTTCCACAAATAGTTCCCACAGCTCCGTTTGTTGACGGCAATGCGCTGGTATTATTCTTTGCACCATGCAGGTTGAATACCTCGCCCGGTCCGTAAACCATCTTATTGTCATACTCGTCAACAGCAAGAATCTGTGCATGTGCCGTGAGGCATGCCGGGATGCTGAACGCATAGCTCTTGTCTTTTTGCTCTTCGAATTTGAAATACACATGTTTTTCATAGTCTATCGTTTCGCCGTCGCCTCCCGGATTATATTCTCCACCTCTATTATATGGCGAGAAGAAATTGCCCACGAGATAGTAACCCGGTTCGACATCTGTTGCAGACCATACACCAGGCTCACCGCTTCCTCCAGCGGAAGTTTTCTTTCCTTCTATCCATACGCGGCGCGTCGAGCCATTCGTGATATCCACATTAACCGTGAGATATTCATATTCGTCCGCCGTATAGCTTACTTTCCAGGCATTGCTGCTTCCATAGCAGTCGCTTTCTATAGAATAAGAGGTGGGATTTTGTGTTCCTTCCTCGTTTATCTTCAGCTGATCACCATCGACTTTAGGCTGCATCTGATTACCCCCCCCTGACACTCCGATACGGAACCAGAATCCCGTTTCGGGCATGGAAGTGATTTTAAGGGAATACACATTGTCGCCATAAGAAGTGTTCGGAGCAAGCTGATGGTTGCTTGGCACTTCATACTTACCAACGACACCGTTGATTGTTTGGGCTGTAAGCAGATATACATCTGCCGCCTTCATCTCCAACATTGCCCCAAGCATCAACAAAAGGGCAAATAGGCATTTAGTTGACTTTTTCATCTTTTCAGAATTATTGCGTTAGTTATAAATATGCTACGTTTTATGTTTTTAGAGCAGGTCCTGCACATTATGCTGGACCAAGACTGTTCTCGTTCTTTGTGTTATTTTCGACCGCAAATGTATGAACTTTTGCATTACGCTATATTAGGGAAAATGGAAAAGATGGGGAAAAAGCTTTGCAAACGTTTGCAAAGCCATCGTCTCAACCCTCTGAATAATGCAAGATTTCCAATGAGTTATGTTGTACTGAATCTACCTTTCTGCTATGTATATGCCATAAGCAAATCGTTGCAGATGGTTTGTATGAAATGATATAGAATTACCTTTGGGGATCTTAACCGCAAATGGATGGACAAAGAGGATCTGAGCGGCGGTGAGGAGTTGCTTAAACGCACCTTCGTTCACGGCAGGTATGGCCAGAAGGTCATCACAACCTCGATATCATTGCCGAACGTTGTGGCTTCGACTTAAAGAATCATCACAATGCACTTGCGGATGCAGAAGCTTGTGCTGATCCAATCTCGAAGATTTGATTATAGCAAGCATTCTTCAAGCAAAAGAAATAATGGTATGATTTTATATCGTATCATTATTTTTTGCGCCAGTGCCCATGGATGGCATAGCCTCTCCTTAACTTTGTACCAGATTTAGAAACAAGGAAATAATTACGATTATGAAAGCTGAAAATGAAGAAATCAAGATCTCCAGTTATGGACTTCATGAAATGGAGGAGAGCGCAACTCAGATTAGCATCAAAGGTGAAGAAGAGATGTCCAGCGAACTAATAGGAGAAGGGTTGGAGTTCATAGGCATCAATGAATGGAGTAACCTCCTAACAAATGGGATAAATATGAATGATATAGCATTAAAGTATGTACAATTGCTTGCTGCCGATCACGTTAGTGAGCTAATGATAAATCAACTTCGTTTGGATGGTATATATACTATTCAAAATAGCCCGGTTATATGTGTCAATATAGTGCTGGTATCAACAGAGACTGGTGTTGGCAATGTTCTGAAAGTGGTGCAGGAGCATCAGTCAGATAGGAGGAATGTTGTTATAAAAATCACTTCAGAGATCAGTATACCCGATGAACCGCACATTGATGCCATATTGGAATTTCAGCAAGGAAGTAAGCCTTATCCAGAATTGAAGAGATTCCTTCGACTGTACAAGGAGAATGTGGAGAAACGTAGTTTACTCTGTTATGATTTCCGTGACTTCTTTATGCTGATAAGAGGACGGAACGTGATTTCGATTGTCTCCTATGAATATAGAGAAAATATCACTGAAGCTTTAGACCAACTAAAATCGGTCAAGACACACGAAGGTGTAAGATATCTTCTGTATTTTTCAGTCGATAAATGTGACAACGACGAGATAGGTAACAGACAGGCTTCCATTCGTGACTTTATGGATGCCTTTCCGTGTGAGAACATTACATATTGGAACATCGGAGAGTCTTCTTCACAAATCGTAGCATTGTTTGCTTCAATACCTATAGAATAATGAAAGGAAATATCAAGCAGGGTCAAGAGCTGGAAGCCCTAATCAATCAAATTACGTCCATCCCGATGACCGTAGCCATCAAAGAGGATGATCTTGACTATCTTCATCAGGCTAAGGCCATATTGAAAAGGAGAATCCATTCCTTTCCCAAGGATGACGAACCTCGTGTAGATTCAGTCATAAGGGAACTTGAGGACTTTGGAAACATTGACTACAGTCAATATGACAGAATCGTTATCCAGATTGTTACGTCGTCGGCATATCCCTTAATGATGAATGAGCTCAACCGGTTAGTGTCATTGGTCGACGGCAAGTTTTCTCAAGCAGGAGTCTTGTGGGGTATCGGCACTGATAATAAGCTGGGAGACAAGATCCTCTTGCAGTTGGTTTGTAGCTGCCAAGAGTAAGGTTTCTCTAACGCAAGCAGCACCGTTAAACAAATATAAAAATGATATTGCGCAAAAGGGGGACTACTTAAAAGCACAAAAATTAAAAGTCCTGTAAATCAAACGATTTACAGGACTTTATTGCGGAGAGAGAGGGATTCGAACCCCCGGTACCTCTCGGTACGCCGGTTTTCAAGACCGGTGTAATCGACCACTCTACCATCTCTCCTAGGGGTTGGAAGCGTGTTGGCAAGTACCGTTTGGTAAATGCGGGTGCAAAGGTAGTGGATTTATGCGAGACTACCAAATTTTGCGGCCTGTTTTTTTTGTTCTGCCCAACTTTTTTGGCAAAAGGGTGGGGAAGGGGCGTGAGTGGAATCTTCGTGTGCCTCGGAACATAGGTTCGTCAGCCCTTCGCCAGCGTCTTAACAAACGATTCGGCGCGGTCCAGGGTGTCGAGTTTTCCGACATCGAGGAGCTGGAGGTCGTCGGCAAGCTGGCCTCGGATATCAAGCCAGTCACAGTTTTGCAGATAGAAGTCCATGATCGGGAAGCGGTCGGGATAGGGACGCATGGCTTCGAGAAGACGATGCGACACGACATGGATGCCGCTGAAGGCCCATCGCTGGTAGTCGGCCACACACAGGTCTGCATGGGGCGACCGTACCTCCCCAGTCTCCACATTGGTCCATCCCACGAGGCGCTTCCCCTCGCCGAAAAGCAGGTAGCGCTTGGTGACGCGGTCGCTGACCAGCAAGGCTGCGTCTGCTACTGCACTGTCGTAGAGCTGGGAGAGATTGGCGTTGCTCAAGATATCGACGTTGTGGATCAGCACCGGGCTGTCGGTCTCAAACCAATGGGCAGCATGACGGATGCCGCCACCCGTGTCGAGGAGTTTGGAGGTCTCGTCAGAGATATGTATCTCCACCCCGAAGTCGTGGGTGTGGAGATAGTCGATGATCTGGTCGGCGAAGTGGTGCACATTGACCACGATGCGGGTAAAGCCCTCCGCCTTCAGTTTTCTGATGACGTGAGCCAGCAGCGGTTCCCCCGCCACGGGCACCAGTGCCTTGGGCATTCGGTCGGTGAGCGGCTTCAGGCGGGTGCCCAGCCCTGCCGCGAATATCATTGCCTGTTTTGTCATGTAGCCTTGTCGTTGTGAGAGAAAATCGAGGACGGGTAGTCCAGGAGAAGTCCCTTATTCCGCCCCCTTCGCTGTGTCCTTTGCCTCCATCACGCGTTGTATGTGCTGTTCGCGATGCGTCACCCGCACCTCGATACCATACTTCTCGTGGATATGCTCCGCCAGGTGTTGCGCACTATAGACGCTGCGGTGCTGTCCGCCCGTGCATCCGAAGCAGAACATCAGGGAAGTGAAGCCCCGCTGCATATATCGCTCCACATGATGGTCGGCCAGTTGATAGACCGGCTTGAGGAAGTCGAGGATCTCGCCGTCGTCCTCCAGAAATCGGATCACCGGCTCGTCCAGTCCCGTCAGTTTCTTGTACGGCTCATAGCGTCCTGGGTTGTGCGTGCTTCGGCAGTCGAAGACATAGCCTCCGCCGTTGCCCGACTCGTCCTCGGGAATGCCGTTCTTGTAGGAGAAACTGAACACGCGGACCACCAGCGGGCCCTTGCCGTCGTATTTCGAGAAGGTGGCGGGACCATCCAGCGGGTTGGCCTTGAAGACGTCGTCCGCCGTGGTGCGGAATCCATCGGCCCGGTTCTTCGCTGGTTCCTCGATGCGCGTAAACTGTGGCAGTTCCACCAGGCGCTGCAGGACCGACATCAGGTAGGGATAGGGGAAGGTGCTACGGTCGAGGGCGAGCAAGTCGCGCAGGTTCTGTATAGCCCCCGGTATGGAGTCGATGAAGTGGCGCTTATGCTCGAAGTAACCCCGGAAACCATACGCCCCAAGCACCTGCAGCGTGCGGAAGAGCACGAAGAGCGCCAATCGGTGGGCAAAGTGGCGCGAGGAAGGCACCTCGGTGTATTGCTTGAGACTTTGGTAGTATTCGAAGATCAGTTCGCGGCGCAGTTTGAAGGAATACTTCGCGCTCGCCTGCCATAGAAACGAGGCCAAGTCGTAGTAGAAAGGTCCCTTTCTGCCCCCTTGGAAGTCGATGAAGAAGGGATTGCCCTCGTCATCGAGCATCACGTTGCGTGCCTGGAAGTCGCGGTAGAGAAAAGCCTCCATCGGCTCTGCCGTCAGGTCTTTGGCAAACATCCGGAAGTTGGCCTCCAGTTTCATCTCGTGGAAGTCGATCTCCGTAGCCTTGAGGAAACAGTACTTGAAGTAGTTCAAGTCGAAGAGCACGCTGTCCTGGTCAAACTCCGGTTGCGGATAACATTGGGAGAAGTCCAGTCCCCGCGCCCCCCTGATCTGTATGTTGGGCAGCTCGCGTATCGTTCGTCTCAGCAGGTCCACCTCCTTGAGGTTGTAGCGTCCGCCCGCCTCCCGTCCGCCCTGTATGGCGTCGAAGAGCGAGACGTGGCCCAGGTCGGTCTGCAGGTAGCGCATCTCGTCGTCGCTTGCGGCCAGTATCTCCGGCACGGGTAGCTGTCGCTGGCCGAAATGCTTTGCCAGGCAGATGAAGGCATGGTTCTCCTCGCGGCTCGTGCCCACCACCCCGATGACCGAGTGGTGCGCCTCGTCCGTCAGTCGGTAGTAGATGCGGTTGCTCCCCGCGCCCTTCACCTTCTCTATCGTGGCAGGCTTGCCGCCCGCCCATTGCTCATAAAGTCTGATGAGTTGTTCCATGATTCGGTGGATTATTGCTTCTCTTCGTCCGTCTCCTCGTCCTTCAGTCCCTTCATGATCTCCTCCGCCTGTTTGCGTCCCCGTCTCCGATGGTCGTAGTCGAGGAGCAAGCCGTCGATGAGGAGGAGCAGCATCAAGATGCCCGCCGTCATGAAGAAGTTGCGCGTGATATAATAGGTGCAGCCGATGACGATGAAGAAAGCGGCGAATTGCTTCCAGTTGATTTTTATTTTCATGTCTGCAAAGGTAGTGGTTTCGCCCCGTACCACCAAAAAAATCATGGATTTTGGTGGTCAGAGCCCCCTCTATTTCTTCCTTGGTCCTGCTTCCGCCGGGTCGCTGCCATTACGACCAGGTGGAGTCAGGACCGTCCTCGTTCGTTTCCTCGTAAACATCCACCGAGTCGCTGTCCATCGTGTCGGCAGCCTGTGGGTCTGGTTCCGGATCAGGCAGGACGACTGGTTCTTGTTCGGTGTAGCGGATGGTGGAGAAATAAGGTATCACCACCCGTTCGGCATAGTTTTGCTCCCGGTCCCTCTTCCCTGGTATGATGATGACGGGCATGCCCGGCGTCACCAGGTCTTTGAGTGTGGTGATGTCGTCGTTGGTCAACCTGATGCAGCCATGGCTGACGCGCCCTCCCACCGACCAGGGCGCACAGGTGCCGTGAATGCCAATCTGCGACGTCCCCGGCACGCGCAGTCGGATAAACCACGGTCCGAACATCCCTTTCTTCTTCGAAGTCTTCCCCTCGTCGTCGGTGTAGAGCCAGTCGGTACTGTTATATACATTCTCCACGGTGAAGAATCCTTCGGGCGTGCGGTTGTCCCCCTTCTTGTGCTTGGTGCCAAATTTGGTGGAGCAGCCCATGGCAAAGCGCCGCACCACGCCTCCCTCCTTGTCGTAGAGGATCAGTTTCATCCTGCTTTTGTCGATCACGATGAAGCCATGACACATCTGTCGCTGCAGGCGCTCGTAGTATTCCGGCGCATTGTTCTCCATCTCCTTGAGCACGTTGAAGTCCTCGTCCATCTTGCCCTTCAGTGTCTTCAGGGAGTCGGTCTTGGATGCTGGCGCCACATAGGCCGAAGCCGTGTCGGCCGGGAAAACCACCTTGGGTTCTTCCGGTGCCGATTCCTCCGTGCTCCGGTTGTTTTGGCAGCCATAGAGACAAAGTCCGGCTGCGGTCAGTATCGTGAAAGCTAATTCCCTGCTCATAGAGGATTGTTCAGTAGATGAGTGGTTTTGATGATTTGATGAATTATTGTGGGTAGATCTCGATGTGGCTGCTTCCCGTGTTGCCGTTCTTGACGATGCGTATCTGGGTGGTGATGCGCTCCGACATGGTGTCGGTATGGCTGATGACGCCCACCTTCTTGCCCTGCGACGACTGGAGCATTGCCAGCGCGTCGATGACTGTGGAGAGCGTGTCGGGGTCGAGCGTGCCGAAACCCTCGTCGATGAAGAGATTCTCGAAAGACAGGTTGCGCGACGACAGGGCCGATAGCCCGAGGGCCAGTCCGAGCGAGACGATGAAGGTCTCGCCGCCCGACAGCGAGGTGGTGTCGCGGACGTCATCCGCACGGTCATGGTCTATGACGCGGATGCCCAGCGAGTTTTTCACCTGCATCAGTTCGTAGCGCGAGTTAAACTTCCGTATCTCCACGTTGGCGTGCTCGATGAGGAAACGGAGCGTATAGCACTGTGCAATCTTGCGGAGCGTCCTGCCCTCGCTTCCGATGGCGTCGGCGATCTGCTCCCATTCCACCTTCCGTTGCTCTGCCTCCTGTCTTTTCTCGAAGAGCGCTCCCATCCGCTGCTTGGCCGTCTCGTGGCGCTGCATCCGCGCTTTGGCGTCTGTCAGTTCGGTGGACGACAATCCCTCCAGTTCGGCCTTGCGGGCCAGGAGCACCTCCTTGTCGCGGTCGGGCCGCTTTTGCTGGTGCTCGATGTTCGTGCGCCGTTCGTTCTGCAGCGTCGTCTCCGTCTTGGTGAGGTCCTCCGTCAACCGCTGTAGCCGTTCGCGTATCTCCTCCCAGGGGTCGGTGGCAGCATAGAGCCGGGCGATGTCGTCGAGGGAGAGCAGGGTGGGGTGGCTACTGTCTTCGTTGTATGCTGCAATCCAGTCCGCCAGCTGCTTCCGAGAGTGGTCATGCTGCTTCTGCTCGTTGTCCATCTCCTTCGCCATGGTCTCCAGTCTGCCCGCTAAGCCCGTGATGGCTTCCCTTATCTTGCCGATGACCTCCCCCTGCTTCACTACAGCCTCGTCGGCCTCCGCCTTTGCTTTGGTCAGTCGCTGCTCCAAAGCGTTCGGGTCCATCTCCCCAATCTCCGCCTTGATAGCCGCCTCCTTCTCTCGCACCTCTGCCACGGCCTTCTCCCAGGCCGCAGTAGCCTGCTGGAGCGCTTGACGCTTCTCCTCCTGCTGCTTGACGAGGTTGTCGGTCTTGCCCCGCTCTGTCAGTAGTGAGGCCTGCGCCTCGGCACACAGGTTCTCGGCTTTTTTCACCTGCTGGTCAGCCTGCTGCTGATATTTTCCCTGTGCCTCCGTCGCCTGATCCTTCGCCTGGCGCAACCGGTCAATCTCCTTGACCAGTGTGTTGTAGTCCGCCAAGGCCTTCGAAGCCTTGACCACCGCTTCCGCCACGGCCTCCTGCATCGAAAGCAACTCCTCGACGTCCTCGCTCCACCCGGTAGTCCCTTGCGTGGGCAGTTCGCCCCACTCCTTCTCCAACCGTCCTTGCTCGTCGGTCAGTAGGCGTGCGTTGTCCGTGAGACTCTTCAGTCTGCCCTCGTTCAGGCCCTTCTCCCGGTTCAGTTTTTCCTTCTCCGTCCTTTGCGTCTCGAGCGTGCGCTGTTTGTCCTCGATCAACTGCGTAAACTCGTTCACCACCGAGGCGAAGACCTGCTGGTCGTGGTAGGGATGGTGCGTCGAACCACAGAGCGGACAGGCCGCACCCTCCTCCAGTCCGGCACGGTGCGCCTCCCAATGGTCGCTGGTCATCAGCGTATGTGTCTTGCGAAGCGTCTCCAGCTCCTCGCTCAGCTTCTCGATGGTCAGTTGCGCGATCGATGCCTCGATGGCCTTGTTGCGATCAGTCAGCGTAGCGATGGTCTCTGCCCCCTTGTCCAGTGCCTGCTGATTGGTCGTCATCGCCCGTCGGATGCGGATGGCCTCCTTCAAGTTGTGCTGTCGATGCTCCGCCTTGCTCTTGGCCTCCTGCAGCGCCAGCGCGTCCATGCCGTCGGCTTTTCCCCGCTCTTTCTCATAGGCTGCTGTCGCCGTCTCGACCGCCGCTGCCAGTTGTCCGCTTCGGGCCTCTACCTCCTTTCGCAGCACGGTCAGCGACTCCTCCGCCTTTTTCTGTTTCCGTTCCGCCTTGACGATGGCAGCAGCATTGTCCGCCACCTGCTGGTCCGCCTTTTGGATCGCCTTCTCCGCCACGGCCTGCGCCTCCTGCTTCTCCTTGACGCTCAGGGAAGCGGCCGCCAGTTCGCCCTTGATAATACGGGCCCGGTCGATGTGCGGTTTCATCTGTTCCACTTCCTTCCCAGCATCGGCAGCCATCTGCGTCAACTCAGTCTGCCTGCGGTTCTCCGCCTCCAGCAGCTGTTCCTTCTCGGTCCGCTGCTTGGTGATCCTTTCGAGTTCAGTGCCCATTCTGGCCCTGTTGCGCTCCGCCGTGCGCATCGCCTTGTAGAGATCCACGGCCGGCAGCGTAGCGTCGTGCAACCGAAGCCGATCCACATCCCCCTTGATGGCGTCGAGGCGTTGGCGCGCACCAAGAAACGCCTCCTCGTAGCGCGCGATGTTCCGTCGCTGCTGATCGTCGGCCACATACCAAGCCAAAGCCTCCGTCACAGCACTCAGTTCGGCCTTGGCCTTTCGGTCCTCCTCTTCCAGTTGCTTGATGCGGTCGGCGAGTAGCTGGAGTTCCTCCTCACTGTCGATGAGGTCTTTCTCGAAGGCAGCGAAATCCGCCGTCACCGCTTGGTAAGCCTGCTGGGCGAGGTTCCGCTGCTGCTTGATACCCGCAGCGATCAGGGCATACTGCTCCTCACAGCCGATGAGCTTCTCCAGCAGTTCGTAGCGCTCGTTCTCCTTGGCCGTGAGGAAGTTGGCAAACGATCCCTGCGCTATGAGAACCGTGCGCAGAAACTGGTCGTAGTCGAGGCCGATGAGCACAGGGAGCGTACTCCAGTCGGCTTCCTCCTCCGTGGGCCGTCCTTCCTTGCTGCCCAGCAGATAGAGCGCCGTTCTCACGTTCTCGTATTTCACTCGTTGAAACCGCACATACCACTCGGCCCGATACACCAGGCCGTTGTTGGCCCGAAACGTCAGTTTGCTGTAGCCCTCCTTCCGTCCTCGCGTCAGGATGTTGCGCGAGTCGGTAGGCGCCAGTCGGTTGCGCTCCCCCTCCTCCGGCGTTCCATAGATCTCGATGTTCTGGTTGCGGTCGCCATTCTTGCGCGGATAGCGAGGCGCCCGGTTGTAGAGCGCCAGGCAGATGGCGTCGAGGATCGTTGATTTGCCACTGCCCGTGGGCCCCACAATACTGAAGATATTGCTCTCGCCCAGGGCTCCCGAGGTGAAATGGATCGTCTCTCCCTCCTCCCGGTCGAGGGAAGCCAGGTTGAGTATCTCTAACTTGATAAACTTCATGCTTTCTCCTGATCTGTATGGATAGTTTCTATCAGATGGCGGAGCATCTGCTCCTGGTGTGCCGTCATCTCGGCGTTGTGCTTGATGGCGAACGTCTCCTTCAGCGTCTCCAGCGGGTCGCGGTTGAGGATGTCGTCGATGCTGTGTATCTCCTCTTGCCCCGTCATGGTGGTCAGGTCGATGTCGTCGATGACCCGCTGCGTCTTGCAGAGCACGGCGTTCTTCGTCTCTACGAGCGCGTGGAGCGCCTTGATCTCGTCGTTGCTTGCCTTCTCTGTCTTCACCTTGAGCACAAGATAGACAAAGTCGTCGCCCAGCAGCCCATCCACCCTGTCGGGCAGTGATGTCTTGATGATCTTCTGCAGTTTTTTCGGCGATATCGCCTCGTCTGTCTCCGGCAGGATGCGCAGCGGGTGTTGGGGCTCATACTCCAGGAAGTCCACTCGCCACCTGCCGTCCGCCTCTGTCGTGACCAGATCGACCCCGTGGCGGTAGTCCTTCTCGGCAAAGGACATGGACAGGACGCTTCCTGTGTAGCGTGCCCAGCGGGTGTTCCAGATATGCTGCCGCTTGTGGATGTGACCACAGGTCAGGTAGTCGGGGTGGTTCTCCCAGTCCCCCATCTCCACCTCTTCCTGTCCGCCGATGATGATGCGCTCGCTGGCATCCCGCTCGGCGATGTCGGCCCCCTTGGCATACATGTGAGCCATCATGACGATCGGCGTGTCAGGATATAGCTCCCTCGCGCGGTCCGTCAGTTGGCGCAAGAGGTCGGTGACGCCCTGCGAATAACAACTGTTCTGCACGACGTCGCTCCGGAGGAAGGGCACGGCGAGCACCACCACCCGGTCGCCCGTCCGCCCCGTGATCGGTATCATCAGGTCCTCATAGTCGATCACCCATCGTCCTCCCTCCTCCTCCTGCTGCCAGGTACGGTGCACATGGCCCCTCACCTCCACCCTCTGTCGGGTCAGCAGCGCACGGGGCGCCTCCAGCCTGCTGGCCGAGTCGTGGTTGCCGGCAGTGATGATGATGTGAAGGTCTGGACAAGCCTGCGTGGCCTCGTCCAGAAACTCGTAGTAGGCCGACTGTGCCGCTGCCGATGGGTTGCCATTGTCAAAGACGTCGCCCGCCACGAGGAGGGCATCGGGCTGATGCGCTCGCAGTTGCGAGAGAAGCCATTGCAGAAAGTGGCGATGCTCGGGCAATCGGTCGCTGCCATGAAAGAGGTTGCCGATGTGCCAGTCGCTGGTGGTGATGAGTTTCATTCTTTTCTTGTTCTTGCGTAAAAGATGAGTATGATATTATAGGCCGAACAGCGCTTCGCAATCGGTGATGAAGTGGAGGTAGGTATCCTTCATCTTCTCTATCTTCTTGTCATATTCGGTCTGGCTCTTTGCCCATTCGAGCGGCGGATACCAGAGCACGTCGTCGCGTTTCTTGGCCAGTTTCAGCGTGCATCCCTTGAAGTAGTCAGCTGCAATGCCCAGGTCGTGGGCGCCACCGCTGAGCGAGGGGAATTTGCTGGCGGTGTGTCTGGCAATCGACGGATCCTGTCCCGGCACCCATCCCTTGCTGCGGGAGAATACCTCCAGGTTTCCCAGCGTACATTCGCCCGTCTTCTCATTGACGTTGGTCATCTCGATGCGGTAGCGGCGCGGGACGATGCTTCCCGACTCAAAGCCGTCCATTCTCACCAGCAGGTTGAACCACAGGTTGGCCAGCAGGTCATTTGTCGTGATGCGCAGGTCGTGGTACATGACGGATCCGCCATCGGCCACGAGGTATTGCTTGCCGCCCTCATGCTGGAAACCGATGATCTTCATCGGCGGGAAGAAGCAGTTCACCGACACTCCCTTGCCGTTGTATCTCATTTTCGGGTCCAGCATCAGGGTGAGGTAGCCGTAGGTCTTGTCGCCAAACGGACAACTGATGTCCTTGTCCTTGCTCATCGTGGCATAGAGCGTCACATAGACCGGCGCGTCGTCCAGTTCCATGATCTTCACTTTGCCCTCGTAGGTGTTGGTCCGGTCGATCGGTTCAAAGACGGGACGCTGGAGGAAATACACGGTGGCCGTCACGTCGTCCGTGACCATAAACGGCTCTTCGCCCACCTCCTGTTTTTCCACGTTGATGCTCGATGCCACCCAGCCCTCGTTGGCAGCCGGTTTGATGGAGACCTTGTCACCATACTTGATGGGCGACTTGCCCACAACGCTGGCCGTGCCTCCTTCCTTCGGACTGCAGACGATGTTCACCTTGTAGGTCGCGTCTGTCACCTGCGTGGGCCCCTTGGGCTTATCGGTGATAGGCGGATCTTTTACTATTATCGTCGTGTCTTTGTAGTCGGGAGCCTTGATGAATCCTGTCAAGTCCTTGGCGGAGAAAGTTTCTGCTGAAAAAAGCCAGGCGATCTCACCCGTATATTTGATCAGCGCCAGGTATCGCTTGTCGCCGACATAGATGTTGTTTGCCACGATATAGCCATCCTTGCTCGGCTGGCTGAATCCTCTGATGTAGTCGGAAGACCATGGCGAACTCATCTCTTTGAGTACCAGTCGTCCCCTGCTGTCTATCACGACCGATCCCGAATGGATGGTATGGAGTCCGAAAGGCTCGAAGGGCTTCGTCACCCACAGTTCGTCGGCATAGATATCGTGTCCGCCACTGGCGTAGGTGGGGTAGCTGTCCATCACCGTGAAGTTGTTATCGACGAGCAAGATGCGGTCCCAGGTGTCTTTGACACCGCGCACCAGGGCATGGCCTTCGTAGAAGGAGGTTCCGCCGTGGGAGATCGCCAGACGGTTGCCCTTGAGGTCGTAGTAGGTCGTCGTCGGTTCCGAGTCGTTGGAGTAGAGGTAGTACTTGCCGTCGCAAACATCACCGATCATATACGTCCTGCTGAGCGACTCCATAGCCGAGAAGCTCGGTACTGTCTGCACCACCTTGCCCGTCTTGTCGATGAGGGTAGCGGTGTGGGTGCCGTCACTGGTGTTTCTCTTGAACGTCCAGGCATAGCCTTCGCTGAAGTCGCGCACCTTGTCCCATTGCGGCTGCAGCACCACCTGACACTTCTCGTCCATGTAGCCCCACTTGTGGTCCTTCGTCTCAAAGGCGCGCAGTCCACATCTCAGGGCCCGCGTCTTCTCGCCGTCATAGCCGAAATAGAGGTTGCTGGGCGAAGGCATCTTCTCCCCCCGCGTGTTGATGAAGAAGTTGCCCATCTCGGTGTAGCCCTGCTTCTTGGTCACGGCAGCCAGCCCATCGACAAACCCCGACTGGGGCTCCCATGACGGGTCGAGGTTGCGCACCGCTCCGTTCTTGTAGAGGATGGAGTAGTAATCCTTGCCGAGACTGTTTTTATTTGCCGACTTCACAAGCAAGGCTCCGTTGTCAAAGCACATCGGGTGGGTGTCGTACAGTCCGAGGGGCTTCCAGTTCGGACCAAACAGATACGCTCCATCTACCGACCACACCGTGAGGAGGTTGTTGTCCATGACACAGAACGCGCCCTCGCAGACGTTGTACAGCGTGTTGGAACTGATGTCGGAGATCACCATGTAGTGGGTGTCATTCGTGAGGTAAGGCGTGAAGAACACGCGTTCTCCCTCGGGCTCATCCTGCTCCTGCTGCGTCTCGATGATCTCGTTGACATACTCCGTGAAGGTCTTGGGATTTTGTGCCCAGGTGCTTGTCGGCTTTGCCACGAGGGCTATGACCGCCACAGCCGCAAGCCATATTGCGGAAGTCGTGGATTTGTGCATCGTTTGTTTCATCATTATTCTGTCTTTTATAGGTTTCTGTCTTGGAAGGTTCATTAGTGGGGTAGGCGGATGGGTGTCGTCGAGTACGATCCGTCCGCTCCTCTGCTGCAAAAGTAATCATATTTTTTCTAATAAAGGTTGTAAACGGAAAGAATCTTTTGTTTTCTTGTGGTTTTTCCTTGCCTTTGTCGATTTTTCCTGCCGTCAGGCCATGGGAAAACAAAAAGTGGAGGCATTCCCACCAAGGGGACTACCTCCACTTTTCAAATATATTTGGGGTTTTGTGTCGCAGAATTACATCATGCCACCCATACCCGGCTGTGCTGCGGGCATCATCGGCTCCTTCTCGGGCTTATCGACGATGAGGCACTCTGTGGTGAGGAACATACCAGCGATGGATGCTGCGTTCTCCAGGGCTACGCGAGCTACCTTGGCCGGGTCGATGACACCAGCTGCGCGGAGATCCTCGTAGATGTCCTTGCGGGCATTGTAACCGTAGTCGCCCTCGCCCTCGCGGACCTTATCGACCACCACGGCACCCTCGCCACCAGCGTTGGCGACAATCTGGCGCAGCGGCTCCTCGATAGCGCGGCAGACGATGTTGATACCCGTCTGCTCGTCGGCATTCTCACCCTTGAGGTCGGCGAGCACCTTCTGAGCGCGGATGTAGGTAGTGCCACCACCCACGACGACACCCTCCTCGGCAGCGGCACGCGTTGCGCAGAGTGCGTCATCGACGCGGTCCTTCTTCTCCTTCATCTCCACCTCGGAGTTGGCACCGACATAGAGCACGGCCACACCGCCAGCCAACTTAGCCAGGCGCTCCTGCAGCTTCTCCTTGTCGTAAGAGCTCTTCGTGTTGGCAATCTCGTTCTTGAGCTGAGCCACACGCTCCTTGATGTTCTCCTTCGTGCCAGCACCATCGACGATGGTGGTGTTGTCCTTGGAGACCGTCACCTTCTTGGCCGTACCCAGCTCCTCCAGCGTGGCCTTGTCGAGCGTCAAGCCCTTCTCCTCGCTGATCACCACACCACCCGTCAGGATGGCGATGTCCTCCAGCATGGCCTTGCGGCGGTCGCCGAAGCCCGGAGCCTTGACGGCGCAGATCTTCAAGCCAGCACGCAGACGGTTGACAACCAGCGTGGTGAGAGCCTCAGAATCGACATCCTCGGCGATCACCAGCAGCGGACGGCCACTCTCGGCAGCAGGCTGCAGGATGGGCAGGAAGTCCTTGATGTTGCTGATCTTCTTGTCGTAGATGAGGATGTACGGATTCTCCATCACACACTCCATCTTGTCCGTATCGGTCACGAAGTAGCCAGACAGGTAGCCGCGGTCAAACTGCATACCCTCTACCACACCGATGTTGGTGTCGCGGGTCTTGCTCTCCTCGATGGTGATCACACCGTCCTTGCTCACCTGGCGCATGGCGTCGGCCAGCAGCTTACCGATCTCCGGGTCGTTGTTGGCACTCACCGTGGCGACCTGCTCGATCTTGTCGTAGTTGTCACCTACTACCTCGGCGTTGTCCTTGATGTAGTCCACCACCGCGTTGACGGCCTTGTCAATACCACGCTTCAAGTCCATCGGGTTGGCACCAGCAGCGACGTTCTTCAGACCCTCGTTGACGATGGCCTGGGCGAGAATCGTAGCCGTGGTCGTACCATCACCTGCGTCGTCGCCCGTCTTGCTGGCCACGCTCTTGGCAAGCTGGGCACCTGCGTTCTCCAGGCTGTCCTCCAGCTCTACCTCCTTGGCCACGCTCACACCGTCCTTGGTGATCTGCGGTGCGCCAAACTTTCTGCCAATCACCACGTTGCGACCCTTCGGGCCGAGTGTCACCTTGACGGCGTTGGCCAACTGGTCCACACCGCTCTTGAGCAGATTGCGTGCTTCTGTATTGAATTTAATATCTTTTGCCATGATCGTTTCTTCTGTTTTTATTTGATAAATACAATTTTACAACTCGTTGCGTCCCTCACCACCTCTTTACTCGGTAACGATGGCGAGCACATCGCTCTGGCGCATCATGAGGTACTTCGTGCCCTCGTTCTCAATCTCCGTGCCAGCATACTTGCCATAAAGCACCACGTCGTCGGCCTTCAGGATCATCTTCTCGTCCTTCGTACCCTCGCCGACGGCAATCACCTTGCCGCGCTGCGGTTTCTCTTTGGCGGTGTCGGGAATAATGATTCCACCCACTTTCTCCTCTGCCGGTGCCGGAAGAACCAGCACTCTGTCTGCTAACGGTTTAATTGTCATGATCGTAATATTTTTAATCGTTTTTGTTTTTGACTTTTTGCGAGACCCCTCGGCACTTGCCTTGCGGGCCTCACCCTTCTCATTGCGAAAAGCGTGCCAATGCGCCAAAACGGTCTCGCCAAACTGACAGGGTGACAAAGTGGCAGACTCGTGGTGGCAGCCTTCCTCCACGTATCAGCTACGTATCAACCATGTGTCAACCTCGTATCATCTTCCCATCGAACAAATATCGTTTACGTATCGTTTCCGTATTGTTTCCGCTTCTGTAAGCGAGAACGATAGGAGAACGATAGGAGAACGATACGAGAACAATACGGGATTGATACGGGATCAATACGAGAACGATACGAGATCGATAGGATGCGACTCCTGACAGATGCTCTAGGTAAGAAGTTTAACTTTTCCATTGTTATGTATTTGGATTATATTTTACATTACGGTTGCTTGTTGTGCTCTCCCTTTCATACAGCGATGGCTGACGCATCACTCGCCAAGGCGCAGCAGCTATACAAAGATAACCCCGCATCCTGCCGAATGCAAGTCGATTAGCATGAATTAACGACCCATTAACTTTTTCTCCGTATTCATTTAACAAAGCCTGTGTCAGCGAAAAAGCGTCCATTATAGCCTTCCCTCACGATCTTCCCGCAGTTTGGGCTACAAGAACCCCTTGCTTCCATCCGTAGCCTGTTGTTATGAAACATGTTCTAAAATGAGCTTTGTTGGTAAGTAAACGTGACAAAATGCCTGGGGAATATTTTTACTATTTCGGTCTAAACACACAGAACCAGCTCTTAAGTTATCGAAATTCATTTCTTTCTCGATCAAGAAAATCTTTGGTCAGTTTTACCAGTATTTTGTTTGCAAGACACAGATGTTCCTGCAAGTTCTTCTTGACAGCATTGTTGTCTATCTTTCCTCTCTTATAGTTCTTGATGAGCAGATTGATATTATCGATTTTGCTTCTTAGCAACCATTTAAACAGTGTAGCTTGCTCACGAGACAGGTCAGAGTACCCCTCGTCAATACCCTCACGATGCTTCCGATAGGTGATAAGCGTGTGCATATAATCATCATGTATGAGCTTGACTATTGATCCGTCATTACACAGATCCGCCAGTTGCTTGTATGCTTCTATCAGGCGATAGTCAATAGGCATGACGGTACGCCATGCTGCCATATTCATGTCTGCTTGGGTGCCACAACAGTATGTCCCCATGACTCCGTCAGTCACTCGAAACAGTTTTTCGTAACAGTCAGGTTCTTGCCATTCTCCACCTTTATCTTCATAGAAGTGCTTCATCTGCTGTCGTGCCACCTCATGCCAGGTAAAGGATGCACTGGCTTCATCCATGCCCGAATTGACCATGCTCGCGTATGAGTCAAACAGGGCTACGACGATAGAAATGGTGTCTTTGTAGTCTTCTGTAATCCACTTGTTAAAATTATCATTGTTCATGCCCAGGGCTTCCAAACTATTGTAGCCGGTTTTGCTGTACGCTGTATCAGCAATAGCCAGCAACGAGTCGATGGTTTGTTCTGAACAGGTGACGTATGGCATCACCTTTTTCTTGTCAACGTCCAGATGTTTCAGGACGAACTGAGTGCAGTCTTTAGCAACCATTACCGTGTCAGTCGTCTGATAGTCCTCTCCACTTTTGTGGCCTTTGCAGGCAAATGTGGAAAGAATGACCAGAAGAAAGAGTGCCAAATTGAATGTCGAAGTAGTTTTCATGTTGTTCGTTTTTTGTTATTCTATATCTACTCTCGCCACCTCATCCACATTCTTAATCCTGCGGATATAGTCAATGGCTTGCTGCAGTTCGTTGGAAGAGTGTACCTCAAAATCCACCATGGCTTCCACGATGCGGTCTTTAGTTTCTATTTGGAGTCTTGAGATGGAGAGGTTTTGTTGCTCTGTAATGCAAGCCACCACATCGCTGAGCAGATGATGGCAGTCGATGCCACGGATGCAGATACGGACAGGGAAAAGGAACTGCTCGTTCTCTTTGAAGTCCACTTCCACAATGGTATCGCCCTGCTTGGATGCCTGACGGATAGCGGTGAGACAGTTGCGCTTGTGAAGTGTAATCTGTCCTTCAGTGCTTTTGAAACCAATGACTTCGTCTCCTGGTAACGGATGGCAGCAAGTGCAGCGCTTGTACTCCATCTTGGGGCGGTCTTTAAAGAAACTGCCCAAACTGCGTTTTGCCTTATAGGTCAGCACATGGTTTTGCCAGTCTGCTTCCGGTGTGGCATTGTCAGAAGTGCCTATCTCCACACAATCGCCACGATGGAGCACGGTCTTCACCGATGATAGTTTACCATTGATACGCGCATACACGGCATGAAGCCCCACTTCCGTATGAATTTCAAAGGCAAAGTCGAGTGCCGTGGCATACTTGGGCAGTATGATACACTTGCCTTTGGGCGTGAAGGTCATGATGTTGTCATGATAGAACGATGCGGTGACACCATCCATATAATCCATCTCGTTGGTATGGTAGGCTATATCCTTGAGCACAGCCTTGAATTTCTCCAGCCATGTTTTCAGATTTTCCTCCGTGCGTTCCGCCGTACAGCCAAGGCGGTTGTTGCGTATCATGCGCTCAGATGAGATATGCACCTCCTCCCATTGTCCCTTGGGATTGAGAAGCTTCACGTGGAAACTCTGGTAGCCGTTCTCCTTTGGGGCGTTGATATAGTTGACCACAGAGCAAGGACGCTCCTTGAAGCTGTCGGACAGCACGGCATAGATGTGGAGACTCTGCTTCTTCTCCTCCTGTAAGCCATCTGCCTTGTAGATGATACGCAGATAATGCTTGCTATCCATGTGCTCAAAATCGCAGCCTACGGACTGCATCTTGCGCCAGATGCTGTAAGGCGAGCGCATACGCAACTCGATGCGTGCGTCAATGCCATTGGCTTCAAGCACCTCCTTCGCCTTGGCGATAAAGGCATCCACATCCGACTTCTCTGACTGCTGAAGCTCTGCCAGTTGCTTATCAATTTGTTCGTATTCACGCGGACAGCGGTAGCGGAACGACAGATTTTCAAGTTCCGTCTTCACGTCGTACAAGCCAAGGCGATTGGCAAGAGGTGCATAGAAATAATCAGTTTCTGAGGCGATCTTCATCTGCTTGTCAGGGCGCATGCTGCTGAGCGTGCGCATGTTATGAAGACGGTCGGCCAATTTCAGTAGGATGGCACGCACGTCAAACTGTACGGACGAGAGCATCTGGCGGAAATTGTCCACTTGCTTCGACTGCTCATATTTCTCCTTCTTCTGCTTAGTCACAACACCGACGAGGAAAGCCACGTCGTCGCCGAAGCGCTCGCGGATCTCGTCTATGCTGTATGGACAGTCTTCCACAATATCGTGTTGGAATGCTGCCATAATAGGGCTTGCACCCAATTCCAACTCTTCTGCCAGGATGCGTGCCACAGCAACAGGATGACTGATATAAGGCTCACCCGACTTGCGCAATTGGCCCTTATGTGCAAAAGCAGCAAAGTTGTAGGCTTCATGCAGTAGCTTCATCTGACTCTCATCTACTCGCTTACCCATCAATGTGAAGATCGCGTTCACATCAGCCAGTATCTTCTGTTCATAATTCTCGTTCATTGTCTCTTCGTTTTCGTTGTTCATTATAATAGAGGAGAAGAGTGGTGATATTATATCATCTTTATCCAGAAAAAGTGGGATAGTTTAGTACTTGTTGTTTTAGTAGTTTTCCCTTATTGGCAGGCCGTTTGGAGGAAGCGTAGTTTGTTGCTCTTGTTTTCCCATGTTAGCAGGTTGTAGTGAATCATCGCAAACTACACTTGTTGTTCCGTTTTTGGGGACGCTCCCACCCTCTAAATGTTAATTTAGGGGGTTGAAAAGCACAAATTTGGGGGTTGAAAACAAAAATATTTTAAGAAACTTTTCTTTGATTCATAAAATAGTTGTAAATTTGTGTCGGACTGTAAAAGCCAGACCACAATCATGCCGTGAGACGAGTTCTTTCCATTATGATAGAGTCGGCAGCCTACGCCGTACAAAGTGTAGCGAGTCACCCCGAGGGTGAACACTATGCGAAGTGGGCCTAGGGTGGGAAAAGCTGTGATGCCGAGAGTAGAGCAGCCCCAATAGCAGGAGCATGTCGAATCGTGCCTCAGCCAGCTTTGTCTAAGCAGTCCAGACATAAAAGGCGTTTACAAGCGTCAAGTTCAACGTACACTCTGAAACGTGAGAAATTTCGAGAAACAATGTACTGCCTTGAACATGACAACGGTAGATGTCCCGGGTGTGATTATACCAAGTTGTCACATTTTACATGAGCAGGTATTGTGCTCTGTCACTATGGCATACAATATCCTTGGCTTGTGTAAATGTGCGATAATTGCTATATATCATATCGGCGTGGGCTATACTGTTGTTCGTTCAGCAGTATAGGGCACTTTCTCACGGCCTCAGAGTGTGGATCGGACAACGGACGGTTCACGCTTTTTTGTAAGTGTCATCCAGACCTGGATCTAAGACACGACCTAAATGGACACATTGCCTAATGTGAACACCCGACGAGGCGGTGAAAATCCCTCGAGCGCAGGACTTACCTCCTGTGCCCTCCCCGAAGCTCAAGGCGCCCCAGGCGCTGCGATATGCTCAGAATGGGAATCCTCGAACTTTATACCTAAGGATAGACCCCAATGGTTTGTTCTCCGCGCGACATACGGACGCTGGAAAATGGCAGTCGATTTGCTCGAAGACAACGACATTGAGATCTACGTTCCGATGCACGACATCACGAAACTCATCAACGGGAAGCGGAGAACCTTTCACGAGCCTCTGCTTCCCGGTATTGTTTTCGCTCGGTTGAGCCGCACAATGGCCGAACAGTTCGTCAAGGATCCCGCCCCATCCTCCAAATGGTTGAAATACTACACCGACAAAACCAAGCCCCTAGAAAACGCCACAGGCCTCAATCCTCCCATCGTCATTCCCGACAACGAAATGCTCAACTTCATCAGAGCCACCAGCGTCCCTAGCGAACACAGTGGCATGGTATCAAAAGAGCGTGTTCATTACAAAAGCGGTGAATTTGTACGTGTCATAAAGGGTGATTTCAAAGGTGTGATAGGCAGGGTCGCGAGAGCATCAGGTCAGCAACGAGTTGCAATAGACATAGATGGATTGGGAACATTTGTAACGGCATATATTCCCAACGATTTTCTGAAAGTCTTGGAACGATGTGAAACTGTAGTTTGGTGACACATGATGGGGTGTAATGAGACAGTAAAGAGATGAAAACTAAATAAGAGAGCTAAAGTGGAAAGAGCTGGCAAATATTGACTACTCACAGGTGACGCACCCCGATGACAAGAAAACTGTGGATTGCAACGTTATCGACGAAATTGTACATTTGTTGTATTTCCTGTCTTGTACGTTGTAGCAATCAATTGCTATAAGTAATCTCTTTGTAACGTGAATAATAAAAAATAATAATATGTCATTATCAGAAACATTTAATGAAATTTTGTCGAATAGACAGTCTCAAAGAAGAAAGTTTCAAAACAAATTAGAAACTGTTCGGAATTATGCCTCTAAGTACAATCACTTGGCTAATTGGATAAAGGAAAATAAAGAATCCCTTTTGACATTTAACCTTGAGGTTAAATCGCCTTTAACAGAACTTGAGACATTCGTAAATGACCAACTCAAGCTCATCCAAACCTTGCTAGGCACATCTAGCAAAGAAGAAGGTGTAATAAAACAGCTTCTTTCTCGAATCGAACGTTCTTGGGTTTCTTTTTCTGCAATAGGTGCTAAGAGACAAGGAAAAGGCCACATGCTTTCAACCTTGCTTAACCTTCAACCTGAAAATGATATATTTTTGGCAAGAGCAGGTAAACCATGTACTGCTACAGTTGTAACCCTTTACCAAGGCCCTAAAAGAGAGGCGAAATTTAAAGGTGATGGTACATTTGATGGTTGGAATATTGTTGCTCAAAACAAAGCATTTGTGTATTTCCATTCTTATGAATCTATCGTTTCGTTAATACAACAGTATTTTAAGAAACTTAATATTAAAGGGACTTTCTCCTTGTCAGAAAAAACACCAAACTCTTTTGTCGCGGAATGTAACAAATGGGTTACTGCAGTTGACGGACACAAAACAAATGATGCTCCAGTCGAATACAAAGAATTGTTGCTTGATTACTTGAAGAATGCTGATGAATATGCAAAAAACCTGCAATTACTAGAGGATTCAGAGCCATCTATAATCGATGTATGTGACCTTCCCTTGGATGAGGGTACAAATAAAGTCGACTTTGTTAATGATAATCTCCGAAAATATATCAGCTACTATAGAAGAAATGATACAAACAGACATTTTGATGTTCTTGCTGTTAAAAGAGTTGATATTTTCACAAAATATCAAATTGGAGAGTTATGTTCTGGCTCTTTCGTAATAAGCGACACTGCCGGCATTGGAGAAGCCAAACTTAATCTTCGAGAGACTTTAAAGGATTTGTTAAAAAATAATGTTGATATAGCCTTAGCTGTTACAAAGGTTCCTGATGACACTGCTGGTGATACAAGTATTCCTCGTCAAGTTATCGATTTCCATAATACTATATCAAGTGACAAATGCTTTGCATGTTTCCCTTTGCAGTTTTATTACATCATTAATGTGCGTAAATCAACATTAGAGAAATATTCTGAAAGCGACATCAGAGAATTCAAGAATAGTTTGATAAGTCATCTCAAAGATAGAGGTATGCAAATCCCTTCTGTCGGAATGGTAAAGCCATGGGACAACACAGCGTGGACTGCACAAGAGGTTGCAAAATGGAATGATAGCCATGTAAAGATTATTGATGTTGACAAGCACGATGAACTTAATGAATACTTCAAAGAGACAGTACTTCCAAATGTAGCCCAAGACATAGCAATTATAGATAACGAATTGTTGAGATCCATAAACAGCACGATTATCTCTCTTACAACCAACGATTCTTTATTAATTGAAAAATGCAATCGCATAATGAGGCTTGTGCCAATGTACGATTCTGATATCAATGATAGTAAGGTGGATGAAATCAAGAAGAAAATACTCAATGTGCTTGATGATGATTTCGCAAAGCTTAGTATGGCAATAGCTTCTATAAAAGAGTTAACAGATAGACTTGAATTAAAGGATTCTCAATTGAGAGAGCATCAGGAGAAGACAATCATTGGTTGCGTCAGTATGCTATATTATTTCCAATCTAAGATAGAGGGGTTTTACAATGAGCCAGATTGGTATAGAACAATTCATACGTTCAATCCCAAGTTTGAGTTAAGTGCATCCGATAGGGAACAATGTGCAAACAAAAAAACATCTGTTTATGAAAATCTTAATGATGAAAGAAAGAAAAAGGATCTTAAAAAATGGGAATTCAGTGATTGGAAGGTTGGAGATCAAGAACGTGATTCCTTATTGCTTTCTATCAAAAATAAGCTTATTGCTCTTTCTGAGTCTTTAGATGCTGATGAGATTGGGACGTTAGCAACATATAGACTGAAAGTCCTTAATGAACTGCGTAATACAACAGATAGCATTCTGAACTCACTTGCTGCAGAAGCATATGTCTTAATGGTAAAAATGATATGGAGATCCTTTTATGAGGATGGAAGACTCGCTCAATTGGTTGCAGGTAAAACAGTAGATGATTATAAAACTACAATAGTTGATCTTTTCAATGAGTCTAAAAAATATAATGATGTAGTAAATGTGTTGAATACTATTGACTCAAAGGAACTGAGTGTTATTGACAAAGAATTGCGCAAGAAAACACACCATAGCCTTGCGGTCGCTAAAATTCAGCCTTTAACTGTTCGTGATTTAACCTCGGAAGACGTTATACCTCAGGTCTTGGCAAATTCTTTCTGGGAACATTTAGTATCAATAGAGTGGGATTATAAGATGAGTGTCTCTCGTCTATTTAAGAAGGATGCGATTCTTTCTGATTTCAAGAAGACATTCATGCATTTAATTACAACAATCTCACACAAACTTATTGAGCAAGATACGAATTATGATGGAACAAAGGATTCACAGAAACAATTCCTAAATTTCTATCTTAATAATTTCCAAAAAATTTTGCCAAATAATAATCTTGCATTAAACATCCAAGTGAGAGACAGCATTGTGAAACTAACAGAAATAATATAAAAAATGGCTTTTTTCGATGATATAAATGATGACGAACCCAAAACAGGTTACTCATCCAACGGTAAAAATAATTCAAAAGAAAATACAAAGGACGATGTAAAGGGAATGCCCCCTCATCAGAATTCTGATCTGGGGGAAGCCCCTGAGTTTCCAGCAATTCATTTTACCTATGACAATGACACCAACAAATTACAGGTAAGAGATCGTCGAGGCAATGTGAAGGCAGAGTTTACTGTTATGACAGTTAATGGTTTGAGTGCCTATGAACTATGGAAGAAAGACCACAAAAACGAACCTGATACTTCGTATGTTGCCTTCAGAAAAGATATGAAAGGCATTGATGGGCAAAATGGTAAAAATGCCTACGAAGAGTGGAAAGAATGGCGTGGAACAAACACCGATAGGTCTGAGGAAGCTTATTGGAATTACTTTAAGGGAGAAAACGGCAAGAGTGCATTTGAACTGTGGAAAGAGGTTCATGGAGAAATAGAAAATTCTACTCCTGATGACTTCTTTGAATATCTCAAAGGCAAAAATGGTAAAGATGCGTTCGAAGTATGGCAAGACCTTGGATATAAAAATAGTACACGAGAAGATTTCTATAAATGGATTGCAGGACTCGTAGAAACGCAAAAAGGAGAAGATGGTAAAATTTTTTACCCTCACTTTGATGGATTTACTCTATACTTTACAGAAGATAAAGAAGGTAAAGGAATGCGCCTTTCTGAACAGGATGTTCGTGGTAGGGATGGACGTACCTTTGAACCCAAGTTTGAAGGTACCAAACTTCACTTTGAGGATGGAGAAGGTGTCAAGACAAATCCTGTTGAGCTCAAAGGTAAAGATGCGTTCGAACTATGGAAGGAATACCATCACAAGCCAGATGCCAAGTATGAAGAGTTTGAGGAGTATTTTAAAGGGCAGAATGTTCAAGCCGATCATTCATATTTAGATATAAAAGACTTTACCTGTCCAGTCCAGACAATCGACACTGACCTCATTGCAAATGTTTTAGATTCTGGTACTAGTCCTGATAATCTTGTAAAGCTAAGACAAGAAGATATTGATAAATTACGTATAAAAGGAAACGAAAGAAACGACATAACCCTCTTTGGATGTAAAGTTCCATACTTCTTTTTTAATGGATCTTATATATATAAACATTGGGCAGGGTGGTTTAAGGAGTTTTCTTGGTGGTGTGCTGGTGCCGATCGTGGATTGTTACGCATGTGTCCTGGTGACCATTCAAAATATACTGGTATCGGTACTGTTATTCTTTTCACTGCCATTATGGCTTTTTTCTCTAGTTCATTTGCGTTGAGTTATGTATTCAAACCAGAAACACAATCGGACAATTTTTCTACTATCGGTATTATCGCAGGTTCTGTTTGGGCAGCAATGATATTCTTCCTAGACAGATTTATCACAAATACAATGTATAGTGATGGTAAAGTGACTATAAGTTGGGAAGAATTTTGCGGAGGACTTCCTCGAATTTTAATTGCTATTTTCTTAGGAATTGTTATTTCTGCACCTCTAGAATTAAAAATATTCAATGACGAAATAAACGATTTGTTAAAAGCAGATATAATTAAATCAAATCAAGCGCAAGTAAAAGAAGATCCTTTGTACGTAACAATGTTAGAAAAGGTTAATATTGCAAAGGATGAATATAATCGGCAAACAAAAGCTGCACGGAAATTCTTAAATAAATCTAACGCCGATAGCCTATATTATGATAAGGAAAAATTAGAAAGTGGAAGTTCTATTTCGACGACACCATCAAAATCATCTGATGGAAAAGGTGGTACAATGAATACCTTCACAAGAACATCAAGTACTTCATATACTTATGATAAGAAATTTAACGAAAAAAAATGGAATGAAGATAAAGAAAAGCAAGAACAAAAAACAGAAGATTCTAGAATTGTATATCTTTCTAAATTAGATAGTTTGGAAAATTTGAAAACTAAATTGAACGAACAGTATTGTTCTGATTCAATAATAAATAAAGCAATATTTAATAAAGGGTTAAATGATAGACTTAGCAAACTTCATGACATTGCTAAGAAAGGCTATGTTTCTTGGGATTGGTGTGGTGAAACATTAGATACCTTAATTCATACCTGGTGGTGGTATTTATTCAATTCTGCTGTAGGTTTAATCATGTTACTTTTTATTCTCATAGATATTTCTCCTGTTTTATATAAGATGATGTTAGCAGACGGTGTTTACGACAACTATTTACATCAGGAAAAACTTCTCGCTCAAGATAAAATAAGGCTGAGTTTGGCTCGTATGCTAAGAAATATCGAAAAGGGTGAACTGAAATCACTATCGCCATTTATTATGGGTAAGATATATCGAAAATTGATGAAGTATTCCTACTCATCTGATGGAAAATATAAAGGCGAGGACAAGGATTATAAAAATCACATAAAATGGGAAAACGTAGGTGGTCTAAACGATGATATAAAGAAGGTGAACAAAGAAGTATTTGACATTGTCTTGGATTACAAAAAGCGTATCGTTCTTGCTTCTTATTCCGCTTGGTATCGGGACATGAGGGATGCTATGATAGGAAAGAAAGATGATGTGGAAGGTTCAAAAATAACACCTGAATCGCATCTTAATGATGATGACGGTGCAAAAAACGATGAAGAGCAATCGAATAATACGGAAAAAGATAATTCTTCTGATGATGTAAATAATCATAATCAGGATGACTCTACATCAAATGAAGATAAGCACAACGAGGATTAATGAAGGTAAATAAAGATAATATAATAGAAGGTTCTGCCGCAATTACCATTTGGATTATTCCATGGGTAATTGTTGGTATTACCTTTGCTTTATATAGGGACCAATTAAGTATAGAGCAATTTTCAGAAAATGGTTCTATATACATAATCTGTGGATTGGCTTTCTTTTATATTATCTCATCTTTTTCTTCTTTTGTCGGTTTTGTACTTCCGATATTTAAAGATAAGGTGTCTGCTTTGTATTTAATTTCAAAACCTAAATATGAAGCATCATTCTCTTCTCTTGGTAGAGAATTACTTCGAGACGTGAAGAATGATAAATCACGACTTGCTGCTTCCGTTATAACAATTCATGACTATTTAAAAAGTGAGTATGAGAATTCTTCAAGATTACAATTAGCAAGATACATTCCTTCTATTAACCAAATGAAAAAGTACCCTTACGAGTCATTATGCTTGATGTTAAGTGCACAAAAATGTGTAGATGGGCTAGATTCTGGAAAATATTACAATTTCAATCTGATAATTTCAACCTGTTTTTCAAAGTAATAGGCATTAGACTATGAATTCATTACCAGATAACTTAACGTTCGAACATTATATTGGTCTTAAGAAGCCATATTCTTACAACATTACCTTATTGTGTAGATATGAAAAAGAAGATCATCAGTATAAATTGCTAGATATAATAAATGCAAGACGAGGTTTCAAAGGACGAATTTCAAATGTGATAATGCGTCAAATTAGATTCCTAAAGAAATACAAAAATATATTAATAGGACTCTCTCTTGTATTATTTTTGTTATTTATATATTTCTGCAAACATATTATGTTGATATTAGGTATAGTCGCCTTAGTAGTGATGATTTGGTATCTGTTAGTTTTAATAATACATATAGACATTAAGAACTATGAGATTTTAGAATTTGAATTCGTAAATGATAATAATAAGATTCAAGGAGAGAGGTGTATTAGGTCTTTTACTAAATATAGTGACGAGTCAAAAGTTGTTTTTTTAATATATATAACAGGAAAAAAGCCTATATGTTGTGTTGAAAATTCTGAGTCTTACACTGAAATACTATCATTGATTAAAGAATATACAAAATCCAATTGCCCATTTATGAAAGCAATAATGGCATTTGACTCTATTGAAGATACAAAATTTATTAAATTGATATGATACAAAAATTTCGAGAAAATTTGATTGCGGGTATTCAAACAACACCAATTCTGTTTATCCCCCACTATCATTTTTCATACATAGACGAGGTGTTGGAATCTATTCTTTCGACAAATGAAAAGAAACGTTTCAACTTAGACTTAGATTCCATTCTTGAATTTGACCTTGCACATGGACCAATAAATTTCAAAACGAAAAAAGAGCTTTCCGATTCATTTAGTGAAGGTGTCCTTGGTTTTTTAAAAGAAATTCTACAACCAAGACCTGCTCCAAAAGATGAGACCATAAAAGACAGGAGAAATATCAAGGACCATCATCAGTTGTTCTTATTCAAGAATATTCATGGTGAGTTGAAAGATTCTAAAAGTCAGTCTCTTTTACAGACCTTTGTGGAAAAATATGAAAAAGGCGAGGTAGATCCTTTAAGAACTATTATTATTGTTTCCAATTGTTTCGTTTCTGAACTTCCAAAAGAAGTTGCCAGATTGTTTACAATAGTTCATATACCTACACCTGATTCCGAAGATATTGAAATGGAGTTAGGAATTTCAGATCACCAAATTCCTGATAATCTCTATAGTAGAAAAGGTATCTACGAAGCAAAAGGCTATAAATTTGGTAATTCTTTTTATAATAAAGATGGTGTTTTTAAAAAGAATCGTAAGCAATTGGTAAGTGCCTTGCTTGGAATGCAATTGTATGATATTCGAAAGGTTTTATCAACGATTCAAAAAATTGCAGGCGAAATAAATCCATATTATGAAAATTCTCATTGTTCTTTGGCGGAACATATCTTACGAGAAAAACGTCAGCTAGTGAATAATTCCAGTCTTTTAGAGGTTGTTGATTTACAGCCTGACCAAAAAGAACGAATTGGAAATATTGATAACCTTAGGATGTTCATAAATAAGCAATCGCAAGTAATTGACAATATAAGTAATTATCCTCAAAATTTGCCAAGACCTAAAGGAGTATTGTTAGTAGGTCCTCCTGGTTGCGGAAAATCTGAGACAGTAAAATCTATCGCTGCAATTTTTGATAAAACATTGCTTAGATTGGATTTGGGAAAGCTTATGGGTAGATTTGTTGGCGAAAGCGAACATAATTTGATAGAAGCAATTCGAACAGCTGAAGCTGCTCAGCCTTGTGTCTTATGGATCGACGAGATTGAGAAAGCTTTTGCCGGTTTCGGTAACAATGATCAAGGAAATGATATTACGATAACCAGAATGGTTGGATATTTTTTAACTTGGATGCAAGAAAGGAAGAGCCTTGTTTATCTTGTAGCTACTGCAAATGATTTGTCCAGTCTTCGTCCTGAACTACTTAGAAAAGGACGATGGGATGAAATATTCTATCTCTCTTATCCAGATAGTAAAGGCGCTTGTGAAATATTTCAGAAGTGTTTGAAAAAATATGGGCTTTACTTAATTGACGGGAAAGAAGAAATAACAACTTTGTCTGGGAATGTGAAAGTAGAATATAAAATGAAAAACCTTGGTGGGAAATTAGCAAAGTCAAATTTCAGTGGTGCAGAAATTGATAGTCTCATTGTACAGTCTTTCAACGAAGACTGGAATCTAAGTGATAGTAAATCGGTCTCATACAAAACTGTACTAAATTTGGTAGACAAAATAGCAAATGGCAAAATAAAATCAGAAGAAGATAGCTTAAAGAAAAAAATAGACGAAGTAATTCTAGATTACAAAATAGCATCAGGACAGGATAATTTACCAAAAGAGTCAGAGATACGGAAATTATTGAAAACTAAATATGAAAGAATATCTTCAGAGCAATTAACATCTGAATACAAATCCAAAGGTTACATGTCAGCATCATGAAATATAACGAATTTACAAGCATTGAAGACATAATTGATTCTGTAAGAAATGATTGGGAATCATTTAAACAGGATTTGGTTAATCAGAAGATCAAAAATTGGATTTCCGAACATAAATGTAGGGAAGATATTTCAAGATCTATTGATGAGCAACTGCACGAGGATTGGGGAACTTTATATCCATTCCTTTCTACTTTAAGAATATTCGAGGAATTATGTCAGGTTGATAAAATCCTTTCTGAAAAATTTCTTTCAGAGTTTAAAAAAAAGCATTATTCTGATATTGAAAATGAATACCACCATTTCCAAATGAGAAATAACATTGTTGATAAAATGTTTGGAGTGAAGGGTGCATCTTCCAAACCAATAGTTGGCTTTATAATAGCATCTGAGGATGATATAGAACCGAGCGTTTACATTTTATACGAAGGCAAGAATACTTTTGGCTCTGGAACTCATCCAGAGGATAGTTCATTCCAGCATCTTGTTACAAGTGAAAGGTTGCTAAAAAATAAACATTTTGTGATTGAAGCTTCCTTAAAACAAGAACCTAAATTTATTGTTATTGAGGGTGATTCTTTCAAGTTCGAGTCAAACAACAATTTCCGTGAAGGTGTTGTTGAATACAGATCACATCTAATTTTAGGCAGTTTACATTTAAGAATAATAGAAAATTTCAACTAGTTATGATAAGTGTGTTTTTTAATAATTTTACAAATTTGGTTCACGTTTATGATGAATTAGATTTGAGAAAAGTTTTTGAATATAAGGACAATTCCTTTCTTAATGATTTTACCGACTATCAACTTTTCTATATATCAAAAGACAAAGCCTGTGTTTTTGGTAATGAAAGTAAATGTAATGTTGATTGGCTTGATAGATTTGAGCAAGCAACTCCAATAGAAGGAAAATTATATCTATGGTTTATGACTAATAAATTTTGTTTCTCGCCATTAAAGAATATTGATGAAGCGAAGATAAGTCATCAGATTAAACAAGATACACATGTTTTTGTGGGTGGTTCAGTTGATGGAGGAGATATTCATTATACATATGAAGAGTTCTTTGTAAAACTTATCAAGTTGTACACTTCCAAACCCGAAGGTGGTGATACATTAAAACTTTATAACAGCTTATCCGAATTAAAGGAAATGCTTTTTGCTATATCTGGAAAAGTTGATTCTTTAATTGAAAGCAGTAATAAAGACGAGGATAATATGGAAGTCATTTCTTTAAAAGAAGAGTTGTCAAAGTATAGAAATGATTTTTATTTTAAGTCTGTGCAACGACAAGGACTTGATGCAATGCTTGAAGTTCTAGAGAGCATGAACACATTATTATACAATTCACGAACTAAAGGAGTTGAAGTAACAGAAGCAATAGAGCACGGAATCAATCTTATTGAGCGAGCATTACAAAAAACATTCAAAATCAGATTTGAGTCATCAAATGAAGGCGATGAATATGATGAAGAGAAAATGATTGCTTACCCTTCAGATTCAATATTTACCAATGATGAACGTTTAAGTGGTCATGTGGCTAAATCGTTATCTCCTGCTATTTATTGGACTATTCCTCGCGTGAACTCTACAGACTTGGAATTTTTATATAAAGAAGAGAGCGTAATTTTATATATGTAGAATGATGAATGTATTCGGCATAGACCTTGGTACTACATATTCGTGTGTTGCGACATGTGACAAAAAAGGGCATGTTGAAATGCTTACATTTGAACGTGAGAAAAATCCCACGATACCTTCTGTTGTAGCATTTCAAGATGATGGGACACCTTTTGTTGGACAAAAGGCGAAGAATGGTTTGATGATTAATGCAGAAAAATCAATAGACGCTGTAAAGAGAGAAATGAACAGTGAATATTGTGAGAAGGAATTAAAAATCAATGGTTTCTTACGTAAATTGTCTCCGATAGAGCCATCTTCATGCATCTTACGACATTTATATTACAATGCAAATAAGACATTAAAAAACACATATAATGAGTCAGAAACTAAAAAAGTTGTCGTAACCGTACCCGCAGCTTTCAATGATTCTCAAAGAGAGAAGACAAAACTTGCAGCAGAACTTGCAGGAATGGAAGTGTTAGGTTTGCTTCAGGAACCTACAGCAGCTGCTATTGCGTATAATATCAAGCCAGAAGAAACAATTTTAGTTTTTGATCTTGGAGGAGGTACTTTGGATGTGAGTGTTGTGAAGTACGAGAAAGAACGAAATAACACTTACACCGTTTTAGGAACACCTGCTGGTGATGTACATCTAGGTGGAAAGGATTGGGATGAAGCCCTAGTTCTTCATGCTCTAAGAAAAGCAAATGTTGATCCAGACAAAATTGACAAGCACGGACGTTATTGGGCTCTCCTTATGCATGAGGCTGAAAATCGAAAGATAGAACTAACTGACAATCTTGAGACTCAGTTTTCCATTACACTTCCTGAGGTAACCCAAATAGTTCCAATTAGAAGATCGGAATTTGAAACTATTACGGCTTCTTTGGTAAGAAGAGCTGTGAAAATAGTAGAAAAAGCAATTTACAATGCAAATAATGCAAAAATTGATAGATTTGTTCTAGTTGGAGGCTCTTCTAGAATGCCGATGATTATTAAAACTCTAGAAAAAGAATTCTTGAATAAAATCTCAAATCATCGATTATTAAAAGACTGGATTTCATTAGAAGATCCAGATTATGCCATTGCAAAAGGGGCTGCAAAATATGCCGGGTTACTTGGTAACAAAAATAAAAATGATATAAACGTAAATGATAAGACAACAAGGTCATATGGTTTTAAGGCAATGAGACAGTCGAAGGAAATAGTCATAAACATGATTTATTCAGATGATGATTGTGTCGTTGATAATCGGGCTTTCACACTAACCACTCGTCGAGATAATCAAGAAAAGATGGATATTGTCATAGTGGAAAATGACAGCATAGAGGATGAAATATCATTTGACAGCTTTAATCCACTTATTCAAAAAAGTCTTAGATTGCCTCATAATATCCCCAAGGGTACTGAAGTGGATTTTATCGTTAGCAGGGATAAGAACGGTATCGTTCATGTGGAAGCTGGCTGCGGTAAAAATATACTGTCTTTCGAGGCAAAAGAAGTTGCCGAGAATTATATAATAAAGCAAGTTAAAGAAACAATTCAAAAAATGATAAACAAAGAAAAGTAAAACCAACTAACAATTGAAAATTATGAGATTATTTTCATCCTTTGTTTCCGGTCTAAAGAAAACGGCAACAGCAATTAAAGAAACATATCATGAGATAAAAGAAAAAGCTCGTGATTTTTGTGATAGAGCATCAACCCGTATCGAAGAATGGAAAGAAAAAGCCAAACAGAAATACGAGGAAGTTAAGGAAAAAGTGAAGGACAAAATCAGAGAGGTTGAAGTCCGATGGAAGCACCCAGGTTATACACCAACTCCCCCTGATCAAAAAACTGCACGAAAAGCCAAAGAATTTATTGACAGAAAATTTTCTAGAGGTGTAAAAGAGACTCTGCAAAATCAGAGTCCAACTGAACGAATTGAAACAATGCAACATGTTGTTCGTGAAGCTTCTGATATTTTAGATGTTAAAGTAAGTCGAGTAGAATATTTTGAACCAGATAAAGAACATGCAGGTGTTTGCGGTTATTACACTCGTCAAGATAATACACTACACCTAAACGCTTATATGGTTACAAGTGACCATGCTGAACTTGCAGCTGAACAGGTTTATACAATTTTCCATGAGTTAGTACATGCAAGACAGTGGGCAGCCGTAACTGGGAAAAAAGATTATGGCTATCCGCCAGAAACTCTTTTGGAATGGGCAGATAATTTTAACAATTACATACCATATGACGAAAGTGATAGAGATTATCGTAGGCAACCTTTGGAAAGAGATGCTTTCGGATTCGAGGCTATAATTAAAGGTGAGGTTGCAATTGAAGAATTTATTAAATATAACAAGAAATAATATGAAAGTTATACAATACATTAAACTGTTCACGTATCTTAGAGATACAGAAGAATTAGAAGGAATTCAGATATTCCGTAGAATCAACAGAGTTCGAAAACTTCCTAAAAAGTTTTTAATTCAAATAGATAAACTTCTTGAGGGAAAGGAACCAGATCTTGAAGTTGAAGGTGTAACTTATGACCAACTTCGAACCAAGGATGGAATGCGTCCTATTCGTGCCATTTTATTCCTTGATTGGGTACGTACAGAACCAGAAGCTGCTTTCTCTTATATGGCCGAAAACGCACATAGACGAGCTCCTATTCAACCTTTAAATAATGACGAAAAAGAGGAATTGGCTGCTGCAATAGAAAGATTGAATAAGCAAGTAAAGGTTCAACCACAACCAAAGCCAGAAGTTGATAAATCCAAAGAAGATATTGTAATTCTAGATTCGGAAACGGATAATAATTCGGATTCGACTTTACAAAACGGTGCGAAATCCGAAGAGGAGAACACAAGTGATCGCCAATAGAAAAAGAAAATACTGTAATTTAAAGATGTGTATGAAGTATGTATTATGCTTTTTGCAAATACATACTTCTATTCACATTCTCTATTTTAACACTTAATATGTTGGACAACTCCGAAACAAAACTTGAATTATGCATCCATAACAGTTACTCTTTAAATCGTTGCTTCATTGTGCTTTAACAATTACGAAGATACAACTTTTTGTTGAGAAACTGTTTCTTTTACCCCATTATTTTGTGGTGGGATGCTTTAGTATATAACAATCGTTTTCCTTTTGCTTGACAGATGTGAGGACATCGTGTGGCTAAAGATGTTTAGAGTGTAAAAATGTATTGATTAAATAATTCTTGAAAGTAAGAGTAAATTGAATTAAGATATGAATGGCATTTCGTTCTTTTTTAAGAAATCAGATTCTGTGTACGGTCTTGTAGCGTACGATGAGATAATCTTATACGACAGACAAGAGAATACGACTTATACAGATACTTTTGCAACTTCTATGGATACTATAGTCTCTATTTGGGGCGAGAAAATATATGCCATAGCATATGATACTCCTCATGATTATATCGAAGCGTTGAGGATTATGAAAAAGTATGGCTTTGGCAAAGTGCGATTGGTCAATGAGTTCCAATGTGCCGCTTTAGGTTGTATTAATCTAGATGATTGTTCAGAACGTCTTTTACACTACACTAAGGACTCAAAAAGGTTTTGGATAGAGATAGGTGGTGGAGTAATAGAGTGTATAGGCGAAGAAATAGATATGGGCCCTTTAGAAGAAGTTGAAAGGAAAGGCTCGACAAACTATATTGAGGAACTGTTTAAAGGAGGGTATCTTATGAAAACGCTTTTAGAAGGAAATCGTGACGTTGTTGTAATGCACTCTCTACCTTACAATATGGGAATTGAAATTGTGCGAGATGGAAAACCCCTTGAATTAATTGAATTAGTAGAAAAAGGTACAACCATTCCGATGAGAAGAGCGGATAAAGTTAATATGAAAAATGATGACGAACTTTATTTTACTGTTGATGATGAAAAACTGAGGATACCATCAAGTATTATCGAATTTGATGGGAAACCAGAGTTGGAAGGTGAAATATGTGTCGATATCGATGCTGAATCTATGGTTATGCTAGAAGTAACAAAGAAAAGGGTAATGTTGAAAGATTTGGTTTAAACCGTGACTCAAATGAGTATAACAATAAGAGACGCAAAGAAAGAGAATGTTGAGATCGTCGCATGGACGGTCTTGACGGCATTAGATATGGACACTGACGAGATGGAGAAGTTTATCAAGTCGTGTTCGGAGGATGATTCCATTTATTCATGGAGAAACGCTATTGTTGCTACGTTAGATGGAACAGCTGTCGGCTGCCTCATCGCATACGAGGGTAGCCGGTACAAAGAATTGAGGGACAAGTCGTGGTTACAGTTGTGGGGCGATATGGATCCAGAATACTTGAAGACAATAGAAGACGAGGCTGTAGATGGAGAGTTCTATCTCGACTCGATGGCGATACTGCCAGAATATCGCGGGCGTAGTATAGGTCGAGAACTGATGGCGTATGCGATAGAAAAAGGTAAGGCATTGGGGTGTGGACGTGCTACTCTCTTGGTCGATGTTCATAAACCAAGGCTGGAGGCTTACTACCAAGCAATGGGATTTGAGCAATATGGTGAGATGGAATATTTTGGCCATGGCTATAAACGAATGAGGTATGCGAAGTAGAACAGACGCTACAATTTTATCCTTGTGGATAAGGCACATACTATATGTGCCATCATAGCTATGAAAGCCTGTGGAAAACGACCATAGGCTTTTGTGCGTCCAAAGGATAGGGAGCTATAATGGCGAATGCGTGCTGATACTGATGTGTTTTTTGAAAAGCAGATAGAAAAGATACAATTGAGCACTCTTGTCATGATGAATATCAAAGGATAGGTTATGCAAATAAGAAATATGATTGGTGGTTTTGTTCAATGGGTTAATAACAAAAGGTTATGGGCGGGAACATGGATCCTGTATGTGCTGACATTTGGGCGAAAGCCCGTGGAGCGCGACCATAGGCTTTTTGGTCACAATGGACTGGGCATGTTTAGATTTGCCTTTGTTCTTGCAGTGGCGGCTCCCCTTTTGGTGTGGGGGCTGACATGCGGAATACCTGACCTTGAAAACAAATTGCTTGGAAATTACGATACGGATGTAAAGCATGTAAAGGGGGTCATAAAAGGGAATGAGATAGAAATAACATTTGACGATGAACCTGCAACTCATCATCCGTTTTGGGCCATATTGTCGCAATATACAGACCCCGGAAATCTCCCGGCGGCTCAGGATGGATGGGGCGCAGCCATCGCATTGCTATGTGCCATGTTGGGCATTATCTGCCTGTCTGGTTTTGCTGTTTCTTCGTTTGTCAGCTTCATCAACAGGGTGACGGAGCGATGGAAAAAGGGACTGCTACGTTATAACTACAAGTTTGACAACTATGTCGTGATTATTGGCTGCAATGAGCAGACCGCTAATATTGTGAAGTTATCTCTGAAGCGACAGGATGTCGATTATGTGTTGATTCAGACGCGTCAAGATGTGGAGGCGATGCGCATGAAGCTCGACCTGAGTCTGGATAGGGAGGAAGAGAAAAAGGTGGTGTTCTATTATGCGGAGCGCACATCGAGGGAGGATATTGAGGATTTGCATCTGAAGAAAGCAAAGGAAATTTATATTTTGGGAGAAGGTGCAAAAAGCCCTAACGAGGAAGACCATGATGCGTACAATATAGACTGCTTGGAGAACATCTCGGAGTATATGAGCAAGGAAGAGGTGAAAGCCTATCGCAAAAGGGTGTTCAACAATGAGGACCGCATCAGGTGTCATGTCAATCTGGAGTATCAAGGTACGTTCACGGCATTCAAGGCCACTCATATTTATCGCCGATTGGACAAGGACATAGAGTTTATTCCTTTTAATATCCACGAACTGTGGGCGAAGAAAATCTTGGTTGACAACTTTGCCATCTATCCTGACGGCGAGAAGGGAAGGGTGAAGGTGCAAAAATATTTGCCCATAGACGGTAGTGACGGCATCGACTATGATAGCGAAAAGGCGGTGCATGTCGTTATTGTAGGCATGAACCAAATGGGAACCGCTTTGGGTATGCAGGCCGCATTGTTGGCCCATTATCCTAACTTCTTGAGAGATCAAAGTCTCCGAACCACCATTACGTTCATCGATGACCATGCCAAGGAAGAGGGGGAGTATCTACGAGGGAGATTCGCCTCGCTTTTTGATCTGTGTAGGTATAAGAACGTAGTCAGTGACAGAGAGGATGTGTTTTACGAGGGTGATCCCATACAAGACATGCCTTTCATAGATCCCATGGAGGGAAGTGAGCGTTATGAGCATTTAGGCCGTAACTTTATGGATCTGCAATGGGAGTTTATTCAGGGCAATGTGGCTGAAGACAGAGTGAAGGAATACCTCATTGACCTAACGGACGATCCGAACAAGATCGTTACCATCGCCATCTGCCTTAACAATCCGCAACAGGCAATAGCGGCAGCCTTGTATCTTCCGGGTAAAATATTCCGCAAGGTGCACCAAGTGCTGGTGTATCAGCAAAGTAGTTTTGATCTGATCAACAAGGTGGCTAATGGTGAGCTGGAATGGAAACGGTATCAGAACATGTTTCCTTTTGGTATGGTGGAAGGAAGCTATATGGGAGAGGCTATTGACAACACAATGGCGAAACTGGAGCATTTTCTGTATGGCTATCTTGCATCAAATAATCGTAATGCAAAGACACGAGAAGAAATAATTCAGGAACTGGAGCAAGAGGCGCACGGACTCAAGGCTCGGATAGATGAGATGTGGGACGGATTGGGTATCGTTCAAAAATATGCAAATATCGACCTTGCCGACAGTATTCCAACAAAACTTAGGTCGGTCATGGGGAGGCACTATCATGGCTATATCCGTAGTATTAGTCATGGCAATGGAGATGAAGCTACGCTCCTGAAAAGACTGGCTGGGACGGAACACAACCGTTGGATGACGGAACGGTTGGTCATGAGTTTTAGACCCGTCGCTAAACATGAGACGCGAGAGGACGGGATAGATTTGAAGAATTGGGATTATTTCTATCGCGGCAAGTTGAGCGAAAAGGATAGAAGAAGAGAGAAAAGGCGCCTGATAGAAAAGAACAGGGCGCATCTTGACATCTGTCCATACGAACTATTGAAAGTGGTGGATCCGAATCTTTTGCCCAATGACGAGAACGTGATATGCTATCTGCCAGCATTGTTGAGGCTTTGTGAGAGGATCAACCTTGAGACCCTGTTGTGTACGTCGAGGAAAGACAGTGCTTTGGCTGATCTTTTTAAGACGATGCGCTATGTGGAAAAAGAAGAGTCGGAAACAAAGGACGGGGGTATTGGACATTCATTCTGGATGGGGGAGGCTCCTATAACAGAAAGACAATGGAACGTAGTGATGAGCCTGGGCGGAGTGCAAGAAAAAGGTCAGGACGACAACTTGCCGGTAGTATGCAAGAGCAAGGAGGAGATAGACGACTTTCTGATCGTCTTGCGGAAGAAGACGGGCTTGTATTTTACGCTACCGTCATTTAAAGAATGGGAGTATGCCGCCAAAAAGTCCACCCAAGAGTATCTTCCCCTTGTTGATGATAGCAAAAGAGAAAAGGTATGGAAAAAGTACTTGCATTATGGGGAAAGCGAGGGCCCGCTTCCCGTCATGTCTCTAAAAGATAGGCAGGAAAACAAGTTGGGACTTTATGATATGCTCGGAAATGTTTGGGAGTGGACAAGGACAAGCCCGAAAGAACGCAAGGGATGCTATCATTTTTGTGGTGGAAGTTGGCGATTTAAGTCCATAGAATGTGATATGGGTAGGGAATACTGGCATACGTTCTGGAATTCCAAGCTCGAATCGAATGATATTGGCTTTAGAGTCGTGTGGAAATATGAAGAAAACATAGACGTGGAAGACATGGATGGTGACGGAGATCCCTCAATCTATGCTGAAAAGCAAAGAAAGGAATATGTCTGTGAATGGTTGGAAAGGCATGTGAGGCATGTCGAGGGAGGATACTTTGTCATGGGAACGGAGAATTCCCAAACGAAGGAAAACGCTCCGTTATTTCCCGAGGCATGGGTTGACGTTGATGCAGAGGATGCTGAGGCTCCGCACCATTTCGTTAAGGTGTCGGACTTTGAAATCTCAGCCATTCCAGTCACACAAGGACTGTGGAATGCGGTTATGGGGTCAAACTTGAAGAACAATCCCTCTGACCACAAGGGAAACAATCTGCCACAGACGAATGTTAGTTGGAATGAGGTGGTCAATGTGTTCTTTGATGAACTCTACAAAATATCAGGTAAAAGATTCAGACTGCCAACGGAGGCAGAGTGGGAGTATGCAGCAAAGGGTGGAAGGACGAATGGATTATCTGAAAAGCTATCGGCCGTTTTTGAGAATAGCCAAAACTATGATTCGGTAGAGGAAATGTGGAGTGAGGCTTATCGGATAATGAACAACTACCCAAGGTATAGTCTTTTCAGTGGTAGTGATCAGGTGGAAAAGGTGGCATGGACCAATGAGACCACTACGCAGGAGGTAGGTCAGAAACAGGCCAATGGGCTGGGACTCTACGATATGTCGGGAAATGTTTGGGAATGGTGCCTGGATTATTATAAAGCAGATTTTTATAATGATTGCAAAGAAGGTGCCGTTGAAGACGAACAAGGAATGGATTATCGGACTAAGGGATTTGTCGAAAATCCGGTATGCACAGACCAATCGTATTCTGCGCATGTGTTCAGAGGGGGTAGTTGGCTGTTTGCGGATACTGTGAGCAGGGTGACCAACGTAAATTACTGGATAGAAAACGATGAGGATAATGACCTTGGGTTCAGAATCGTCATGGATAATGGGGTCATTGATATGAGGCGTTTTAGAAATCGTTGATCAAATACCGATTCATTTATGTTGGAAAGGATACAACGTATAGCCTTGGCTCGAATATTGTCAGACTTGATAGAGGCTGACTTTATCGTAGAGGAGCGCGAGATGGACTTTTTTGAAAAGATCATCTCTAAGGATGGATTCAATATCAGCAAGTCCATGCTTGTTGAGGCCAAGAAAATAGACTTTGCGAAAGCTTTGTCTATACTGAAGGAATTGGACGAGAAGGGAAGAGCGCGTATCGTAGAATCGTTGAAGAAGCTATCCCTGTCGGATGGAATGTGTGTCCCGCTCGAAGCGATATTGATATATAGTGTCATTTCAGCACTGACCGAACAGGGGAGGGTGTACTCCGTGCCATCGGATGGGATTCGAATTGATAATATGACTGCTATCTATGTGGAAAATTCGAACGGGACAGAGACAAACTCAGCGATAGAGGAAAACTATCATGTGCTTTGTCGGTCTTTAGAACATGCAGGATTTGAGTTTGTTTATATACCCAATGTGGTGAGAGACTTCCAGCGCATGGGCGACTGTTATCTTGAGAAAGTGGTGAGGTATATGATTCCGTCAGCTTCGTCAGACAAAGTGGATGAGATCTGCGATAGTTTGTGCAATATGACTACTGCTCGTTTTTGTCAGGATCTGCTCTATAAAAAGATCGGGATAAACTTGATAGATTCTCAACCGTCGCTTTTGATAAAGATAAACGAGTCGGATACCATTAATACCAATGGAGATGACGATACGGAAAGGATACGATTTAGTAATTTCCTCCAAATTGAATTGGCAAATAATGCGGTGGGAATGGTTCAGAAGATGGTTGATGCTTATAAGAAATTTATCAACTGTGAGATACGCGAGAGGCACAGGCTTAAAAGTGACAAGTTTGTGTATTTCGGATTTCATCGTTCTTTGTTTGATTTGATCGCATACGGCAAGAAACAACAGGAATATATACTTGTGTTTGATTTTTCAAGGAAGACGGCAAATATCTTTTTTGAGTCATTAGACGGAAAGTCGAAGGTAGTGTTGAAACTCAACCCACAGGAGGCTACCTTGTATATGATGATAGCCAAGAAGTCCATGGAGAAAGAGGGACTTGACTGGCGAGAGCATATCCCTACTAAAGAAAAGATTGATCTTTTGCGTGAATACAATCAATACTATCGTTGTGTAGGCAAAGGCAACGTGGTGAAAGGATATAAGGACAGAACGCAAACGCACCATATAAAGACCAAGATTAGACTGCTGAACTGCTTGGCAAATATGGACATGTTCGTGCCGGAGTGTGTCCGACATGACAATCTGTCTTTTTATAGGATTAGGGCGCCAAAACGTTTCGTAAAGTTTGTGCTACCCAAGGAAATGCAGACTTCAACGTTGTAATTGTCGTTGGAGAGGAGGTGTTTTGTGTATTTTTGCATCCAAATAAATAAATTGGAGCGAAATGCGAAAAAGAAGGTCTTTTTTACATCAATGTCTATTTGATAACTCAAAGCAAGTAACCGAAGGTAAAGGAAAAAATCTCATACCACCACCCGAGAGGGAGTCTTTGTGGAAAGCCTATCTGGAAAAATTCAAAGACCCACTGATAATAGTATTATTGGTGGTTTTCTTCTTTTCGGTGATAGTGTCTCTTTATGAGGCGTTTTACATGGGGCAAGGGCCAAAGATACTTATCGAACCGATAGGTATATTGTCTGCATTGCTTCTTGCTACTGGAGTAGGCTTTATATTTGAGGTAAAGGCAGAGAAAGAGTTTGAAGTATTAAACACGGTAAAGGACAAACGACCTATAAAAGTTTTCCGAAGATTTAAGGAGAACGGAAAAGAAGTCATCAGAATACGCGAGGTGAAGAAGCACGACGTGTGCGTGGGTGACTATGTGTATCTGGAAAATGGAGATGAAATCCCTGCTGATGGATATCTGGATGAAACCAATGCCTTTGTTGTGGATGAATCGAATTTCACGGGAGAGCAATATGCTCGGAAGTCCGCTTATCAAGAAGAGTTTGATCAGGAAGCAACGTTTCCCACCAATATGGTGCTAAGGGGATCCACCGTCATAGGAGGTACCGCTATTTTCCATGTTGACAAAATCGGCATGGACACCATAGAGGGTAAGGGTGTAGCTAAAACCCATGAGGGGAAAGAAGTCGAAACGCCGTTGAACCAGCAGCTGGACAGCTTGGGGAGTGCCATCTCCAAGTTGAGTTTCATCATAGCCATACTGATTGTGATAGGGCGTATGGTGTATTTCTTCTTTTTCGATGGTGGTGCGACTAATAACCATTCGTGGTTGGAGATAGCGGAGTTTGCATTGGGCTCTATTATGTTGGCAGTCACATTGATTGTGGTGGCTGTTCCCGAAGGTTTGCCAATGAGTGTCACCGTGAGTTTGGCTCTCAGTATGCGGAAAATGTTGAAAGAAAACAACCTGGTCAGAAAACTTCATGCTTGCGAGACGATGGGAGCTGCTACCGTGATATGTACGGACAAGACGGGAACGCTGACACAGAACAAAATGACGGTTGTAGCCCATGAGTTTTATGGTGCGTATGCGGAGCAGAGGGTATATAACAACATGGCAATCAATTCCACGGCAGAAATATCTCTTGACGACAATGGTTTTGAAAAGCCCTTGGGTAATCCGACCGAGGGGGCATTGCTGGTATGGTTGAAGGAAAACGGAATGGACTATGAATTGTTGCGCCATCACTATGGCTTGGGCCATGGGGAACCCTTCTCTACCGACAAGAAATATATGAAAATGGAGTTTGAGGTGCGTGAAGGTAATGAACTTCCGAAGGATGAGCGACATGTCCGATACCTCAAGGGTGCTCCCGAAGTGGTGCTGAACATGTGTGAGGTGGTCGCTGACGGTGTGGATAAGGATCATGTCTTGCAGACGCTTGCCAACTATCAAGCCAAGGCCATGCGGACTTTGGCTTTTGCTTCGCAACGCGAAGAGGGTGGGGTGTGGAGCCCGCTTACTTTTGACGGAATTGTAGGAATAGCAGACCCTGTGCGCGAGGATGTGAAAGATGCGATCACGGATTGCACCCAGAAAGCTGGAGTAAGGGTGATTATTGTTACGGGGGACACTTCTGGTACGGCCAACGAGATAGGAAGACAAATAGGGCTATTGGACAATAAGGGGCAAGAGCAAACCGTTACGGGTGATGCCTTTGAGAGTATGTCGGATGAGGAAGCTTTGAAGCTGGTTTCCAATCCTGACTTCAAGGTCATCTCCCGTGCACGTCCTGATGACAAGGCAAGGTTGGTCACTTTGCTTCAGAAGCAAGGAGAGGTGGTGGCAGTTACGGGCGACGGAACCAATGATGCACCTGCTCTGAGCAAGGCGCAGGTGGGATTGTCCATGGGAGATGGTACTTCAAGAGCAAAAGAGGCCAGCGACATCACCATATTGGATAACTCATTTGGCAGTATTGTTAAAGCAATTATCTGGGGACGATCTTTGTATCTCAATATCCAACGGTTCATCCTTTTTCAGATGACCATCAATATCTGCGCCTGTCTGATCGTGCTGATAGGTGCTTTCACGGGGTTGGACTCACCGCTCAACGTTACACAGATGTTGTGGGTGAATCTTATCATGGACACTTTTGCTGCCATGGCACTGTCGTCATTGCCTGCCAACAAGGAGGTCTTGTGTGATAGGCCACGCGATCCGAAAAGCCATATCATAAACAGGAGCATGGCTTGTCAGATTGTGGGTGTCGGCGTCGTCTTCTTTGTGGTATTGGCGGGACTGTGGCAGTTGCTTTGGCATTGCGATATATCATCGGTGGCAGACTTGTTTAATAAGGAGAAACTTGTGCTCTATGCAACGGGAATGCTGGATCTAAGCAAGAGCAAACAGCATCTTAGTGGGTATGAGTTGGGTGTGTTTTTCACATCTTTTGTCTTATTACAATTCTGGAATCTTTTTAATGCGAAATACTTCAAAACATCCAGAAGTCTCTTGCAGGATATCGTAGGAGTGTTTAGGAGAGATCGAGAAGTTAAGACATCGTTTAGCGCCAGTTTTGTGTATATTGCCTTGGTGATTCTGTTAGGTCAAGTAGTAATAGTGACATTTATGGGAGAAATGTTTAATGTCTCTCCTCTATCTATAAAAGATTGGGGATGGTTGATGTTGGTCACATCGCCTGTTCTCATTCTGCCAGATATTAAACGGTTTATAATCAATAGAATAAGAAGATAAAAGAAAATGGATAGCCGCATTAAAGAATTGGGTAAAGACCAACGGATAGCGTTGGCCCGTATAGTCTATGATCTTATAATGGCGGATAAGATTATAGATGATGACGAAGTGGTGAAATTTGCCAAACTTTTTGGTGAGGATGAGAACCGCACCCTTTTTCACCAAGCTCAGGAGTTGAGTTTTGCAAAGGCTGTCAAATTGTTGTCTCAGCCAGGTGATGAGATCACTGATAGCGAGGCGATGAGAAGACTGCATGAAGGGCAACGTCGTAAGCATGCGGAGAAAGCAGCCGCTATCCTCAATGAGACGGCAAATAGTGATGGGTTTTGTGCGCCAGCAGAAGCCGTGTTGTTGGTAGCGTTGGACTATTTTCTTAAAAAGAACAATGCGACTTATTCTAAATATGACATTCAATCATTTAAACTGACAGATGTTTTTATAGGCAAACGCTTTGTCCTTTATGCAGAGACGGGGGCGAGCCCAATGAGTTTGCAAATAGAGGAAAACTACGACTTGATAGTAAACCTTCTTGCCAGTATTGATTTTCACTTTATCTATATACCTAAACTTGTAGAGCAATATAAGAGGAAGGGACTGGAGATGTTCAAGGCAATGTCTATGTACATCTTTCCAGATATTGCCGAAGAAAAGGTGGAAGAGGTTTTCATCAATATCATTGGTATGACTACCAAAGGGTTTGTGAAAAGCTGCTTGAACGATAAGTTGGGCTTTGATATCGTATGTCCTCGTCCAGCCTTGATGGTTATGCTGGGTCGTTCCAGTGTCATAGGCAAAGACCTCTCAGACAAAGGGCTTGCTTATGAGACCTTTGCCAATTTCCTGAAGATAAGCCTTGACGACAAGGAGGACATTCTTCATGTAGTAGGAAGGTTCGTCAAAGATTTCAATCGTTTTGCGAGTTTCAACTCTCATATAGACTTCAATCCAGCGAAGGATAAGTTGCTCTATCATGGTATCTATAAGGCTTTCTTCCGAATGGTGGCATTGGTAAAGGACGCTCCTAATAGGTATAATATCAATATAAGTACCAACTTGGGAGGGGTGTTTATCAATGACCGAAAACTGCCCTTGGCAGCGGGAAAGGCTGCTATATATATTATGGTCTTGCTTCGCTCGTTCTTTGGGGATAAGAAGGGACTGCCTATGAGAAAGGTTTATAAGACGCTAAAGGAAGATGAACAGAGCCAACTTCAAGCCCAATATGAATGGATTGTCTCTCAACTGAAGAACAAGGGAAGTGTTGACATAAAGCCACTTTATCCCAATGTGCAGAACAGAATGTCGGATATTCGTATTGCTATTTCGGAGATTGTTGGGAAAAGATTTATCGGAGAGATCCAAATAGGGACAGGTGAATATGTGAAGACTATAGTTCCGCCTGATAGAGTGACTGTTAATGGCATTCCTATCATGGAGAATCCTGAGTGGAAAAATCTCATGTAGATAGAGCAAAAGCAGGCAAACAGGAAGTATGTTACAATATTTTACATACTTCCTGTTTGTCGTTTATGGAAGAAAAATGTAAGATAGTGTAATGTCTTTATTGTCTTTGTGGGCTTCCTAAAAACTCATTAATTTTGCAGCGTAATAAAAAAAATAACGCTAAAAAAGTGATCTATGTATTGGATATTGTTTGTTGGAATTGCACTGGTAAGCTATCTGGTGCAATCCAATTTAAAAAGAAAATTTGAGGAATATTCAAAAGTGCCTGTTGCATCAGGAATGACTGGAGCGGAAGTTGCTCAGAAAATGCTTCGAGACAATGGTATTGTTGACGTAAAGGTACAACCGCATGAAGGATGGTTGACTGATCATTATGATCCAACAACCAAAACGGTGAACCTGTCACATGATGTGTTCTATTTAAAGTCAGTGGCGTCGGCAGCTGTGGCAGCACATGAATGCGGGCATGCAGTACAGCATGCAAGGGCCTATTCGTTTCTGAAACTTCGCTCGGCTTTGGTGCCTGCGGTACAGTTCACGAGTAACATTGTGGGGTGGGTATTGCTTGGTGGAATCCTTTTGGTCAATGTTTTTCCCGCCTTGTTGCTTGTTGGCATCCTCATGTTTGCTCTTAGTACATTGTTTAGTTTCGTCACTCTGCCAGTTGAGATTGACGCTTCAAAGAGAGCTTCTCAATGGTTGCAAGGGGCAGGAATCACAAGCTATTCGGAGCATTCCATGGCAGTTGACGCGCTGAAGTCTGCGGCATACACTTATGTAGTCGCTGCCTTGTCGAGTCTGGCGACCCTAATCTATTACGTTGCGGTCTACATGTCAAGGCGAGAGTAAGGTTCAGGTAGTAGATAGTGAGGTTAGATACTAAAAAGTGGAAGTATAAAGAAGTATAAAAATGAATAACGAAAAAGTAGAAGGTCTTTTGGCTGAAATCGTTCAAAAAACGGGCTTTGTCAATATAGACCAAAAAGATATTGATGCTTTCAGACGGAGTGTAAACGACATAGATGCTGTTAAGGTTCATGGCAAGGATGCGGAACTATGCAATTTGCTGGAGGGTGCCATTACTTCGTTAGTTGAGAAAAATGGCAGCAAAGAACTGAAGCGCTTGTTGTTTTCTATACGATTTCCAGAAGAATGTCCCGTCCTTCTGGACCACATGAATGGAGTGCATCATATTGTCGAGCAGTTGGATGAAAATGTAGATTGCTTATGGGGTATTTCTACGGTCGAAGGACTCCAGGAAGATCAGATAGAATTAATAGTTGTAATTGGTTTTTTAAAAATTAATGATTATGGGTTGGAACGAACTGTCTTCGAGACAAAGAGATCTCGATAGGAAAATCGAGAATTGCGGTATCAAGTTGGATACCTCAAGTAGTTGTTTGAAGAGTGTGATGAGGGCTATTGGTGCCTCGGCAAATGAGGCCGAGTACGTCAGAGGCCGTATCGTTCTACGACTAAGGACACAGGCCATTCTTCATGATACTGATGATTTTATTGCGCGCACAGAGAAAATGCTGGATGACTTCAAGAAGGATGATGCAGAATGGGAGCGTAAGGGAAGGAAACTTGGTTTTAAATTTTGGGATTAATATAAAATACGATTATGGTAAGAGAAATTAGAGGACTCAAATGTCCGCATCATGAGTATGTGAGAGACAACCATCATTTTATGTACCAAGAGGCTTATCCTGGTGCAAGACCGCATTCAGGCACGCGTTGCATAAAGTGTGGCTATACGATGTCGTTGCACAAAGCTCAAAGATGACGTTTCGGGTGCGAACCCTCTTTCTATCAGTACGCCGATGCGGCATGCCGTACTAATAAACGGATCCTGATAGATTGGTGGTACTTGCCCTCTCGCTGTATGTGAATTAATCAATGAAGACAATGGTGAACAGTTTTGGCTCTCCTGCATTCCACTGCTTTGAGCGTCCGATGATGGATGGCTATTTGAAGCAATGTCAACAGCGTCTCGATCGTTTTGGATTGAGCGACGAGGATGTGTATGATGCTGTCAAGTCGGCTTGCGACTTCTTCAGAATCCCAATGCCGTGCATGATATTGGATTTGACCAAGGTAGAGAATGGTCAGACGATGTTCATGAATTTGGGCGATGGAAGTTATTATGATGATGTGCTTTGTTTCAATATGGAGCAGCTCATTGATATGAAGGTGGATAGCAAGGAGGCTTTCTCGCTTGTTATGACTCATGAATGTGGACATAGAGTTCTGCAGAATACTCGATTCCCAGGATTGGCTAACGGTCGGTGGGAGGCGGAACTGTGCCCTGATTTCTTCATGGGATGTCGTGCAGGATTGGGGAATATGTCCACGATTGACAAGTTATCATTGGGGGTGATTCTGACCGATGGCAGCCAGAGTTATCCCGATGGGACCTTGAGGGCCTTGTTTATCCGGCATGGTAGATATGTGGTTGCTGATATGCTCCGCAACGGAGTGCCGCTAACTATTCAGAATTTGATCAATGAGTTCATGGATTATAGGCAGGAGAATCTTGACGAGATACAGAAAATGCAAAGTTGGTATTTTTGATTTCAGGCAACAAACGGTATGGCTGCAGACGATCTCCAACAGTTGATGAAATACATGCGTCGGCATGAGGCGAATGTGTTTAATGCGATCTTCTTTGATACGGAGAATGTCACGGAGGAAGATGTTCGCTGCGTGATTGCGGACGTGGCGAGCTTCTTTCATCTGCCAGAACCGGAGATCAGCACCAAGTGTGAGACCTTTGCCGAGGTGCTGGTCGGGGAACAGGCTGAACAATGTGAGATGTCGTACAACATCGAAATGCTGAAGGAGGCGGGCGTCAACAATAGGGATGCTTTCACGCTGTGCTTCGTTCATGAGATGGCGCATCAGTTGCTTTGGCCACATCAGTTTGTGCTATTTCGTTGTGAACGGTGGATGCAAGAGTTGGCGGCAGACTTGACGGCAGGGCTTTATGCTGAAAGTCATCTGCTGGCAACAGGAAAATACAAGTACGCATTGTCCCGGCAAAAATATAGTCTCACCCATCCCGATGGTTGTTTGAGGAAGGAGATTGTTGAGTATGGACGCCATTATTGGGAGCGGCAGCAGGCGAGTGGGGAAGAGATACTGAACGTGGTGATGCAGATCATGCCGTCGTTTTTCTTCATGCATCAAGAGAAGTTGGATGAGGATTGGTTTCTGCTGATCGACGAATTGAAAGCGCCACCCCAGCAAGCCAGACCCTATGTTGTAGAAGAACTGCCTGATACCAATCTGCTCAAGCAGGCAGTCGAGAAGTGTAAAAAATCAAAGAATAAGAAAAATGAGAGTCATAGATAATGATCCGCTGGATAGACCGATTATCGGCAAAATGATAGAAGAAGGTTGTGGTGTAGGACAGTTGGTGGACAACTGTATCTACCTGATAGCTGATCCGAAATCGGAGATGGCAAAGAAGGCCGTGGAGTACATGGAAGAGTTTAAGCGGAGAAGCCCTGAAGGGACTTACTACAATCATTATGAACTGGAAGTGGTGCAAGAGGTGGAACTGGAAAACCACCCCCTGCTTAAGGAGCGGGTGGAGCAGCATGGTGACAACTTCTTGATGCAGCTTGCTTCCTATAACTCTGAGGGAAAGAAACGCTTTGTCGTCGCCCGTACTGAAGAATGCCAATTGATTGAAAACATCTCTCTGATGACTTATGTGGCAGAGCGGGTGACCAAGTTTGATATGAGGGACTTGCTTCGTTCGTTTGTTGACGAGAATCCGGAGGAGTTTGCAAAGCTGGCGAAGATATTTGTCAGGACTCGGCGTTTCGAGGCCAATTACTGTGCAGTCTTATCGGAGCAGTCGAAGCCCCTGGGTTTTGGAATGGCATCTTCCACTTCCTCGCTCAAGAAGCAAATGGAGGTGAAGGGTGTCGTCACCCATCAGCAACGAATGGAGCTGTACGACCGGCTGTTTGACAATCTGAAGAAAAGCCATAGGAAGCATGATCCGAAGGTAGAGGCGGAAATAGAATTTATCATCAAGTGTATAGATCCGGCTACATTGAGGATGTTTTTTCAGAAGCAATCTCCAAAGCTGCAAGAAAAAATAACGAATTTTGTCAATCCCAAGCGGTTGGCAGAGGTGTCAACCATGGATTTGGAGATACGCTGGTCGAAAGAAATCGACAAAATATATAAGACGGATGGACATTATCGTCTCTATCTTTGCAAAGGCGATGATAGGTTGCACGTGCATTTCAGACGCAGTGCAGGTTTCGTCCTCTACCTCCTCTACCTCATGGACCGTAAAAAGAATGGCGAGAAAGTTGACACGCTGAATATCGCGCAATACAAATCGCTCTTTGGTAAATTGTATAAAATGACATACGGCAGCGAAGGGGAGGCGGTATTCACGGATATGCTGAAGAACTATAATGCCCAAAATGACGCACAGCAGAAGGGGCTGCACAACGTGCTGCAATGCATTCGTGACAATGTGGGAGTCACCTGTGAGCGGATGCAGGAGCCCGCAGAGCCCTTCTTGTTGCAAGACGCTACTGCTCATCTTGCTGTATTGCCAGAGCACATCATTATACCAGACGAAATCATGGCTCTGATTTGAAGTTAAAATTGCTAAATGAAACAACGTAACTTGTTGTTTATCAGTAGAAAAATGATTGCTGGGTTGTTTACATAACCATGTTCCTCCAGCTCTTCGAAAATGCCTACCTTTGCAAAGGAAATTCCGATGTAAAGGTAGGTTTTTCGTATGTGAAATATTTAGATTAGATCGATATGAAGGCAGTTGTTTTGACAAAGAAAGCGATGATCCTCGAGTACGTAGAGGTTGTTCGTTTCGAGATTGAAGGAGGTAAGAAGAAGAATATCTCTGCCTCTAACGACGAGTTGGTCCAGAAGATTTGGGACCGACTGATGGGCGAGGCGATGAATTTTTCTACGGAAAAGGAGCTTCGTCGCCATTTGGAGTCTGTGACCCGTGAAATGCTGTGGTTGGAGGCCAATACTGAAGAATCTGATGAAATAATCCGTCGCTTGAAGTCTGGCGACGCATCGTTTACGGAGGATTTCTTCTATGACACCGATCCGAAAGGATGTAATATTAGTCGCTTCCGCTCAAAGATCCTTTCACAGATCAAGCGGACCTATGGAGTCGAAGTGACGGTCAAGGAGTTTGGTACCCTCCTTTATACGTTTTTGTGGAATGAAGGCACTTGGAGCGTGCTCGATAAATATTCGAGGAAGAGTAGCTTCTTTGCTTGGCTTGCTGAGGTGGCACGCCACGAATTGCGTCGATATCTCGAGATGATGGGCTTGGTGCCTCCCTGCCGCGAACGCACGGTGGGCAATACGCGCTTGCTCGGTATGTCAGTGGATCCCGAGTTGTGGGACTATATTCTGAGCGATATGATGCCCCAGGGACCATATCGAGAGGTGCTCCATGCCACGCTGGTTGTTCGCCAGAGCGAAGCAGAGATAGCAAAGGCCTTTGGTATGGATAAGAAAGCGCTGCGCACCCTTCAGAAGAAGGCCGAGGCCGATTTGCGGGACCGACTTATCCGTAGCGATTGTGGCTATGAGGAGCTGGTGCTGCGCGACAAGTCTCCTCGCCACTTCGAGGTGTCTGAAGAGTTTGCCATGGAGTTTTGTGCGTGGCAGGAGAGTAAGTTTAGCGCGAACCCGCTGTCGGATATTCTGGGTGTAGAGTTGGACAAGGAGGAGCTGCAAGCCAAGGTTATAGAGTTTCTCCAGACGATAATCGGCAAGTTGGAGTGGTCCGATGAGGATCGTTTGGTAAGGACCCTGCGCTTCATCGAGAACACAGCTCCTGTAGAGGTTGCCGAGCGCGTCGGAAGAAAACGCTCTTGGGTTGACACCAGGTATTCCAGACTCAATGCTCATTTTAAAAAGGCCATCAAAAACTGGTGGGCTGAGAATAATAAAAAAAATAAATAGATGAAAGGATAAGATTGGCGCTCTAAAATGGTAGAGCGTCAATCTTTTGCTTCTCTATGATTTAAAATATAATTATGATGGATAAAATGAAAGTAAAAAGTGATGACAACTTTTCTAGGCATCTGCGAAGGATAGTAGAAAGCTATACGGAGTTTGTCAGAAAGGAGCTACAAGATGCGGCATTCTTGAAGGAGTTGGAAAAGATTCTTCCATTTGATAGGATGGTGCAGGCCTCAAGGAAAGTGGAAGAGAATAGAGTGAGGATCAGAAAAATGGGCGTTTTAATTATGAGGATGGATATTACTCCGCCTTTATACTCTCTAGCAGTAAACATTATATTTGAAGAATTAGATGGAGAGGTGAAAGAAAATACTATTTTTGTAATTGCGTGTAAAACCATAGAAGAACTCCAACAATTGGTCACGACAGAAAAGTTTAAGAAAGAGGTGTTGCGTCTATGCAAAGAAAGAGTATCGGAAAAAGAAAATATATTAATGGAATAGAAGAGTAAAAATATGGTGCAAATTATAAAGAAAGAGTGGCAAATCACTAAAATGTATATCTACGAGGTGGTATTGCAAGAAGGAATAATAAATCTTGATTGGAACGATTTTCGGTCTTTTGCAGAAGAGCATAGTCCGTTGATAGCTGTAAAGAATGAGGGTGACGCACCGGTTAGCCAACTTGTGGATAAGGCTATGGGTGAGGCCAGGAGGCAAGGTATAAGCCAACCTTCGAGCATCATTGTTTCCATCTTCTATAAAGAAGGGGAGGAGATCATGATGGAGGAAATGTTCGGACTCTGTGACGGGATGAACCAGATAGCTAGTGAGGATGTGGCGATCAAATGGGGTATCAGTCAAAATGATAGCCTGGAGAATAAACGTAGTGTCAATGTCTTCATATTTGGGTAAAAGGACCATACCTGATCTTTTTTGCTAGTTTTTTCTGATAGATGGGTTACTTGTATCCCCTCTTTGTCATAAAGGAGTGTGATAGCTTCAAGTGATGTTGAAATAACTATATGGATATAAAGAAAGGACAAGCAATGAAGATCAGGTATGCGACAATCAGTAAGGAGGGAAGGCGCTCTAACAATGAGGACTTCTTCGTGGTCATGGACCAGCAGGAGAGGGGGCGCTTTTGGGGTATCGTGTGTGATGGGATGGGTGGTCACGCTTGCGGGGAGGTGGCGAGCGAGACGGTGGCTCATGCTGTATCGGCATACTGGGAGCAGCATGCGGAGGAAAGGGATAGCGAGGATAAGGTCGTGGAGGCTTGCCAGGAGGCGACTCGTGCTATTGAGCAGAAGGCGAGAGAGGTAGGACTGAAGGAGATGGGAACGACGATGGTGATGGCAAGTATCGAGGGGGACATTGTGACCATAGCTCATGTGGGAGACAGCAGGTGCTATCTGCAGCGGCCAGGCCAGGGAGTGGTGTATCAGACGCAGGACCACGTGAGATTGAGTTTTGGGTATGAGATCGTGGCCCGCAGCTTCTTCAGCGGTCATCCGGAGGAGGCGATTGCCGACGTGGTGCAGTTTCCTGTTTGTTCGGGCGACCGAATTTTGCTTTGCTCTGATGGGGTCCACAAGAGTATGGAGGCCGAGGACTTGGAGGCAAGGATGATGGAAGAGAAGTCGCTGGAGGAGATACTGCATGGTTTCGAGCTTTGTTGCTGGAAGTATGGCGACGATAATTATACGGCTATTCTGATAGAAGTGGAGTAGCGAGGGAATAGACCTTAATCGATGACAAAGTGAGTCAATAAGATGACAAAGTAAATCTATAAATCAAAACAAAGGAAATCATTATGATGGAAAAAGGAATTAACAGTAGTATGAAGAAGGCGTTTTATGGTTTGGATTGGACTATCTGCTTCTTGTGGGCAATAGGCGTGGTGGTAGTCGGCTATGGCTGGTTCCCGTACTTCCCTGTCAATCTAGTGGCATTGATGGTACTGTTTCGCATCGTGTGCTCGTTCGCCCTTTACAAGGGTGAGAAAAAGGCTTGGGCCTCGGGGCTGGTTGCTCTTGCGCTGATGGCACTCAAATGGTTGATGGATGCTGATGTGCATATGTGGATTCTTACCTCGAAGGCGTATGCTATGATGGGCATGGAGACGGACAAGCCAAGGGAGGAAGTGTTCCCGTGGGTGCTGAAAGTATGGCTGGGACTGTTTCCTGTCGTTGCCTATGCCGTCAATGCGATGCGCAAGGGCGGTATGGTGGATAACTTGACGTGGAAGGAAGCGTTGGGACTGTTGCTTTGGACGGACCGACGGGCCAAGACCTACTGCGCCCTGCTATTGGTGGCGCTCTTTGCCTTGTATTTCGGGCTGGCCCTCTACAACCGTGCTTGCGCCTTGGCTTGTGTTGTGGCGCCCATGGTCAGTCTTTATCTGCTGCAAAGGCTCCGTGGTGTGGCGATGGGGAAACTGTGGGTGGTGGTCATTGCCATGATCTCGTTCTTCTTGTCGCAGTTTGAGGCGGGGGTGGAGCGTGTGGCGATGCTCGCTCTCAGTCTTTGTGCGATGGCCTATGCTTGTGGCGGACTCCTCAGGAGCGTGAAGGACCTGCCTTTCTATGTCGTCGTTGTGGGCTATCTGGGCGTATTGCTGCCCTGCATGGCTATTGGCAGCAATCCCTACTGTTGCCTGGATGTTGCCAGGGTGTCCCGTCAGCGTCTTGATGCTTACCCGGGCATTCTCGTCATCAAGGACCAGGAGACGGGGAAGGTGGGTTTGCGCGACCGTTACGGAATGCTGGTGAAACCGGAGTTTGACTCCTTCGCCTTTCACACGGCCAACAATCGGATTGGTGTGCTGGAGATGAGGCGCAATGGTTACTATACGCTCTACGACCTTTGGTCAAAGAAGCGCTGGGTGGCGGACCATATTGACCATTCGCTGCAGGATCGGATCTGCAAGGTGGTGGAAGGCCATGCGAATGTGTATGACTATGAGAGTAGCGAACGCATGGAGATCAGAGTGACGGAGCTGGCTTCCAACAAACTCGATACTTGCACTGGGCAGGTTTCTTCCAACAAACTCAATACTTGCACGGGACTGGTTTCCAACAACCAGCTCGATGCTTGCACGAAACAGGATTCCGACAAACTCGTCGCTTGTGTCAAGGCCAGAAAGATGGAAACCGTCTATTACGACTGCGATCCAATTCCGTTTATCCCCACCGACTCGATAGCGAGGACTGCGGGGGAGGTGGTCCGCGACACGGTGGTGACGCCGAATGAGTTTACTCTCCATTCGATCAGTTATGCTCAGAGCGTGACGGTCGGCAAGGGGCAGACCTACCTGGTGCAGGTGCTGCTGGCGCGGGAACAAAAGCCTACGCAGCAGGAGGCCGTGAACCTGGTGCAGAATGTTGTGTGCTTATTGAGGAAATAAAGCATGGCGTGACTTTTATGCCTTTGTCCATAAAAGTCATGCCAGGAGACGTATTCCATAAAACTTACGCCATGAGGCGCAACACCTCCGCCACTTGTTCTGCCATGGGGCGCTGCGTGTCGATCCAGTGGATGGTGAGGCCGCGGCGCTCCATGCCCCGAAACCAGGTCATTTGCCGTTTGGCAAACTGGTGGATGGCGATCTCCAGGCGGCTGAACATCTCGTCGTAGGAGGTGCGGCCGAGGGCGTATTCGGTGACAAACTTATACTCCAGGCCGTAGTAGATCAGGTCCTCGGCGGGGACCGTCTTGAGCAGACCTTTTATCTCCTCCACCATTCCTTCCTCCAGTCGTTGGCGCAGGCGGCGCGTGATGCGTGCGCGTCGCGTCTCCCTATCGACCCATGTGCCGATGATGGTGGAAGGGATGGGTGGCACCTGGCGGTTCTCTGTGGGCGTATGGAGGTTGTACTCCTCTATCTCTATCGCGCGGATGGCCCGCTGACAGGAGTCCACGTCCGTGCGGTTGTGCATCGTGGAGTGGTTGCGCGCCTTCAGGTCCTGGAGGATGACGGTCAGCTCGTCGAGCGTCTTCCCCTCCAGTTCTGCCCGCAGCGTGGGATTCTGGGGCACGGGCGAGAGCTGGTAGCCTCGCAGTACGGCCTCGATATAAAGTCCTGTGCCGCCACAGAGCACGGGTTGGCGTCCACGACGGTGGATGTCCTCGTAGGCCTGGAGGAAGTCGCGCTGGTATTCGAAGAGGTTGTATTTCGTTCCTGGGTCACAGATGTCTATCAGGTGGTAGGGGATCGGTGTGTCCTCCACCACATAGTCGGCGAGGTCTTTGCCCGTGCCGATCGTCATGCCTCTATAGACCTGACGACTGTCGGCGGAAATGACTTCGCCATCCAGCTCATAGGCAAGGCGTGTGGCAAGGGTCGTCTTGCCGCTTGCCGTGGGCCCAAGGATGGTCAATAATTGCTTCATGGATGCAAACTTACATAAAATTTCTGGAAAAAGCGAGTAGCAGGGAGAAAAAGTTCAGCCCCTCTTGTCCTCGCTCACCGTTTCAGACCCTTTGTCAGGTTCGTTCGGGACATGGAGTGATTCGACGTGGACATATAGAAAACAACTTGAACAACTTTTACAACGAGTTACAACGCTTCGCGGGGACATTGCCTCTTCGAGGCCCATGCAGACCCAAGGTTGCTTGTAGCGAAACAACTATATACAACGCTTCGCCAGGACAATCAGCAGGAAATAGTCAAGGTGAAAACGTGTTATTCCATGGTATCCTTTCTCGCCATGATCACAGTTTCAGACCCTCTATCGGCTCGGTGCGCACGAAGGCAGCAGCGAGATAGGAGGCGAGGGAGAGGAGCATCAGCAGGGCGAAGTAGATGCGGTAGCCGAGGTAGTCGGCGAGGATGCCGGAGAGTGCTCCCGAGACCGTGATGCCGATAGCGGCGAGGGCAAAGCAGTAGGAGTAGAACATGACGGGATGGTAGCCCCGTGAGAGGTGGGCGAGGTAGGCGACGAAGGCCATGATGCCGAAGCCGAAACCAAACTGCTCCAGGAAGACGCTGAGGGTGATCAGGGAGAAGCTGGTCGTCAGCGTGTAGGCCATCAGGACGTAGAACACTTTTGGCAGCGTGATGGCGAGCGTCATCGGCCACAGCCAATAGCGGAAGCCGTGGAGGTGGATGCAGCGTCCGCCGAGCAGGCAACCGAGCAGCATGCCGAACGCACCCACCGTGCCCTGGGTGAAGGCCAGTTCCTGTGGCGAGAGGCTCAGTCCGCCATTGCTTCCAGGGTCGGCGAGAAACAAGATGCCGACGCGGTAGAAGAACCCTTCGGGGAGGAGGAAGAGCAGCAGGAAGAGTATCTCGAAGCGGAAATAGCGACGGTCCGTCAGTTTGCGGAGGTCCTCCAGCAGCAGGGCCTTGTAGTCGTTGCGCTTGCGCACCAGTTGCTCGCCGAGCGGCACGAGGACCACGGCATGATAGACCGCCAGCAGGAGGATAAAGCCCCCCAGCAGTTCGCAGACCGTGCTCCACGCCATCGGTATGCGGCGATGGATCACCTCCAGGTTGCCTCCCACCATCGCGGGAATGCCCAGCGCCAGGGCAAAGGCGGCGCAGGTGGCGGCAGCCCGTGTGGCGGGCACCTGCTGGTAGAAGCGACGCTCGGAGCAGATCATGAAGTAGCGGCCTATCCCCACGTCGTGGAAGGCCGCCGCCAAGGCCTCGGCATAGAAGAGGAGGAGGAAGGCGGGCAGCCATACTTTCAGCCGCAGCACGATCCCCATTGCCAGGAAGATCAGTCCCATCAGCACTTCGGCGTAGAGGATGAGATGGTGGCAGTCGGTCAGTTGGCGGGAGAAGCGGCCCAACAGCGGGCGGAGGATGAAGGGGATGAGGCCCAAGGAGCAGCAGAAGAGGTTGACCGCATTGCTCACCCCCATGCGGTTGAGCACAATGGGCACGAGGGCGAGGATGGCGACATAGGGTATGCCGCGCAGCAGATAGAGCGTGGGAACCCATGAGAGGTGGCGTTCCCAGGCCCTTGCAGCCCTTTCTCTTACCAGATTGCTTCCCTTTTCCATCATTGTACTATTTTCCCTTATACCTGCTGTTTCTTCTTGCCAAACTCAGGGTCGATCTTGATGAAGAGGCAGACGACAAACG
>ULXP01020322.1_pt1 | contig 71978 bp, 59 predicted proteins | sample 1961351 | NCBI WGS metagenome assembly ULXP01 (sample SAMEA4835840, study PRJEB28245) | human gut metagenome | biome: gut microbiome; material: fecal sample | place: Denmark | collected 2008 | reverse complement strand
TCGATAACTGTAGATACTTCCATAGTGTCTGCAAGAGTCCAGGCAATGATTTTTCTGGCATACAAGTCCATAACGCAGTTAAGGTATACAAAACCATCCTGCGTCCAGATATAAGTTATATCTGTGCACCAGACAGCGTTAGGACGTTCAGGATTAAACTGTTCGTTGAGAATGTTGTGGAGTTCTTTGCTAAAATCAGAATTTTTGAATGAAATGACGGTTGATAATGCGGAAGTAAACTTACTAAAAGTCAAGCTGAATCAAAGTTGCGGCAAGGCAAAGATGTAATAACTTATTATAAGAGTGATGCGTTAAATATCGCAAACTCAGTAGACAGCACTAGAAGTAAGTGTGATCCCAAACATAGAGTGTCTGCTTCTTTTAAGCATTATCATGTTAAATATAAAAATATAAAGTGGAGTATCCATTCGTTTTATGTATAGTGAATACAGGTGGCATTATGGTTTATACTTTTATGAATTATGACGATTTTAATAGTAAATATAACGATATATTAAAAATTGCCACTTGCTATAGTGAGAATTTTAGTTTTTTTACTGTGAGACAGATCCATAAAAAGGATCATTCTAATGAATATTTTAATTTCTTGGATGGTTTTAGAAATCATGAAATTCCATTAGGTAAAATAAAAACACCCAGATATACTGCAGGACAACAAATCCATTGTTTCAGAATTAATAAAATAACAACGGATTTATTGATGAAACCTATAGATTTTTCTTCTTGGAATGCTTATGATTATCCTGAAGATTTTGCTTTTTATAAAAATTGCATACCGTGGTTTCGCTGTATTTCACATGAAAAAATGGTGTTAGTAAATGAGACCAATTTTAGAGCATTTAATGAGTTAAAAAAAATAGGCATAAATTTTAGATTGATTAATAATTCTAACTATATTTGAAAAAATTTAAAACGAATGTGGGTAAGTAGGCTCATTTGAGCCTACTAATACCTAAAACTATTCAAGCGGTGAAACTTCATATTACTATTATACATTTGACGGTTCGCTTGAAAGCGAATATCGTACATCATCAGATGGCAGTCTTACTCATTACATTGTTACCGATTCAAACGGCAATACAGTTGAAAAAACATCTGTAAACGGTCAGACAAAGACCATTACAACAGGCACAGATAAGGGAGCAAAAAACATGAAAAAAATAATACAACTAATATCAATATTATCGATCATAACACTGTTATCTGTGATATGTACAATACCATATGCAGCAACTATCGTTAATGGCAGTAATTACGAATTTACAGTTATGGATGCAACCAAGGTCCAAAAGTATGTTGTAGGTATGATTGACTTAACTGATGATGAGAAATTTCTTTACGATACTAATGGTGACAATGTTTTGACCATTATTGATGCCACTAATATTCAGAAAATTATTGTTGGATCTCAATTCGATACATCAGAACCGTCATCTTTGACAGAAACTACTTCGGTTTACGGAACTAAAGCATCCACAGAAACAACGATATCGAATTTCTCATCTGCTTGTACTGAAGTAACAACTGAATATTCTGAAACTACAGCATATACTGAAGCTACTACAGAATGTGTTGAGGAAACAACAATTGTTGATGAACCATCGACAGAATCGACTGAAACAACTACGGAAGAAGTTACTGAACCTTCAACAGAAGAGTATACTGAGCAGATTACTGAACAGCCTACTACAGAGCCAAAACCAACTGTTCCGCCTAAAAGTGTGAAATTCAATAAGAATACAATAACACTTGGGGTAGGGGAGTCATATACTCTTATTACTACTATTGAAAATGGAGATATTTCGCAAGTAGAGTTTACTACAGATAATAGTGGGGTAATTACTGTAGACGATAAAGGCAAAATGACTGCTGTGGGCATTGGTGTCTCTACAATTACAGCAAAAACTTATAACGGACTTACAGCCAAATGTAAGGTTACTGTTAAAAAGCTTGCTAATAGCATAAAGCTTGATAAGACAAGTATTATACTTGGAGTCGGTGAACAGTATGATTTTTCAAGCTATGTGCCGAGCGGAACAGCAGCTTATTATCGTTCTTATTATTCAGATGATCCGAATATTGCTTTTGTTCAAAAAGCCGGAGGTTTGATGACCGCAAAAAAGGCAGGAACCACAACTGTGAGATGCAAAATGCCAAACGGTACACAAGCAACCTGTAATGTAACGGTCAAGCCGCTTGCAACATCTCTTAAACTTAACGCAAGTGAAATTGTACTGTACATAGGTCAGAGTTTTGACATTAACAGCAGTGTTCCAAAAGGTACAGCGGCATATTACAGACTTTATTCATCAAGCAATTCAAAAATAGCTGCTGTAACAAGAGGCGGAGGTGTCGTCAAAGGAGTAGCGACAGGAAAAGCAACTGTAACTTGCACTTTGAATAACGGAAAAAAAGCCATTTGCAATGTATACATAATGCCACAGAGCAAGAAGATTTCAAATGTTCCGTTAATCGGTCAAAGTAAGCTCCCGACAGGCTGTGAAACCTGTAGTGCAACAATGCTGTTGAATTTCTACGGATATAAAATTTCTGAAACGACATTTGCAGATAAGTTTTTGGTAAAAAAACCTTTCGGTTATTCAAACGGTTCATACACAGGACCTGATCCGAATTGTGCTTTTGTCGGAACACCCTACAGCTCCAACAGCTACGGTGCATACGCTCCGATTATGGCAAAATGTATGAACAAATACCTTTCCGACAAATCATACAAGGCTGTAGAAATCAGCGGGAAAAGTCTTGAATATCTTTCGGGTAAGTATGTTGCACAAGGTCAGCCGATTATGGTGTGGGCAACAATTAATATGTCACCGTCATTTAAGACAACCACTTGGAGAGTAAACTACACCGATGAAAACGCAAAATATAAACTCGGCAGTTACTATACTTGGACTGCCGGCGAACATTGTCTGTTACTCACGGGCTATGACAAAGATTATTACTATTTCAACGACCCATGGACAAACACTCGTACAAGATACTCAAAAAGCCTTGTAAATACAAGATATAACGAACTCGGCAAACAGGCTGTAGTTATGGTGAAGAAATAACAAGAACCTTCTCTGATGAATTTATCATTAGGGAAGGTTCTTTCTTTTATTTGTTAGTATATTCTATTAAGGTAAAAATGCCTTTAGGAGCTTAAAATAAATTAATCGCTGTGCGTTCCGGTTCTTGTCAGATACAAAATAAGTTCTTCATTACTAATTTCGTAAATCAAGAGCCAGTCAGGGGTAATGTGACACTCCCTACAGCCGGAATAATTTCCAATTAGTTTGTAATCTTTATATTCCGGTGGCAGTAGTTGTTGTTCAGCTATCATTTCAACAACATCATCAAGCAATTGAATATTGTATCCACGCTTAATTGCCAGCTTAACATCTCTGTTGAATTTCTGTGATGGCACAATTCTTTATTTACTCATTGGTAATATCCTCTAAAAGCTCTCTAAATGAAGCATAGGTTTTTTTGTTTGGATTTTTTTTCAGTTCTTCAACTTCTTTAATGGCAGAAATTGTATCTGCATTTGGAGTTTCATAGTTAATGACATTGAGCATATAACGGATAAGGTTGCCCTATACATTTTCGCCACCTTTTACAACAATACTTTTATAAGCGTTGTAAATATCACGGTCAACGGTAAATGAACAAGTAATCTTATTGGTACTCATAATTTTATCACCTTCTAAAAAAATATGACTATTATTGTTAAATCATTCAGCCCAGTTTTCAAGTTTTAAATCTTGTACTCTCGAAAATCCTTTTGTGTTATTAGTAACCAACACATAATCTAATGATTTTGCATGTCCTGCAATCATTGTGTCAAGTGGACCGATTGGTGTACCTTGCTTTTCTAAATAGGCTCGTATTTTCCCGTTTTTCGTGATTCTAACGCAAAAGAGATTGATGTTTTCATCGAGGAAAACAATGTCATTCATCCGTTGGAAATCAAAAAGAGTGCTTCTCCTGATCGTCGTGAGGTCAAAAAGTACAGCGTAATTGACAAGGCTTCTATGAACCATGGAAACGGCGGCATCATATGTATGTGTGAGGAGCCGATACCGATTGACAAGGAAAATTGTTTTATTCCGAGCAATCTAATCTGAATCACTCCCATAGCAAAAGTATATTTTCGAGAAACTGAGCAGAGCCCAAAAGCTCTGCTTTTTGTTTTAGTTTGCCCGGAAAATGACAGAAAAGGAATGAACGAAATGCCTAAGAAAAACGACTTAAACCGTCTCCAAAAAATCGTGATATACCTTTTTTTATGTTATTTAACTCTGTCTACGCTGTAAATTGTAAATCCGTTGAATTCCTTTTCATCCTTGTAAACAATGACGGAATCCTTTTTGCCGTAATATTGGTTAAGATAATTTTCTTTGATAAAAGTAATGTTCTTATCAATAACATATACATTTCTTCCGTCAACGACCGCCTCATAAATATTTGTTGAGAGGTTGCGGTTCACAAGCTGATTTGTCCGATGAAGATATCCGAAGCCGTCAACATTATGGAGAAAATCAGAAGAAAATCCCCACAGCGGATGAATATAGTTATCGGTATATGAAATGTATTCTTTAGCTGTTACAGGATCAAGAACATAATAATTTTCGGGATGTCTGTCAACCTCAGTATAAAGATCACTCGGCTTTTTGTCATATGAAACAGGAGTGATATGGAAGAAATATGATACACAGCTTACCGCAACTAATATCACAAGTACAATAACCGAAATAAGAACAGTTTTTCTGCTTTTATCTGTAATATTGCTGTATTCGTCTTTTCTGAGATGACCGAAATCAAACGAATACATTGTAAACGAAAGAATCATCAGCAAAATTCCGTACATTGTGTATGCCGAAGAATCCATTGCATAACGAACATACATACAAGCCGCAAATCCCACCGCAAAATACAAAGCAGGGAAGAAGGCAAATCTTTTTTTCTGAACGGTAACAAAAACAACCATAACGGCAAGTATTACCGTAAAAGCAATAAGATATGAATCAAAATTTATAATATGTCCCCATGCATCTGAAAACAATGCACCCGCATTATCAAAGAAATTATACGGATTTTCCCGTTTTTGGATATCCGCAACCTTTTCAAGGGCAGCAGTATTCAGTCCATTGTTTTCATCATAATATCCGTCAACAAAAAGTTCATACTCATTTGCCGAATTTATTCCGACCGAATTAAGCTCCTCACAGTAATCGGAATAGTTTGGAAAAGCATTATCATCGGTCTTATCGGCAAGGACGCTGTATCTGTACAGCCCCGAAGTTTCTGCATTTGCATTATTGACCGAATATGAATAATATTCAAGACCGCAGCCGACAAGAACAATAAAGACAAATACAAGCACAAAAGGTCTGAAATACCAGAAGAATTTTCTGAACGGCAACTTGTACTTTCTTTTTGCAATCATATCGCCGATGAAGAATGTAATAAAAAATGCAAGTCCCGCAAAGAAATATTTGAAACATAAAAATGTTCCGAATATAACTTCAAGTACACCAATCCAAAACGGGAGAGAGTACCTTTTATTTCTGATTGCATTAAGTGTCATCAGAAACCCTGCCGTAAGCAGCAAAGCTGCAGTTTTACTGCTTAAAATATTTGAATAATGGTCAAATGAAAACAAAATATTCAGCACAAGAGTGAATATGAAAGCCTTGTGCTTTCCGAATTTATCGGAAAAAACAAATGTAACAGAAGAAAAAGCGGCACAGGAGAGAAGAATTTGAAAGAGTACAAAACAGTTGAAATTCAAAAGAATGTACTGCAATGAACCTGTAATTGTCGCAAAAATGTAGTTAATATCATTATTGTAATAGTTATGATACTGACAGATATATAAAGAATTGTAAAAATCGTCAGCACTGTCATAGGAAAATGCAGTAACACCTATAATCAAAGCCATAATAACAATATTAATTGCCAAAGCAAAGAAGGTCTTGCTTTTTAGTGCGTTTAATATTTTATCTTTCATAATAACTCCTCTGCATTATCTTTCTTGTTTAAAAATCACTTTCTTGATCTTCTTTCGTTAATCAAAAGCTGAAGATTCTTCTGTTCGTAAGTATTAAATTTAACATTCTTCTCAAATTCTTCGGCTGTATATTTGCCCTCATACCATGACTGCGAGTTAAAGTATGCATTAAGGCTTGCGTCCTTAAAAATTCTGCCTCGTCTTGCATAAATCTCATTAATTGCAAGCTGTAAGTCGTTATCACTCAAAGCGCTTACCTGTGCGTTGCTGAGATATGAAGAATCGCTGTTAGGGAAGATTAATCCGCCGTTATTATTAGTGTTTGTATTGCTTGATGACTGTGAATTTGAATTGCTGCCCGATGAGCTGTTCTGACTATTTGATGACTGCTGAGCCTGTGTTGCAGGAGCTTCTGTTTCTCTCTGAATCTGTCCGCTTGAGATAACAAGTTTAACAACTGTACCCGTACTTGCACTTGTGTCACCTTCCGGAGTCTGGGAGATAATATATCCTTCCGGATAATCATAACTGTATTCATAGTCAGAAATTTCAACGGTAAAGCCAGCCTGTTCAAGAAGCTTCTTACCGTAACTGTAACCGTAACCGACAACAGGAACAACATTGTTATATGAAGAAGATGTTGTAACCTGTTCTGTTGTAGCAGGAACTGTAGTAGGCATCGCCGTACTCGGCGCTTGTGTGGTTACTTCGGCAGATGTTGTAGTTTCGGCTGTAGTAGTTTTATTGTCAGTAGATGAATTTGACAAACCGTTATAAACGCAGAAACCGATAAATCCGAGTGCGGCGGCAATTACAACGGCACAAAGAATAATGATAAATTTATTCTTCTTTTTCTTTACATTTTCTTTATTATCTTCTTCATCTGTATATCCGAATTCATTGTCATTATCTTCAAAGCTGTTATCGTCAAAGTCGTTTTTTTCTTCAATTTTTTTAGTATCGTCAGCTTTATTGTCAGTACGCTTAACAGACGGCTCGTCCTCAAAGAAATCACCGTAGTCCTTGCTTGATTCATTGCTTGTAAGAACATTTTTATGGTCTGCACCGGAGTAATCGTCAAACACTTCAACGCTTGTAACAGGAGGAAGAACTTCCGGAGCTACTTCGCTGTTGCTTGAAACATCTTCAAATTCTTCAGCTTTTTTATCTGTAACAGTTTGTTCTTTCTTGTCATCTTCACTCGATACGGAACTGATATCTTCAAATTCAGGCTGTTTTTCTTCTGATACTTCGTCAGTTTTAACCTCGGAATTTTCAGGCTCATCAACTGCGTCTGTAACATCAACGACCTCAAATCCGCCGTTTTCATCAGCATCAGACTCACTGACTTCATCTGAATCTACAGGAGCATTACCGTCAACAGGCAAGGATTCCTCACCGGCTAAAACTTCGGCAATGCCAAGCTGTTCGCCGCCTTTAAATTCATTATCAAGAACAGCGTCCTCAACTGTCTGAACCTCATCCTTATCGTCAAAATTTTCCTGCGGTTCAGTCGGCTCTGTATCCTCAAATTCATCATAGTCATATTCTTCAAATACATTTCCGTCAAAATCCGTATTTTCCGGAACAACAACATCGGGATTCGGAACAGGGGAGGATGTACCTATTTCAGTTTTGATAGATGTGAGAGCATTTTTTATGTTGCCTGCATTCTTCCAGCGGTTTGTATTATTCGGCTGACATGCAATTACAATAACACTCTTGAGTTTTTCGTCACCCTCAGACGGAGCGGTAACAGCCTTGCCCGAAAATCTTTCTTCACAGGCATTCTTTCTGTCGCATGAATCACTTTCAAACGGAATTTTACCGCCGTTGCACATTGCATACATAATTATTCCGACAGAATAAATGTCGGTTGTATAGTCAACATTTTCCTGCTTATAAACCTCAGGCGCAACAAATGAGGTATCCGTAATCTTGCCTTCAAAATCTGTAAATCCGCCGATTTTATACCTTCCGTCAGCGGTTACAAAAATATTCTTTGGCGAAATATTACCGTGAAAAATATTCTTTGCTTCCAAAGTTTCAAGCTTTTCACTCATCTGAATACCAAAATCAACAACTTCATCCTCAGCGAAAGTTTTGGTTTTCATAAGTTCTTCAAGACTTGTGAGTTCTTCTGTAAATATGTACAAATCACAGGTTTTTTTGTTCTGATTATCCTGAACATAAACATCCAAATAGTTTGAAACACCGTCAAGATCCTTAACCGATTCAATAAAATCAGCCTCTTCGGTAAAATACTCGGCATGTTCATCGGTATAATTGCTTTTGCCGACAAATGCGTGTCTGAGAATCGCATTTTGAGCAGTATTTTTATCAATCTTTCTTGATACCTTGTAAACTTCACAGCCGTTGTCTTCCCCAACAAATGAAGTAACCTTCCAATCCCTTAAATCTGCCGGCAATTTAATCGTTTTTGCCATACTAACACTCCTTAAATATTTCCTTATTTTTCATATTATATCTAAATCAAGGTCATTAACCCTCACTATCTCATTCTTCGGATTATTGTACCATATTACGAGCTGTTTTACCATAGATATTTCAATTTTTTAAAAAATAATTCTAATTTGTAATTAAATCTGGCATAAAAACAGCAGTCCGCCTAAACGAACTGCCGAAAACATAATTTCAATAAAATAATCTTACTCGATCTTATCTGATTTTTATTTTTTCCTTTTTGTTGACTCCGATAATTCCGCCTATTCCTCCTCCCAAAACAGATGACATCAGTTTTAGCAGGGTTAATATCGTTATAGGCTCACCGTTAAAAATCAACGCAATAGAGGTTATGACAAGAAAAATAAAAAATCCTGTCAGCGAACCCACCGCAAGACCTGCACTTCCTGTAATTCTTGATGATATTATTCCCGACATCAGCGTTGCAACACCGACCATGCCGACCGTGCAGTAATCAAGTATATCGACAGAAATTACTCCCGATGACATCATCACGGCTGCAAGCAAACACATCAAAATTACCAGTATGAGTATTCCGCATACTGATGAAAACAAAACAGCCTTTGCAAGTAGTTTTTTATCAGACATAAAACAACCCCCGAATATATTCTGTTACAAATATATTCGGGGGAAAGAACATTCATTCAAAAAGTTATTCTTTTGTAGCTTTAGTTTCGTCAGAATCTTTCTTCTTGCCAAAACCGAAGAAGCCTTTCTTTTCAGGCTGACCTGCCTGCTGTGGCTGTTCCTTAACTGTGTCAACAGTAGAAATACACCACTTTTTAAACTTCATCTTAACTCTGTCGGAGCCTGTTTCAATGATGATAGCATCCTCGTCGTCCTTAATGGCAACTACTCTGCCCATAATTCCGCCGATTGTTGTAATTTCATCACCGATCTCAAGAGAGTTACGAAGCTGAGCTTCTTCTTTTTTCTTCTTTGAGTTAGGTCTGATGAGGAAGAAATAGAGAGCTGCAAAAATAGCAACATAGAAGAGAATCATAAAAATCATACTTGATGACTGATTTCCGCCGCTTGCACTTGCTTCTGCAACTACAGGTAAAAAGTTTGTCATTTTCGTCATTCCTTTCATACAATGTATTGATTATATCAGTTTTAATCACATCTTGCAAGTGTTTTTTCTGTTTCGAAAAAATATTAGATACGCACGCCTAAAATGTTGCGATATTTCTCGTAAAATTCCATATATGTGCCGTTATCAAGCTGAGTTCTGATAACTTCCATAAGATTATTGTAAAAATAGAGGTTGTGCAAAACAGCAAGTCGCATTCCGAGCATCTCACCGCTCTTGAGAAGATGTCTTATGTATGCCCTTGAAAAGTTTCGGCAAACAGGGCAGTCACAATGCTCATCAATCGGAGATTCATCTGTTTCATATTTTGCATTATTGATGTTACGCACTCCGTCCCAAGTGAAGAGCTGACCGTGTCTTGCGTTTCTGCTCGGCATAACACAGTCAAAAAGATCAACACCTCTTGCAACGCTTTCAAGAATATTCACGGGAGTTCCGACTCCCATAAGATATCTGATTTTATCTTTCGGAGCAAACGGCTCAACCTCTTCAATGATATGGTACATCGTTTCTGCAGGCTCACCCACGGCAAGACCTCCGATTGCATAGCCATCAAGATTAAGCTCTGCAATTTCTTTCATATGATTGACGCGCAAATCGTCATAGATACCGCCCTGATTTATGCCGAACAGCATCTGGTTTTTATTTATGGTATCATCAAGACTGTTGAGCCTTTTCATCTCTGTAACGCATCTTTTAAGCCATCTTGTGGTTCTTTCAACGCTGTTTTTTGTATATTCATATGGAGAAGGGTTTTCAACGCATTCGTCAAATGCCATCGCAATTGTAGATGCAAGATTTGACTGGATTCTCATACTCTCCTCAGGTCCCATAAAAATTTTGCGGCCGTCAATGTGAGAATTGAAGTAAACGCCTTCTTCTTTAATATTTCTCAACTTTGCAAGAGAGAACACCTGAAATCCGCCGCTGTCGGTAAGGATAGGACCGTTCCACCTTGTAAATTTGTGAAGTCCGCCCATTTGCTTAACCTTTTCATCACCCGGACGAAGATGCAGATGATAGGTGTTGCAAAGCTGAACCTGACATTTTATATTTTTTAAATCAAGCGCAGAAACAGCACCCTTGATTGCACCGCATGTTGCAACATTCATAAAGGCGGGAGTCTGAACCGTACCGTGAACCGTAACGAACTCGCCCCGTCTTGCGCTGCCTTCCTTTTTAATTACTTTAAACATAAATCCGTAAAATCCTCCTATGATATGAACATAGCGTCACCGAAAGAGAAGAATCTGTACTTTTCCTTTACAGCTTCTTTGTATGCATTCATAATAAAATCATATCCCGCAAAAGCGGATACAAGCATAATAAGTGTACTTTCGGGAAGATGAAAGTTAGTAATAAGTCCGTCAAGCACCTTAAATTCAAATCCGGGATAAATAAAAATATCCGTAAATCCCTCACAGGGCTTGATTTCTCCGTACATTGCCGCAACACTTTCAAGCGTTCTGCAGGATGTTGTGCCGACTGCAATAACCCGTCCGCCGTTTTTCTTAGTTTCATTTATGAGCTTTGCGGTTTCTTCGGGGACTTCGTAATGCTCGCTGTGCATTTTATGCTTTGTAACATCGTCAACCTTAACCGGTCTGAATGTACCGAGTCCCACATGAAGTGTAACATACGCAATCTTTACACCTTTAGCCTTGATTCTGTCCATAAGCTCGGTTGTAAAGTGAAGTCCTGCCGTCGGAGCTGCCGCAGAACCGAGTTCATGGCTGTAAACCGTCTGATAGCGTTCCTTATCCTTAAGCTCGGCTGTAATATAGGGCGGAAGAGGCATCTGACCGATTTTGTCAAGAGTAGTAAAAAAATTCTCTTCACAGTCAAAATCAACTATTCTGTTGCCGTCATCCTTAACATCAACAACTGTTGCACGCAAAATTCCGTTGCCAAACGAAAATTTTGTGCCTACTCTTGCTTTTTTGCCGGGTTTGCAGAGTGTTTCCCAACGGTTGTTCGCAACCTGCTTCAAAAGCAGAAATTCAACTTTTGCACCTGTTTCGTCTTTGATACCGTAAATTCTTGCAGGCAAAACTCTTGAATCGTTGGCAACAAGAAGGTCACCCTCGTTAAGATAATCAATAATGTCATAAAAATGTTTATGCTCCAGAGTTTGTTTTTCTCTGTCAAGCACAAGCAATCTTGAACTGTCTCTCGGTTCAAGCGGAGTCTGTGCGATAAGCTCTTTAGGCAAATCGTAATAAAAATCACTCGTCTTCATTTTATTTCCTTTCAAGAACTAAAATTGCTTTTTAAAAGCTGTTCTGTCAAAAATCTTTGTAAAACACAAGTATTTGTCCTGTAAAATTCTCAAAATAATTGACATTACCCTTTTAAAATGATATATTATCTTATTATGAGCAGTTTGCATAATCGACAAACAGTCGTGTTTTCAGACATCTCTTCATATAATATAATATTTGTTTGAATAAGGCAACCGCTTTTTTAAAATTTGTTTAATTCGGAGGAATTATTATGAAAAAGTATAAAGTCGGTATTATCGGCGCTACCGGTATGGTAGGTCAGCGTTTTACACTTCTTCTTGAGAATCACCCGTGGTTTGAGGTTACAGTTCTTGCCGCAAGTAAGAGAAGTGCAGGCAAAACATACGGTGAAACAGTTGAAGGCAGATGGCATATGACTGCTCCTCTTCCTGAGAAGTACAAGGATATGGTTATCGTTGACGCTGAAAATGTTGAAGAGGTTGCATCACAGGTTGATTTCTGTTTCTGCGCAGTTAATATGAAGAAGGATGAAATCCGTGATCTCGAAGATAGATATGCAAAGGCTGAATGTCCTATCGTATCAAACAACAGTGCTCATCGTTTTACAGATGATGTTCCTATGGTTATTCCTGAAATTAACGCCGATCACATTAAGATTATTGACGCTCAGAGAAAGCGTCTCGGCACAAAAAGAGGCTTTGTTGCAGTTAAGTCCAATTGCTCACTTCAGAGCTATGTTCCTGCAATTCATCCTTTAAAGGCACTCGGCGTTGACAAGGTTCTTGCCTGCACATATCAGGCAATTTCAGGCGCAGGCAAAACATTCAAGACATGGCCTGAAATGGTAGATAATGTTATTCCTTACATCGGCGGTGAGGAAGAGAAGTCAGAGCAGGAACCGCTTAAAATCTGGGGTAAGATTGAAGGCGACAAGATTGTTAAAACCGATGATATTTCAATCACATCACAGTGCATCCGTGTTCCCGTATCTGACGGTCACACAGCGGCTGTATTTATGTCATTTAAGGACGGCGTAAAGAAACCTACTGTCGAAGAAATTATTGATATTTGGTCAAACTACAGCGGCAGAGCACAGGAGCTTAATCTTCCGAGTGCGCCAAAGCATTTTCTCCACTACTTCACAGAACCCGACCGTCCGCAGATTAAATCTGAAAGAAATCTTGAAAACGGTATGGCAGTATCGGTTGGCAGATTAAGACCTGATACTCAATATGATTATAAGTTCGTTTGTATGTCACACAACACATTAAGAGGCGCAGCAGGCGGTGCAGTTCTTCTTGCAGAGCTCCTTTGTGCTGAGGGCTACATGGACTGATTACTTACGGAGGTAAATTATGTCTAACCACATTTTTACAGGCTCAGGTGTTGCACTTATCACTCCTATGAAGTCTGACGGAAGCGTAAACTACGATGTTCTCGGCGATCTCGTAGAATTTCATGTTCAAAACGGTACCGATGCAATTATTGTATGCGGTACAACAGGTGAGGCTGCAACTCTTTCGGAAAAAGAGCATTGCGAAACAATTTCTTTCGTTGCAGAAAAGACAAACGGCAGAATTCCTGTTATTGCAGGTACAGGCAGTAACGATACCTCAACAGCCGTTATGCTCTCAAAATCTGCCGCAAGCACAGGCGTTGACGCACTTCTCTGCGTAACTCCTTACTACAATAAAACATCTCAGCAGGGTCTTGTAAGACACTTCAACGTTGTTGCAGATTCGGTTGATATTCCGATTATTCTTTACAATGTTCCTTCAAGAACCGGCTGTAACATCAAGCCAAAAACTTATCAGGAGCTTTGCAAGCATCCTAACATCGTTGCCGCAAAAGAGGCAAGCGGCGACATCTCTCAGGTTGCTCTCATCCGTTCACTTTGCGGTGACAATCTTGACATCTACTCAGGTAACGATGACCAGACTGTTCCTTTCATGTCACTCGGCGCTCTCGGTGTTATCTCTGTATTTGCAAACATCTGCCCAAAAGAAATGCATGACATCTGTCAGCTTTGTCTTGACAATGACTTTGCAGAGGCACAGAAGCTTAACTTCCACTATCTTGAGCTTATGCATATGCTCTTCAGCGATGTTAACCCGATCCCCGTAAAGACTGCCATGAACCTCTTCGGCTATGAAGCAGGCGAATGCAGACTTCCGCTCGTACCCATGAGCGTTCAGGGTTACCATGACCTCAAGGATTGCATGGAGAAGTATGACCTTTTAAGCAAGAAGGTTAAATAATCAACCTTTGATTCGTTTAAAATTCAAGAAGTTTAAAGGGGAATAAAAATGGTAAATATAGCAATAGTCGGTTGTAACGGTAAAATGGGCTGCTTTGTGGCACAGGCTGTTCAGAGCCGTGAGGATTGCAATGTTTTGTTCGGTGTTGACGCATTCGGTGAAAGTAATTATGATTTTGATGTTTTCAAGACTTTTGACGAGGCAACCGAAACACCTGATGTAATCATTGATTTTTCAAATCCTGCAGCTCTTGACGGTATGCTTTCGTATGCAGTTAATAACAAAGTACCTTGTGTTATCTGCACAACAGGCTTTTCTAAAGATCAGATTGCAAAAATCGAAGATGCGGCAAAGACAATTCCTGTTTTCTATTCAGGTAATATGTCACTCGGCATCAATCTTCTTATTGAGCTTTCAAAAGAGGCAGCAAAAATTCTCGGAAACCAATTCGATATTGAAATTGTTGAAAAGCATCATAATCTCAAGCTTGACGCTCCAAGCGGAACAGCTCTTATGATTGCAGACGGAATTTCGGAACAGCTTGACGAAGATCCGCAGTATGTCTATGACAGACACAGCTACCGCAGAAAGCGTTCAAAGAACGAAATCGGTATTCATTCCGTAAGAGGCGGCACAATTGTAGGCGAACACGAAGTTATCTTTGCAGGTCACGATGAGGTTGTAACAATCTCTCATCAGGCTCAGTCAAAAGAAGTTTTCGCTGTCGGTGCTGTTAATGCGGCAGTATTTCTTAAAGATCAGAAACCGGGTATGTACAACATGGGCAACCTTCTTTCTGAAAAAATGAACTGAAAAATAACACCTTTAAGCACGGCATAAAAGCCGTGCTTTCTTTTATGTCCAAACTTTGACTACTTTCATAATATGTAGTGTGATATATTGTTTTGAGATGTCACAAAGATTTAACAAAGGGTGGAAGTTATGGAAAATAATTTAATAATATTCGGCTCGGTAACTCTTGCCATGAAGAGCCGTAACCTACTTTTAAAAAACAATATTAAATCAGGGCTTGTAAGAACTCCTATACACCTCAATCGAAAATCATGCGGATACAGCCTTTATGTCCCGGGAAATTTTGAAAGGGCATTGGAAATTATCAGGAGTAACGGTATTGCTGTCAAAGGAACAGCAGCTGTTGATACCTTATGATATATTTTGACAACGGTGCAACCACCTTTCCGAAACCCTTATCCGTAAGAAAAGCGATTAACGAAGCTATGTCCGACTACGGAGCAAATCCGGGAAGAAGCGGTCACAAAATGTCGGTGAAATCATCTGAAATAATGTATTCCTGCCGAGATAATGCCGCAAAACTTTTTGGCTCGGAAAATCCCGAAAATATAATCTTCACGCTTAACTGCACAATGGCTTTGAACACAGTTATTAAAGGCATATTAAAACAGGGTGACCATGCCGTAATTTCATCACTTGAGCATAATGCTGTCGTCAGACCGCTTGAAACACTCAAGAAAAATAAGATTGAATACTCTGTTGCCGAATGTGTCCCTTATGATGATGAACAAACAATCGAGAATTTCAGGAAACAATTCAAATCTAACACAAAACTTGTAATCTGTACCCATGCTTCAAATGTATTCGGCATCAAACTTCCGATAGAAAGAATAGGCGCTCTTTGCAGATTAAACGGCATCCTTTTTTGTGTAGATGCCGCGCAAAGTGCAGGAACAGCAGATATAAACCTTTCTGACAGTTGTATTGATTTTCTCTGCACCGCAGGTCACAAAGGGCTTTACGGACCGATGGGAACAGGCTTGCTTATTATAAACAGCGAAACAACTCCGGACAGTCTTATTCAGGGAGGAACTGGAAGTGATTCCGCAAACCTCAATCAGCCTGAAATTCTCCCAGATAAGTATGAAAGCGGAACGCCGAATCTTCCGGGAATAGCAGGGCTTAATGCAGGAATAAAGTTTGTCCTGAACAAAAAAACAGACAGAATATATAATTCCGAGTTAGGTCTTGCACGAATGCTCTACAAAAGGCTTGAAAAAGCGGAAAATGTAATATTATACACCAAAATGCCTGAGAAAAATCACAGCGTTCCTGTAATTTCCTTTAATATCAAAAATACTGAAAGCGAAACGGTTGCAAAAATTCTTAATGACAGCTACAACATTGCCGTAAGAGCAGGACTCCATTGTGCGCCCCTTGCACACAAAAGCTTCGGCACTCAGAATACAGGAACCGTAAGAGCTGTTGTATCGGCATTTACAACAAAAAATGATGTTGTATATTTTGCAAATGCCGTAAGTCGTATTTCTAAGAACAACAAACAGAAAAAAACAATTTAAAAAGGTTGCAATTAATAACAAAAGTATGTTAGAATAATAACAAGGAATTTAAAAATAAAGGAAGGGGAAAGCAGATTGGAAATATTTAACAGCATTCTTTCCATTATCAAGACTATACAGCTAAGAGATATTGTCGATATTCTTGCAATTGCACTGTTGATTTTCGGACTGTTCAAGCTTATTCAGGAAACAAGAGCAGTTCAGCTTCTCAAAGGTGTAATTATGCTCCTGATAGTGTATTTTCTTTCGTCTCTGTTTGGTCTTGTTATGCTTTCATCCCTGTTGCGAACATTTTTCGAGGCAGCAGTTGTTGTTATTGCTATCATCTTTCAGCCGGAAATCAGAAAGGCTCTTGAACAGATGGGACGTAACAACACCTATAAAAAATATATAAAAATATTTACTAAGCACCACAAAGGTGATGAATGGAAAAAGGCTGTAGAAAAGTCAATCGTAGATGCGGCTGACACAGCAGTTCTTTTCTCTCGTTCAAAAACAGGCGCTTTGCTTGTGTTTGAAAGAGAAACCATGCTTTCCGATATAGCCGCTACAGGCACAATTATTGATGCCGAAACATCAGTAGCTCTGTTCGGCAATATATTTTTTAACAAAGCACCATTGCATGACGGTGCAAGCATTATCCGTGACGGAAAACTTTTTGCAGCAGGATGTATTTTACCGCTCACATCAAACCGTAATGTAGATATCAATCTCGGTACACGACACAGAGCAGGACTCGGTATCAGTGAACAAAGCGACGCTGTTGTCCTTATAGTAAGTGAAGAAACAGGTGTAATTTCTCTTGCGGTAAACGGTATTTTGCTCCGTGAGTTTACAAGAGAAGAACTAATCAAAAAGCTTGAACAGTTTCTCATCTATGATCGTGGCTATGACGATGATGAACCGCCGAAAAAGTTTTTTCAGAAGAACCCGAAAAGTTCAAAAAGAGAGAAGGCTGAAAAATGAAAAAGAAAAAACTCTCTCTCAACAAACTGTTTCAGAATAACAAATTTCTGATTATACTCTCCCTTGTAATCTCAACGATAACATGGGTTTATATGAGTATGGGTACAACAAATGATACAACCGTAACAATAAGTAATATTCCCATTCAGATTGAATTGCCTGACCAGCTTGATAACAACGGGTTGCAGGTATTCCGTGATACGAAGCAGACTGCCACGGTAACCGTAACAGGCAGCAGAGCCGTTCTCGGTTCTATCGGAACAAAGGATATTACTGTCACGGGTGCTACAAACGGAATTGACTCGGCAGGAACTTATCAGCTTTCGCTTTCAGCCGTAAAAGCCAACCCGAGTGCCAACTTTCAGATTATCTCAACCGTTACGCCGTCAAATGTCAATGTAATTGTTGATTATCAGCGTGAAACAAGTTTTCCGATTCAGGAAAATGTTGTTTACAAGGTTGCCGACGGATACTATGCGTCAACTTCTCTTGCATCAAAGAATATCACAATCTCAGGACCTCAAACAGAGATTGCCAAAATTGCAAAGGTTTCGGCATCAGCCGAGCTTGACAGTATACTAAATGCGCCGACCTCAACGACCGCAAATATTGTGCTTTATGATAAAACAGGAAATAAAATCTCCACCGAGCTTCTTACAATGGAGTTTACGGATGTTGAGGCTACAATTTCCGTTCTCCCCGAAAAGACGGTAAATGTAATTCCTGAGTTTATTAACAAACCCAAAGGCCTTGATTTAAACGATGATATGCTTACGGTTGAGCCTTCAAAGATTCTGCTTGCAGGTCCAAAAGAAGTGCTTGACAAGACTGACAGCGTAAAGCTTGAGTCAATCGATTTTGCAACACTTTCAAACAAGCGTTATGAGTACGATACGCAGGGAATAAACATCCCGAGTGACTGCAAAAATATCAGTAACTCAACCTCCGCAAAGCTTGTACTTGACCTCAGCGGTCTGTCCAAGAAAACCTTTACCGTTGATTCATTTAAAGTAAGTGGTCTTTCTTCAAAATACAAAGCCGATGTAACACAGACAAGTATGAATGTTACCGTAATCGGCAGTGAAGAGGAACTTAAAAGCCTTAAAAGCTCAGATATTGAAGGCGTAATTGACACCTCAGATCAGAGCGGAACAGTAGGCTCGGTTCAGATGCCTGTTACTTTCAAACTCAGCGGTACTGACACCTGTTGGGTAAGCGGAAGCTACAAGGCAAATATCACAATCAGCGAAAAATAACCTATAAAAACCGCAGGCATTTTGATGTCTGCGGTTTAGTTTATTTGTATTAAATTACATTCTGATTCGATTTGAACTGCCTCGCCTTACAAAAGCTTTGTTCATATCGTCAGTATTGTGATATCTCACACTCTGTACAAGACCAAGACTAATGAGCGTACTCAAAGCCGAAGTACCTCCCGAACTGAACAGGGGAAGGGTTATTCCGACTACGGGAAGAAATCCAAGCACCATTCCTATATTTACAATTGTTTGCGACGCTATCATTGAAAACACACCGTAGCAAATATACTTGCCTTCAAATTCACTTGAATTTTTTGCATTCAAAATCACTTTTAATATAATAAAAAACAAAATCAGCAAAAGCGCCATGCATCCGACAAATCCGAGTTCCTCTCCTGCAACGGTAAAGATAAAATCGTTTTCCTGTTCAGGGACGATTGAATGTTCAACACGCTGACCGTTAAAAAGTCCGCTTCCGAAAGCTTCACCGCTTGCAATTGAAACCTTACCCTGATACTGTTGCCAACCGTAATTTGTCAGTGCATTCCCGTCAAGGTCAAACAAAGCAAGAACCCTGTTGCGATGTTCTTCATTCATAAACACATTCCATATAATCGGAATTGCACACACAAGCAATCCTCCGAAAATGACAAAATATCTAAGTTGAACACCTGCCGCAAATGTCATAACCAAAAACATAAGCGCAAATATAAGAACTGTACCGTCATCACCCTGAATATGAATAATTGCCATTGGTATCATTGCATGAAGTGCAAGGAAAAGTACTCCCGAAAACTTTTCAATCATTTTCTTTTCTCTCAGCCACGACAAATGCTTTGAAAAAGTTATGATAAAACAGATTTTTATAAACTCAGACGGCTGAATTGAAAATCCGCCCGGAAGATTAATCCATGCCGTATCATCTGTTCCGCTAACCTGAACTCCGAACACAAACACAAGTCCTGCAAGAACAATTCCCACTATTGCGGCAATGTACCATTTTCGTATAAGAAATCTGTAATCGGCAATTGATATAAAGACCGATGCCGCAAGACCGACAGACACAGCGATAATCTGAGTTCTTAGATAACTGTATTCGCCCGACCGTTGCATACTCGCAATCAAGAGAAAACTGTACGCAACAGCGGTCAAGGTCAACAGCCACAACACTGCGTCACACTGTCTGAAATATTCATAAATATTTGTAATAACTTTTTTCACCCAAAACAACCTTTGAAATTAATTTTACCCTATAATTATATTAAATTACGCTCTCAATATCAAGTATAATTTCAATACAGAATAATACAAGTTTCGCATTTTGTTATAATAATAAAAACATGAATTTGATTCGGAGGTATATTATGTTATCTGATATCGAAATTGCTCAGAGTGCAGAATTAAAGCCTATTGCAGAAATTGCAAATCAGCTTGGGATTTCTGCTGATGAGCTTGAGTTTTACGGAAAGTACAAAGCAAAACTTTCTGATGAACTTGCAGACCGTGTAAAGGACAATCCTGACGGAAAGCTCATCCTCGTAACAGCAATCAACCCAACACCGGCAGGCGAGGGCAAAACCACCACTTCTGCAGGTCTTGGTCAGGCAATGGCTAAAATCGGTAAAAAGGCAATCATCGCACTCCGTGAACCGTCGCTCGGTCCTGTATTCGGAATTAAGGGCGGTGCCGCAGGCGGCGGCTATGCACAGGTTCTTCCGATGGAAGACATTAACCTTCATTTCACCGGTGATATGCACGCAATTACAGCAGCCAACAACCTTTGTTGCGCAATGCTTGACAACCACATTCAGCAGGGCAACACACTCGGCATTGATCCGAGAAGAATTCTCTTCAAGCATTGTCTTGATATGAATGACCGCGCATTAAGAAATATCACAATCGGTCTTGGCGGTAAGGTAAACGGTGTTCCGAGGGAAGATCACTTCATCATTACAGTTGCATCGGAAGTTATGGCAATTCTCTGTCTTGCAAATGATATCTCCGACCTCAAAGAAAGACTCGGCAACATTCTTGTTGCATACACATACAGCGGTGAACCCGTTTATGCCAAAGATTTGAAAGCAGAGGGAGCAATGACTGCACTTCTCAAGGATGCAATCAAACCTAACCTTGTTCAGACGCTTGAGGGTACTCCTGCAATTATGCACGGCGGACCTTTTGCAAATATCGCTCACGGCTGTAACAGCATAAGAGCAACAAAGCTTGCATTAAAGCTTGCAGATTACTGTATTACAGAAGCTGGTTTCGGCTCGGATCTCGGTGCTGAGAAGTTTCTTGACATCAAGTGCAGATATGCCGGCATTGCTCCGTCGGCAATTGTAATCGTGGCAACATGCCGTGCATTAAAATACAACGGCGGCGTTCCAAAGTCAGAGGTTTCAAATGAAAACATTGAAGCGCTCAAAAAAGGCATTGTAAACCTCGGTGTTCACATTGACAATATGAGAAAGTACAATGTTCCAGTAGTTGTAGCGATTAATCAGTTCGGTACAGATACAGATGAAGAACTCAAATACATTGAAGAATATTGTATTTCAAAGGGTGCAGACTTTGCCCTTTCAAATGTATTCGGAAAAGGCGGAGAAGGCGGCATAGAGCTTGCAAATAAGGTAGTAGAGGCATGTGAAAAGCCGTCTGCATTTAAACCGCTCTATTCACTCGACCTCACACTCAAGGAAAAAGTTGAAAAGATTGCAAAGGAAATCTACGGTGCGTCAAAGGTAAACTACACAACAGCCGCAGAAAAAGCAATCAAGGAAGTTGCGGCACTCGGCGGAGACAAACTTCCCATATGTGTGGCAAAAACACAGTATTCGCTTTCAGATGATCCTACAAAGCTCGGTGCTCCAAAGGATTTTGAAATCACAGTAAGAGACGTAACAATTTCAAACGGTGCAGGTTTTGTAGTAATTTATACAGGCAATATTATGACAATGCCGGGACTCCCGAAAGTTCCTGCCGCAGAAAAAATTAATATTGATGAAAACGGCAAAATCAGCGGACTTTTCTGATATGGTTAAATTGATTTCTCACAGCGCCGATGAAACCGAGCAAATCGGCGAAAAAATTGCAAAAAAGCTCCACGGCACAGAGGTAATAGCCCTTTTCGGCGGACTCGGTATGGGCAAAACCGCCTTTACAAGAGGACTGGCAAGAGCCCTCGGTGTTGATGACGGTGTGTCAAGCCCTACTTTCGCCCTAGTAAACGAATACAGTGGAAAGTACAATATCTATCATTTTGATATGTACAGAGTTAATTCATGGGATGATTTGTACTCAACGGGATTTTTTGACTACATTGACAACGGCATTCTCGTAATTGAGTGGAGTGAAAATATAGAAGGCGCACTTCCCGAAAATGCAATCAGAATAACGATTGAAAAAGGAGAGAGCGATGACGAAAGAATCTTTGAAATTGAAGGTGTTGAAATTTGAAAATTCTGTCTGTTGACACATCTGCAACAGCTGCATCTGTTGCACTTTCAGAAGAGGGCAAGCTGATCGGTGAAACTTTCATAAACACAAGTCTTACCCACAGTCAAACGCTCATCCCTATGGTTGAACAGCTTTTGAACAATACAAAAACGGAAATATCAGATATTGACGCAATTGCTGTCAACGCAGGTCCGGGTTCATTCACGGGAGTAAGAATCGGTGTTGCGGCAGTAAAAGGTCTTGCTTTTGCAAATAATATACCGTGTGTTTCGGTTTCAACACTTGAGAGTATGGCTTATAATTTCCTTTCAACCGACTGTATTGTATGTGCCGTAATGGACGCACGCTGTTCACAGGTATACAATGCACTGTTTGAAATTAAAAACGGAGTTGTTACCCGACTTTGTGATGACAGAGCATTATCGCTTGATGACTTAAAAAACGAACTGCTGTCTGTTGACGGAAGAATCATCATAGCAGGTGACGGTACCGATATTACCTGTAAATACATCGGTAATGAAATTAAAAATGCAGAGTCTGCTCCCGTAAATCTTAAATATCAGAGAGCGTCTTCAACTGCACTTGTTGCATTTGAAATGATTAATAACGGACAAACTGTTTCGGCACAAGAGCTTATGCCGGTATATCTCCGCTTGCCTCAGGCACAGCGTGAGCTTAATAAAAAACTTGGAGGTAGAACAAAATGATAGCACTCGGATGCGACCACGGCGGATATAACCTTATCTGCGCAATCAAAAAATATCTGGATAAAAAAGGACTTGAATACAAAGAGTACGGCACTTTCAGCGAGGAAAGCGTTGATTATCCCGTTTATGCCTACAAGGTAGCAACTGCAATCACCTCAGGCGAATGCTCAACAGGCATTCTCTGTTGCGGTACAGGCATCGGTATCTCAATTGCCGCAAACAAGGTAAAGGGAATCAGAGCCGCAGTTGTTTCAAACGAATTTTGTGCTGAAATGACTCGCAGACACAATAACGCAAATATCCTTTGTATGGGCGGCAGAGTTACAAGCGAAGAAGATGCTGTTAAATTTGCTGACATCTTCCTTAACACACCTTATGAAGGCGGCAGACACGAAAACCGTGTGTCAATGATTACAGACATTGAAAACGGTACTTTTAAAGCATAAATAAATTGAAAATAAGATTAAAACGCTCTTTTTATTAAGAGCGTTTTTCTTTTTGAAACTTAGATTTCTTGCTTGTAATATTTTGTAATTGTTATTTCTGATATAGAACTATTTTATAAATATTAATTCTATTCAGGAAATTAAGGAAAATTATTCTTTCTCAATCAGAATTATGTGTTGTGCTAATTGTATAATATTATTAAAGGCACACCTATTTATAAGTGCATTATAACTACTATATTTCAATTTGTAACCAAATTTACGAAAAAATTTCAAATTTTTAAATTTATTTACAAAAAACCCTTGTTTTTTTTCCTTTTTAGTATTATAATAACATCACAATGTTTTTAAAGAATTTTAAAAAAGAATTAAAACGATTTGGGAGAGAGTAAAAATGAGATTAAGAAAACAGGAACTTGGAGACAGAAACCTCGTAGGAAGCAGGGTTGAGGCTGTAAGAAAGCAGAAGGGTATGAAGCAAAAGGAGCTTCTTGCGCAATTACAGGTTAACGGCGTCGATATGAACGCATCAGGACTTTCAAAGCTTGAAGGTCAGATTCGTTTCGTAACAGATGTTGAGCTTGTTGCACTTGCCGATATTCTTGAAGTGTCTGTTGACTACCTTCTCGGAAGAGAAAACTGATTTTTTAACCGAATCTTTAAATTGCACCGTAGATTTTTTTCTGCGGTGCTTTTATTAGCAGACAAAACCGTTGATATAAAAAGAATAACCGCAACAGTAATAGGGGAGATGAATGTGATTGACCTCAACAACATTGAAAAATACAGAGAAAACAATCGAATAGAGGCCAAAAAGGCAACAGGCGGATTACCTAAAAGCTTGTGGGAAACATATTCATCCTTCGCAAATACACTCGGAGGAATTATACTTTTAGGTGTAGAAGAATACAGGGACAAATCACTTCATCCCGTAAATCTTCCCGATCCGGATGAACTTATTGAGGAATTTTGGGAGATAGCAAACGATATTCAAAAAGTAAGCACAAACATTCTTTCATATGATGATGTTTATGTGCAAAAAATTGAAGAAAAGCATATTATCGTTATTACAGTGCCAAAAGCAAAAAGATTTGACCGTCCCGTGTATCTTGACGGCAGCATTCATAATTCATACAGAAGAAACGGCGAGGGTGACTACCGTTGCACACTCGACCAAATTAACGCTATGGTGCGTGATTCCAAAATTAAAACGCAGGATATGAATATCATCGAATGCATGACTGCATCCGTATTTAATACCGATTCACTCCATAGCTACCGAATAAAAATGTCAACTGTTAAGCCAAATAATCGGCTTCAAAATTTGTCGGATAAAGATTTCTTGCAGGCAATAGGAGCAATCGAAGTAGGAGAAAACCTTTTGTTTCACCCTACAGCCGCAGGACTTCTTATGTTCGGTAGGTCAGAATTCATCAAAAAAGAATACCCGTCCTATTGCCTTGAATATAAGGAAACAACACAAGATGATAAACACACAATTATTTCATCAGATTTAAATTCTGACTGTGAAAACCTTTATGATTTCTTTATAAAGGTCTTTGAAAAAATTTCATCCGATATAAAACTGACAGCAAACATAAAATCAGACATTACACCGATTACAACTGCCTTACAGGAAGCTCTTGCAAACTGCCTTATAAATGCCGACTATTATGGTTCAAACGGTGTTGTTGTTATGAAAGATGATGAAAGCATTACAATATCCAATCCAGGCGGATTTAGAGTTGAACTCGACGCCGCAAGAGCGGGTGGTATATCCGACCCCAGAAACACGGCAATTATGCGTATGTTTAATTTGATAGGAATCGGCAGTAACGACGGATTCGGTATTTCTAATATTTTCTCCGTTTGGAAAAGTCACGGACTTGTTCTGCCGGTCATCGAAGAAAGTTTCAACCCCGAAAGCATCACCCTAAAGCTTTCGTTTGTTCCTGAAAGCAAATCAACTAAAACTCAAATTTTACAAAATCGTCCCGATATTGAAACAGACAGACAGGATGCCGTAATTTCATACATTACTGACAACATCACGGTAACTTCAAAAGAAATTTCCGAACTTCTCGGAATAAGTCATAAAAAATCTAAGCAACTTCTTCACCGACTTATGGCAAAGGATTTTGTTATAATCAAAAACGGAAAATACACCCTAAAAGCATAGAAGGAACTTAATCAAATTTCGGAACATCAATCCGCATAAACATTGCTCATAATTGCTAGGTTGCTTATTTTTGCAAAAGGAAAACCGTCTGCTGTAAAAAATCCAAAAGATAAATTTGCCTATATCTGCCTTACATGTGCCGCAACAGGGCTGTTCATAACTCTGCTGTTCAAAGTCTTGCAAGACAATCCCGCAGGTGCAGTTGTGCCGATTGATAATTTGAGTATGGTTGTTTCAATAATCTTTTCGTACATGATTTTCAAAAAAATGTCCGCAAAATCAAGCATAAGTGTTCATATAATAATCGCAGACACTTATTTATGCTTTTACTGATTAAATTTAAAATTTACAAATTTGTGTAATTTTGCTTGACAATCGCACAAAAAACAAGTACAATAAACAAGGTAAATCACCAATATTCGGAGACGTATCGAAGTGGTCATAACGGACATGACTCGAAATCATGATGCCCCTTGAGGGACGAGGGTTCGAATCCCTCCGTCTCCGCCACCGAAAAATCCAGTAACCATGCGGGTTTCTGGATTTTTTTATACTCACTCCAAAAATCACCTGATTTTCGGCTGTTCTTTCCATAGTTTTGGAAAGAACAGCCCTTCTTTTTATTCCCTGTATTTTTTCGCTGCTGTCTCCCACTTACTGCCGAAATCCACAGTCTCAGGCAACGTCATTCCGCTGACAATTGCCTGCGCCGACGACAGCTTGGAACTGTAATCAAGGTGTGCGTAAATATTGGCGGTAGTGGAAAAATCGCTGTGCCCCAGCCAGTCCTGAATTTGTTTCAGCGGGATGCCGTATGCAAGAAGCAGACTTGCGCAACTGTGCCTTAAATCGTGAAAACGCATTCTTTTACAACCGTGCTTTTGGATATACTGTGGGAAATAACTTGTCAGATATTCCGGTCGCATTAAATCACCAAGCTCGTCTACAAAGACATAACCGTCATATTCGTAGTTGTAGCAGTTGCCGCAGACCTTCTTGTTGACTTCTGATTTCAAAAAGTGGAAGTATCAGGCGATGACAAAGCGCGACGAATGCTCCGACGGCAAAATAACCCTTGTGGAGTTTGAAGAATGGCTTGAAGCCAGTTTTCCGAATAGGAAGAAGAAAGAATGATCGTTCTTTGCCAATAAACGACCATTTTTCCCAAGCGGAACTGTAACAAAAGCAGTTCCGCTTTTATAATATTTTCTTGCCTTTTCCTTATAAATTCTCAATAATCCTTGATTTTTAGTGCACATAATGATATAATATATTTTGAAAAATTATAACTAATACAAATATTTAAATAAAATGCTAAATAGCAATTTTAAAGAGAGGGTAATTATGGGACTATTTTCTAAACTCTTTAAGAAGAATACAAGTGTGGAAGTAACATCAGAGAGCTCTTCTACAAGCAATCCCGAATGCCTTAAGCTTTTTGAATTAAAAAAATATATGGATATGCTATTATCCGAAAATCAATATATCCCTAAAAGCGGATACAGAAACAGACTTCTTGAAGATAAGAAAACGATAGAGTATTTCGCTGTGCTTGATAATAGCGGTATGCTTAAATCTTTTTGTGATAGCAACAAAATAGATGTATCCGCTGTTGAAACAACACTTAATCGTTATAGAAATTTTGAAGCAAAAGTCGATGCGCATAACGAAGAATACATTCAGCGTGCGATGAAAAGTGAAAAAACATATTTGGACAATATTTTGCACGATGTTGACCCAAAAATCAAATTAGACGATGATCAGCGCCGTGTTATTCTTACTGATGAGGATTATTGTCTTGTTATCGCAGGTGCAGGTGCGGGTAAAACAACGACAGTAGCAGCAAAAGTTAAATATTTGGTTGAGAAGAAAGATATCGATCCTTCTCAAATACTTGTAGTTTCATTTACTAATAAAGCAGTGCAGGAACTGAGAGATAAACTTAACAAGGATTTAAAAATTGATTGTCCGATTGCAACATTCCATTCTACCGGTAATGCAATATTAAGAAAGCAATCGGATGAAAAGTTAAACATTGTTGATTCATCGAAGCTCTATTTTGTTATTCAGGATTATTTTAAAAATTCAATTCTCAAAAATGAGAGTTTAGTCAATAACCTTATCATGTTCTTCGCCTCCTATTTTGATGCTCCTTACGAAGGCAATGATTTGAACAACTTTTTTAATAAAATAGCAAAATCTAATTTTGCAACATTACGAAGTGACTTGAATGAATTTCAACGCCGGGTTATGGATATAAGGACAAAAAAGGCTGTAACCATACAAAGCGAAGTAATGCGTTCGCATCAAGAGGTTGAAATTGCAAACTTTTTGTATTTAAACACAATTGAATATGAATATGAACCCATCTATCGCTATGATATAATGTATGCCAGAAAGCCATATACTCCGGATTTTGAAATTCGTCAGGGTGAAAAAGTAGCGTATATTGAACATTTTGGTATCACTCAAAACGGTAAAAACGACCGATACAGTGATGATCAATTAGAGACATATAAAAAAGCAATCCAAGATAAAATCCGTCTTCATCAACAACATGGCACCACCCTCATCTATACATTTTCTCAGTACTCAGACAGAAGATCTTTAACCGAACATTTGCAAGAGGAACTTGAAAATCACGGATTTGTTTTAACTCCTCGTTCAAATAAAGAAGTTATGGAAAAGCTTGTCTCATCTGAAGAGAATCGTTATATACGCAAACTTGTTAATCTTATTTGCAGATTCATCGGAAACTTTAAGACTAACGGATATACTGCGGATGAATTTAACCGTATGTATCATTCCACACAAAATGTTAGAACGCGCCTCTTTTTGGATATTTGCCAAGATTGTTTTCTCGAGTATGAGCGCTATTTGAAAGAAAATAATGCCGTAGATTTCGAGGATATGATTAACGAATCTGCTCATTTGCTTCGTGAAGTTAAGGAAATGAAGCAAAAACTTGATTTTAAGTACATCATAGTTGATGAGTACCAAGACATTTCTCGTCAGCGCTTTGATTTGGTTACGGCACTTTCCGATGTGACAGATGCAAAAATTATAGCTGTAGGCGATGATTGGCAATCAATCTATGCGTTTAGCGGCTCAGATATCACCCTTTTTACAAAGTTTGAAGAAAAAATGGGGTATGCGAAATTACTGAAAATCGTAAAAACATACCGCAACTCACAAGAAGTCATCGATATTGCCGGTAATTTCATTCAAAAAAATGATGCTCAAATCTCCAAAGAGCTAAAATCTCCTAAAAATATTACAGATCCGGTCATAATTTACACCTATGATGCCACCAGAAAAAAAGCAAATGATAATAATAAATCGGGAGTAAACTATGCTATTGCGCACGCTGTGGAAGTCGCGATTAAACAAATCATAGATTATAACAAAGAAGAAGGAAAACCCGAAGATTCATCAATTCTTTTGCTCGGACGATTTGGCTTTGACGGAGATAAGCTCGAGAAATCCGGATTATTCGAATATATCGATCGCGGCAACAAAATCAAAAGCGTAAAATATCCCAAACTCAACATAACCTTTATGACAGCACACGCATCAAAAGGTCTTGGATATGACAATGTTATTGTTGTGAACGGCAGAAATGAAACCTATGGTTTTCCCTCGAAAATTGAAGATGATCCTGTACTTTCGTTTGTTATCAAAGGTGACCGTTCCATAGATTATGCAGAAGAGCGAAGACTTTTCTATGTGGCAATGACAAGAACAAAAAATCGTGTATTCTTTATTGCTCCCGAACAAAACCCCTCTGAGTTTCTTCTCGAAATAAAAAAAGATTACAAGAATGTAGTGTTGCGTGGAAATTGGAATGAAGAAGCGCCGGAAAACAATTATGCGAAAAAAACTTGCCCAATTTGCGGCTATCCTTTGCAATATCGATACAAAAATGCTTATGGTCTTAGACTATACATTTGCACAAACGAGCCTGAAATTTGCGGCTTTATGACTAATGAATACAAAGCCGGAAAACTTTCTATTATGAAATGCGATCAATGCAGAGACGGTTATTTGATTGTGAAACCTGGCAAAGAAAATCAATATTTTTTAGGGTGCACAAATTACAATAAAAACGGAACAGGTTGCGGTAGGTATATTACTCCATCTTACTATTATGAAATGTTCAAACTCTCACCCGATCCTGCTCCTGCAAAAACATTTCCAAAAGCCAAGGATATATTGCCGAATAATACGGAACGCGCAAAACTTCAAACCAAAATAACTAAACATGAGTATGCAGAATCAAATAAAATTGAAAAAGCAAATATTAAGTCTGTATACTATGCCAGAAAAGACTTAAACGATGTTCTTCACACCGTGTTACAGTGCTTATCGCATATTAGTGATAAAAGATACTATGGTGTTTCAGTTTTAGTTGATGTGTTGAGAGGTTCACAAAGCAAAAAAATTATGAATGCAGGTTTGAACCGCATCACTGAATATGCTTCGCTTAAAGAGATTGATAGAGAATCTTTAGTTGCTATCATTGAATGGGCTATTGATAATCATCTCATTCTGCAAACCAAAGGTATGTATCCTGTTTTGCATCCTACATATGAAGGATTGCATTATAATGAAACGATAACTGCAAATAAATTAAAAAAGCTATTAGATTACTTACAGAAAAACTAATACTACTTTTATTAAAACGGAGGATTTCACTATGGATTCCAACATCGAACGCTGGTACTCAATGAAAGAAATTTGCGAATACCTCGGTGTCAGCCGTGACACCGTACTCGCTTGGATAGAAAAAAGAAATATGCCCGCCGCAAAAATCGGACGCCTTTGGAAATTCAAGGTCAGCGAAGTAGACGCTTGGATGAAATCCGGCGTTGCGGCGGATAAGTAAGTTTCGGAGTTGTGCAAAATGGGTTTTATTGAATCGTATAAACATCTTGAAAAATTATGCGGCGAAGTATTAAATGACGATAGGCGTATATCCGCTTATATTGATGAAATGATAAATACTCCCCGTGGTTCTTATCTTGTAAGAGGTTGGGATGACGACTTAAAACAACTGAAACACTACCGTTGGGCTAGAAACCAAATAGCACATGAACCTGATTGCACCGAGCAAAATATGTGTGAACCTAGTGATACTGTGTGGCTTGATGCTTTTTATTCACGCATAATGAATCAAACCGATCCTCTCGCTTTGTATTCAAAAGCCACCAAACATCGCCCGGCTCAAAAATCGGCACAAGCACATAAACCGGAATCGCCTACATACACATATTCTCAGCCGACTGCTAATCATAAGAAATCATCCCCAAAGGTTGCCGGTTGTATGACATTTTTAGTAGGTATTCTAATTATTGTAGTTGCAATCGTTTTAATGTCAAAAATACTATAATTGATTTTGGAGGTGCGCTATGGCACTTGAAAATAAATTAGGTCTGACAAGTTCTGCCGACCTTGCCCGTGAAGAAGAACGAATCAGCAAGAAAAAGGCTGTTGAACTTTTTGAAAAAAGTATTTTAGATAATCTTCATGCCGGCAAGTTTTCTACATTGCAAGCAATCCACAAATACCTATTTGAGGACATTTGCGACTTTGCAGGCGAACTCAGAACAGTCAATATTGCAAAAGGCAATTTCCGTTTTGCTCCTTTAATGTACTTGCAAGCGGCACTTGAGAACATTGATAAAATGCCGCAGTCAAACTTTGACGAGATAGTAGAAAAGTATGTTGAGATGAACATTGCCCACCCGTTCCGAGAGGGTAACGGTCGCAGCACACGCATTTGGCTCGACCATATCTTGAAAAATGAAATCGGAAAGGTTGTCGATTGGAGCAAGGTTGATAAAGAAGATTATCTGCTCGCAATGGAGCGCAGCCCGATTAAAGATATCGAAATCAAACACCTTTTAAAAGCGGCACTGACCGATAAAATAAATAGCCGTGAGGTCTATATGAAAGGCATCGACCACAGCTACTACTATGAGGGATATACAACCTTCAAAACGGAAGAATTATGATAATGAAATGAGGTACAAATATGCCCGATAAGAATTGGCAATTTGAACTTGAAGAATATATAAAGCAGGGCGAGCCTGAAAAAGTCGAAAAAAGCGAAGCGTGGCAAACTGCTATCGGCTTGCAGGCGGTTGACGGGCTGAAAACCTCTGAATATTTGCTGGATACCGCAAAGGATCACATCGAGGGCAAAATCACCATCGACGAAGCTCAGAAGCGTATTCACAGTTACTACGAGCAGAGAACCACCCGCACTGAAATCGAAAACGAAACCAAAGAGGCAGATATCGTATCTGCAAGAATAACCAAGCTTTTGGGCGAAAAAGCGTTTCAGTTTTCTCCTGCTGAGTGGATTACCATTCACCGCAGATTGTTTGAGGGCGTATTTGACCACGCCGGACAAATCCGAAAGTATAACATTTCCAAAAAAGAATGGATACTGAACGGCGAAACGGTTATCTACGCTGATTGGGGCAGCATAAAAGATACTTTGGATTATGATTTTGCCACCGAAAAGCAGTTCTCCTATGAGGGACTGTCGGTTGAAGCATCGGTGAAGCACCTTGCAAAATTTGCATCGGATATTTGGCAGATTCACCCTTTCGGAGAGGGTAACACAAGAGCCACCGCCGTGTTTATGATTAAGTACATGAAAACCTTTGGGTTCCGTGTCAACAACGATGCGTTCCGTGAAAACTCTTGGTATTTCCGCAATGCATTGGTCCGAGCAAACTATAACGATTTGCAAAAAGGTATTCATTCCACCACAAAGTATTTGGAATTGTTTTTCTCAAACCTTCTGCTCGGTACAAACTACGAATTAAAAAATCGCTATATGCATGTTGATTTTGTGGATGAAAACACTTCCCAAAGTGCCAAAAGCGAAACACCAAAGTGCCAAATTGACACTTTGAAGTGTACTTTAGAAGAACTTGTCGTGTTAGATTTAATAAAAAAGAACCCGTCTGTTAAGCAAGCCGAACTCGCAGAACAAACAGGAAAGTCCGTCAGAAGCATAAAGCGCATTATAGACTCTCTGAAAGAGAAACAATATATCCGCAGAGTTGACGGCAAACGCTACGGCAAATGGGATGTATTGGTTTGAATCTCAAGAACTTAAATCGTATTATTCAACATATATCTTTTTCTCAAGCCTATGTTTATTAGCATCATCATGCGAAATTTGTAGATATGTGTGTAAAACTAAAACATTGATTCCTGGAGGAACAGTATGTTCTATAAAATGATCGAGAACAAGTGCAAAGAATGGTATAGCTCAGATCAATGCACTGTTCGTAACTTAATTGAATACATAGAGAAAACCGGGCAAATGCGAGATGCTCAGATTGAAGCTATCAAGGTTTATCTGTTCCTCAAAATCGGTTGTGAATGTAAGCCATTGGAATTCCTTTTCAGATACGGTTGCTTTAATTCTATCAATCTGAATGACATAGAACTATCCACGGCAACTCGTGAATACTTAGAGAAAAACCCTGCTGCAACTGCATTGCTTGAATATTCTCGCCTAACAAACGATAAAGGCGAACAGGTTTCCGAAAAACTCGAAAAGCAAATCAAGAAAGATCCGTCAAGCATTGACTATGACGGTTTCTTCCGCACTGCCTTTTATGGCGTTTCCTATACCGATTATCTATTTAGCTTGCCAATGGGCGCAGGAAAAACATATTTGATGGCAGCATTTATCTATCTTGATTTATATTTCGCTCTAAACGAGCCTACCAACCCTGCTTTCGCCCACAACTTTATCATTTTTGCACCATCGGGTTTGAAATCCTCTGTGGTGCCAAGCCTTAAGACTATCCAAAACTTTACCCCTGCGTGGATCATTCCCGAACCTGCGGCAACGGATATCAAGCGTATGATTTCTTTTGAAGTATTGGATCAGGGAAAGACCGCAAAAAAATCCAACAAAACCAAGAACCCCAACGTTCAGAAGATTGCTAATCATCAGCCTCTTTCCGAACTTTTCGGCTTAGTTGCTGTAACTAACGCCGAAAAGGTTATCCTTGACCGTATCCAAGAGAAGAACGGACAGATCAGCCTATTTGAAGAAAGTGACGATGAAAAAGACAGACAAGCTAATGAACTCCGTAACCTTATTGGCAAACTGCCGTCCCTTTCCATCTTCATTGACGAGGTTCATCACGCTGTTAGCGATGAGATAAAACTACGTGCTGTTGTTACCAAGTGGGCACAGAATAACACCGTCAACTCCGTTATCGGTTTTTCCGGCACGCCTTATCTTGAAAAAGCAGAGAAGTTCAAGGTTGTAGATTCTCTTTCGGTAGGTACGGCTGAGATTACAAATATCGTATACTACTATTCTCTCATTGATGGCGTAGGCAACTTCTTAAAACGTCCTATCGTTAAAATTGCAGATATCGCCGACAGTAGTTTGATTATCGAAAAAGGTGTCAGAGAGTTCCTTGATACATACAAGGACACTGTCTATGCCGATGGACTGACTGCCAAACTTGGTATCTACTGCGGTACTATCGAAAAATTAGAGGAAGTTGTCTATCCGTTGGTATCACGTATTGTTGCAGAATACGGTCTTGGAACGGATGTAATCCTCAAATTCCACAAGGGCAATAAGCAGTACAAAATGCCTGCCGACAGTCAAATGCAGTTTGATATTTTGGACAAGTCTATTTCCAAGATTCGCATTATTCTTCTTGTGCAGATCGGTAAAGAAGGCTGGGACTGCCGCAGTCTTACAGGTATCATTCTTTCTCAAGAGGGCGACTGCCCCACAAATATGGTTCTGCAAACCTCCTGCCGTTGCTTGCGTCAGGTGATTAAAGGCAATCCCGAAACTGCTCTTATTTATTTGAATGAAAGTAACGCTGACAAGTTAAATGTACAGCTCGAACAGCGACATCACATCTCGCTCAAGGAGTTTTCGTCTGCTGATAATAGCAAAACACCGCTGAAGCGTTATAACCGTACAGCACATTTGAAACTTCCCAAAGTTGATTTTTATCAGCTTAAAATCAATTATGATACCCTGACTGTAGAGAAAGCTGATCCTGCAAACACTATTGCGGTTTCAGCCGATTCCGCACGCATTGCAGACGGTATTATCAAAACCACTGATCTCTCCATGGATAAAAGCAAAACCAGTATAAGTATTGATGATACAGAATATGGCACCGAACCTGCCACCTTTAATTCTTGGATATACGGAATTATGAAAGGCGGATTTGGCTCACCCACAGTTGCGGAGCTGATGCAATATGCAGAACAGTTGAAAACCGTGTATCAAAAAATCACTTTTGAAAAAGACGGCTCTCATTATTACAGTTCCAAATACAATCGCAAGTTGGTAGAAGCAAATATCCGCAAAGCCTTCTGCGATAAGTTTGGCTTTAACACCACCGAGGAACTGATCCCCGAAGAAGCAAATCTTTTGAACATCGCAAACTTTACTCCCGAAGTGTATACCGACAAGCCCACAGACTATTATCCTACGCAGGGCGTGGTAGAAAACATTATCAAGGATGATAAGGGAAAGTTGAAACCAGATTCTAAGATGGAAGAAACCATCCACTTCCTTGAAGAAAACGGAAATGCGGCTATGGCAGCAACACTCCGAGCGCAGAACAGTTCTCACATAAACAAAGATCACTCGTTCCATTATCTACCTTACCGTACCGATAGCGGCTTTGAGCAGGCTTTCTTGAAAGAAGTGCTGTCCTTTGACGAGATTGAAAATCTCGGCTTGGAGGTTTACTACAACGGCGACCGAGCTATGACCGAGTTTAAGATCAAGTGTTATAAGAAGAACGGAAGCAAGTGGAGTTATGTTGGCATCTATACACCCGACTTTCTTATCATCAAGCGTAAAGACGGTAAGATTCATAAGATTATCGTTGTAGAAACCAAGGGCGAAATTTACGCTAAGGATCCTACGTTCAAGGATAAGAAAACCTTTATGGAAACCGAGTTTTCAAAGCAGAATAACACAGCATTCGGCTACGAACGCTTTGACTATCTGTATTTAGAAGATACGCTACCCGATAAAGAAAGATTAACATTAACTCATCAGAAAATCTGTGAGTTCTTCAAGGAGGATGTATAATGAGTGAAAATAAAAAATCAGTATTACCCGATGTAATTGAGCCTATTTCCAATGCTATCCAGCAGAATATTCCAGAAACAGCGAAACAAACTGATGGAGCATTATCTACTGTTGTTGGCTTTTTCAATAATGTTGTTTTGTATCCTGTTAAGAAAGCTAACTTAACATTTAGATACAAATTGGAAGCATTTGAAGATGACCTGAAGGAAAAGATAAAACATATTCCCCCTGAAAATATACAAACTCCTCCTACAATGATAGCAGGCCCTACATTGGAAGCATTGAGGTATACATATGACGAGGCTGAACTTAGAGAGATGTATGAGAATCTCCTTGCATCTGCAATGGATAATAGAGTATCCTCCGAAGTACATCCTTCATTTGTTGATACAATCAAGCAATTATCTTCTCTTGACGCAATTGTTTTAAGAATGTTTGCAACAAAGCAACAGTATAAGTGTGGCACAATTAAATTTAGTTTAAAAGAGGATTCATCAAAATATTATGCCGATGCGATGCCCGATTATTTTGTTGAAGAATTTTGTTTATTAGAAGACCCATTTTTAATATCAACATCCCTAATTAACTTGAAGCGATTGGGGATTATTGACATCACAGAAGCAGGTTTGAAGGGAGAAAATTATGATTCTATGAAGTCAAATCAATATGTTGCAGGAAGAGAAAAAATATATAGACAGCATGGCGCATATGATTTTTCTGTGATAATAAGTGAGCATGCGGTAGTTTTGAATAATTATGGTAAGCAATTTATTAAAATATGTTTACCCAACGGAGGTAAAGCATAATGCCGATTAAATATGTACCGTTTATACCGGAACCGGTGGAAGGACAAGCTGTTCTCGGCAACTTTAACAGAATACTCAAATACAAGGGTGCCGACGATGTTTCGATGACGCTTCAGCGTGGTATGCCTTTGTATGAAATGGAGAAGCAGGAAACCGTGGGCGGAAATGCCGACGGTAATATGGTCATTCGCGGCGAATGTGTTTCTGCTTGTGCCTATCTCAAAGAACAAGGCATTCAAGTTGACCTTGTATATATCGATCCTCCTTTTGCCAGTGGTGCCGACTATGCAAAGAAAGTATATATCCGCCGCAATCCGAAAGTAGCCAAAGCTATCGCTCAAGCCAAACAGGAACTTGATGTTGACGAACTCAAAGCCTTTGAAGAAAAGATGTACGGTGATGTTTGGGATAAAGAAAAGTATCTCAACTGGATGTACGAAAATCTTATGGCGATTAAGTCCGTGATGAGCGAAACGGCATCTATCTATGTTCATTTGGACTGGCATATGATTCACTATGTAAAAGTTCTTTTAGATGAAATTTTTGGCGAAGATAATTTTCAAAGAGAGATCATTTGGGATATTTCAGTACTTTCCGGATTCAAAACATTAGCTCAAAACTGGGTAAGAGGACATGATACTATTCTTTATTATTCGATGTCCGATGAAAGAGTATTTAACAAACTTATGCAACCACACACAAAAGAATATTTAGATTCATTCAATAAAGTAGATGAAAACGGCAGACATTATATGGTTGCGCACGGAACAACACGTTATAGGGATGAGGTTGAAGCAAAAGGAAAGCCTTTTGGAGATGTTTGGAATGATATTATGTCTTTCCAACAGCAGCCAACTTCTGATGAAAAAGTTGATTATGCGACTCAAAAGCCAACATCCTTGTTAGATAGAATTATTAGTTCTTCTTCAAACAAAAAAATGATCGTTGCCGACTTTTTCGGCGGTAGCGGTGTTACTGCTGCTGTAGCAAACAAACTTGGACGCAAGTTTATTCATTGCGACATCGGACTGAACTCTATTCAAACCACCCGTGATCGCCTTGTTGCAGATGGTGCAGAATTTGATGTGCTTGAAATCAAAGATGGCGTTCAACTCTACCGCAACCCTGTGCAGACAATGGAAAAAATCAAGTCGCTGATACCGGGACTCAAAAACGAAGATTCGCTTGATTCCTTCTGGGAGGGTGCAATTTCCGACAGCAAACTTGGTACCGTTCCTGTATATGTGCCGAACCTGATGGACAGCACATCAAAACTTCTTGATAAAGTGACCATGAACCGTATTATTCATCAGGCTATACCCGATTTGGATAGCAACATTAAAAAAGTAATCGTCTATTACATAGATATTACCGATGAAGCCGAGATTCAAAAGTTTATAAAAGAAGATGACAGCACAAATATTGAAATTGAGCTGAGAGATCTAAAAACAATTCTTGATGATGTCATAATCGGAGATTATGCGGAATTTCACGCCGAAGAAACCCACGATGATTTATTTGGCGGATATGCTGTTTCCATTGATAAATTTATAAGTGACCGTGTGCTTTCAAAAATAGCTGAGTTCAACCAAAAAGCACTACTTAATTCTTCGACAAAGAAGCCGTATAAGCCGATTGAAATTAGCGAGGACGGTTTGGAACTGATTGAGTTCTTGAGCGTTGATTGCACTTCCACCGAGGGTAAATGGAATTCCGACAGCGAAATCAAGATTGACAAAAACGGTTTTGTCATTGTAAACGGAAATAAAACAAAGGACTTCTGGGACGGAAAAATCCGCTGCGAACAAAAACCGCTTCGCCTCAAAATCCGCAACATCTGCGGCGACGAAACGGTGTGGGAGATTTAATAAACGCTGAAGACGTTATGATACAAAGGATTTGATAAAATGGATGTAACATACAGACAAGAGACAAAAAACATTGTTAGGCACGCTGTTATACGACGAGCCGTAGAAATGTTGACGACAGAACGCACACGAGCCTGCTGTGTCCGCCATTCCTATGTCCGAGATTTATATGATTACTTTAATGACTTGGCAGAATCTCACGAACAAGAAGAGGCACGTAAGATTGATATTTCGTACATACAGGAATGGGAAAACATGCATGCAAACAATCTAGGCGTTAAACATCCGGAAGAATTGTCTGTATGTTATCTTGCCGGTCCTGAACCAGAAAATGACTTTGCTGAGTTTGTTTCTATGGGTATCAAGCCTCAAAATATTTGGGCCTTTGAATGTGAAAGGAATACTTATTTACAGGCACTGACATCAATCGATAGCACAAACTTTATGCAACCAAAACTGATAAAAACATCCATAGAGCGATTCTTTGAAGCATCACCTAAAACCTTTGATATTGTATATATTGATGCTTGCGCTTCCTTAATTTCCGATCAGCACGCACTAAGATGTATCGCCTCAATGTTTAAACACCATCGATTAAGTTCTCCTGGTATATTGATATCTAATTTTGCTTATTTAGATGAAACTGTAGGTGTGGAAAAACAACAATACATCGATATCATTGCTAGGTACAATTTTATCAGAGATAACCGCAATGCATGTTTATTGGACCATCAAGGGGAAGTAGTGTTTAATGATGGCTATGAGTTGGAAAAGAAAAGAGTTGAAGAAAACTTAGAGGAAGCCTATGGTAATTTCATAAGTGCTATGATTTGCAACACAGCATCCATAACAATTCCCACAATAAGATTTTGTAATTCAAATTATTTACGATCCTTATCAAATACGCAGCCTATTCCAATAGGTTTGCTCCAATTTCAAGATGTAAACACGATAAAAGACAACACCTTATATAAGTACTTGACTATAAATTGTTTTTTGAAGCAAAATTCATCAACCTTTGAAGGCATCTCAAAGGTTGACAAACTTATAAGTGAAATATCAGCACCGTCTAGTGGATATGACCTTTTATCCTCGTTTAAGAAATTGTATGAAATAAAGTCAAAAGGTGTCGATATATCTCCAGATTTAAAAGACACTTTGGCGTTTTTCAACAATGAGCAATCTATGTATCAGTTTTTAGATAAACCAAATCGACTTTTGTTTTATGACGCTGTTATTAGTCAATTATCTCATCCAATGCATTATGTAAGCGATAAGGCACTTAGATTAACATATGTAGCAAAGCAAAAAAGAATGTTCACTGATTTGATGTTATTTGATGAGTGCCGTTACTTGTACGATTGGTTACCGGCTATTCATCAGATTCCTAACGCCTTTTCTAATCCAAGTTGGCAATACACATTTAGATTTGCATTAGATGGACTAATTAAGCAACGAATGAACTATAATAACGAATTTTTCTTCCAAGGTTCTGTAGTTCAAAAAACAGTGAGCGGCTTTGAGGCAAAACAGATGCCAGCAAGAATAAAAATAAATTAGGAGATTTAAATTATGAGTATTCAACTTGATTGTTCTGATATTATCGAAATATTTAAAACCCATTTGAAAATAGAAAATTCAGTAAAATCTATCTCTCACACTTTCTTGAATGCGAGATATGCCAATCGTATTGATTATTCTCCTTATTTCCAGAGAAAGTATGTTTGGGATAATGAAAAAGCTTCATACTTCATTGAAAGCATTTTGCTTGGAACTGAAATCCCGCCTATAGTATTGTTTGATGACGGAAAAAAGAATGAAGTAATTGATGGTCGTCAAAGATATGAAACGATTAAGCGATTTCTTGAAGACAAGCTTCCGCTGGATGCGAATGGATTAAAATCCTTGACATCCTTGGAAGGAAAGTATTATTCAGAACTTTCTGATACAATCAAAGGCAGTTTTAATAACACAAAAATTCGAATTCTTCAATTTAGTATAGTCAACGAACCTTCTCTAACACCAGAACAGGAAGATAAAGTCAAAAAAGAAATATTTACTCGATATAATTCCGGTATAATAGCATTAAAACCGCAGGAAATTGAAAGAGCTGCATATATTAACGACCCTTTGGTTCGTGGCTTAAAAACAAAGTTAGAACAAGATAGCGAATTTTCGCAAAAATGCCAACATGTATTAATGCCAAAAAGAAAGCAGACATTAAAAGACCGAGATAAAATTAATTATATTCTTTCTCGTGCTAGAAATGTTTTGTCGATGCAACACATACCTATTCAAAGCTATGCGGGAGCAAGTTCAAAATCTGATGTAATACGCAATTACTTACTTCTTAAAGTAGAGAAAGAACCAATTGACATTACTATTGGTACATTTGAATTAATTATCAATAAGTTATTCGAACTTAGATGCGAATTGGCTAAGATTAACTCAATAATAGCAGAGAATAATCTTTTCTTTGAAGCGATGTATTGGGGACTATCCGTTGTTCGTGAGCAAGTACCTGATAAATTTGAAAACTTGGATATGGCATCAATAGCTACAGATGTAGATGATTGTTCCAACAAAGATGTTTTTTGGGAAGGAATACTTGTAGAGAAAAAAGACTTTGATATGGTATTCTTTGCCACGGGTAGCCATTATTACAAGTCCATTATTAACAGATATCTTTTTGTATCAAACTACCTATCGAACGCTACTAATATAAGCTTTGATGCTCATATTAAGAACAAAAGTGAATTTGATGCAATCATGGCACAAAATCCTTCTATAGACCAATTCAAGGATTTTAAATTATCAAAAACCGATCCTGTTTCTGCGACTGTTTATGATATTTTGACTGATGTTAAATCAACGAGATTTATAATAAGACCAGATTATCAACGGTCAGAAGTATCAAATAGCATTCAAAAGGCTTCTTACTTGCTTGAAAGCATTATGCTTGGTATTCGAATCCCTCCGATATTCATTTACAGAAGAGATGATAATGTAAGTGAAGTTATCGATGGACAACAGCGTCTGCTTTCTATCTTGGGTTTTCTACAAGAAAAATATAAAGATGAAAATGGCAAAGATCAGTTATCCAACAAACATGGATTTAAACTTTCAAAACTTCGCTTTCTCAAAGAATTAAACGGAAGAACTATCGATGGAGTTGAACAATATGACGCTTCCCTAAAGGATCGTATTCTTGATTTCCAAATTGATATCGTTGAAATCAACCAAGCACAAAACCCAAATTTTAGTCCCATTGACTTGTTCTTGCGTTTGAATTCTAAACCATTTCCGATTGAAGCAAATACATTCGAAATGTGGAATGCGTTTGTTTCAAGGCAGTTTGTTGAAACGATAAAACTGTATGCTGAGCAATATGCAGGAAAACTTTTCAAGCCTGTTGATACTCGAATGAAAAACGAAGAGCTAATAACCATGTTAGCGTATCTGGCATATATTCAAAGAAAAGACTCTATTAAACCGGGAGACTATTTGAATATATTTGTGAGAAATCAACGTTTGAATGCACGAATTAATACAAAAAGAAATATAACAAATCGTCTCACAGAAATATCTAGCAATAACGATCCGGTGTTTGCCGATGCACTTCAAGATGTAAAAGATTTTATTGATAAACTTCAATATTTATGCGGTGATGAATTTGAAAACTTCAATAAAATGATTTGTCATACTAAGAAAAATACTCAAAGTAGAACAAATCAAAATTTCTATTTATTATGGATTGCACTTGAGCATATAAGCATCGATCGTATAAAGCAAGAAAAAGACAATATTTTTAATAGTATCCAAGCTTTATTCTTGATTAACCAAGAAATCAACGAAGAAGATTTTGACGTTAAGGCTTATATTAACAAGTTGTCAAACATCTAACAAACTTACCGCCACCGAATGTAATATTCGGTGGCGGTAAGTTTGTTTTATTGTGAAATAACTTGTTTCTGTACGTATTCTTGAATAGATAATCGGATGTTATTCATTCTCCGCACCCACGCCATTTGGTCGGTGACTTTGAGTTGCTCGGTTACCCCTTCATTTTCAGCGTATTCTTTTACCAGTCGAGAAAAGAGAGCTTGTGCCTGTTCTTCGGTATCGGCAAGGTGGGAATGGAGCTTTCCGGAAGTGAGCAGATTGTAATACAGGACTTTATGGTGCTGTTTTAAGTATCGCAGTCGGCGTTGTCCCCATACGCCGATAGGGCGTTCATCTTCGGCGGGTAAAGTAAGATTATGCAACCAGTAATCGCCTTGCATTGTGTATGTGCCGCTGGATTTTTCAAATAACGATTTCATATAGTAAAACCTCCTATTGTGCTTAAAATGATTTCCAAAAATGCTCAATTACAAAAAATACAGCGAACATTCCGCTGTTCATGCCACTTTTTACGACGAACATTGAAAATGAGACATTTTTTTCAGAATAGAATTACTCTTTTAGCAAATCTTGAAATGGTGTTTCGGTTGAGACAAAAGCTTCATAGGCGAAGTTGGCACCGATGCGGAAGCCCATAATGAAGCTATCGAGATTTGATTCTCCGTTCACAACGCTCCAAGCGTTTAAGAAGTCGAGGAACCATTTCTTCGGCTTGTCGGTCAGGGCGTTGGTCAGTAAATCCTCGTTATTCATCAGGATTTCCATTTGCTTTTGCACCGCTTTATTTTCTTTTGTACTGCGTGCCTGCGGATCAATATTTCCGTAGTAAAATTCTTCGATAAACCGTGACATAAAAATGCACCTGCCTTTCGATTACAGTTTAGCAAAATCGAAAAACAGGTGCGAGTATGCGAATTTTTAAATCGCACATTACTTCTTCTGCTTCATTTTCCGGCTAAAATCGTTCAGCGTTTGAATATGCCACAGGCTTTTGCGGGTGATGGAACGGAAGGTCAGCGAAGAGAAAAAGTCTATAAGAAAAATTTCGGTATGTAAAAGAGCTGTCCTTTGCGGAAGGATTTAAGTTTCCCACGGTTGCACCAATTATTTACGGTGGTTTTGGCGTAGCCGGTCAGGGTGACAACATCCTGCACGGTCACGACATTCTTATATTTGCTGAGCAGTTTGGCATAATAGTCGTGCATTTGCCGGAGTACATCCTCTGGCAGTTCTTTGGAGAGCTTTGCCACATAGTGACCGCCGTACCATCCACGGGGTGCAGAATAAAGCTCGGGGTAAACGGCTCGCTCCTCAAGGTACTCCCGAACATCCTCTTTCTTAATTTTATAGCACCGAGTTTTCTTGCCTGTCCACTCGCAGGGCACCTTACCGCTTTTGAGCATGTGCAAAGCCGTGGACTTGCTGATATGGCAAAGGCGATAAAACTGATCCTTGTTCATCACATCGGGCACGCTGTCCCAATCAATCGGTAGATTCTTCATCTGATACACCTCAAAAATAGATTTCGTCGGTTTGAAGTCCTATTCTGCGGTGTATTGAATTTTGTATTGCCTTCTCTCCCTATTTCTCTCCTGTCTTCCCTGATTTCTCTCCAAAATCGGCAAAAATGCCGATTTGAACCCACTTTGAAAAAATGCAATTGTAACAAGGCTTCAAGGGCGAAAAGCCTTATTTTATGCGGCTTTCGGCGCAGACGAAACTACCTGAAAATAATACGAAACTACCTGATCTTGATAAGATGACTAAAAGACTCGAAATTCATGATGCCTCCTGAGGGTCGTGGGTTCGAATCCCACCGTCTCCGCCATAAAAAACACCGTAGTTCTGTTAGAATTACGGTGTTTTTTTGCTTAATATCAATAGTCGGGGGGTAATCCGAAAAGTTCAAGTATATGATATTTACAAGTTGCTAATTATTTTCATGTCCTGTATTTATTGATAAGTATAATCTAAAAATCCTGTTATGATTGCAGTCCCACTTCTTTTTGATATCCATTACTTTCTAACTTGGTAATATTTTGATTTGTAATAAATCCTAAACACGGTGGAAAGTTCTCTGAAGCCTTAACGGCAGATTTGCTACTATAAAACAGAATTTTCTGTCTGCGTGAATAACAGATTTATCACAAGCTTTTTCTTTGTAACAACAAGTTATTTTATGCATAAAATATCATTGAATAAAATAACGGTTGGTGAAAAAAGGTGGCATTGAGTACAAGAGAATTGCTTGCAAGGCTTTTAAAATGTGAGGCAGGTGGGGAAGGTGAAAACGGAATGCGTGCCGTTGCGTCGGTAATTGTAAACCGAACCCGTGTTCCAAACGGGGAATTTGCAAGAGTCAGCAAGGGCGGAGATTTCCGTGCCATAATGGAACAACCAAATCAATTTACCTGTCTTAAAACAACTGTCGGAGGGCAATATAATCCTCAGAATGTTTACAATATACGTCCTGACGAAATTCACTATAACATTGCCGATTGGGCATTGGCGGGCAATACCGATTCATCTGTCGGAAATTCAATTTTCTATTTTAATCCATTTTCAGATACCTGCCCAACATTTTTTCCGTCAAACAACGGAGTAATTTACAACAGGGTAGGGGATCATTGCTTTTATTCGCCTACCGAGGCTTATTCCAAAACATAAAGGAGCATAGCTTAATGGATAATTCTTCAAATATGGCAGTTAATACAACTCCTATGGCAAATCAGATTAATCCCGAACATCATTACGGACTTGACAAAAACAAAGCCTGCCTCAACAATTCATGTCCGTCAAACACAGCGGATATCGGATGTTATATTCCTGCGATTGACGAAATTATGCGACACAATCAGGGCGCACCGTCTGTTGCACACCCCAATATGACAGAAAAAGTTCAAAAATCAAATGACAATCCCTCGCTTGAACAGGCAGAAATAGCATATGAAGAGGGCGGAAGTACATCAGAAGAACAACCTGAAAATATAAATAAATACAACGGAAGTCTTCAAAATATACCGTTCATTAAGGACTTAAAAAAAATAGATACATCTATACCTGTTTTGCCTGCAACCCCTGCTACAACGGCGAGCTCCGGTGCCACCGTTGCAACGCCGATAAGGCAGAATATTGGAATGTCGATGAGTGATTATCAATATCCGTTTCCTGTAACAGCCGAAAATCTGAGATATCACAACGGTTTTATGCGAACACAAATTGGAAGACGAATCACCGTTGATTTTCTCATGGGAGCAAACACAATTGTTCAGAAAACAGGCTATCTTTTAGGTGTTGCTCAGGATTATATCCTTATAAATGAGATTGACACCAACGACATCACAACCTGTGATTACTACAATATAAAATTTATAAGGTATTATTACTAAACCACAGCGGCAAAAACTAAAGTTTATAGTTCTTGCCGCTGTTTTATTGTAATTATTTGCTATGTGTACATCATTTCATTATTTTAACATATAATTTTCTATAGTGTAAAAAATTAAAAAATTGTAAGAAATATTGAATTATTGCTGTAATTTGTGATATAATAAGCGTGCTGATGTTATCGCTTTACAATGCTAAAGTGATAATATTCATTATATTATCAAACATTGGAGATGAATTTATGTTCTGTGAAAAATGCGGCAATAAGCTTAGCGAGGGAGATGCTTTTTGCGAAAAATGCGGAGCTCCTGTTCCTCAGGAAAATCCCGTTACAACAGAAGACAACGGAGTAAATCAAAACAATCAGCAGTTCACACAACCTGTAAATTTTGACAACAATGCTAATGTCACAGAAGGTGTACAGCAGGCGGCACAACCATATCAGGTTCAGAGTCAGCCAAAAGTTAAGAAACCTTTCCCGACAAAGCTTGTTGTAATTTGCGGTGCGGCAGCAGTTGTAATTGCAGGAATAATCATTACACTTTGCACACTTATTCCATACCTTAACAGAATTAAACTTGATGATTACATAAAAGTTGAATTTGACAAAGGTTCTTTGTACAACGGTTACGCTTCTGCTGACATTTACATTGACAGTGATACTATTGAAAAAGAAAAGGTTTCTGATGATAAGAAATCAGACATTGATTACGGCAAGTATGCCGACAATATTTCAAAGGGCGACTGGGAAAGTGTGCTCAGCGATGCAGTAGATGATTATTCTGCAAGTCAGGCATCGGTTTCATCAATCCTTGATTACTGCAATGTAAAGGCATATCTCAAAGACGCTAAAACAGAATCAACAACAGAAGATTCAGATAGTTTTTACACAGTTTCATCAGCAACCATAAACAACATCAGCAAAGATGACACAATTGTTGTTGAACTCAAATGGGATGACAGTGAGTCTGCAAAGAAATATATTTCCGAGTATGAAAAAACTCTCGGAATTCAGTTTGACAAGAGTGATGTCAAGAAAGAGCTCAAAGTCAGCGATATTCTTAAAGAGAAAAAAATCTCACTCAAAGATATGGTTGAAGTGGATATAATCAAGCATATAGTTGACAACAACCTTATCAAAACTTACGGTATAAAAGACGGTGACCTTTCAATCGACATCGCTAAGTTTGACTACAAAGTTGATGATTACAAACTTAAATATGAATCAGGCTCTACTATCAGCGTGTATGATAAGAACGACGATTTTGTAGATTACTTCTATCTTAATGTTGACGGCAGTGAAAGCTACCTTGACGAAGGCGATAAAGTAACATTCAAAACCGAACAGGAAATTATTACAGACACACCGCTTATCATAAAAGACTCATCAACAACAGTTACAGCTAAAGCTAACAAAGTTATGACTGTTGATGAAGCAAAAGCGAATGTTGACAAGATAAATTCTGCTGTCAATGATTACATTGACGAATACTATTCATCACTCACATCTTATTCTCCGATTGAAATGTACTATGTTCAGCCAAAGAAAACATCTGATGATGAACAAGCATTTATCCTTGTAGTTGAAAAAGGAAAGTATGACGGTTGGTTTGACAGCTACGATACTTACTATTGCGGCATATACATCAAGAACCCTTATCTGCTTGATGACGAAGTTTATTCCTCAAGTATTGACAGCAGTAGCGGTGATCAGAAACTTGCTGGCTACAAGAAGTATGAGAGTTTCCTTAATTCAAAAAATTATACCGCAACAAAAATTTCTTAACCCAAACAATCGATTTTCAACAAACAACAGGTAGATATAAAACCTGTTACATATTATTTTATCTTGGAGGAATCACCATGAAATTCTGTAAATATTGCGGAGCACAGCTTGAAGACAATGCTGTTTGCAACTGCGAAAAATCAAGAGCCGCTCAAGCACAGGCTCAGCAGGCAAATACACAGGCACAGCCTCAGTATCAGCAGCCTGTTCAACCACAACAGCCACAGTATCAGAACCCTGTTCAGCAACAGTATGCACAGCCGCAAAACCCTCAGACACAGCAGTCGCCTTATGCCGTAAATAACACTGCACCCATTGGGGAAAATGCTTTTGTTAAGGCTTTAAAGAACATTCCTGTTGTGTTCACTTCATTCTTTAAGGATTCCAAAACTGTTATCAAAACAGCAAAGGCTGAAAAAGACATCATTCTCGGCGCTCTTTTCTCGGCAATTTTCTTTATTGCACTCATTCTTGGCAATATGTTTCTTATGCTTTCTATGAGCGCACTTGATTTTCCGAAAACACTTCTTGTAAGTCTTGTTACTACTGTCCTTATCGGCGGCTTCTATTCTGTTATTCTTTTTGCATATGTAAAAAAATACAAAACCGAAGAAAACACAGCCAAAGCATTTATTGATTCATTCATCACATTTTCAATTGAATCTATTCCGGCATCAATCGGTTGGATTTTGGCAGGTCTTTGCGCATTAATCAGCGTATATATGTTCCTGTTCTTTTTCGTAATCGTTATGCTTTACCTTGTTATTTCACTTGTAAATCAGGTAAAAGCTAATGTTCCCGAAGCAAAGAACTCTGCATTATTCACTTTAATTCTCACACTCATCGTTGCCGTTGCATTTATGATTGTATTCTTCATCGGCGCAGAACTTACTATGTGGTCATTTAACACAAGTACATTTGCAACAAGTGTTCTTACATCCCTCATCGGCGGCGGTTCATACTCTTCATTGTATTAATCTGTCATACAAATTCATAACATAAAATTAACGCTCCGAATTTATTCTCGGAGCGTTTTTTATATCAGTTCACTGATTATTGAATTTGAAACAAGAAAACCTTTCGGTGTAAAGCTGATTGACTTGTCCGTAACATTTGTATAGCCGTATTTTTCATACTCTTTAGCTTTTTTGATAATGTAAGAGGGGAGGGTGTATCCGAATTTTTCCTCAAATTCAGAATAATTAAGACCGCTTTTCAGCCTGAGAGAGAGCATAATAAATTCCTCCTCATCTCCGCCCGTACCTTCAAAAGATAGCTTATTGTTATTAAAATCGTCCATGCTTCTCGAATAAAAGAACCTTTTGCCCTCAAAAAATGAGTGTGCAGACGGACCTATGCCGATATATTCACCGCATCTCCAGTAATTGGTATTATGTCGGCTTTCATAACCCTGTTTTGCAAAATTAGAAATTTCATATTGCTTGTATCCAAGAGAATCAAGCATTTCAACAGCTTTCAGATACATTTCAGCCTGCATATCATCATCGGCAAGCTTAAGTTTATTTTGCACCTTATAAAACGGAGTATTCTCCTCGATTTTCAAAATGTATGATGAAATATGAGTAACTTTGCAATCGGCACAGAAACGGATTGATTTTTCAAGGCTTTCAATTGTCTGATTAGGAATTCCCATCATCAAATCAAGTGAAATATTATTAAATTCCGCACTTTTAGCCCTTTCAACAGAAGTTTTTGCGTCATCTATGCTGTGAATTCTCCCAAGCAGCCTTAATTCATCTTCAACAGCAGTCTGCATTCCCATTGAAATGCGATTAAATCCGCAGGCATACATTTTTTCAAAATCAATAGTTTTGGCGGAGTCGGGATTGACTTCAACTGTAATCTCGGCATTATTTTGAATATTAAAATTAAACTTGATAAAATCAAGAATATCACAAAGTCTGTCTGCACCCAAAACACTCGGCGTACCGCCGCCGAAATATACGGTCGCAACATCTCTTTTGGCTTTTTCAGACCAGTATTTTATTTTATCTTTTAATTCAATCACATAATTATCGAAAGCGTTTTCATCTGCATTGCCGCTGAAAAAATCGCAATACGGACATTTGTGCTTACAAAACGGTATGTGAATGTAAAGACCGATAGAATTACTCATAAAAAACCTCATAAATGATTTTGAGGCAGAAACACAAGTTTCTGCCTCGATTTGGAAGGTATATGAAAAAATAGGAAAAATCACATTAAGTCCTTCTGTATCAATATATTACAATATATTTACAAATTTGTCAAGTTTTTGTAGCAATTATTTTTCTCACATTTTCTTCATTCTTTATTGACATATACCATCCAAAAATAGTAAAATATAGAATTGTGGATATACTTAACCTCCGAAGGGAAGAAAGATATGAGTTCATTTAAAGAAGAAATCAGCAAGCGCAGAACCTTTGCGATTATTTCGCATCCTGATGCGGGTAAAACAACACTTACGGAAAAGCTCTTGCTCTACGGCGGAGCAATTAACCTTGCAGGTTCGGTAAAAGGCAAAAGAACCGCAAAGCATGCTGTGTCCGACTGGATGGAAATTGAAAAACAGCGTGGTATTTCTGTTACATCATCGGTTTTGCAGTTTAAATATAACGGTTATTGCATAAATATTCTTGATACACCGGGACATGAGGATTTCTCGGAAGATACCTACCGTACACTTATGGCGGCAGACTCTGCCGTAATGGTAATTGACGGTTCAAAGGGTGTTGAGAAACAGACTATCAAACTTTTCAAGGTCTGTGTAATGCGTAATATTCCTATCATTACATTCATCAACAAGATGGACAGAGATGCAAAAAATTCTTTTGACCTTCTTGAAGACATTGAAAATGTTCTCGGAATTCACACCTATCCCGTAAACTGGCCAATCGGTTCAGGTAAGGAATTCAAGGGTGTGTATGACAGAAATTCTAAGAAAATCCTTGCTTTCACCGCTAATAACGGTCAGAAAGAAGTTGAAAAGAAAGAACTTACGCTTGACGATCCTGCCCTTGAAGATACAATAGGCTACTATCATAAGCAGGATTTGTTTGATGAAATAGAACTTCTTGACGGTGCAGGCGATGAATTTGACCTTGAAGCAGTCCGCAACGGTCAGCTTACTCCTGTATTCTTCGGTTCGGCTCTTACAAACTTTGGTGTTGAACCATTCCTTGAACAGTTCTTACAGCTCACAACTCCACCTCTGCCAAGAGAAACAGTTGATGAAAAGGTTGAGCCTATGTCAGACTTTTTCTCTGCATTTGTTTTCAAAATTCAGGCAAACATGAACAAGGCTCACCGTGACAGAGTTGCATTTATGCGTATCTGCAGCGGCAAGTTTGAAAAGAATATGGAAGTGTTCCATGTTCAGGGCAACAAAAAAATGCGTCTTTCACAGCCACAACAGATTATGGCTCAGGAAAGAGAAATTGTTGACGAGGCATATGCGGGCGACATCATCGGTGTGTTTGATCCGGGCATTTTCTCAATCGGTGACACAATCTGTTCACCGGGACACAAGGTACAGTTCAGGGGAATTCCTACATTTGCTCCCGAACACTTTGCACTTGTCCGTCAGAAAGACACAATGAAGCGCAAACAGTTCATCAAGGGTACAAGTCAGATTGCACAGGAAGGTGCAATTCAGATTTTCCAGGAGCTTGACGCAGGTATGGAGGAAGTTATCGTTGGTGTTGTAGGCGTACTTCAGTTTGATGTTCTTAAATACAGACTTCAAAACGAGTACAACTGTGATATCATTATGGAAACACTCCCATATGAATTTATCCGTTGGATTGTAAACGATGACCTTGATCCGAAAACTCTCGACCTTGCGTCCGATACTAAGAAAATTCAGGATCTTAAAGGCAATCATCTTTTGCTCTTTACAAGCTACTGGAGCATAAACTGGGCGCTTGAACACAACAAGGGACTTGAACTCGCTGAGTTCGGTACAAACTAAATATTTAAAATATCGGAGGATATATGCTGTACGACAAGCTTAAAAATTATTCAAAAAGCGGCATATATCCTTTTCATATGCCCGGACACAAAAGAACGGACATTACAGAAGAGGGTATAATACCGTATAATATCGACATAACCGAAATTCATGATTTTGACAATCTCCATTCACCAAACGGAGTTATTGATGAAATTCAGAAAAAGGCTGCAAAACTTTACAATGCAAAAAATGCTTTCATTCTGATTAACGGTTCAACAGGCGGAATACTTTCAGCAATTCGCTCAATGACAAATCAAGACGACAAGATCTTAATGGCTCGTAACTGCCACAAATCTGTATATAATTCAGCAGAACTGTTTAATCTCAATGTCGATTACATTTTTCCTGATACAGACAGCAGATACAATATTCTTACATCGGTTTCACCTTGCGATATAGAAGATAAACTTACAAAACACAATGATGAAATCAGACTTGTAATCATAACTTCGCCTACATATGAAGGTGTTGTTTCGGATATAAAGTCAATCTCCGAAATCTGTCACAAACACGGAGCAAAATTACTTGTTGACGAAGCTCACGGAGCGCATTTTCCGTTTTCGGACAATTTCCCCGATGAAGCACTTAACTGCGGTGCAGATGCCGCAGTATTGAGTCTGCACAAAACTTTGCCGTCATTAACTCAAACTGCATTGCTCATAACAAATGACAGCGAGCTTTCTGAAATTCTTGCCGAAAATTTAGCTGTATTTGAAACAAGCAGTCCGTCATATATTTTAATGAGTTCAATCGAAAAATGTCTTGATTTCTGCGAAAACAGCAAAGATAAATTCAATGAATATTGTTGCAATCTTAAAACGGTCAGAGAAAAACTTAAAAATCTAAAATATCTGAAAATTTATGATAAAAGCGCTACTGATTTTGATTATGATATCGGCAAAATTGTAATTTCAACAGCGAACGCAAATATTTCGGGAACAAAGCTTGCCGAAATACTGCGAAATAATTATCAGATTGAAACCGAAATGGCATATTCGGACTATGTAATTGCCATGACATCTGTTTGTGACACTGAAAAAGCTTTTGATATGCTTTCAGACGCTCTGATTTCAATTGACAGCGAACTTTCAAAAGGAGCCGACACCGAGCGTGTTCCGTTAAAAAATCTCTACACAGGCAAAAATTTCAACGCCTGCGAGTTGTACAAATTCAACAAAGAAACTATTCCGTTTCAAAATTCGGAATTCAGAACTTCTGCCGAGTATATCTGGGCATATCCACCCGGAATTCCCCTCATCATACCCGGTGAAATTATAAGCAAGGAACTTATAAATTACATTGAATATCTTTCAGCCTGCAAGGTTGAGATTATGTCAACAAAAGGCGGTATGACGGACAACATAAGCGTAGTTAAAAAAGATTGACAAATCAATAGCTGTGTGATAATATTAAACTAACAAAATCTAACAAGGAGTTTGATTTATTATGAAGAGAATTAAAACTATCGAAACTCGTGACCTCAAGAAGAGCGTTAAGACAGGCGGTTGCGGCGAGTGCCAGACTTCATGTCAGTCAGCTTGTAAGACATCTTGCGGCGTTGCTAACCAGCAGTGCGAAAAGTGCATGAGCGAGAAATAATTCTATTTTAATTTGATTATTAAGGATTATCGCCGTTTTCCCAAAGGGTTAACGGCTTTCCTTTTGTCTAACGGAGATATTATGATTCATCAGTATAAACTTAACGGATACAACATAGTTCTTGATGTTTACAGCGGCAGTGTACACGCAGTCGATGACCTTGCTTATGATGTTATTGCAATGTACAAAAACGCAACAAAAGAACAGATAATCGACGAAATGCTTTCAAAATATGCAGACAATCCTGAGATTACAAAAGAAGAAATCTCCGACTGCATTGATGATGTAAAAGAGCTTGAGGAACAGGGAAAGCTCTTTACAGACGACAAGTACGAAAACCTTGCATTTGACTTTAAAAAGAGAAACACAGTAATCAAAGCACTTTGTCTGCACATTGCTCACACCTGTAACCTTAACTGCGAATACTGCTTTGCAAGCCAGGGCAAATACCACGGCGAGAGAGCGCTGATGAGCTTTGAAGTGGGCAAGAGAGCAATTGACTTTCTCATTGAAAATTCAGGCAGCAGAGTAAACCTTGAGGTTGACTTCTTCGGCGGAGAACCTCTTATGAACTTTGACGTAGTAAAGCAGATTGTTGCCTATGCAAGAAGCATTGAAAAGGAACACAACAAAAACTTCCGTTTTACACTTACAACAAATGGTATGCTTGTTGATGACGATGTAATTGAATTTGCAAACAAAGAATGTCATAATGTAGTTCTCAGCCTTGACGGCAGAAAAGAAGTGCATGACCATCTTCGCAAAACTGTAAACGGCAAAGGCAGTTATGATATTATCGTTCCGAAATTTCAGGAATTTGTCAAAAAAAGAGGCAACAAGGGTTACTATGTAAGAGGCACTTATACACATAATAACACAGACTTCACAAACGATATTTTCCATATGGCAGATTTAGGATTTACAGAGCTTTCAATGGAGCCGGTTGTATGTGCTCCCGATGACCCATATGCACTTACATATGACGATTTGCCTATCCTTTTTGAACAGTACGAAATTCTTGCAAAGGAAATGCTCAAGCGTGAAAAAGAGGGCAGACCGCTCACCTTCTATCACTACATGATTGACCTTACAGGCGGTCCGTGCATTTATAAGAGGATCTCGGGTTGCGGTTCGGGTACAGAATATATGGCTGTAACACCTTGGGGCGACCTCTATCCCTGTCATCAGTTTGTAGGTGATGAAAAGTACAAGCTCGGCGATATCTTTAACGGTGTTTCAAACACGAAAATTCAGGACGAATTTAAGCTTTGTAACGCATACGCCCGTCCTGACTGCAAAGACTGCTGGGCAAGACTTTATTGCAGCGGCGGTTGTGCCGCAAACGCTTATCATGCAACAGGCTCAATCACAGGTATTTACGAATACGGCTGTGAGCTTTTCAGAAAAAGAATGGAATGTGCCATTATGATGAAGGTTGCAGAAGCGGAAGAATAAAATTACAATAAAATTTTCAGGCAGATACATTTTTCTTGTATCTGCCTGTATTTTCGAGGTGCTGTATGAACGAAAAAATTATTATGCTCGGCACAGGAAGTGCGATGGTTACTGACTGTTATAATACCTGTTTTCTTCTGAAATCCGAAAACGACTGTCTTCTTGTTGACGCAGGCGGCGGAAACGGAATTTTATCCGCAATTAAGAAATCCGGAATAGCTTGGAACAGCATAAAGACAATGTTTATTACTCATTCTCACACCGACCATATATTGGGTGCCGTGTGGGTAATAAGGCAAATAAGCGCTCTTATGAATTCAGGCAAATATGACGGTAATTTTAATATTTACTGCCACGATGAATGTGTTGATTCAATCACGGCAATTTGCAACCACACACTTGCACCGAAATTTCTCAAAAATATCAATACAAAAATTTTCATCAATGAAGTAAAAGACGGTGAAAAACAAAATGCCGGCAGTATCCGACTCACTTTCTTTGATATATTTTCAGACAAAACAAAGCAATTCGGATTCAAGGCTGTTTTTCCGTCAGGAAAAGTTCTCGCCTGTCTCGGTGATGAACCGTTCAATGAAAAATGCAGAAATTTTGTTCAAAACTGTGATTATCTTATGTGTGAAGCTTTTTGTCTTTACAGTCAAAAAGACATTTTTAAGCCTTACGAAAAATTCCACAGCACAGCACTTGATGCCGGAAAACTTGCAGAGAGTCTTTTTGCAAAAAATCTTATCCTGTACCACACCGAGGACGAAACACTTCAAACACGCAAAAGAACATATACTTCAGAGGCAAAAACAGTTTTTAACGGAAATATATTTGTTCCCGATGATTTTGAAGTTATTGACTTAAAATAATCTCATAACACCTGCTGTAATCATACAAAGCACAATTCCCATTGCAGTAGGCAAAGCCATAGAAACAAGCGTCCATTTAAGGTTGCCTGTTTCTTTTTTTATTGTCAGACAGGTTGTTGAACACGGATAATGAAGAATGCAAAGAATAATTGTACATGCAGCCGTTGTAATTGTCCAGCCGTTCATACTGAGAAGTTGAAACAGCTGATCGTAGCTTGAATAATCAACAAGAGTACCGCTTGCCATATATGACATAATTATAATCGGAATAACGGTTTCATTAGCAGGAAATCCAAGTATAAATGCCATTATTATAACGCCGTCAACCCCGATAAATCTGCCGAACGGATCTAAAAAATCAGTACAATATTTTAAAAGTGAAACATCGCTTATATGCACATTTGCAAGAATCCAGATTATCACACCTGCCGGAGCGGCAACCGCAACAGCCCTTCCTAAAACAAATAAAGTTCTGTCCAACAGCGAACGGACAATAGTTTTTAAAATCTGCGGCTTTCTGTACGGCGGAAGTTCAAGCACAAATCCGGACTGTTCGCCTTTCAATATTGTGACTGAAAGTACCTTAGATATAACAAGTGTTATAAAAACGCAGAAAACTATTATTCCAATCAACAATGCCGCTACCTCAAGCGAACTGCTCAGCGTAAATGCCGTACCTGCAAAGAACATGAGCAGCAATGCAATTATTGTGGGAAACCGTCCGTTGCACGGCATAAAATTATTTGTAAGAATTGCAATCAGCCGTTCCTTTGGCGACTCAATGATTCTGCATCCCGTAACTCCGCAGGCATTACAGCCAAGACCCATTGCCATAGCAAGACTTTGCTTTCCGTGTGCACCGCACTTTGAAAAATACCTATCAAGATTAAATGCAATTCTCGGCAGATATCCCGAATCCTCAACAAGTGAAAACAACGGAAAGAATATAGCCATAGGCGGCAGCATTACAGATACCACCCATGACAGAGTTGTATAAACTCCGTCAATCAAAAGTCCCGTTACAACATCGGGAGCGTGTAAAAAATCAAAAAGAATATACAGTTTCTCTTTTATAAAGCCAAACAAATTGCTTAACCATTCGCTCGGATAATTTGCACCGACAACTGTTATCCAGAACAATATACCAAGCATTGCAAGCATAATCGGTATTCCCGTGGTTTTGCTTGTAAGTATTTTATCAAGCTTTTTTGTACAAGCATTTAACTCTGATTTTTCATATTTTACGCAGTCACTTGAAATTTTGTTACCAATTTGCGAAAGCTTTTCAATATTCTGTTTGTAGTTTTTTTCGGATAGTATATCAACACCTTCAAAATTTCTTTCTACCCTAAAACATTTTGTCTTTCCGCTGCATACATTATAGATCGCTTTTTTTAACTCATCCAAACCTTTTTTGTCTGTTGCACAGGTTTTTACAACAGGTATTCCGAGATTTAGCGATAACTCGTCGCAGTCGATTTTTATACCGTTTTTTTCAGCCTCATCACAAAGATTAAGACAAAGAACAGCATTCTTTGTGACAGATAACACCTGCAATGCAAATGAAAGATTTCTTTCAATAACTCCGCAGTCAACAACTATTACAACGCAGTCATTTTGATTTTGTATAAGACACTCCCTTGTTACCGCCTCTTCGCCCGAAAATGAAAGCAGGGAATAGCATCCCGGTAAGTCCGTAATACAAAATCTTGCGTCTTTGATTTTGCAACAACCTCTGGCAAACTCAACTGTTTTACCCGTCCAGTTTCCCGTGTGCTGTCTTAATCCCGTCAGTTCGTTAAAAATTGTACTCTTGCCGACATTAGGATTACCGGCAAGTGAAATTTTGTAATCGCAATCCGAGACATCCTTTTTATTAAAAGATGATTTATCCGTAGAAAACAATAAAAAAGCCTCCTTTTATTCAGGAGTAACAATGATATCTTTGCAATCGTTATTTCTCAGTGCCACAACGGCATTTTTAACAAGATACGCAGACGGATCACCGAACGGACTTGTAAACAAGGGGATAACAGGACTGTTCTCCATAATACCAAAATCAAATATTCTGTTTTTGATATTTTCATTACAGTTCACACGATATACAATCCCCGTAACTCCAAGCGGTAACTTGTCAAGCGAACATTTTTCTTTCATCTGATTCACCGATTTCAACTTTTTATTAACAGCATATTCAATTCATACAACTGAGTTACACAAAAAGCCGGCCATAAACTAAACTTATATCGTACCTGAATAAACTCTGATATCAGAAAAATTTTAAGGAATTGACACGACTATAAACAGGTGTTATAATTAAATGCAGATTTCAAATGTATATAACTTAATATGGGTTTACGGTTCAAAATGCATCTTGCAGAGTAGATAACAGAGAATTCGGTGAGAATCCGAAGCAACAGTCATTACTGTATTTGGCATTGCCATAAGTCAGGTCGCTGTCCGTATGCCTCGGATTTTGCAAATCTTGGACAAGGAAGAGGTGCAGCCGACCATATCTGTACAGACTTTTAGTCTGTATGGTTTTGTTTGTTGTGCCTTCCAAAAACGGAAGGCTTTTTTATTTTGCCTTTCGATATACACAATACAATATGGAGGAAAACACTATGAACAAATCTTTTAAAAAAATCCTCTCAATTGTACTTTCTGTAATGATGATTTCGTCACTTATGACGGTTTCACTTTCAGTAAGCGCAGTTGAAGACGGAAAAGTAAGAGTAATTGTCAGAAATGATACATACTCAGTAGAAAACGGCGCTCCGTGGGACGGCGTTCTCGTTGATGAGTGGGTAAGCATTAATAATGACACTACTATGATGTCAGCCGTTGTTGATGCACTCAACAATCACGGCTACACACAGGAAGGTGCTGAGAGCAATTACATCTCGTCAATTAACGGTCTTGCTGCATTTGACGGCGGTACAATGAGCGGCTGGATGGGGACTCTCAATGACTGGTTCACAAATTCAGGTTATGCATCCTATACAGTAGCAGACGGCACACTTGAGAGCGGTGACGAAATCGCTATTATGTATACTTCAAACGGTTACGGCGAGGATATCGGCGGTACATGGGCAAATAACGATACAACTGTTAAATCGGTTGAAATCACAGGTGCCGAGCTTTCAGACGAATTCGATCCGTCAGTTACAGACTACACACTCACAATCGACACACCGTCAGCTGATGTAAATGTAGTTCCTACTGCAACTAACAAAAACTTCCAGACAAGAAAATATAAGAATGAATATCTTCCTTCTGACGACAGTGCGTTTTACAAGAGAAGTCAGACTGTTAATGTTTCTGACGGTGACAAAATTATCATAGGTTGCGGTGATATTGCATGGCCGTCAATGAACACAAGTGAAGGCGGTACTGTATATACATTCACAGTGAAATATGCTCCTTCCGCAGCTGACACAGTTTCAAACAAGATTGACGAGGTTGCAAAATATCTTGCATCACAAAACACACCCACAGTTTCTTCGGTAGGCGGTGAGTGGACAGTCCTCGGTCTTGCAAGAGCAGGTAAAATCACAGACGAAATTGCAGACGGTTACTATCAGAATGCAGTTAAGTATGTTGAAGAAAAGGGTTCTGCAAAGCTTCACAATACTAAATCAACAGACAATTCAAGAGTAATTCTTGCCCTTACGGCAATCGGTAAGGATGTTACGGATGTTGCATCATATAACCTTCTTGAACCGCTTGCAGATATGGATTATGTTAAGAAGCAGGGTATCAACGGTCCTGTCTTTGCCCTCATCGCACTTGATACGGGCGATTATGAAATTCCGCAGACTGACGCCGCAAATCCCACAACAAGAGAAAAGCTCGTACAGACAATTCTTGATGCACAGGTAGCAAACGGTGGCTGGACATTTTTCGGCTCAACTGCAGATCCTGATATGACAGGTATGGCAATTCAGGCACTTGCTCCTTACTACTCAACAAACAGCGATGTTAAAGAGGCAATTGATAAAGCACTCACAGCAATGTCAAACGCACAGAATGAAAACGGCGGATTTGCATCATGGGGTTCTGTAAACAGCGAAAGCTGTGCACAGGTACTCGTTGCACTTACGAGCCTTGGAATTGATCCTACAAATGATGAAAGATTCATCAAAAACGGCAACACACTCATCGATGCTATGATGAGTTTCTCCGCTGAAAACGGATTTGGTCATACAGATACAACATACAATCAGATGGCAACCGAACAGGGTTTCTATGCTTTTGTTTCATTTGATCGTCTTGTAAACGGCAAAACTTCACTTTACAATATGACTGACCGACTTGCAGAAAATTATGCCGTAGGTGATGTTAATCTTGACAACACAGTTTCTGTAATTGACGCAACACTTGTTCAGAAGCAGATTGTAAACCTTGAACAACTTTCAAAGGTTTCACTTATCAAGGCTGATGTAAATCATGACGGTGTTATTGATGTTGTTGATGCAACAGAAATTCAGAAAATCATCGTTAAGCTCGTTTGATTAAAGTTCACAAGTAAAAATTGGTTATGGAAAAGATAAAAAAGTTTGTTAAAAAAAATCAAATACTTTTAATTGCGGTGTGCGTTTGTATTGCCGCACTTACAGTAGCATTTTTTGCAGGTGGCAACCAATCGGAAAATAAAGTAGTTCAAACTGCATCAACTGCCTCCTCGCTATCGACAACAAATGCAGACACAGAAACAACTTCTGTGTCTGCAACAGAGAAAATCACTCAAAATCCTACCGATTCCACTAAATCGAACAAAGATAAAAAGGACAGAAAAAATTCCGAAGATAAAAAGAACAGTAAGGATAATTCGCAGAACAGTAACAGTTCAGCTGTTGAAAAAAGTGAAAAATCCGAGCAGAGTTCAAACAACAGTTCTTCGGATAAGAAAAAACCGTCTTTTTCATCAAACAGTTCTTCAAAGCCGAACAAAAAGAATGATGTTCAGCCGACAACACAGGACAAGTACAAAACCGATCCTGTACCGTCGGGAAAGCCAAAGCCGGTTGAACCGGAAGAACAGGAAACAAAAGATACAAATCTTTATTGTACCTTTACAATTACCTGTTCAACAATTCTTGACAACATGGATGCCCTTGATCCGGAAAAAAAAGAACTCGTTCCAAAGGACGGTATAATCCTCAAAAAACAGAAAGTTCAATTCAAAGAGGGCGAATCTGTATATGATGTCCTTGTAAAAGTTTGTAAGGACAACAATATTCATATGGAATCAAGCTGGACTCCTATGTATAATTCCGCTTATATTGAAGGAATTAACAACCTCTACGAATTTGACTGCGGTTCTCTTTCGGGTTGGATGTACAAAGTCAATGAATGGTTTCCAAACTACGGCTGTTCACGATATGTACTGAAAAACGGCGACGATGTGGTCTGGTGCTACACCTGTAACTTAGGCTATGATGTCGGCGGAGGATACGCAACAGGAGAATAATGATGAAGGATACTTTTTCAAATATGCACCCCTTTATCAATTTTATATTTTTTGCACTTACAATAGGGTTCACGATGTTTATCATGAACCCTGTTTGTCTTGCTGTAAGTTTTTTATGTGCGCTTGTAACCGCTTTATACCTTAACGGCAAAAAAGCTGTGAGATTGTCACTTGTTTTTCTTTTGCCTATGATACTCTTGATAGTTCTCATAAATCCTGTTTTTAATCATGAAGGAATGACTATACTCACATATTTTCCGTGGGATAACCCACTAACCCTCGAATCAATCGTTTACGGTATTGCAAGTGCATTTTTGCTTTCGTCAACAGTTTTATGGTTTTCTTCATTCAATTCAGTAATCACTTCCGACAAGGTAGTTTTTCTGTTTGGCAGAATAATGCCGTCATTGAGTCTGGTGATTTCAATGGCATTGCGTTTTGTTCCAAGGTTTTCGGCACAAATGAAGCTTGTGCGTAATGCACAACACACAATCGGAAGAGATATAAACGAGGGAACATTGTTTCAAAGAATAAGAAATGCTGTAAAAATCCTTTCGATTATGATAACATGGTCGCTTGAAAATGCAATTGAAACAGCCGATTCAATGAAAAGCAGAGGTCACGGTCTTAAAGGCAGAACATCCTATTCACTTTATAAATTTGACAAAAGAGACGCATTTATGCTTTGCACAATCCTTTTTACCGGATTGGTACTTATGATTTTGCTTTTTACAAACGCAATAAAATTCAGATACTATCCGTCAATCAAGGGCGATTTGTTTACGGTGCAAAGTGTTATTTTTTATATATTCTACACATTTTTAATGTTGATTCCGCTATCGGTAAATATAGGAGAGGGGATAAAATGGAAACATATGCAATCAAAAATCTGAGTTTTCGATACCCCGAAACCGGTATTGATGTACTTAAAGATATTACTTTCAGCGTAAATGAGGGCGAGTTTATCACAGTCTGCGGTCCGTCAGGCTGCGGAAAAAGCACACTTCTCAGACATCTGAAACCCGATCTTTCACCGCACGGTGTTCTTTCGGGAGAAATATTCTTTGAAGGAAAACCTATATCAGACCTTTCTCACAGGGAGCAAAGCAGTAAAATCGGTTTTGTTATGCAATCACCTGAAAATCAGATTGTTACCGATAAGGTATGGCACGAACTTGCTTTCGGACTTGAAAGTCTTGGTTATGACAACAATACAATCCGAAAAAGAGTTGCCGAAACAGCTTCATTTTTCGGAATCCAAAATTATTTTGAAAAAAGTGTTCTCGAACTTTCGGGCGGACAAAAGCAAATTTTAAACCTTGCTTCAATTATGGCAATGCAACCGTCTGTTCTCATTTTGGATGAACCGACAAGCCAACTCGATCCGATTGCGGCAAGCGAATTTTTGCACTGTGTTTCACGCATAAATCACGAACTGGGGACAACGGTGATAATAACGGAACACAGACTTGATGAGGTGCTTCCGCTTTCAGACAGGGTGCTTGTCATCGAAAACAACGGAATTTCAGCTTTTGACTCTCCTCAAAAGGTCGGGAAAATTCTTAAAGAAAAAGACAGTAAAACATTTCTTTCTATGCCTGCTCCGATGCAGATATGGCAGGCTGTTACAGAAAATGACAATACCGACTGTCCCGTAACTGTTCCAAGCGGCAAAAAGTGGCTTTCGGAATATGCCCAAAATCATAAAATGTATGAGCTCACGCCCGAAAACATTCAGAAACATTCTGATAAAGAAGCAGTAAGCCTTAATGATATTTGGTTCAGGTACGAAAAGTCGGGTACAGATGTACTAAAAGGTCTTTCACTAAAAATATATCAGGGGGAATTTGTGGCTATACTCGGCGGTAACGGAATGGGAAAATCAACCGCTTTGTCAATTATCTGTTCACTTAACAAGCCATACAGAGGCAAAGTTGAAATCTCTCCGCTTAACAAAAATTCTTTTGACACGCTCGTAGCAGTATTACCGCAAAATCCGCAGACACTGTTTTTGAAAAAAACTGTACTTGAAGATTTATACGAAGTATTTGACGGCAGAAAAATCAGCAAGGAGGAAAAAGAAAGACGGGTTACCGCAGCGGTAAAGCTGTGCAGACTTGAAAGTCTCTGCAATCGCCATCCTTATGATTTATCCGGCGGTGAACAGCAGAGAGCGGCTCTTGCAAAAATTCTTCTCATAAGGCCTCAAATTCTTCTGCTCGATGAACCTACAAAGGGACTTGATGCCGAATTCAAGATTGAGTTTGCTCAGATTATATACGACCTCAATAAAGCCGGCATAACCGTTCTCATGGTAAGTCACGATGTAGAGTTCTGTGCTGTATATCCAAACCGCTGTCTGATGTTTTTTAACGGTGAAGTTGTGTCGGAAGGTACACCGAGAAACTTCTTTTCGTCAAACAGCTTTTATTCCACCTCTGCAAACCGAATGTCAAAAGGCATAATAGATAACGCAGTATCATCAAATGATGTCATATATGCCTGCACAGGTAAAAACAGAGATATTTCTATCGACAGGAACACACCCGACATTGACCTTTTTAAAAATGGCACCGAAAACATTCCTCTGAAAAAGGAAAAAGCTGAAAACAAAAAGCTTTCTGTTTTTAAAAAAATCTTCGGATTTTTTGGTGCAGTACTGTTCATACTCGGTCTGATTGTAAATCTGGAATATATTCCGAATTTTTCAGCCAAAACTTTGCCTACCTGGTTCAACTGGGGAATTATCGGAGTATCTGTTGCGTTGCTTATGATTGCTTTCGGAACAAAATCAAAACGACCGATTGACCTGCCGAGAAAAAGTTCAAAACTGAGTAAAAGAACCGTCAGTATGGCAATTATGGTTTTGCTTGCAATTCCTGTTACAATTTTTGTTGGAATGACATATCTTCAGGATCAGAAATATCTTTTTATTTCACTCCTTGTTATGATTGAGTGTATGATTCCGTTTTTTCTTGTTTTTGAAGGCAGGCACCCAAAAGCGAGAGAGCTTGTCATAATTTCCGTTCTATGTGCAATAGCAGTTGCAGGACGACTTGCATTTACAATGTTGCCTCAGTTCAAGCCCGTTGTGGCAATTGTGATAATTTCGGGAGTAGCATTCGGCGGCGAATCGGGATTTCTTGTCGGTGCTGTAAGTATGCTTGTTTCAAATCTTATGTTCGGTCAAGGACCTTGGACGCCGTGGCAAATGTTTGCGGCAGGGATAATAGGCTTCATTGGCGGTATTCTCTTTAAGAAAGGTCTTTTGGGCAGAACAAGGACTTCGCTCTGTATATACGGTTTCATTGCCACAATGGTCATTTACGGCGGACTTATGAACCTTTATTCGGCACTCACATCACATTCCGCATTTAATCTAAATATGCTCATAACTTTTTATGTTCAGGGCTTTCCGATGGATATTGTTCACGCAGTTTCGACTGTTATATTTCTGTTTTTCGGAGCAGAACCTATGCTTGAAAAGCTTGACAGAATTAAAGTTAAGTACGGACTTATCGAATAAACCTAAACAGCAGATAAAATTTCTGCTGTTTTTTTGTGCTGTAATTCAAAAATTTTCGACAAAAGTATAGACATAATCCGAAAATAATATTATAATTTTGATGTGTCTGATTTTAATCAAACAGTATTTACAATCTAAAACGGCAAACTGTAAATACTTTTAATTCAGAATTAAAAAGGTTAAAGGAGAAAAAACATGGGCGGATTTATGGGTGTTGCAGCAAAACAGGACTGCGTATTCGACTTATACTTTGGAATTGACTATCATTCACACCTTGGCACAAGAAGAGGCGGTATGGTTGTTTATGACAAAGAAAAAGGATTTGACAGATCAATCCACAATATTGAAAATGCACCTTTCAGAACTAAATTTGATAAAGATATGCAGAGTATGAAAGGCAAATTCGGTATCGGCTGTATTTCCGACTACGAACCGCAGCCTCTTATTGTTCGTTCACATCACGGTACATATGCAATTACCACCGTAAGCAAAATCAATAATACGGATGAACTTGTTGAAGAAATTTTTGAAAAAGGCGGTTCACATTTTCTTGAAATGAGCGGCGGTGAAATCAACGCAACCGAGCTTATTGCAACTCTAATCAATCAAAAAGAAAACCTTGTTGACGGCATAAGCTATGCTCTTGAAAAAGTTGACGGCTCTGTTTCGCTCCTGTTGATGAATAAAAACGGCATCTATTGCGCAAGAGATAAGTACGGCAGAACTCCTGTTGTTATCGGCAAAAAAGAGGACGCATTTTGTGTGGCGTTTGAATGTTTCTCATATAAAAACCTCGGCTACAATGATTATAAAGAACTCGGACCGGGTGAGATTACGGTAATTACAGACCAAAACTGCATTACACTCAAAAAGCCCGGTGATAAAATGAAAATCTGTACTTTTCTGTGGGTTTACTACGGCTATCCTGCAAGCTCATATGAGGGTACAAGTGTTGAGCAAATGCGTTACAACTGCGGTGCAAAAATGGCTGAAAGAGATTCCGTAAAGCCCGATATCGTTGCAGGTGTACCCGATTCAGGCATTGCTCACGCAGTAGGCTATGCAAATGCATCGGGAATTCCGTTCTCAAGACCGTTTATTAAATATACACCTACTTGGCCGAGATCGTTTATGCCGACAATACAGAGTCAGCGTAATCTTATTGCAAAAATGAAGCTTCTCGCAGTTGAGGATTTAATCAGAGGAAAGAGCCTTCTTCTTATTGATGACTCAATTGTAAGAGGCACACAGCTTCGTGAAACAACGGAATATCTTTTTGAAAGCGGTGCAAAAGAGGTTCATATCAGACCTGCGTGTCCTCCGCTTGTATACGGCTGTAAGTATCTTAACTTCTCAAGATCATCTTCTGAAATGGATCTCATCACAAGACGAGTTATTGAAAGACTTGAAAACGGCAATGTTACAGACGAAATTCTTCAGGAATACACAAATCCCGATTCTGAAAAATACGAGCAGATGGTTGATGAAATCTGTAAAGAACTCAAGTTCACATCCTTGCGTTTTAACAGGCTTGACGATATGCTTGATTCCTGCGGAATTGACAAATGCAAACTCTGTACTTATTGTTGGGACGGTAAGGAATAATTAATTTTCACTTATAAAAATAAGGCATTTGCAATGAGAGTTCTCAAAGCAAATGCCTTTTGTTTTTACTTAGTATGCAATAATTTCGTAGCCGTCCTCAGTTACAAGAACCTGAATTTCCCACTGTGCAGACATCGAGTTATCTTCTGTATAAATAGTCCAGCCGTTATCCTCATCAACGAAAATATCGGGTTTTCCTGCGTTTACCATAGGTTCAATGGTAAAAATCATACCGGGTACCATAAGCATTTCCGTGCCTTTTTTAGAAATGTAACTTACCCATGGATCTTCGTGGAATTCAAGACCGATTCCATGACCTCCTACTTCACGAACAACAGAGTAACCTTTACTCTTTACATAATCATTGACAGCCTGACCCATATCTCCGAGAAAGCCCCAAGGCTTAACCTGTTTGAGTCCTTCATAAACTGCATTTTTTGTTTCTTCAACAAGCTTTCTGTTTTCTTCGCTTACATTACCGATACAAAACATTCTTGAAGAATCGGAGAAATATCCGTTCAAATTAGTTGAAACATCAACATTGATTATATCGCCATCTTTGATTATTACATCTTCCGACGGAATACCGTGACAAACTTCGTTGTTTATTGAAGTACATACGCTCTTGGGAAATCCCTCAAAATTAAGGGGAGCCGGAACACCGCTCATTTTGGTTGTGATATCATACACCCACTTATCAATTTCAGCCGTGCTGATACCTGCCTTAATATGCTCTGCAACATAATCAAGAACTGCAATATTAATCTTAGCACTCTCCTTGATTTTTTCAATCTGCTCAGCATTTTTCAAGATTTCATGGGAGGGAACAATGTGACCTGCACCCTCAAATTCCTCAATTTTTTCATCAAAATCTATATGACATTTTTTATACTTTTTTCCGCTGCCACACCAGCAAGGATCATTTCTGCCAGGTTTTTCCATTTTACTAACTTCCTTTCATTTTTTCCAATTCATAATCCTTGATAATTATACCACCAAACAAATTTTATTACAACATCTTTGTCATATACAAAAATCCAAAAGAAAAATCTTGTCAGAAAAAGTTTTGTAGTATATACTGAATAAGTAATATATAATCTCACACTCGGCATATTTTTATGCAGAGGTGTTTGTATGAATAAAAAAATCCCGACATTTTATGCTCTCTGCTTTATACTATTTGCAATATTCTGCATTATTATGGTATCTGTTTTTTTCAGACTTAATCCGACAAAATCTGTTATAACCGAAAACAAAACAGAGCCGATAATTGTAATTGACGCAGGTCACGGCGGCGAAGACGGGGGAGCAGTAAGCGAAAGCGGTGTGCTTGAAAAGGACATCAATCTTTCTATAGCAAATAATTCAGCTGATTTATTAAAAATTTTCGGATATAAGGTTGTTCAAACAAGAACAGATGATGTATCCCTTGATAACGGAGAAGATTCGGTTCATTCAAGGAAAGTTGCCGATTTAAAAAAACGGCTCGAAATTTTCAATTCAGACAAAAACAATATTGTAATCAGTATTCATCAAAACAAATTTTCTCAAAGCAAATATTACGGTACTCAAATTTTTTATTCCCCGAATAACAGTCAAAGTCAAAATCTTGCGGAATGCATTAGAAATTCCGTAAAAAAATGCTTACAGCCTGATAACGAACGGCAATGCAAAAAGGCAGACGGATCAATCTATCTTTTAAAAAAGGCTGAAAACCCGTCTGTTATTGTTGAATGCGGATTTATTTCAAATCCGGATGAACTTGCTAAGCTGCAAAGTGACGAATATCAAAAAGAAATGGCAACTGCAATCATAACAGGATTTTTAGATTATACTCATCAATAAATACAGGAAGTGAAATAAATGGCTTCAAAAATCAAAAGTGTTTACATATGTTCTGAATGTGGATACGAATCGCCCAAATGGTACGGAAAATGCCCGTCATGCGGCGAATGGAACACAATGAACGAAGAAATTAAAGATACATCAAAACAGTCAGCAACTGCAAAAACACGCTCTTTTGCAACCTACTCAAAACCATACGCCATATCGGATATTTCAACCGAGGATGAGCACAGATATGACACAGGCTGCGGAGAACTCAACCGTGTACTCGGCGGAGGAATTGTAAAGGGCAGTCTTATACTTCTGGGTGGTGATCCGGGCATAGGCAAATCGACCGTTCTTATGCAGATTTGTCAGTACCTCGGCGATACTCTGAAAATTCTCTACATATCTGGAGAGGAGTCAAAAAGACAGCTCAAGCTCCGAGCAATAAGGCTGGGTGTAACTTCGCCGAATCTGTATGTAATGACTGAAACCGATGTTGAGGTTATTTGCGAACAGATAAAAAATCTCAAGCCCGACCTTGTTATGATTGACTCAATTCAGACGATGAATCTTTCAGAATTAAACTCGTCCCCAGGCAGCATTACACAGGTACGAGAATCTGCCAATATGCTGATGAGAACCGCAAAAGGACTTGATATTCCTATGTTTATCGTAGGTCATGTCAATAAAGAGGGTTCAATAGCAGGGCCAAAGGTACTTGAACATATCGTTGACACCGTACTGCATTTTGAAGGTGACAAACAGATGAGCTGCCGTATTCTTCGTGCCGTAAAAAACAGGTACGGCTCAACAAATGAAATCGGCGTTTTTGAAATGACTGATAAAGGGCTTAACGAAGTTGCAAATCCGTCTGTTATGTTGCTTTCAGGGCGTCCGAAAAATGTTTCGGGAACTTGCGTCACCTGCACAATTGAAGGATCAAGACCAATTCTTGCCGAAACACAGGGACTTGCCACACAAAGCGGATACGGCAACGCTCGCAGAATGGTTACAGGATATGATTATAACAGACTGTCAATGGTACTTGCCGTTCTTGAAAAAAGAGCAGGATACTATTTTTCAAACTGCGACACCTACATAAATATCGTAGGCGGATTGCGAGTTGACGAACCTGCGATTGACCTTTCAATTGCCATGGCTCTTATAAGCAGTCTGAAAGATACTCCGATTGACGAAAACGCTGTTGTATTCGGTGAAATCGGTCTTGCAGGTGAAATTCGCGCTGTATCAAACGCTCAGATGAGAATTAACGAAGCGGTAAGACTCGGCTTTACAAAAATCATTCTGCCGTATCATAATCTAAAAGGTGTTTCATGTGATGATGCTGAATTGATCGGAGTAAAAAACATTCGTCAGGCATTTGAAGCGGTAGGACAATGAGCAGTTTTGTAATATCAAACAAATACCCATGTTTTGCCGATGAGCTTTCAAAAATGGGGCATAATGTTATATTTTCGGACACTGTCAAAGCATTTCCGCAACCTGAACAAGCTCATGCAGATATGCAGATTTTGACGATAAATAATACTGTTTTTGTACTTCAAGAGTGCGAAAAGCTAAAAACTTTGCCATATAAAGAAAATTTGATTATATGTAAAAGCAAAGCAGGGAAGAAGTATCCCGAAAATATATTGCTGAATTTTCTTTTCTTTAATAATAAGCTTTACGGTAAAGTATCTGCAATAGATCCAACTCTTTACAAATATTGCGTAAAAAACGATATTGAAATCGTAAACATAAACCAAGGATACGCAAGATGCTCAACTCTAATACTCAATAATCGCACTGCCGTAACAGCTGATATATCCATAAAAAATGCCCTTGAAAAAGATGGGGCAGAGGTGTTATTAATATCCTCGGGTGATATAAAACTTGAAGAATATGATTATGGATTTATAGGCGGTGCAAGCGGAAAAATCTCTGATAATACCGTAGTGTTTTTCGGAAATGCTGAAATGCATCCCTGCTATTCTTCCATAAGAGAATTATGTTTAAAAAATAAAATTGAAATTAAAATATTATGCAAAAATATGCCACTCACAGATGTGGGCGGCATAGTAAAAATTCTTTAAACTTTTTTCTTAGGTTTTATTTTTGCAAGCGGATTTGAGTCAGCGGCATTTTTCATTTGTTCGGAACTCAAATGCGTATAAATCTCAGTAGTACCGAGGTTTTCGTGTCCAAGAACCTCTTTAAGCACTCTGACATCAACTCCGCCTTGCTGATACATAAGCGTAGCGGCGGTATGCCTAAGCTTATGACAGGAATATCCCTGAGAATCAAGTCCGATTTTCTCAAGATATTTATATACCATAGCCTGAATTGTTTTCACAGACATTCTGCGGTGATTACGGCTAATAAACAACGCTTTTTTATCCTTAACTTCATCAATCGGACGCACCTTCATATACTCATTATAAGCGTCAATGCAAGCAGAGTTTAGATAAACAATGCGTTCTTTATTGCCTTTACCGACAACACGCATTGTACCGTCACTATGAATATCATTATAGTTAAGACCTGCCATTTCAGACACACGCAGTCCGCAATTAAGGAAGAGAGTCAAAATACAATAATCACGCTGTTTGTTATTTCCGTCAACAGCATTAAGAAGCTCAATGCTTTGTTCAAGAGTAAGATACTTTGGCAAAGCTTTTTTATTTTTTGGTGATTCAAGCTGTTCTACCGGATTTGTATCAAGCAAATGTTTATTATTGGTTATGTACTTAAAAAAGCCTTTCAGACTGGAACATTTTCTTGCACGGGACGCACTCTTATTGTTGCGGTCACGATAAAGAAAATTCATATAATCATATGCAAGTTCAAGATTAACGGTTTTAATTAAATCAAGGTCAACATCGTCAATTTTAATTTCATCAAACGCAGTACCGTCAGGCACAAGACCACGCATTACTTTTAAAAATCTAAAAAAAGTTCTGAGATCAATAAAATATTCGTCAACGGTTTTCTTCGACATATTTTTGATTGTCTGCTTATAAATTAAATAGTCCTTCAAAATTGCAGGAGCTTCATCACGAAAATCAACTGCCATAAACACACCACCGTAAATTTATTTCTTATAATGGATAACTCTGAAAAGTTGAACTAAAATCTGTATTAGAAGAATTACAGTGGTATTATAACACAAAAAAGGGCGGTGTATATTCTAATTACGAAAATTATACAAAATGAATATTTTGTATAATTCAGGGAACAGGTAAAACAAGATAAATCCGAAACATATTGCTAATGCTAATTTACAGCATTTAAATTACAACAGCCGTACAGACTCGTTTGAGTCTGTACGGCTGTAAATTTTAAAGGAATTTAACTTTTAAATTAGCAAACGCCCTGCTGAATCATTGAATCAGCAACCTTCTCAAAGCCTGCAATATTAGCACCTACTACATAGTCACCTTCATGACCATACTTCTTAGCTGCAGCAGAAATGTTCTTATAGATGTTAACCATAATGTTCTTGAGCTTAGCGTCAACTTCTTCAAATGTCCATGAAAGACGCTGTGAGTTCTGGCTCATCTCAAGAGCTGATGTAGCTACACCGCCTGCATTAGCAGCCTTACCCGGTGCAAAGAGAATGCCGGATTTCTGGAGAAGCTTTGTAGCCTCAAGAGTTGTAGGCATGTTAGCACCTTCGGCAACAGCATAGCAACCGTTAGCGATAAGTCTTTTAGCGTCTTCTTCGTTAAGCTCATTCTGTGTAGCACATGGAAGTGCAACATCACACTTAACTGACCAATCGAATTTGCCTTCGTGATACTCTGAGTTAGGACGATAGTTCTTATACTCTGTAAGACGCTGTCTTTTAACTTCCTTGATTTCCTTAATAGCATCAAGGTCGATACCTTCAGCATCATAAATCCAACCTGTTGAATCAGCCATTGTAACTACCTTAGCACCAAGCTCTGTAGCCTTTTCTGTTGCGTAGATAGCAACATTACCTGCACCTGATACGCAAACAGTAGCACCCTTAATGTCCTTGCCGTTATCCTTAAGCATAGCCTCTGTAAGATAAAGAAGGCCATAACCTGTAGCCTCTGTTCTTGCGAGTGAACCGCCCCAGTTGAGACCCTTACCTGTAAGAACGCCTTCATATACATTTCTGATTCTCTTATACTGACCGAACATATAACCGATCTCACGAGCACCTGTACCGATATCACCGGCAGGAACATCTGTGTCAGCACCGATGTGCTTACAAAGCTCTGTCATAAAGCTCTGGCAGAATGCCATAACTTC
>ULXP01013552.1_pt1 | contig 73457 bp, 67 predicted proteins | sample 1961351 | NCBI WGS metagenome assembly ULXP01 (sample SAMEA4835840, study PRJEB28245) | human gut metagenome | biome: gut microbiome; material: fecal sample | place: Denmark | collected 2008 | reverse complement strand
AACCGCCTGCCGTTTTGGCCATCAAAAACAGTTCGGAGACTCCGATTACATTCAAGACTGACGTCATTTTCAGATTGTTCACAAATGTATTTCCCATCTCCGGAATCACATTGCGGAATGCCTGCGGTAAAATTACATGCCACATGGCACCGATATGCGACATCCCCATTGCAAGTGCTCCTTCTTCCTGTCCCCTGTCCACGGAATTGATACCTGCACGGACCGTCTCACCCATATATGCACCGGTGTTTAAAACTGTTACCAGAATACCTGCAAGTGCCGGCGCGATTTCCACATTTGACTGTCTCAAACCGTAATAAATGATCATGCCCTGAACGATCATCGGTGTATCACGGAATATTTCCATATAAACGGCAACGATCACACGCAGAATCTTTAAAAGGATTCGTTTTAAAATAAAATCTTCCGGATGGATCTGGGTGGTGTTTATCACACCAACCAGAAATCCAAGCACAAACCCGACAATCGTGCCGGTCACCGCCACATACAATGTCGTCCATGTCGCATTTGCAAACATTCCTGCATATTTCTGCGCAATAAACATTGCCCATTCAAAGCTCCCACTGTCTGCTCCAGGCGTTGCCGCCGTCAGTAAAATCGATAACTCTCCCATGAAAGACACCTCCCGTTATGTTTAGTTTGCGGATGGCTGTACCTCTAACATTTCATCCATCTGTGCATCAAATCCATCTTTGTTATCTGTTGTCCAGTTACATTTTTCCATTGCTCCCTGTAATAAATCTTTTAACTCGGTATCACCCTCACGGACTGCAATACATACATCATTTGAGTTTTCAGATGGACACGGAAGATCAATGTCAAGGATCTTAAGACCGGACATCGTATCTACGGCTGATTTTGAAGTCGGATAATCAATGACGCTGATATCTGCCGTACCTGATTTTACTGCCATGAATACTTCTGAAGTCGTCTCATACTGTGTTCCCTCCACCGAAGTCGGGATCTCCGGATAGTAGTTCGGGAAGTTTGTTCCAAGCTGTGTTGTTACCACCGGATTTTTCCCATCAAACTGACTGACATCCGTGAAATCTGCATAAGGTCCGTCATCCTTTACCGTAAGAACAACATCCCTGATGTAGTAAGGAGTTGTAAAATCAAGCGTTTTATCGCGCTCCTCGCTGTAACACATGCCGCCGATAATGCAGTCATAATCGCCCGCATCCAGTCCAAGAACGATTGCACTCCATTCTGTCTTGTAAATCTCAAGATCCCAGCCTAACGCATCTGCTAACATCTTTGCAGTCTTTACATCATAGCCATATGCATAACCATCACTGTTTGTAATCTTGACTGCCTTATCTCCATTCGCAACATCTTCACTCTCCTGTGTCCAGTTAAATGGTGCATAAGCACATTCCATTGCAACACGTAAAACCTTTTTTTCTTCGTAACCGCCGCTTGTGCTCTCTGTTGCCGGTGCATCATTTCCTGCTTCTTTCGCACTGTCTGCTTCTGCACTGTTTCCGGAACCTGCCGATGTACCTGTCGTCTTTTCACCACCGCATCCTGCTGTTAATGCTGCAACCATTGATACTGCCATAAGTACTGATACGATTCTTTTTTTCATAATGTGCTCCTTTCTGTCCACCGCTTCAACTGGACAAAAAAGACGTTATGACACTCCCATTCCGGGAATCATAACGCCTTTGTTGTCAGATACTTTTTATTTTTCTTTTCGAAAAACTTGAGTTTATTTTATGAAAATATCTGCAACGGTGCAATATTCAATGTATACAAAAGATTTTGTGCAGAATGCACATTTAGAAAAGTGGTTTTTGTGTAGGTTGAACAAAGGAAACTGATATTTTCACGAAAACATCAGTTTCCAGACCATAATACAATTAATGATCTCTAAACATTCCATATAATTATCGAGTTCGAGATGAAGCAGTTCCGATATCTTTCCAAGACGATACTGCAGCGTGTTCCTGTGAATATACATGGCAGATGCGGTCTTACTGATATTGAATCCATTCTGATAATAGGTAAGAAATGTCTCAATTAAATCCGTATGATTGGCATGGTCATATTCTTCTAACTTTTTTAATCTCTTTTCACAGTACGCACGGATTTCCTCACGGTTGCCGTTCGCAAAAAGGAATTTATAAATACCCATCATACTGCTGCTGATGACCTTTTTCCGCTGTGAGCTCACTAAGGCATCTTTTTTGCAGATCAGGCTCTTTGCCTCCTGATAACTTTTGCCATAATCCTGCGGATTCTGATATGGCCTGCCAAGAATACAGGTGCTTTTCATCCGGTGGCAAAACTGTGGGTTGTCATCGAGTTCATTGAATAATTTTTCCAGACTGTGGATCAGTCTGTCATCCTCATAATCCGGAAATAAAATGACACCTTTATTCAAAAAATTCATAAACAGGGTTGCATCTCCAAGATCCGAAATCATTTTTGCCATGCAGCTCATATAATAATGATATGTATGTTCATCATTTTCAAGGTTTTCCCCATAGACGCGGTCTACCACAATGATTCCAACACGGTGTGGAACCGAAAAATCCATATGAAACAGCCCCGCGATTTTTTCAATATACCGCGTGTTGATATCATATCCAAACAATAAATTATATAAAAATTCACCCTTGCGGTTTGTCTTATTATTTTCCTCGATCACATAATTTCCAATGCTCTGCGCAATATCCACAAAAGACGCTTTTTCCCACCGGATTTTAAACAATGGCAAAGTTAATTTTTCCGCAAGCTCAATGACATCCTCCGGCACCTCTTCCCGCTCATCCTTAATGGAAATTGCAAAACCTGATATCTTAAGTTCGTCAAGTTCGCGCATGGCATCGCTTACTTCCTTCCATCCGAAATGCTCAAAATCAACACTGCAAAGAGCAAAGTCCCCGGCGTTCATATGGTCGGCAAAAGGTCTTGTCATAACCACATAAGTCCATGACACCACACGATCTAAGCCGCCTTCTCCGGCTAACAGCCACATTCCATCCAGATTCATCTGTAAAATATCCCTGCATTTTACCATACAAACACCTTCTCTTCTATTGAATCAAAAAAAGCGTCAGAACCCTCTTAGTTCCAACGCCTTTGTCAATAAATTTTATCATTTGTATGTAATATAGTCGATAGTCATATGTTTGTCAATATCCCGCTGTTTCTATATTTCAGCGGAGAAATGCCATATGTTTTTTTGAAACTTCTGATAAAATAACTTACATTCTGGTATCCGCTCTGCATAGCTGTCTCCGTCACTGAAAGATCGGTATCTTGTAACAACTGTTTTGCATTCTCCAAACGTAAATATGTTATATATTGCGACAATGTAATATGGAAATGTTCCTTAAAATACCGCGATATATATTTTTCCGAAAGATGAAACTGTTTTCCAAATTCCTTTAGCGATATCTTTCCTGTAAAGTTCTGCTGTATATATGAAACCATCTCTTTTTCTACAATATTTCTGCCGCTTGTATCATTTTCTATTACAAATCCTTTCTTCCACATTTCAAGAATAAATTGTAAAAGAATTATTTTTGTCTTTATCTGCGCAGTTATTTTTGACTCAGTTTCATCATTTTCTGCCATATATATATCAATCAGCTGTTCACACAGTTCTTTTGCTGAATCTTTTACTCTTGGGCTTATCATCAACTGACCGTTATTTAATGGTTCAAGCAATTTATCATCTAACATGTCATCGGTCCGAAAAGATATATATTTTAACGGAAACAAAAACGTAAAATAATCCACAGTGCCGGTCTGTGAGCCCATAAGATGCAGATTGCCCGGCGACACAACGAACGCATCCCCTGCTTTTCCAATATAACTCTCCCCTGATATACTTACCGTCAGCAAACCACTTTTTACATATATAATCTCAAGTTCATCTTGCCAATGTACCGGTATCTGAAATGACCGCCCCGCATTCTCTATGTGATATATACTAAATGGATTGTCCTTTGTACCATGTGGTTTATTTTCCTTTAATTCAAAGTACATACTCTCTCCTACAATTCTACAAGACTCTTGCTTTTCCATTTTCCGCTCTTCCATCTAAGCACCATTCCAACAGCTCTCGCGCACTCATCACCTGCCATGGCAATATATGCTCCTACTGCCTGAAGTCCCATATGTATTCCAAGAAAATATGTTCCACCAACTGCAAACAGATACATAAATATCGCACCCATTATAACCGGAAAAACCGCATCTCCACTGGTTTTTAACGCCTGACCATATACAAGATTTGTCACCCTTCCAAATTCAAGGAATATATCTACTATTAACAGCCTTACCACAAGATTTATCATTTGTGCATCATCCGTAAATATATGAACTATAAAATGTCCGGATATCGCAAATGTCACAGAGAAGCACGTCGCTGTTATAAGACCATATACCACAGCTTTCCGCGTACCCCTGTCACACTCTTCAAACTCCTTTGATCCAATTCTCCAACCGGTCATAATAGCATTAGCCTGTGCAAGTGCAGCTCCTATACAATACGAGAAATTTTCTATCTGCATAGCATATGAACGGGCTGTAACATTCATTCCGACTGCATCCATCTGATTCATAAATCTTACTATAAGTGTCATTGCAACATTATAAAGTGCTGTTTCAAATGCAGAAGGAAAACCTATCTTAACAATCTGCGCAAGTATCTTCCGTGGTGGAATGCGCTCCGGGCTCTGCTTTGCCTTTATCAGTACAGCACCCATGCCTGCTACAATGATAAGGTTCACAACTTTTGAAATAACTGTGGCAATAGCAACTCCCATTACTCCCCAATGAAATACAAACAGGAACACTGAATTAAATATTATATTAATGGCATTTCCTGCAATCGTTCCTATTAAAGAATGCTTTGTATATCCAAACACTCTGAGATAGCTGGAAAAAATGGGAATAAGCGCATTTAAAAAACATGCACCTCCAACAATTTTAAGGTATGTTTCTGCCGGCTCAAGCAAAGCCGGAGAAATACTTACGATTCTAAGTATTTCTCCAGAAAAAAAGGCAATAATAACCGACATAAGGATACCTGTCAGTGCGTTAAACATAAGTCCAAGCTGTCTGGCCTGATATGCAATTCCAGGTCTCCCCGCTCCGATATTTTGTGACATAACTGCTACCATACCAGATGATATTACCCCGAACATGATGATAAAAACACTTATATACGTATTTGCTGTTCCGACAGCTCCCACAGCCTGGTCGCTTACAGACGATAACATAAGTGTATCGACCATGCCTGAAAGCATATAAAATAAAGTCTCTAAGCATATTGGCACAGCCAGCTGTGTCAATGTTTTTCTTTCAGTTGCCATGTTTTTCTCCTATGAAAACTAATATAACATACATTATCAATAATATGGTATTTTTCTGCATATTTCTTGTATAATATTATACAAAAATTGCATTATTTCTACTTATTTAGGAAATAACTCAGCAAATCTGTTAATTTTTCCCTGATTTGCATTATCATAGGAAAATATTTTATGATTCCACATTCTCATCTCTGCATAAAATGTTGACGTTTCCCCTCAAATAGACTAGGATAGAATTTGAATGATGAAAAAGCAAAATAAGGAGGAAAATCCTGCCCAATGTGTTGGGCATTGCTCCTGCAATGGCAGTCGCATTTTGCTCCGCAAAACAAGGAGGGAAATCCTCTGCTCCTGCAATGGCAGTCGCATTTTGCTCCGCAAAACAAGGAGGATTATATGTTAGATAAAATGATTGGTTTTATCGGTGCCGGCAATATGGGAAGCGCCATGATCGGCGGTATTTTAGATGCATCTTTAGTGACGACCAGCCAGATCATTGCAAGTGCACACTCTCCTGAGACACTTGATAAAATCCGGACAAAATTTTCCATAGAGACAACGCCATCAAATGAGGTTGTTGCAGAACGAAGCGATATTTTATTTCTCGCTGTAAAACCAAATAAATTTGCAGAGGTACTTCCTCAGATCAAAGATCATTTAAAATCAGACTGTCTTATCGTTTCCATCGCAGCCGGACAGCCGATTGCAAATATCGAGGCGATGCTTGGCAATGTCAAACTGGTACGTGCCATGCCAAATACTCCGGCTCTTGTGGGTGCTGCAATGAGTGCGCTCTGTCCGAATGACAAAGTAACACCAGAAGAAATAAAGCTTGTCGAATCCTTATTCAACAGCTTCGGCCGTGCAGAAGTTGTACCGGAAAGCATGATGGATGCCGTTGTCGGCGTTTCCGGTTCTTCCCCTGCCTATGTCTATATGTTCATTGAAGCAATGGCAGATGCAGCCGTTGCAGACGGCATGCCGCGCGCACAGGCTTATAAATTTGCCGCACAGTCAGTTTTTGGGGCTGCAAAAATGGTTTTAGAGACGGGAAAACATCCGGGCGAATTAAAAGACGCAGTATGCTCTCCGGGCGGTACCACAATCGAAGCTGTTGCAGCTTTAGAACATGGCGGTTTCCGTGATACAGTGATCACCGCACAGCGTGCATGTTCCAAAAAATCATACGATATGAGTCAAAAATAATTTGGAGGTTTTCTTATGTGGGCTTACGAAAGTGTTTTTTATCAGATATATCCGCTTGGATTCTGCGGTGCTCCGTTTGAGAATGACGGCGTTTTAGAGCATCGTATTTTAAAGGTCAATGACTGGATTCCGCACATCAAAAAACTTGGTGCCAATGCCATCTATTTTTCTCCGGTCTTTGAGTCCGACACACACGGTTATAATACCAGGGATTATACAAAGATCGATACCAGACTCGGTACCAATGAGGACTTTGCCACAGTCTGTGATAATCTTCATAAAGAAGGTATCAAAGCTGTATTAGACGGTGTATTCAACCATGTTGGCCGCGGTTTCTGGGCATTTCAGGATGTTTTGGAGAAAAAATGGGATTCCCCGTACAAAGACTGGTTCCACATCAGTTTTGACGGCAATTCCAACTATAACGACGGTCTGTGGTATGAGGGCTGGGAAGGGAACTACGATCTGGTCAAATTAAATCTCAGAAATGAAGATGTCATCCAGCACATTTTTGCAGCGGTCAAAGGATGGGTGGAAGAATTTGATATCGACGGCCTGCGCCTCGACGTTGCATACTGCCTTGACCATGATTTCTTACGCCGCCTGCGCAGCTTCTGCGACAGTTTAAAACCGGACTTCTTCCTGGTCGGCGAAACATTACACGGCGATTACAACCAGTGGATGAATGATTCCATGCTGCACTCTGTGACAAACTATGAGTGCTACAAAGGACTTTATTCCAGCTTTAACAGCATGAATATGTTTGAGATCAACCACTCTCTGCTGCGCCAGTTCGGACCGGATAACTGGACACTCTACAAGGGCAGACATCTGCTCTGCTTTGTGGATAATCACGATGTCACAAGAATCGCAAGCATTTTAACTAACGAAAAACATCTGCCACTGATCTACGGCATGCTGTTTGGTATGCCTGGCATTCCATGTGTTTACTATGGCAGTGAATGGGGTGCAAAAGCAAGAAAAGAGGAAGGCGATCCTGCATTACGCGCCTGCTTTGACGCACCGGAATGGAACGATTTGTCTGATATGATCAGCCGGCTTTCCGAGATCAAAAAGAACTCGGAAGCATTAAATTACGGTTCCTTCCGCTCTGTGCTTCTGACAAACCGCCAGTGCATTTTTGAACGTAAAAGTGAACATGAGCGCATCTATGTAGCGATCAACGCGGATGAAAATTCTTTCCATGCAGATTTCGATGCCGGATGCGGCACGGCACAGGAACTGATCACCGATACCCCGCACGACTTTGGCGGCGGAACGGATCTTCCTGGTTATTCTGTAGCTATATGGAAGATGGAACATTAAACCTTTTCCATCTTAAAAAGGACAGAAACCTATCGTTTTCATGTCATGCTTTATGACACTGTTACGGTAGGTTTCCGTCCTTTTATTTATGTCAGCAATCTCACATACTTTTGTCCATGATTTTACTATTTTCCGCTTATTCTGCCTCCGTGATCCGGAAATCCCCGGCATCCTTTGACTTGATATTCATCGTGATACAACAGTCTGCCATATGCTCATAATTGACCTCTAATTCATAATTGACCTTAACATCAATATCATGTTCCGTTTCCTGCACATCCACACTCTTTGCATCGATTCCGATCAAAAGACTTCCGTATGGTGTATAATAATAAGTTACATTTTTCCGGTTCTTCTCAAACATCATATGTACATTTGAAACACCTCTTTTTGTGATATCCAAAAGGTCATCGTTCAGCTTGATGATATTGCGTGTCGTTTCAGAAAAACCCTCTGTGACTTCATCGTAGATAATATAATGTTTTCCATTTTTTTTATAATAATTGCCGGATGTGATCAGTTCCACGGATTCATTCTCATTTTCCGGCGAAAACTGCAGTCCGCTAATAGTTACCAGTACATCTTTTGTCATTCTAATCCTCATTTCCTGCTGTTTCTTTACATCAGAACTATATTATACGCTTTTCGCTTAATATTCAATACTATTTTTCATCATACAGTTCTTTTAAAATTTCAATTCCCCTGAATCTGACCTGATAATTTCCAGATGCAAGTACCTGTTGATACTCATCCTCTGATAGAACTCTTTTTAACGAACTTTTGGCATCCTCATTGATCACTTCGTACATGGTATCTGAAAAGCACATGTTTGGGTACATCACGCACCACCAGTTATGCCCCTTTCCCTCTCCGATCACAATTTCTAACGCTTCATAGGTTCCTGCCGGAAATGTGTACATACCATAACTTTTTACTGGGAAATCCGTATCTTTAAGACATACATCCACCTCATAGTCATATCCATTTTCTGCGATGACCTTTTGGGCTGTCTGCTTCATATTCTCCATATTTTCCCGGATTACATCCTCTGATTCACTGCGGTCAGCTACATCTTTTAAAAGTTCTGACATTTTTATCCCGACTGCATCACGCACGGCAAGTTTTAAGTCCTGATCCGCTTTTCTATCACTGTTTGCGATCACATGAAAACGAACGATTTTTTCTGCAATTTCTTTTTGCATGTTAAGCCGTCTTTCATATCGCAGTCCTGCAATACAGGCGATGCAAAATAAAAGAAACAGGATTATGTAGAGAGAATCTTTTTTTGTTTTTATGTTTGAAAATTTCATCGGAATACTCCTTTTTCTGATTGATAGCAGGAGTATTCCACTTATTTGTTTTTTTATACAAAATCTATTGTTGCAATTTGAAAAGAATGTTATCATTTACCTGACACAATAACCTGAAATTATGATTCACTTCCATTTTTCACTTAAAAGGAGTTATCATGACAAACAATTCTACCCCGGTTCTAAAAATTTTTCCAGATGAAAATCTTTCCATCACTGAAAAAATACTGACTCTCATCCAATATATCATAGGACTTTCTGTGATTGTACTTACCATAATACATTTTACAGGCGCTTACGAAACTTTTTATATTTTTACCCCTCTGCTAGTCATTTTCTGGCTGATCAATGCCTGGTTAAACCACAAAAGAAAACGGGTCTGGAAAAAAGATCTGATTCTTGCCGGATTCTTTCTCTTTGGACTGATCCTCGGATTGATTTTATAGGATTCTTGTGTGTCTATTTATTCACCCAGTCAACCTTCACCTGATAAATGATTTCCATGTCTTTTTCATACTGCCCGGGCTGCTCCTGGTAGTGCAGATACCAGTCTCTGCGCTGTCCGCCAAGTTTTTTATAACTATTCGTGCAGTCGATTTTTGCTTTTTGTGCAATCACCCGAAAATACTCTGCAATCTGTTTCTCCAGTTCTTTCTTTATATCACCCGGTTTTAAGTCCTGACCATATTCAGCCTGCACCTTCCGTCCCCATCCGGGTTTTTCATACAAAATTTCTCCACTGCAGTTGATCTCCACCATGACCTTTTTATCTTTTGTCTGCGAAAAAACGACCTGATTATGCGGTGCAAACAGACGGACATCCACTCCATCCGCAAGAGTCAATGTATATTCTTCCATCTGATTCTGTGAAAAAAAAGAACTCAACGCAGTCTGACTGTCAATAAGTCCTGCCGCCTCCCCACGTTTCCAGACATAATACTGTGTCACGGCAGGCTTTTTTTCCACTTCCTCCACATAAGGAATGCACAGTGTTTCCATTTTATTTTTCTGCTCCTGATAAAGCATTCCTAATGTCGGATAGGCAGTCTTTTTGACCTCAGATACATCTTCAAAATAATCTTCCAGATAAGTACCGACGGACTCTTCCATATCTGTCTGCAAATTTAAAATAGCTTTTGCGTCCTTAGCTGCCACAAGGTAGGTATTTCTTGGCACATCACTTTTCTTTTCCAAAATCTCCAAAAAAGCATTCATATTTTTTGTATCCTCTAAAAATTCCCGATCCAGCAGAATGACTTTCATGTGACTGTAATCTACCACACGATTTCCGGATTCATCAGTATTTAACCACTCTCTGTCAAACTGCTCCATATCATTTACTGCCATCTCGATTGGAAAATTGCGCTCCTCCAGTTCCGCCGAAGCACAACCAGAAAGCCCGGTCAGTACAAGCAGGACACCTGCCATCAGATAAAATCTCAATTCCTTACATCGAATGAATGCAAACACCACAGGAATAAGCACAAGAAACGGCGTCCCGATATACCACAGGAATTTCTCATACAGCACAGTATTTTCTTTTGAATGATAAAATAACACCGCAATGCCAAAAACTGCTGCAAACAAAGCTGCCCGCTCCCACTTTTTCCACAATGTCTGCCTTTTTTTTGCATGATATAAACCATTTAATAACATTTCTGCATAAAATACAGCACTATTTAACAATGCATATAATGTAAAAAACCAGATACCAAACATAAATGCATCTGCACGCTTTAAAAATCCACCGGTAATTTTGATCGTACTCATCAGCGTGATCGCAGGTGTCTGCATGTTTGAGAGTGCCGCACCACCAAACACGCCAAGTAAGATCAGGTAAAGTGCTGCCTCTAAACATCCTGTAAAAATTAGTGCTAATCTCCCTGCTTTCATCATAGTTTCCCGTTTTCTCAGATACCCTCCCAGAAACAGGGTCAGAAAAATAAGTGAAGAACAGATAAACACATAATAACTTCCGGCAAAAAAATTCCCTGTTTCTGTAAAAAATACAGGATTCCAGTAATCGGTTTTTACTTCATCAAGTGCTGACGCTAACATGATAAAAAGTGGAATCAGAATAAACCAGAATAACAGTTCATAGACACGCGCCCGTCCCTCAATCCCGCTTAACAAACCATACCACACAAGTACTAGGATCAAAACCAGAACCAGATAAAAAGATTCTTCCCGCAGAAGATTTTTTAACACAGCCGAAGAAAACAGATACGCCGTATACCCTGCTAACAAAACCAGATAAATCAGATATCCCGCCTGTATGATTTTTCCAAAAAATATACCGCACATGCTCTGTGTGTATTCCGCAAATCCGCTCTGCATCCCGCCCACTGCGTAGGCCATCAGGCGCAGAAACAAAAGTCCTGCCGCCGTTCCTGCAATAATACAGAAAATGCCATCTCTTCCGCAGAAACCGGCAACTGCAGTTGGGATCAGAAGTGTTCCAAGTCCCAGCAGATCAAATACCAAAAGCCGGAAAGCCTGACGGCCTGAAATTTTTTCGTTTGATGAAAACATAATTCTCCGTACTCCTTTTTACTTGATGATTGTCCAAACATTCATCCTTATTTCAATTTCAGTTTCACCCTCTCATCCCGCTTCGCATAGATCGGGCGTTTTGTCAGCTTGCGGATCGGCCATCGCCACAGAAAGTCATGTTCATCCTCGTAGTCTGTCAGATCTGCTCCAATAAACGGCATCAGATATGGAATTCCAAAACTCTTTAAGTGCGCAAGATGAATCAGTACAAAAAGCAGTCCCAGCAGCATGCCAAAGTACCCCAGCCATGCACACATTCCGATAAAAAAGAATTTTAAAATACGAAATGCGGTCGCAAATTCCTCATTTGGAATCGCAAAGGAACAAAGTGCGGTAAATGAGATCACGATCACTACGATCGGGCTGACCAGATTTGCCTCAACGGCCGCCTGACCGATGATCAATCCTCCAACGATCCCTATCGTATTTCCCATGGCTCCCGGCAGCCGCACTCCCGCTTCTCTTAAAAGTTCAAACGAAAGTTCCATCAGAATTACCTCGACTACCGCAGGAAACGGCACGCCGCTTCTCGCATCCGCAAAGGATAAAAGCAGCATCGTCGGCAAAATCTGCGTATGAAAATTTGTTACCGCCAGATAAAATCCCGGCAATGTCATAGCAAAAAAAGATGCGGCATAGCGCAGCAGCCTTCCAAAACTTGCAATCTCCCACCGGTTGTAATAGTCATCGCTCGTTTTAATGAACGAATTATAATCGGTTGGCAGGATCAACCCCACCGGGGAATTGTCGGAAAGCACGACCACCCTTCCCTCCAAAACAGCCATCGCTGCCCGGTCCGGCCGCTCTGTCGTCTGAAACTGCGGAAACGGCGAATACCATTTTTCCTCGGTAAGCTGTTCAATCACACCGCTGTCTAACACACCGTCGATCTCGAAACCTTCCAGCCTGTGCTCAATTTCCCTCACCAGCCCCGGATACACCAGATCTTCCATAAAAACAAGATAGACATTGGTATTCGAGCGCACACCACATTTTTTCTGCTTCACCTTGACTTTCGGAGAACGGATACGCTTTCGGATCAGCGCCGCATTCTGCTTTACCGAATCACAGAATCCCTCGTTTGAGCCTCTTATTACCTTTTCCGAATCCGCCTCCGTGATCCCCATATTCGGATAACCGTCATCCGGTATCTTTACTGCCCGGTCAAACCCGTCCACAAACAAAATCACTTCTCCGGTTAAAAGCCCGTCCACGGCATCCTCTATCGTATCAAAATACGTTGCATCTGAAATACCAAGCCCATTCTGTTTAAGCGCCTGATAAATCTCATCCCTGCCGAGCCCTTTTAAATACTTTAACACCTCACTCAGCGCCGAAGTCCCCATATCCACCGACACCTCAATGAACGTCAGATAACATGCCACATCCATCTGCCTGCCAAGCATCAATTCCTTCTTCTTGATATCATCACACTCATGAAAAAACTTCTCCATCTGCGCGATATTCTCACTTAATCTCTTTGAAACCGGTATTTTTTCCTTCATACATATCCCTCATTTTTCAGCAACCAAAAAAGGATAAGCCTACGGCTTATCCTCCAAAATTCATTTTCCTTATTCTATGCAATTTGAACCAGTTTATACAAAAAAATCTCTTACTCCTGCTCCCTGATCATTTCCTTGACCGCCACAACCTGATTCTTCACATGCTTATGCATTGCTTCTGTCACACGCATCTTATCCTTTGTCAACAGCCCTTCCACGATCTCATTATGTTCCCGCATCAGTGTCGGATAATTTCTCTCATCCTTTAAATACTCAACACGGTAGCGGTACATCTGCTCTCTTAAGTTGTTGAGCATATTGACAAGTTTGGGATTGCCGGTCGCCTGATAAATAATATCATGAAACTTCACATCCGCTGCTGCAATCTTCTTCAAATCTTTTGATTTGGTAGATTCCTCAAACTCATGCATCGTCTCTGTCAGGTTATCTAGCTGTTCCTTCGTCATCTGCTCACATGCGATTGATGCGGCAAGTTCGTCTAATGCATCCCGGATCTGAAGTACATCCTCCATATCCTTTTCTGTCATTTTGGCTACTTCCGCGCCTTTTCTCGGAATCGTGACCGCAAGTCCCTCCTGCTCTAACATCCGGATTGCCTCACGGATCGGTGTACGGCTGACGCCTAACTTTGCAGCAAGCTGCAGCTCCATCAGACGCTCTCCGGGTTTTAACTCTCCTTTTAGGATCGCCTCACGCAGTGTGTTAAACACCACATCCCGAAGGGGCAGATACGCATCCATATTCAGCGTCAAATCGTCTGTCATAAACCTGTTTTCCTCCCTTTCTTCGCTTATCTCATGTTGTTATAAATACTGGTCAGGTAAACCTGTTTTGCCAGTCCGGATGCCTGCATCGCCTCATATGCAGCAACCGATTTATCCTTATCATCAAACAATCCGAATACGGTCGGACCGCTCCCGCTCATCATTGCTCCCGCAGCACCATGCTTCATCATATGTTCTTTAATTTCTGCAATTACCGGATAATTCGGGATCGTCACGGTTTCTAAAACATTTCCCATATCCGCGGTAATAGCTGCAAGATCTTTTTGTCTGATATCCTCAACCAGACGGTCAATATCCGGATGAACTGTGTTTTCATCCAGTTTCAGATTCTCATATACAAACTTCGTTGATACACTGATCTGTGGTTTTGCGATCAGCACCGGACATTTTACCATAGGCGAAAGTGCTGTAAGCTTTTCACCGATTCCCTCTGCAAGTGCAGTTCCACGCATAATACAGTAAGGAACATCTGCACCGATCTTAACTCCGCGCTGCATCAGCTCTTCCTTAGACAATCCAAGTTCAAACATCCGATTCATACCGTAAAGCACTGCTGCCGCATCTGTACTTCCTCCAGCCATCCCCGCTGCGACCGGAATATGTTTGTGCAGCTTCACATCGATGCCGTCTTTGATCTGAAATTCGTCCATCAGAAGTTTTGCAGCCTTATAAACCAGATTATTTTCATTCGTCGGCAAAAACGATAGATTTGTCGTCATTGTGATCCCACTCGCTGTCTTTTTCATTTCAAGTCGATCAAACAAATGTATTGTCTGCATGACCATTTTCACTTCATGATACCCATCTTCGCGTCTACGTACAACATCGAGCCCCAGATTAATTTTTGCAAGTGCTTTTACTGATATTTCTTTCATAATCCCCATACCATTGTCATGTATTTTCGTTGTTTTTTGTATACAACATAAATCTTATCATTTTAAATCCAAAAGGTCAATTCTATCTAAACTATTTTTCCCGAAAAGCCGATATATTTTACAAAAGAAAGAATGAAAACTGCATGATCAAATCGGTCATTCATTTACTGGAATGGAGGAATTATTTATGGATATGAATGCAATTAACAACGTAAATTCAACGTTTAACAGCTATCAGACAACTACCGCTGCAAAGACAGCTTCCACAACTTCTGATAAAACTGCAGCATCTGATAAGACAGAAACCGGTGTTGTATATGAGAAATCTTCTCAAACAGACAAAAACACTGTTACCAAAAAAACTGACTATGCAATGGTTGCAAAATTAAAAGCAGATGCCGAGCAGCGCACTTCCCAGTTACGCAGTTTAGTCGAAAAGATGATGACCAAACAGGGAACAGCAATTGCAAACGCTGACTCCATGTGGAGCTTCTTAGCAGAAGGAAACTTTACCGTCGATGAGGAAACCCAGAAACAGGCTCAGGCAGATATCGCAGAGGACGGATACTGGGGTGTAGAGCAGACTTCCGACCGTATCCTTGATTTTGCAAAAGCTCTCTCCGGTAACGATCCGGAAAAAGCAGATCTGTTGATCGATGCGTTTAAAAAGGGTTTTAAAGATGCAACCAAATCCTGGGGCAAAGATCTTCCGGATATTTCCCAGCGTACCTATGATGCCGTATTAGATAAATTTGACAAATGGAAAAACGGTTCTACCACCGAAGCTGCCGGAACTGAAACAGAAAATTAACATGTAAATTCTATCACATGAAAAAATGCAGGAATCATATTTTATGGTTCCTGCATTTTTTTACTTACAAACTTCTTTGCTGCGGTAATTCCTGTATTTTGAATAATAAGTCTACCGCAGCGTGTGTAATCCAATCTATTATTTTTCTTCTAAGATTTTCTCAATACTTGCCAGTTTGACACATACCACAAAAATCTCTGCTGCTGTCGTCAGATCCTCTAAGCTTGGATAAGACGGTGCAATACGGATCACAGAATCTTTTGGATCTTTTCCATACGGGAATGGTGCACCTGCCGGAGTCATCACAACGCCTGCTTTTTTTGCCTTTGCTACAACATTCTTTGCGCAGCCCTCTAAAGTCTCATATGTGATGAAATAACCACCCTTTGGCTTATACCAGTTTCCTACACCCAGACCGCCAAGTTCTTTGTCGAACATGTCAGTGATCATCTCAAACTTCGGCCGCAGGGATGCTGCATGTTTACGCATATGCTCGGTGATACCGTGAATGTTCTTAAAGAAACGTACATGGCGGAGCTGATTTACCTTATCATGTCCGATGGTCTGAACCTTTAACTGTTTCTTGATATCCTCTAAGTTGTTTGCGGAAGTTGCGATTGCAGCGACACCGGAACCAGGGAATGTGATCTTACTGGTGGAACAGAATTTGTATACCATATCCGGGTTTCCTGCACGTTTGCACTCAGCAAGAATCTCAATCAGATGATCCTGGTCGATATCATATAAATGATGTACACAGTAAGCATTATCCCAGTAAATACGGAAATCTTTTGCAGCCGGTTTTAATCTTGCAAAACGACGTACTGTCTCATCGGAGTATGTGATGCCCTGTGGGTTAGAATACTTCGGAACACACCAGATTCCTTTGATTGCCTCATCTTTGCTGACTAAATCCTCCACCATATCCATATCCGGGCCGGTTGGCAGCATCGGCACGTTGATCATCTCAATGCCAAAATACTCTGTGATTGCAAAATGTCTGTCATATCCCGGAACCGGGCATAAGAATTTTACTTTATCTAATTTGCACCATGGAGTACTACCCATAACACCATGTGTCATGGAACGTGCAATCGTATCATACATGATATTTAAACTGGAGTTGCCATAGATAATGATATTGTCCGGATTACATTCTATCATATCTCCGATAAGCACTTTCGCCTCATGGATACCATCAAGCACACCATAGTTACGGCAGTCTGTTCCGTCTTCACAGGTCAGATCCACGTAAGATGCTAAAACATCCATCATTCCCATAGACAGATCTAACTGTTCCTGGGATGGCTTTCCTCTGGACATATCAAGTTTTAATCCACGCTGCTGGAACTTCTTGTACTCTGCCTCGAGTGATTTCTTTTCGGCTAACAGTTCTTCCTTTGTCATTTCCTGGTAAGATTGCATTGTTTGCTTCCTCCTCTTGGTTCGTTATACATTATTTATCATTCATGGGAATATTCCCCTTTGATCTTATGGAAATATTCTCTGATCTGCTTTTCATAACCGTTCTCTGACGGTCTGTAGAACTTCCGGTCAGTCAGTCCGTCCGGTAGATACTGCTGTTCTACATAATGGTTCGGATAGTCATGTGCATATTTATAACCTATGCCATGGCCAAGTTTGGATGATGATTTGTAATGTGCATCCTGTAAATGAGATGGAACCGGTGCAGTCATCGTATTCTTGACTGTCTCCATTGCCTCACTGATCGCACAGACTGCCGAGTTACTCTTTGGTGCACTCGCCACATAAGTGACTGCCTGTGCTAAAATAATCTGTGCTTCCGGCATTCCGATGCGCTCTACTGCCTGTGCAGCTGAGGTTGCGACCACAAGTGCCATCGGATCCGCATTGCTCACATCCTCTGAGGCACAGATCATGATCCTTCTTGCGATAAACTTGATATCTTCTCCCGCATACAGCATCCTCGCTAAATAGTAAACTGCCGCATCCGGATCAGAACCACGCATACTTTTGATAAATGCGGACACCGTGTCATAATGGTTATCACCGGACTTATCATACTTTACTACACGCTTCTGGATACATTCAGAAGCAACCGAAAGCGTGATATGTATCAGCCCGTCCTCGCTGCGCTCAGTCGTTAAAATTCCAAGCTCCACTGCCGTAAGTGCAGCACGCGCATCGCCATTTGAGATATCTGCAAGAAAATCCAAGGCATCCTCATCAATCACAGCATGGTATGCTCCCATACCTTTTTGTGTATCATTCACTGCCCGTAAAATAAGAGTCTTGATATCCTCTTTTTCTAAGCTTTTCAGTTCAAAAATGATGGAACGTGAAAGAAGAGCTCCATTGACTTCAAAATAAGGATTCTCGGTCGTCGCACCGATTAAGATGATAGTTCCATCCTCCACATACGGTAAAAGATAATCCTGCTGTCCCTTATTAAAACGATGAATCTCGTCGATAAACAAAATCGTTTTCTTTCCGAACATCCCCATGTTATTCTTCGCCTTGGAAATGACATCTTCCATGTCCTTTTTTCCTGCCGAAGTCGCATTCATCTGCAAAAACTCTGCGCTTGTGGAGTTGGCAATGACCTTTGCAAGTGTCGTCTTTCCGGTTCCCGGAGGTCCGTAGAGAATGATGGAACTGATTTTATCTGCCTTGATCGCACGGTACAGTAACTTGTCTTTCCCGATAATATGCTGCTGACCAACCATCTCATCTAACGTGGTCGGCCGCAGACGCGATGCAAGCGGCGATTCCGTCTCTTTTTTCTGTTCTCTCATATATTCGAATAAATCCATGTTTTAACCTGTCTTTCTGTTGCGTACATTTGCCTTTTTGCATTTTTGTTTCTTTGTTCCTGCATTTTTTATGTTTTAAAAACGTATTTATGCATTTTTTCCTGCAAATATGACAGATTTGTAATTCAAAAATTCATTCTTTTAATACAATACAGTAAATTTTTCACTTTTGCAAGACGTAAAATTTTTTTCTCTGTTCTGTATGTTTTTTTCTGAAAATCTGTCACTTTACTGTGCAAAAGCATGGACATACTTCTGAAAGGCATCTCCACGCTCCTCAAAGTTTTTAAAATAACCGTAAGATGCCGCTGCGGGTGAAAGAATACATGCCTCTCCAGGCTGTGTCATCCGGACTGCAGCCTCGACTGCCTGCTCTAAATCTTCGACGTATATACAGTTCTCGCAGTCACCAACTTCCTCAAAAATACGTTTGCCAGATGCATATGCACAGATAAATTGAAGTTCTTTGTGTTCCCTGATAAAAGTGATCAAAAGATCGTAATTGATTCCGCGGTCCATGCCGCCGATCAGGATCGTCTTTGCATTCGGAATACTCAACGCTGCCTCCACAGCTGCCTCCGGAATCGTTGCAATCGAGTCATCATAATAACTGACATCCCGGTAAGTCCCGATATACTGCAGGCGGTGTGGCAGTCCTTCAAACCCTGCCATACTCTTTCTTACAGCATCTTTCTTACATCCAAACAATTCTGCCACACACTCCACGAACTGCGCATCATACTGATTATGTTCTCCTGCGAGTTTCAGTTCATAATGCACACCCTTTGGCTGATGAAGAACCGTCTTTTTTGCTGCCGTCTCAATTGGAGGTACATTTTCCCCAACGAAAAAATAATCTCCATTCTTCTGATATGCCGCAATATGGCTCTTTGCCTCAAAATATTTTTCTACCGTTCCATAATAGTCAAGGTGTTCCTCATAGAGATTTAAAAAGATTGCAATGTGCGGTGACACATTTGTATGCGCAAGCTGATGGCAGGACATCTCATAAACAATGATTGTGTCTTCTGTCACTTCTTCAAAATAATCAAGGCAAGGCTGTCCGATATTTCCAAGGAGTAATACCGGTCTGCCGCTGCATGCTTTTAAAACGGTATAGAGCATCGCAGAGGTCGTACTTTTTCCTTTGGTTCCGGTGATTCCTATCACCTGATCACGAAACTGCTGTAAAAAAAGCTCCGTCTCTGAGGTGTATTTGGGATTTTCCTCATCCATCACAATTCCGGGACTCTTTATGATAAAATCGTACGCGTCCTCATCGATTTCTTCTCTTTTTCCCTCAAATATATCTACAGACGCCGGCTTTGTACATCTCTGCAAAAAATGTTCTGTCGCTTTGCCCTCTCTGCCGTATCCCCAAATCAAAATCCGCTTTCCATCCAACTCACTGATGATGTCCATTCTGTATCCTCCATGCACATATGCTAATTTCCTGCATATCCTGCAATTTTCTTTTTAATTTCCAACCAATCCCACTATTTATGCCCGTTTCATAAAATCTTTTAAAATCTGTAAGAAATGCTCCGGCACCTGGTTTTCAGATACCCACTCTGAGAGCATCTCATCTAACTCTCCCGGTGCAGCTTCGATCGTCTCTTTGTAACGCTCGGTCAAAAGACTCTTTCCACCGCGTGCAATAAATGTTTTTAATGCAACAAGGACTTCACGCCTTGTTCCCACACACTCAAACGGTTTGTTCTCCTCAATTCCGGTCAGTTCTCTGAAGTAAAGATCCAGAGAGTCCTTTTCCAGCAGATTTTCCCCGAAGATATGCACCAGTTCTTCCTGTGATAAAAATGGAGTTAAAATGATATAGACAAATAAGCATTTTGGGCAGTTGCAGCACCAGATTCCCTGTTTGCTTCCTGCATTACAACTCCGGAATACCTCATGATAGCTTTTACATTTGGCAAACAGCCATGCGATCTGCATCTCGGTAAGCGGACGCAGGAGACTGAAATAATGAATGTCGGAGTCCGTCACTTTCCTGATATACGATACAAAATCCTGTTCAAATTCAAAGCTCTTAGAATACTGATGATTGACAAACGAATCCTTCACCGTTGTCTCATTTGCACTTGTCTCATTCGAAAGCACGATGTAACGGTTGCCACTTAAAAATGCAGAAATAAATGATGAGAATGCCACAACCGCAGAAAACGGGATATGTCCGTTTAAATACCCTGCTGCATTCAGCTCTAATATTTTTTTATCAAGGATACGCTTTGCGGCGTAATCTCCCTGCTTGTGATCACAGACTGCAATGACATTTTTAGTCGTCGCATTGCCATTGATACTATAAGTGGTAATCTTTTCTCCCTTTAATACTTCAAGAGAAACGACAGAATCCTTTCCACCGCCAACAGATACCAGACATCCGTCATAGGCACGTGTATCATGCATCGGTGCATCCACATTCTCCTCGCATTCGATCGTTACAAGTTCTTCTTCCGAAACCACAATCCCATTGCGGTACATAAATTCTCCAAGTCCATTATAATATAACTTTTTCCACCACATTTTCTGTTCTGCTGAGAGTGTTCCACAAAGAATCTTCAACTGCTTCGGGCAGGCACATTTCCAGTAACTGATCGTCTCTGCCATTCCAAGATGAAATGCAAGCGCCTTCAAGATTGTCTCATTGACGCGCTCCTTTGCCGGAAACTCCCACTTTGACTGAAATTCACATAGCCCCGGTATCTCAAAGTGATACACGATGCGGTATGCATTTTCGATATACTCTACGGAATAATCTTTATATAAAAAAGAATTGTATTGATTTCTGAAATCCTCAAACTTTGACAACGTAAATCCTCCATTCCAGACGCGATACGTCCCAGACCTATTTTATTATATGAAATAACCGTCCGCCCTAAACATCCCTACTGTAAAGCAAACTCTAAAATATCATAGCACACATCCTTGCAAAAGTCGATAGCAGTGGAACGCACAAACGGTGTCCCACCAAAAAAGGAGTGGGCTTTTCGCCCACTCCCTATACGGTCATGCAATTAATTTTTCTTGCCAAGTGTTACAGAAATCGTCTGCTCCTGATACTCACCATTCGTAGAACGCTCAATCTTCACATCAACCGTTGTACCTGCTTTATAATACTCCATTGTAGATGAAAGTTCTTCCATGGAACCAATCTGTTTTCCGTCAAACTCTGTGATGATATCACCTTTCTGGATACCTGCCTGCTCTGCTGCCGAACCTCCGGTTACCTGTGCAACATAAACACCGGATGGCATGTTATAAGTTTTTGCAACATCATCTGTTACATCGACACCTGCGATACCAAGGTATGCGCTGTCAGACTCATCTACTTTTTCTTTCGTGATCAGATCATTGATAATCGGTGCTGCCGTATTGATCGGGATTGCATATCCAATACCCTCTACGGAAGTATCGGAATATTTTACAGAGTTGATACCGATAACCTCACCGTTTGCACTGAGTAATGCACCACCACTGTTACCAGGGTTGATTGCTGCATCTGTCTGGATCAGATCTGCAGTATAGCTTGTGTCACTCTCTGAATCACTGACAGATACCTGACGGTTCAATGCACTGATATAACCAACGGTTACAGACTGTCCATAACCAAGTGCGTTACCGATTGCGATACAGGAATTACCAACTTTTAAGCTGTCAGAATCACCAAGTGTGGCTACTTTAATATTATTCATCGTATCACTTTCAATGCTGCTTAACGCTACACGGATAACTGCAAGATCTGTAGAAGGATCTGTTCCTTTTACCTCTGCGCTGACTGTTGACTCATCATTAAATGTAACTGTCAGACTGTTTGCACCGTTTACTACGTGATTATTCGTTGCAATATAAAGATAATTATCATCCTGACTTACGATGATACCGGATCCACAGCTTGTGCTCTCATAAGTCTGTGGCATACCGCCCCAGAAACTCTGGTATTCGGTCTCGCTCATATTTGTAATTGCCACGATGGAAGGCATCACGGATGATACAATATCCGATACATCCGTTGCAACATAATTCGATGATGTAGAAGTTGCCTCCACTTTGCTGTCTGCTTTTGTCAGGGCATTTTTGCTGCTGTTATCTTCTGCCGCTGTCTCATCATTGCCAAATGCTTTTGAGGATACAAGATGTACGCCTTCAAATGCTGTACCTGATACCAGTCCAAATACTAAAGCAATGGCTGCACATTTTGCAAGTTTTGTTCCAAATCCACCCGGTTTTCTTTCTCTCTTTTTTTTCTGTTTTTTACCGGTCGGCTGTGCATTCTGATAAAATGCTCCACCTGCATTCTGGTATCCGCCATTCTGATAAGTACCGTTCTGCTGATATCCGGTATTCTGACAGGCACTGTTTTGATATGTGCCGTTCTGCTGATATCCGGTATTCTGCGAATACGGATTGTTGTTACGATAATCATTTTCGTAATGGTTTACGTTTCCTTCATTTACATGTTCTGTCTGCTGATTGTTCTGGTTACCGCTATTGTATGAATAGAAGGAATCCGAAGTCCCATTCTGATTGTTATTATTGTTATTATTGTTATAATTGTTACCATCCATAACGATTTCTCCTTTCGTATTCGGAATTTCTTTTCCTTTTCTGATTATGAGTGTACAGAGAAATTGTGTTCTATTTGTGACAAAACAATCAAAAATTTATGTTTTCGTTCTCAAATGTAATTTATGATCTGATACAAAAAATTCCAGACACCCAGACCTGCGATAATGGAAAAAAACAGACCCCGCCATTTCTTTCCCGGAATTTTAAACGCCAGAACCAGGATGATAAACATGTACATCCAGTCCGTCAGATAATAAACACGCGCACCGGACGCATAGATCGTCGGTGAAAAATGCATAATTGCTTCACTTGCAATTCCACCAAGCCATGCCAGCACAAGAACTGCATTATGTTTTGAAACCTTCCATATTAATATACCGGTAAACAAAAGAGCCGCGATCCACCAGCACATTGCAAACCAATTTGACGCCTGCATTTCTTCCATCCGCGGTACCTGATCCAGTCGTACTGTAATATCCGCAATATGCAATCCACAGTCTGAGAATATTTTGATTCCCAAAAATGGAAGTAACGCAGTAACAGAAAATATGCCTGCCCCAGCCATGCATACCATATCTGACGTTTTTCTTTCATCTTTACCCAAAATATGCAGGATTCCCGCCAGCCAGATTCCGAATAATAACAGACGGTTTTCATTTGCAAAAGAAGAAATCAGCCATTGAACCGTAATAAAAAGATGCTCTCCAAATGAAAGCTGCTCATACTGTGGCATCCAGTTCTGTACTTCCGATACAACACGGATATCATTTCCCGGTGCCAGAAACAGAATTACAAATGCCACTACCGTTACCACCGTCTGTATGATAAGAAGGAAATTCCTTCGTTTTTCATCCTTTCTGTATAAACGTTTCTTCTGTGCACCAGTCAGATTTCTGATCCACTCTGCCTTTGCGTACTTTCTCAGCAAAACCACAAGAACTGCCAACATCTCAAATGTCACAAGCACTGCTGCCATCTGCTCAATCGACATACTTGCAAGAACCGCACAGGGGATAGAATAAAAAAACTGCCGGGGATGATTATGCATTGCATGATTATCTCCTGTATCAAACACAAGATCTGCAACCGGAACCAGTGCCCAGATTCCGCAGGTAAACGACCATGTATAAAAAATAGAGCCATTGATCCAGACTGCAGCATATCCAACCGTCATTATCGCCATCAGGAGATAACCACAGACAACTGTAAGTGTCGCGCCCGGCAGAAATTTTTCTGTATGGATCCCCGCTGCTTTTTCTGCCAGTTTCAACACACCACAGGGAAGCAGAACAAGCATCAGGGCATTTACAATACGCCAGAACCAGATTCCAAGTGAAAATGTAATATATACCATCGCTTCCCCGGACATTCTGCCAACCCACGTTGTATAACGCCAGCTTAAATATTCCAGAAATCCCATTTCATGTGTATACTGATAAAAAAAGGCATCGTCGCCATCAGAATATCCCACCTGCGTCAGCAGGAGGAATGCTCCAAAAAACATCAATGCCCAAAATAAAACTTTTTTAGAAGTGTCTTTCATAATTTACCTATTCCCGTCTGATACTTCCTGTCTCCACAAACGTTTCCAGTATTCCGGACTCATAGTGCATTTTAAAATCTGTTTTCTGCCAAGCTTTTTGTATCGTTTGCCAAGCCAGTAACCTGCATACTTTCCTACACACTGCATTCCAAGTTCAAAGATAAGATACGGCTTTCCAATCGAGCACAGATATTTCATTGTACTCTTTACTAACTTCATCCCCTCTGCTTCCGAACTGATCTGCTCAAATATTTCCGGATGCATGGTCTGTGAGACGGCAAGATCAAAATTACGATGGAACTGCTGTCTTACCGTATAATTATGAGAGTGAATCACTTTCGCATCTGCCTCATATCTCACATAATATCCTGCAAGAATTGCCTTTGCTGCAAAAAACATATCTTCATTAAAAATAACCGGCGATTCGAATCCACCGAGCTTATGAAACAGATCCATTCTGTAAGCTGCACATACATCGGAACAGAAAAATGTCTTAATTCCAAGTTCCCCTATATCAGTCTTTCCCTTTTTCCTGCTTTTATCCGGATAATTAAAAGATCTGGTATAGCGTTCTACAATGCGGCAATTTTCATTTGGAAGCTGTCTCGCATAACAGACTGCCGTATCCTGGTCTGATAAACCATTTACTAAGTGTTCGATCAGACTATCATCTGCCGGAACTGCGTCCTGTGTCATAAAGATAACAACATCTGCCTTAGAATGTTCTGCACCATACATTCTCGTCCCACCATGATCAAAAGATTCCCTGCTGACATGATGTAACTCATATTCACATGGAAGTTCACAAAGTCTCTGTTCGATCGGATACTTTTCCACAGCTTCTTTCCACAATTTTTCTTCGGTATTTAAAATAAGAACCCTATGAACAACAAAGGTCTGCTCCTGCAGTTTTTGCAGGAGCAGACAAAATGTGTCATCCGGTCTGTAAGTCGGTATGATCAGATCTGCTTTCATTAATAGCCTTCTCCCTGATGGAATCCGGTATCATTGATGATCTGGGCACTGTTATTTTTAACAGTATCTGTCGGCTCATATTCATTATCATCATATAAGAATACATGAAGCTGTTTTACGTTAGATTCAAGATCACATGGTACAACAACGCTTCCCTTGTTTCCAAGTGTTGTCGTATTCTTCTCAAACGGGAAACCTGTTGTCTCGCCAAGGCTGTAATTGAATACTTTTGCGGCAAGTGCAATCAGATCTGTATTTGAAAAACTTGTCTTGATATCTCCAAATGCCTCATCTATCAGACTGTTCAATGTAGTCAGGTTTGCTTTCTGTGCTTTCTGCACCATTGCTGTAAGAACAGTACGCTGACGCTCTGTACGTCTGTAATCATCACCTGCAGTATAACGGATACGCGCATAAGCACATGCCTGTACACCATCCATTTCCACATTTGTTCCACCACTGGATAAATACTGGGAGTTATGTTTTGTCAGTTTATTGATCTCATCCATATAGCCCCGCATCAGCACAGCCTCGTCATCAGATACCTCCGGAATCGTAACTCCATCCAGAAGATCTACACACTCAACAACCGCATTAAAGTCCACCGTTACATAGTCCGTAATATCCATATCCAGGTTTTTATTTAACATGGTAATTGCCTGCTCAGGTCCTCCCTTTGCGTAAGCGGAATTGCATTTCTTATATACACCGCCTCCGATATCAAGATAACTGTCTCGATATACAGATACCAGTCTCACTTCGTGTGTATCATTATTGATACTTGCGATCATGATAACATCACTGTTACCTTTTGAAAGATTACCATTTGAACGGTTATCAAGACCAAACAGTGCGATTGTCGTATAGCCCGCCATGATTTCCTGTGACTCTGACGATAATCCCTCATTCACCTCAATATCTTCTTTATCAAAGCTTGTGTCTTTCTCAATTTTCGAGAGCTTTACGGTTACAAATAACACAGCTGCAAGGATCAATAATACAAAAATCTCTGCTATTACAATAATAATTCTGTTTTTCTGCTTTTTCTTTCTTTTTGATGCTTTGCTGTGTGCCCCGTTTCTTCCCTGTACTGTTTTACTCATAAATGTTTTCTCCTAATATGCATTTTTATTTATAAAACCCTTGAAGACGGTAAGAAACAGGATTTTAACATCCAGCCCTATCGTCCAATTTTCAATATAATAAAGATCATGCTCAATCCGCTTGCGGATGGATGTATCCCCACGATACCCATTGACCTGCGCCCAACCGGTCATACCGGGACGCACCTGATGTTTGATCATATAACGTGGGATTTCTTCACGGAATTTTTCCACGTACTGCGGACGTTCCGGTCTTGGTCCCACAAGACTCATATCACCTTTCAACACGTTAAACAACTGTGGAAATTCATCAAGGCTCGTCTTGCGCAGAAATCTGCCAATCTTTGTGATTCGCGGATCATCTTTATGTGTCCAGCCCTTGCGTTCTTCTTCCTCTGTCTGCACATACATGGTGCGGAACTTATACATCCGGAATGGCTTATTGTGCAGTCCGACACGCTCCTGTTTAAAGATCAGCGGTCCTCTCGAAGTCACCTTGACTGCAATTGCGGTAAGCAGCATAATGGGTGAAAAGATCACGATACAAATCAGCGAACCAATAATATCCATACATCGTTTGACAAGTGCATTAAATGTGTTTGACAGCGGCACATAACGGATATTAATGACAGGAAGTCCTAAAAGATCCTCTGTATACGGTTTTGTCGGAATAATATTTCCATAATCCGGAATAAACTTGGTATGAACTCCGGACTTTTCACATTCCGCAACAATCTTCTCTAACTTATAATATTCTTCAAGTCCAAGCGTGATCGCAATCTCATCTAACTTATTCTCCGGCAGGATATAAAGCAGATTGCCAACGCTTCCAATAACCTTTACCCCTTTATAAGTTGTACCCCTCGCTATATTGTCATCTAAAATTCCCCTGACGTTGTATCCCCACTGTGGATTCTGCTGTATCCGGTCTATATACTGCTCTGCGGCACGTGAATATCCCACAAGGAGCACGTGCTTCAGATTATAGCCATTTTTGCGTATTGTGCGTAGAAACTGACGTATCAGCAGACGTAATATTTCCTCTAATACCGTGTTGATCGCAAAAAAATAAAAGAACATCTCACGGGAAAAATTTCGAAATTGATCCACATAAGACTGCAGGTTATACAATACTGTAAAAATCAACAGAAAACCTACAATGTTCGCCATTACGATATTAGAAAACTCTAACCGCCGTCCCTGTACCCTCTTAGGCGTATACAGGTTAAACGCATAATACAAGATCAGATACAATGGAATGATCAGAACCAGTGCCTGCATATAAAATCCAAATGACAGGGCACCACCCGGTGAGTCCAAAATACCGCTCGAAAACTTCAGCCACCATGCAATGATATAGGATATCGCAATGACAAACGCATCTATGACCACATGCAGTCTGTTGAAATGCTGTTGATTATCTTTTATCATAATGTCATCCTTTTTTCATTTTCAAGCTACCATAAAAATAATAATACAATAATTTCCCAGAAAGCACAACTTCTTTTTCTTAAAACTCTTGTTACAATTTCTTAATTATTTCTTTATTATTCTTTGACGCTCAAATGATTTTTCCGACTATCTGTGCGTTAACACATGAAATATATTTGTAATGAGTTCCCACTCAATTTTTATATAATTGCAAAGATTTTCCACCTTAAAGTGAACTCTTTTACAACTTTTACGCTGCCTGATTCCCTCTGCGATCCCCTCTAAATAACGGCGTCCAAATCCTTTTTTGCAGAAAAACATCCATTTGATCAGAACACCTGCAAATAAAAAAGGCAGATTGATCAGTAATTGTAACAGTGGCATATTTTTATAGATCACAAACATGGAATTGCGTGCGGCAAGAAATACTTTTTTTTCATTATAACGTGAACCAGTCGTCGCACTTCCGACATGATATACTTTTGCCCCGGGGATATAACGGTTGCGGTATCCTGCGATCTTCGCACGGTATCCAAGATCAAGATCCTCCAGATATGCAAAATGTTTTTCATCCATCGCACCAATCTCTTTGATCACAGACATCCGGTAAATGACCGCTCCACCACAGCAGGAAAAAACATCGGTCTGTTTTCCATAATCTGCAGCAGGCCTGCCTTTTCCACGTGCAACTGCCCAACCCGGGAGTGTATAGAGATCTCCCGCATTATCGATCAGATCCCTCTGTCTGAAATCAAGCATCTGCGCCCCACAGGAAAAAATACGTTCTGATTTTCTGATTCCTTTTAACAGTTCTTCCACAAAGTGCGGTTCCACCTCAGTATCATTATTCAGTAAGATGGCATATGGCGTTTTTGTCATTTCAAAACCAAGGTTTACAGCTCCACAAAATCCGGTATTTTCCGGCAGTGCAACCATCTCCATATCCAGACTTTCCGATGTCACGTCCGTGCTGCCATCTGTGGAACCATTGTCGATCACAAGCAGTTTAAATTTCTGACAGGTCTGCCGTTCAAGTGTTTTTATGCAATTTTCCAAAAGCTTCTTTCCGTTGTAATTCGGAATGATAATCGTAACTTCTGTCATCCATCCTCCATTCAGCTGTTATCCTTCAGAGAATAATTATTATAAACCGAAGAAAAATTTGGATTATAATACGGATCTCCATTTTATTTTTTCGCTTTCCGATGGATATAAAGCCATCCGTTTGCGTAATCCTTTCGTTCCTCCTCTGACATTGAGGTAAATGCATCAAAATCCACCTTTGCCAGTGTCATCTGCTCGTTTCCACATTTAAAGCACTCCACGTCTTTGCGTCTTGACACAACCCGCATCCATCCGCATTCCGGGCAAATAAATACTTTCATCATAGGAACTACTGCCTCTTTTCTTTTTTTCTGACTACCTGTGATCCTTCCAGTCAGTCTCTGAAATAAATGTCTCTTGTATACACCTTTTCTTTTACATCTGACAACATAGTATCCATACGGTTTGCCACGATCACATCACTCATCCTGCAAAATTCATCAAAATCACGGATCACTTTGGTATTTTCAAATGTATCCTTCTTTAATGACGGATCAAAAATAATAATGTTTACACCTTTTGCACGGATACGCTCCATAACCCCTAAAATAGAACTCTGTCTGTAATTATCAGAATTTGCCTTCATCGCAAGGCGGTAAATGCCGACTGTCTCCGGTTTCTTTTCAAGAATCTGCTCCGCAATAAAATCTTTTCTCGTGCGGTTCGCATCAACGATTGCACCTACAATGTTATTTGGTACATTGTCATAGTTTGCCAACAGCTGCTTGGTATCTTTCGGCAGACAGTAACCACCATATCCAAAGGAAGGATTGTTATACTGCATTCCAATTCTTGGATCAAGTCCGATTCCCTCAATGATCTGTTTTGCATCAAGTCCCTTCATGGCAGCAAACGTATCAAGTTCATTGAAGAAAGAAACACGGAGTGCAAGGTATGTGTTTGCAAAAAGTTTGACTGCCTCTGCTTCTGTAAGATTGGTTAAAAGCGTTGGGATGTCCTCTTTGATCGCACCCTCCTGCAGCAGATGTGCAAACGTCTCTGCCGCTTTTTTCATTTCACTGCTTCCCTCTTTCGATCCGACAATGATCCTTGACGGATACAGATTGTCTTTCAATGCCTGACCTTCCCGCAAAAATTCCGGTGAGAACAGTATACGGTCCGTGTGATACTTTTCACATACAGACTGTGTATAACCGACCGGAATCGTAGATTTGATCACGATCACTGCATGTGGATTGACTTTTAAGACCAGTTCTAACACTTCCTCAACAGATGATGTATCAAAATAATTCTTCTTCTCATCATAATTTGTCGGTGTCGAGATGATAACATAATCTGCCTTTTCATATGCATGCATACCGTCTATGGTTGCAGTCAGGTTAAGTTTGGCGTTTGCCAGATAGTCCTCGATCTCACGGTCCACAAGCGGTGATCTGCGCTGATTGATCATCTCCACCTTTTCTTCTATTATATCAACTGCAGTCACTTCATGGTGCTGCGCTAATAAAATCGCATTGGACAATCCAACGTATCCTGTTCCAGCGATTGCAATTTTCATCGTATTCCTCCTGCCTTTCCATTCAAAAGTCAAAAATACTCCATATTGTTTTATAGTACCATTTTCTGTATTATCATGCAAGTTTGAGATTTTAACCGGCTCTGCAATTTACAACACGCCTGTTTTTTGCTAATGTAGAGAAAGAATCGGGATTTTTATTTAAAAAGGAAAACACCCCGGGAAATGAGGAATTTTATGAAAAAGAAAAATTTACTATCCATCATTCTGTTACTTTTATTTGCCCTGCTGCTCGGTGGTGCCGCGTGGTTTTCTTACCAGAGAAGCCGCATGGACTCTACCGGACACATACCGGATCCTGCCACGGAATATCTCATCACGCAATATGCGGATGCAACCGGTGTACAGGGAACTTTTTATACGATTTCAAACGATGACACCTTAATCATGATCGACGGCGGCTGGGCAGGTAACGCTGATGCCGTCCGGAAGGTGATTGCAAAATGCGGCAATACAGTAGACGCATGGATCATTTCCCATCCGCATCAGGATCATGCCGGCGCATTCAATGCTATTTATGCCAATCCGGGGGATATTACCATAAAAAACATTTACGACAACAGTTTCGATTATGATTTTATGGAAGCTGCCGGAGAGCCCTACGATGATATCACGGTCATGGAAACGTTTCACACGCTGACGAAAGATGCTGACAATATCATACATTTAAAACGTGGCGATGTGATCACACTTGCCCGTCATCTGACACTCTCTGTTTTTAATGCCTGGGATGAATCTGTCCTTTCGAATGTCGGGGATGAAAAAGACTATCAGAACAATGCCTCTTTGCTGTTTAAAATCAGTGGAACACAAAACAGTATGTTATTCTGTTCTGATATCAAATATGATATGAACGATTATCTCCTTAACACTTACCGGAATGATATTTCCTGCGATTATATCCAGGTCGGTCATCATGGAAACTGGTCATTTTCCGACGAATTCTATGAAGCCACAGGTGCCTCCTATGCTTTTATCGACGCACCATCTGCCATCACGGACAACCCGGATTTTCCTGCCAGTACATTGAAAACCTCTTTGCAGAAAAAAGGAACGGTATTTGATTTTTCTACCGCTCCTAATTCTGTTACTTTGAGATAACCTGATGAAATCTCCCGGACTTTGCCCGATCCTATTTTTTCAGTATAAATTATTATCAAACGTCAATTTCAGTTGTAGCGTTATTCATTTAAAAGATAAGAGGTTTTCCGCCTCTTTCTTTTTATATTATGAGTGGTTTGACCTACTCATAATAATAACTTCCACCTGCTGATACATTTTTCGTTCCACGATTCTGCACAAATACACGGTATTTTCCTGTCTCAGAAATAGCAAATGAATGTGACAATCCACCTTTTCCTTCCACATAGCGCACACTATTGTGAGGATCCATGATGCCGATCCAACAAGTCTGCGTACTTGGTGATGTTGCTGCCACAATTACTATCTTCTGTCCGCTTTTAACCTTAAATTTACCGGAGCAGAAACGTGTCCCCGGTTCCACAGTCCAGTTAAAAGATGCCATCTCATTGGCATTTAAGATCGGTGCCACCGGACTGAGATCCGGTTTTGCATATTTGATACGGGAATAATCATGATTCTCAGATGCCGGAACAAACACCTCTTCTAATTCCGGTGTTTCTGAAACCTCGCCCTGCGTAGGCTCTGACTCCTGATACAGTTCATCATGCACACCCGCTACTCCGTAACTTGCTGCATAAGTTGTGGTCATTGAAGTTACCACAAATAAAAACGACAGTACAAATGCTGATATTTTTGCCCCTCTTTTGGCTTTCACATATTTTTTCATATACTCTATTCTCCTTTCCAAACTCTGTTGGCTCTCATATAGGGTAGAAAAAATATAATCCGGCTTGGAATCCTCCGGCATTCGATCCATCAGATCTACGATCACTTCAAAATAACGTCTGGGCGTTATCTCGCCACGCAATGCATAAACTGCCGACACATCACAGGCACACTCACTCCACTCATTGATCCATGGCAAAATATGTTTTGCTCCAGAGGTCATGTGCTGCATCGCACCGATATAAATGCTGCAAATTTTAAAGAAAGGGTCATTATGCTTACAATGTACCAGTTCATGACAAAAGATCACCGTCAGTTCTTCCTTACTGTAGTGATCTTCCGGTAATAAAATATTGTATTTGAATACACCTGTCACCAGCGGACTCTGAATAGAACTGCTATAATAAAGTCCAATCTTCCGGTGAATATGGAGCATATGCTTTACTTTCAAAAACTCTGCATAAACCTGCTCATCTGTCACAGGTATTCTGTATCTGCAAAGTTTTTTCCAGCGGATAAATTCAACCACGCCATCTGCGACATTTTTGATTAAAAAAATCAGCCAGATAATTCCGGCTATTCCAAACACGAGATCCATATCTCCTGTCATCTCAAAATTAGGTTTCCATATGCTTTCCGTCTGCAGATATCCACGCCAGGTCAGCCTGACAAGCAGATAACCAAACGGTACTATATACATCATACATACAAACCGCAAAGTCGCATATATCAGCCTGGGATCCCGTTTCAGCAAAAGTGGCTTGAAATATTCTCCAGAACCCCAGACTGACCGTACCTGTAAAACAGGCAATCAAGATAATCAAAAATATCTGACTAATTAAGTTCATCTAATTTTTTCTTGAGTACCTGAATCTCTTCCTTGGTGAGCGCATCTTCGCAAAGGTGGCACGCGAATGCAGCCATATCTCCTTTTTCAAAAAATCTTGCATTCTCCTGTACGGTTGCTTTCCAGAAATCTTCTTTACTTACTGCAGGCTGATAAAATGAATATCTTCCCTTGCGGTAAACTGTTAAAAATGATTTCTTAACCAGTCTTGCCAAAAAAGTAGAAACCGTCTGCGGCTTCCAATTTTTTCCGTTTTCCTGATTTACTCTGTTCATGATATCCTGTAATGCCAGATCTTCTGTGGAATCCCAGATAACTTTCATGACAAGTCTTTCGCATGCTGAAATATCGTTCGTATCCATGAACCAATCTCCTTTCTACTCGCGCAGTGATTACTACGTCCGTAAACAACATATCATCTTTTTATGTTGTTTTCAATATTTTTTTATTTTTTAGGATTTTTCCTGAGAACAGGGATTATTCTTTCCAGCTTTCTGTTCCTCAAGGAAAAACGCATATACATGTTTTATTATAAAACATTTTTAGCCAGAATGCTACATTTATCTTGTTTTATTCAGATAAAATTCATACTTTTATCCCAGAACCTGCTCATCATCACAGGTAACTCCAAGACTTACCTCGATCAGCCGCAAATCTGCTCCAAGTGCCTTGATGGAATGTTTCTTGCCGGATGCAATGCTTACCGTAGAACCTGCAAGCAGATCCACTTCTGTTCCTTCGAGGATCAGTTTTCCCATACCGGAAATAACGGTAATTGTCTCCGTGTGTCTGGCATGTGTGTGGTACGGCATTGTCTTGCCTGCAAGGATCTTGATTCGTTTTGTCACACTGTGCGTGCCATCCTCATCATTGTTGTCGATCGTCTTGATCGTTCCCCAGCGGCGTTCTTCAAATCTTGACTCATCCGGAATATTTTCCAGGCAGTCTTTGATATAAGAACTCTGATGTTTATCTGCCACTAAAATTCCATCATGCGAGGCAACAACCACCATATTTTTTGCTCCCATTACCACCATTGGAACTCCGAGTACATTGATAGCATGACTGTTTTCACAGGTCTTATCCCAGGTCACATCTCCGATGCTCTGCTCTTTCATTTCCTCAGTCAAAGTATTCCAGGTTCCAAGATCTTTCCAGATACCATCATACTGAATCGCAACAATGTTTTTCCACTGCTCTAACACTTCATAATCAAAGCTCTGTTTCGGCAGCTTTTCATAATCGGTAACCATCTCGTCATAGTTTGTCGTAACACCATATTTCTCCAACCACTGTGCAGCCATGTTTAATTTGAAACAGAACACGCCACAGTTCCAGAGTGCACCCATATCCACAAGTTCCTGTGCAGTCGCCTCATCTGGCTTCTCACGGAATCCTTTGACAGCAAACGGCTCAGTCTCATTTTTTTCAGGGACGATGTATCCATATTTCGTGGATGGATATGTCGGCACACCACCGAGCAATCCAATCACACCATCCTGTTTTTTAATGTATTCCCCAAGAGATTTGATTTTATTAAAAAACTCCACTGTGGTGTATGGATCCACCGGAAGAAATGCAACCACATCATCCGGCTTTGCCCCCTTGTTTGACAAAAGATATGCACACGATAACATCACAGCAGGGAAGGTATTGCGGCGCATCGGCTCGACTGCCACTTCTGCCTGTCCGTCCAACTGGCTTTCGATGAGTTCCACCTGGGAATCACTGGCACATACGATCGTATTTTCGGAAAGTGAAGCAGCCTTTAACTGTCCGAACACACGCTGTAACATAGAACATTTTTCTGTGCTGTCCGATTGTTCTGCTTCATCCGGATTCATCAGCTTAATATACTGCTTAGAACACAGATCGTTCGATAACGGCCAAAGACGCTTCCCGGAACCGCCTGATAATAAAACAATATACATGTTATTCTCCATTCTTGCGCTGTCTTTCAATAAAAACAACGTTTTTATTTGCATCTCAAGTTTGTGCGTAAGCGCAAATCTTGCATGTGAAAAATCTTATTTTTCACATTGCTCTCTTAGCGTTCTGCACGCATCGGATTGTGCAGGAAATCGTCATAAGTCAGACGGATTCCTTCCTCTAACTCTGTCTTATACTTCCATCCAAGTCCTTCTAATTTGCTTACATCAAGAAGTTTTCTCGGTGTTCCGTCCGGCTTTGTAGGATCCCATTTGATCTCGCCCTCAAATCCAACTACTTTAGCAACCAGCTCTGTCAATTCTTTAATCGTCAGCTCTTTGCCAGTACCAAGGTTGACCGTCTCATTTCCGCTGTAGTTGTTCATCAGATATACGCAGGCATCTGCAAGATCGTCCACATAGAGGAACTCTCTGAGAGGTGTACCGGTTCCCCAGCAGGTTACCTCTTTTAACCCAGCCTCTTTTGCCTCATGGAAACGACGGATCAGTGCCGGAAGCACATGGCTGTGCTCTGGATGATAGTTATCGTTTGGTCCGTAAAGGTTTGTCGGCATGACTGAAATATAATCCGTTCCATACTGGCGGTTTAAAAATTCGCAATACTTTAGACCACTGATCTTTGCAAGTGCATATGCCTCATTCGTCTTCTCTAACTCGCTTGTCAAAAGGCAGCTTTCTTTCATCGGCTGTGGAGCCATACGCGGATAAATGCAGGAAGATCCTAAAAACATCAGCTTTTTGCAGCCATTTTTCCATGCCTCATGGATCACATTCATTTCAAGAACCATGTTGTCATACATAAAATCAGCAAGTGCTTCACTGTTTGCCATGATACCGCCTACTTTTGCTGCTGCAAGGAACACATAATCCGGTTTTTCCTCTGCGAAGAATGCCTCAACGGCATCCTGACGGCAGAGATCTAACTCTTTGTGTGTTCTCGTGATAATATTTGTGTATCCTTCTTTTTCAAGCTGACGGACGATTGCGGAACCTACCATTCCTCTATGTCCGGCTACATATATTTTTGCATCTTTTTCCATGATCTTATTCTCCATTCCTGTGCTGCTTTCTGATAAAGAAATCTTTTATCCACACCACAGGTCCGTGCTTATGCACTTTTATTTCTTTTTATTATTTCTCGTTTTTTACAAGTTCCATATCATGAGCTACCATGATCTTAACAAGTTCCTCAAAAGTGGTCTTCGTCGGATTCCAGCCAAGCTCTGTCTTTGCCTTTGTCGGATCTCCCCAAAGGTTTACAACGTCAGTCGGACGGTAGAACTCCGGAGATACTTTGATAACGGTCTTTCCGGTTGCTTTGTCGATACCGACTTCATCCATGCCCTCGCCTTTGAATTCAAGCTCAATACCCGCTTCGCGGAATGCATATTCACAGAACTCACGCACAGAGTGCTGCTTACCGGTTGCAATAACAAAATCTTCCGGTTTGTCGTTCTGTAAGATGAGCCACATACATTCCACATAATCTTTCGCATAACCCCAGTCACGCAGGGATGATAAATTTCCAAGGTAAAGCACATCCTGTTTGCCCTGGGCGATTCTTGCTGCTGCAAGGGAGATTTTTCTGGTTACGAAAGTCTCACCTCGGCGCTCTGACTCATGGTTGAATAAGATACCGTTGCAGCAGAACATGTTATATGCTTCACGATATTCTTTTACGATCCAGAAGCCGTACTGTTTTGCAACTGCATATGGGCTGTATGGATGAAACGGTGTTGTCTCGCGCTGTGGAACTTCCTCTACTTTTCCGTATAACTCAGAAGTGGAAGCCTGATAGATACGGCAGGTCTTTTCTAATCCACAGATACGGACTGCTTCAAGTACGCGGAGTACTCCGGTTGCAACAACATCTGCTGTATATTCCGGCACATCAAAGCTGACACCAACATGGCTCTGTGCAGCAAGATTGTAGATCTCATCCGGTTTGATACTTCCGATCAGACGTACCAGACTCAAAGAATCAGACAGATCTCCATAGTGAACGGTAAAGTTCGGATTGCCCTCTAAATGGTCAATACGCTCTCTTTTTTCTACAGAAGAACGGCGCACCATACCATGTACTTCATATCCTTTTTCTAAAAGAAGCTCTGCAAGGTAGCTTCCATCCTGTCCTGTTACACCTGTGATCAATGCTTTTTTACTCATTTCATCTCTCCTTTTATGAATTCTATAATTATTTTGCTAATATCAAAATTTCAAACCGTTGTATAGATTAATCTAATTTTTCACATTTTACAATTGAATATATTGGTCTAAAATAGTATTATATTGCTATGAAAAAATTATTTTTTGAAAAATATAAAACCTCCGAAGTTACAAATACGCGAAGCGTCATCAATACGCCCTCTGCGTTCACCCGCAATAATTTCTTCCACATACAGGAAGCCGGCTATTTAAAAAGCCTGAAATCACACTTAAGCAGGCGGAGTGAGCTGAATTCCTACCTTTTTTTTGTCGTACTCTCCGGCAGTGGCGAAGTCACCTACCGTGAACCGTTATCCGAGGGTGGAATGATCTCCTCGGCTGCACATACAGGGGACTGTTTTTTTCTTGACTGTTTTGGAGAATATACGCACATAAGTACAGATGAAGACCCTTGGGAGCTGCTCTGGATCCATTTTAACGGTCCCCAGGCCAAGGCATATTATACCTATTTCAGGGAGCACCATAACTGGCATTTCCGCTCTTCTCATTTTACGGAACTGATCAACGCAATCGAGAGTATCATCCGCTACAACGAAGAACCGACCGATGACACCGATCTTTTAACTGCCCAGCAGATCATTCATATTTTAACGCTCATCTGTACCGAGTCCAATGAAAAAAATGAACTGCTCTCAGATAAACTCAAGACAATTCTGCACTATTTAGATGAACATTATACGGAAAACATTTCCTTAGACCAGCTTGCGGAGCAGTTTTTTATCAGTAAATATTATCTTTCACGGGAATTTAAAAAAGAGTTCGGAACAACGATCATCCAGTATGTTCTGGCGAAAAAGATCAATAATGCCAAAGAGCTGCTTCGGTACAGCAGTTCTTCGATTGAGGAGATTGCGCACCTGTGTGGGATTGATGATGCAAGTTATTTTAATAAGGTATTTAAAAAAATGGAGGGCTGTACCGCATCCGAATACCGGAAGCGCTGGTAACTTCCGTTTTTCTTTCTGCTACGGATCCGCCCTCCACATGCTGTTTCTATCATTTTTTCCTGCTGCTCATCAGTTTTGCCTGGTATGTTTTGGATTTTTTGATCAGTTCACCGTTTAGATAATCGGCTCCATATGTTTCATACAGCGTCGGTTTTTCAGAGAACAGATTGATAAAAGTGACTGCCATATTCAGCATGGTCTGCGCTTCTGCGATAGCATTTTCTTTGTCTTTTCTATCAGGGTTGAAACTGCAAGGCACCCTAAAACTGCTGCTGCAATACGCAGTGCATGATACAGTACGAAAGGCTCAATCGGACCTCCCGGTGCCGGGATTGCAATAAATTTCGACGCAATACGCTCAATAACCTCCAGTGCAAAAATATGGAAGGCAAGCAAAAAGATTGTATTTTTCCCTACATACGCGATAAATTTCCCCGGGGCTGTATTTTCAATCAGTTTTCCAAACCAAATACAAAGCAGTGAGCCCGTCAGACCAACAATGATAAAAAACGGCACGCTGACTGCTCCGTAAACACCATATTCACGGATTGACATATTAATCCCCGGATCAAGACAGCTTGTCAGAATATAGATAGCAAGCACTGCCGCGATCAGCGGAATATTCCATTTTTTCTCAAAAAACTGCGCTCTGCCAAGCAGTGTTCCAGCGATCATAAATATCGTTCCCACACAGGCAAGATCAATACTCCACGGAAGGAGTACCGGAATGTCTGCAAGCACCATAGTGATAACCGTCAGGATCACCAGTGTACCGATCAGAAATTTTTTATCTGTCAGACAACGGTCAATGACGACATGGTATACAAGGCTTGTCGCAAAAAATGCCGTCAGATACCACATTGCACCATTTGCCACAGTAAAAAGATAGACATTATTCGGAACAACCGTCGTATCATACAGGCAGTATCTGGAATACAAGATGCCAAATGCAGATGCTTTTGTCTCAGCAAATGTCCTTCCCATCAGCGCATAGACTGCTAAAAGTACAGCACTGTAACCAAAATACGGGATCAAAAGACGTTTTGCCTTGTGTGTAATATTTTCCCTGTAACTTCTTCCTTCTTTATAAATATACCCGGACACTACAAAAAACAGCGGAATATAGTAGTTGATCAGAAAACGGCTCAGCCCACAGCTATGTGAGATAATGACAAGCAAAAGTCCGAGGCCCCTTGCCACATCCAGATATTGATATCTTCGCATAAAATATTCTCCATTCCTGCGCTGTCCTTTGCGCATCCAAGTTACTCCTGTATCCAATCCTGTTTGATCAGCGCACGCTCCCACAGATACGGCTGAATCCGGTTCCAGATATCTGCTGCCTGATGGAAAGTCGCATTTTTCCCTGCAAGGAAATCAGAAAGGTCACTGCGTACCTTTGCCGGATCATCAATCAGACCGCAGTTCGCAAACGCTGCAGATGCCACGGTATCTTCAAAAAACTGCCGGTACGGTCCTCTCATCCAGTCGAGGATCGGCGCATTAAATCCTAATTTAGTACGACGGTAAGCGATCTCCTTTGGCATAAAAGCAGCCCCCGCATCACGGACGATCGATTTCGAAAACCCACCGTAAAGTTTAGAACGCCAGCCAATGGAAAATGCAAATTCAACGATCCTGTAATCTAAAAACGGCATACGGATTTCGACCCCGGAAGCCATGCTGTCCCTGTCATAGTTGCGCAGTAATGTTGGCAGGATTGTCTCATGAGTAGAAACAAATAATGTCTTGTTAAGGTTATCCAGACGATTCCAGTTTGGATGGTCAGAATAAGCACTTTTTACGGTCTCTCTGCCGAGCAGTTTTTTTGCATGATGTTTTAACATGTATTCGCGGTAGAGTTTATTTCTCTGCTTTTTAAATGCTGCAGACTGCTGACTCACTCCATCCTCTGCATCCTGATTTAGATATGCGGTCGTGATCATATCAATTTCTTCTTTTGTCTTTGCATCCGGATATGCTTTTAACACATCAAATCCATAACCTGCAAATAACTCATCCGCCGCATGTCCGTCGAGAGAAACGGTCGTTCCAAGTTCTCTCTCCTTTTTGTATAGCTCCATCATCGGCACCTGTGGATTACCCCAAAGCTCCTCAAAACAGTAAAGCTGCCGCAAGAACTCGCGTTCCGGTACCGCAGAATCGATGTTCATAAAAGTGTGGCTGATCCCAAGGAAATCTGTTACCTGTTTTGCATATTTCGTCTCATCCTGCGCTGTTCCCGGAAAACATGCCACATAAGCGTGCTGCCAGTCATTGTTGGCACGCTCGTCCGTCATGTTTTTAGAAATGTAGGACATTGCACAGATAACAGCAGAGGAATCCAGTCCACCCGAAAGACCTGTGCCGAGTGTCACATCACTTCTCATACGGATCTTGCAGGCATCCAAAAATAGCGCACGGAACTGTTCTACCTGTTCCTCGTAGGAATCCGGCACACAAATCAGATGATCTAATGTATTCCAGTAGCGTTTCAGTGTAATTTTTCCGTCTTTCACCCACGCATTATGACCTGCCGGAAACCGCTTGATGCCACGGATAAGGCATTCCGGCTGTGATTCGTAATGGTTGTCCGCAAAATAACGGTCAAACATCGGCTTATTTGCCTCTACTTTTGGCAGTAATGGCAGAATCACTTTCATCTCCGATGCAAACGCAAAACCACCATCCGGCAGCTCTGCATAAAACAAAGGTTTCACTCCAAACCGATCCCTGGAAATGAAAAGCTGTTTTGTCTGCTTATCCCAGATCGCAAATGTCCACATCCCGTTAAAGCGATCCACACAGCTTTCCCCCCACTCACAGAATGCAGCCATGATCACTTCGGAGTCACTGGCACTGCGGAATGTATAGCCCTTTTTCTGAAGTTCATCCCGGATCTCGATAAAGTTATAGATCTCACCGTTAAACGTCATCCAGTAACGTTCATTGGCATAGGACATCGGCTGGCTTCCGGCGTTGGAAAGATCCAGGATTGATAATCTTCTGTGGCCTAATGTCACATCTTCTTCCTGCCATAACCCGTAACCGTCCGGTCCGCGATGGATCATTGTATTTAAACATTTCATTGCCAGTTCCCGGTCTACCTTTTTATTGACTACACCGTAAATTCCACACATAATAAACCTCGTTTCTACCATAAATATTTATGAATTAAAATAATTGTGAAAGTTTCATAATTATTTCCGATGAATCTGCCACAGATAACGTGTATTTGTCACCAGATAGCGTTTAAAGAGTCTCTTCGGGTCCTGCAATAAACGGTACAGCCATTCCAGACTCAGTTTCTGCATCCATCCCGGCGCACGTTTGATATTGCCTGCGTGATAGTCAAATCCGGCGCCAACGCCGATCATCACGCCGTTTACACGGTCTTTATGTGCATACATCCATTTTTCCTGTTTCGGTGCTCCAAGTCCCACCCAGATGATATCTGCGTCCGACGCATTGATCTGAGCCACCATCTCTTTATCTTCTTCCTCAGATAGTTCACGGAATGGCGGTGATACCATCCCCACAACATTTAGATGCGGATATTGCTCTGCTAATTTTTCTTTTAAGAGTGCAAGCGTCTCCTGGCTGCTCCCGTAAAAATAGTGTTTCAGTCCGTTATCGCGGGCAAATAATGCGAGCATCAGATCCGGTCCCGTCACACGCTCCGCCTCTGGGAATCCGTGTTTCCTGCTGTAACCAGAAAGCGGTCCTCCATCCGGCAGCACAAATGCGGCACTCGCCTGCACGGTATGGTACTGTGGATCGTCATGCGCCATCACAGTTGTGTGCACATTTCCCACACAGATATATTTTCCCCGCAGCTGTTCGATATTCTGCTCGATCAAACTGACAGTCTTTTTCATATTTGTGACGAGAATATCAAGTCCTAAAATATTACATGTTTTCAGTTCCATATTTTTCCCCTGTTACTTTTCTTCCTGTCATTTTCATGTTGTAAACATCTTGGCCGATATTTATGATTCCTTCCGGCGCACCGTCTCAAGCGGTATATTGCCGATATATGACGGAAGTAAGCTGAATGTACTGTTATAACTTCCTAAAATTTTTCTGCACTTTGACAACGCGAGCATCTCCACAAATGCCTCCTCGATCCCCTCTTTGGAATCGCGGTCGATCACATCGGACTGCGGGAAGATCAGCTTTGTATCCGGCAGTAATTCTTTTAATTCCCTGCGCACTTCTTTGTCATCCGTTGCCACAAAAAAGCTGGTGTCTTTCTCTGCTTCCAACTCCTGTTTCATACGCTTTGCAAACAAAGCTAACGGACTGTTTGCAATCGCCTCTGTGTGGTCGGTTCTTCTCACATGCACCCCCACACAATGTTCATCTAATTCCCGGAACAGATAGTCACCTTTTTCTTCAATATTTTTGCTTGGCTTTACAAAAGAATAACTCTCTGCATTCACTTCACAGACCGGTCCAAACGCTTTTAAATAAATGACCGGGGTCTGTTCGATCAGATGAAATAATCCCTCATACCCTTCCTGTTCTTTGATCCGCTCCACATCGTCACATTCTAAGAACCGGTCAGCCAAATTTCTCCATTTCTTTTTGGCACGGTCTCCAAGAATCTGTGCCACCGGCTCTTTTTTCAAACCGTTCTCGCTGATCTCCACCACATCAAACGGAAGATCAAACAATTCCGAGAAACGGATATTGCATCCAACTTCGCGTTTCCACATCACGACTAATTTCCGGTTTAATTTTTTTGCCACTGCATAGGCGGAACCCAGACCAAGCAGTCTGTTTCCAAGCCCTGCACACGGCTCTATGATTATCATCGGTTCACTCATACGCTTTCCTTTTCTTTCCTTGTCACACTGCCGCCTTCTACCTGATATACCATATCACAGTTTTTGATCGTGGACAGACGGTGTGCAATAATCAGCATTGTCATCTTACCCTGCAGGCTGTCGATTGCCTCCATGACGGCAGCCTCTGTCTCCGTATCCAGCGCGGAAGTTGCCTCATCAAGCACTAATACTTCCGGTCTGCGGTAAAGTGCACGCGCAATACCGATACGCTGGCGCTGTCCACCGGATAGACGGACACCCGCCTCTCCGATCATGGTATCTAAGCCCTCGTCAAGAGATTTTACAAATTCATCCAACTGTGCCTGTTTTAAAGCAGCCCAGATATCTGCATCATCGATGCCTTCTGTCTTTCCAAATGCAATATTATTGCGGATCGTGTCATCTAACATGTAGATCGTCTGTGGGATATAGCCGATCTTATCATGCCATCCGCGGTAAGATTCTTTGATATCCATGCCGTCTACCGTAATCTTTCCGGCCTGTGGCTTTAACACGCCAAGGATCAGGTCGACCATCGTGGTCTTTCCGGCACCGGACGGTCCGATAAATGCAACAGACTTGTTTTTCGGGATTGTCACATTGACATGCGCTAATACCGCATCCTCGGTATCCGGATAATGGAATGTCATATCTTCCACTTTGATTTCTTTTTCTAAGTTTACTTTTTTATAATTTTCTTCTTTTTCTGTCTGGATCTCCATGTCACGGATCGCACCGTACTCCTCGCCGATCTTATGAATGACAACACCGTTATGGATGATCGAGCCTAAATACTCGGACATCTTATTTGCAGATGGGAGCAGGGCAAATGCTGCTGCAGCAAAAACTGCAAGTGTACCTACAAACTGCTCCGGGCTTGTGGATGTCGCGTTGATGCGGACGATGATCGCTGCCATAAGTCCTGTGATGCAGAGAGCTTCCATGATCGGTTTCGGGATAGAACTTAAGAAAGAGTTCTGCTTGATCACATAAGTATAAAGACCGTTCTGCTTTACAAACTCGCCCTCAAAATATGCTTCGCGGTTTGCGATCTTAATCTCTTTGATGCCGCCGAATGCCTGCTGCATACACTGCAGGATATTTGCATTATATTTTCTTCTGTCATCACCGAAACGTGCTAAGGTACGGCGCAGTTTTTTCATAAAGATAAATACCATAACGACCATTGCAAACGCAACACCTAAGGTAAGCAGTGCATCTTTCACTAAAAGATATCCGACAAGGATCAGGCTGACACAGAGTTCTGATGCAAGCTGGAGCATATTTAACACTGCTGCATAAAACATCTCCGGGTCTGTATTGATATCACGCATCAGCTCTGCACTGTTGTGGTTTAAGAAAAACGTATAATCCCTGCTGATATAATATTTCATCATGCGGTCCTGCATCTCACGCTTTCCATAATAGGAAAAACAGTACAGCATATTATTGATAAAAATGATGAACGCATTTTTTGCAATATACACAACAATAATCAGCACAGAAAGCAGCGTGATCAGCTGATTGGTATTCTGCATGTGGAACATATCATAAACGGAACGTATGATATCATTTTTCAACAACTCTTCCGGGTTCATCACCGCTGTGATAAACGGGGATAGCACAGAGACACCAAGCAGGCTGACACCGGAATTGATCAGGATTAAAAACATCATCCCGACAAGCTTGCGCTTCTGCTTTCCATCAAAAACTTTTAATACACTCTTTACCAAATCTTTCATTCTTTTGCCTTTCTTACTTTAAAATTATCCAGTTCTTCTGACGCATCCGCTCACTTAACAGATCATCCGGCATAATAACTGTCTTATCCGGATTCTGGTTCAGATACGCTGCCCACGTCGAAAATGTACTGTTTGACAATATCTGATTCTGGCAGGCTGCCATCAGGAAAAATTCATCCACATCCGAAAAATCCCCCATCTGTGCGGCAAATTCCAGCCTGTTCTCTGTCGCAAGTGCTTCTTTTGCGCGCTCCATATCGTTGGTAAATATGATATAGCGGACACCCGGCTTTTCCTGTTCCATCCGCTCAATGGCATGTTTAAAATAAATCCCTGCAGGTCCTACAATGTCCCCGCCTCTGACATGCACTGCACAGGTCGGCGTTCTTTTCAGCTCTTCCAAAAGTTTTTTTACCGTTTCACTCTGTTCATACGCCGGTGTCATCATCGCGGTGATCTCATCTAAATAATCCTCAAAATAGGCAAGATGCTGCCAATAGCCGTACAGATATTTATCGCGGATCAATTTTTTCTTATATACACCCGGATCAATATCATTCACATCATATCTGTGATCGCGGTTATGATATACCTCACGCTCTTTGATCACATGATATTTTAACGCACGTCTGACGCTCTTGTAAATCTTCTGTCCTAAATTCCGGTTTGGAAATGATTCTTTTTTATCATACTTAAGATTGAACTTGTCCAACTCAAAATCCCGCAATGTAGAATTATCACATTCTGAGATATCAAGAAGCAGAGAATCGTTTTCCCGCCTCGCCTGTGCATAACCGCAGGCATAATTAAAAAGCTGGTTTCCCATCCCATCTCCAATTTTTACTGCTATCATTCCTCTGTTACCTCACCATTTTTCCGTAATGTCTGGTACTTATTTGTTATTAAGACGTGATCCGCCGTCTTTATTCTTCTTTTGCATATACTTCATATTCCTCATTTGCAAACACCTGCCGGTAGGCATATTTCTCCACAAATGCTAAAACCACATCCGTTTTTTTTGACCGCTCACCCAACGCATCTTTGGTAAAGACCACAAGCGGCATTGTCTCTTTCCCGCTGTCGGAGCCTGTGGATGCCTCAAGCTGTTCTCCGATCTCCTCCGCTGTGATGTAGTCTGTCTCGATCCAGCCGCCGCACCCTGTAACATAAGGTGCCTTTCCAGTCAGATAGTGCATCAGAGGGATTGCTCCACAAGTGACCATTTTATCTTCATCCGTTCCGTAAGCTTTTATAAAAGCTGTCACTTCTTCCATCGGCTGTACGATATCAGCATCATATTTTATCCCTCGTAATTCTTCTAATGCAAACTGCTGCTGTGGCTCTGTATCCTTTAAGTATGCCTTGGTCATATAGAAACTCTGGGCGACAATCAATAGCACACACCATGCCACACAAACAACCGTTAAGAGACATCCTGTATTTGTAACATCCGGCAGTTTTCCTTTTGCTTCTATCGCTTTCCCTTGTCTTTGTGTCTGTTTCATCCGTTTTCCGATGCTGACTGCAATGTACGGAAGTATAAAAAATGCTTCGTTGCAAAGATGCGTAATCCCGACATTTGAACCGATCGGCATTAACAGCGCAAGCGCAAATGATGCAAGCGCAAGCACTTTAAACTCCTCTGACTCTTCTTTGTCTTTTAAAATCAGGATCACGCACACATAAACCATCGCCTTGATCACTGCCACTGCATTCAGATAATCGCCAAGCACGCGATATACGATGGACAGTCCTGCCATACGATCAGCCCCGAAAAGTGCACCTGCCAGTAAAAGCACTATAGCCGCAATCATACCATAACCAATGACTGGTGCAATACGCTTTACTTTTTTTGCCACCAGATAAATAACATACAAAACAGCAAGCAGTATAAGTCCCCTTACCGTACCTTTTAAATTGATCACGACCATGTTGCCGATCGTATGCCCGTCGTTAGAATTTCCCGCATAGAGAAACATGTCCGCAACCATCTGAAAATAAGTGCCGATCCCACATGTTTTATACATGAGAAAAAGCCCTGCCGCAAGACTGCACAAAACGCCCGCCACGCACCACAACACCTGACGCACAAAATATGCCACATCTTTTTTCCGGTAAAAGTCATAGAAAAGTACGGCAAACACTGCGAATTGTAACAGGGAAGATATTTTACAGAAAGCAGCCAGCATAAAAAATGCTGACGCAAAAAAAAGCATTCCGGACTTTTTGTCATTGACCGCCCGGATCAGAAAATACAATCCCGTCAGTGCCATAAATGCCACTGCCGTATTATAGATAAAGAAATGAAAATTGCATTTTGCAAGCACCATGGCAAAAGCAAGCGCCGGAAGAACCAGCACATCATTGCGGTATCTCTGATAAATGCGGTAAGATAAAAAACACAGATACAGGCATACCGCCGCCCATGCAAACTCCATACCGATATATGCCGGAATATGCAGTCCCCCAACCAATTTTAACAGAACACCGCCTAAAATATTTGTCAAAAATAAAGGCAGATAAGTGCTGTCCATATCTGTAAAACAAAACCGGTACTGATTCAGATTAAATCCGACATCACTGACATCCACACTGTAATTCCACCCGGACAGCGGAACAAGCGGAATCAACACGATCAGGATGATCCAGAAAAATTTATATGCTCGCTTCATAAAAATCCTCATTTCTGCGCTATTTTTACTATACTCCAAGATAAAGCATGGCAACCATCACAATGCCGTAGACAACACAAAGTGCCATCAATACTTTATCATGCAAAAGAACCTCCACCGGATCGCCCTCCGAATTGCCTTCCACAGTCAGACTGTACTTCATACAGATCAAAATTACGATTGGCACTGTCCACATCGCATATTCCAGTCCTGCATTGGTAATATCCTTGCACCATAATGCATAAAATGTATTAAGCAGCGCAAGGCACATATACATATTTTTATCGAGAAAATCTCTCGTATAATACTTAAGCACTTTGCGGGTATCACCGTCTTTTTTCTTCTGAAGTTCATTGCGTCTCTTTCCAAGACTGAAATAAAACGCACCGGAAAGCACGGTCAGGTACAGCCACTCCGAAACTTCTGTCCCTGTCAACACAGCGCCAAACAGTACGCGCAGCAAAAAACCGGATGCAAGGATCGTCACATCCAAAAGCGGCACATCTTTTAATCCCATACTGTATGCAACATTGATAAACAAATATAAAAATACCAGCGCATAGCTGCCTGCCGTCGCATCCGACACCACAAGCAGTACGACCGCAGCGATCAGAATGATCACCATCAGTATCACTGCATGAAACGGTGTGACCGCACCGGATGCAATCGGACGGTTCTTCTTCGTCGGATGCATTCGATCCTTCTCGGCATCCCTGATATCATTGATGATATAGACAGCCGATGTGACTAAGGAAAATGCGATCATTCCAAGTAATGTCGCTAAAAACTTCCGCCGGTCCATCAGATTTCCGCTGAAGATCAACGGCATAAAAATCAGTATGTTTTTGATATAATGATGTACTCTCATAAGATATAAATACTTTTTCATCCAATCGTTCCTTAATTGATTTCGTAATCAGACAGTTTTACAATAATCGTATCGTCAATTACCTGAATTGATCCTTCTGCCGGGTAGGACGGCATCTCCTTGACAACCTCTCTCTGCATCCAGTTCTGGATCTCCTCATAGTTTCCATAATAAGGAGAAAACCCAAGATAATCGGACATCAAATACAGTAAGGAATTGTATCCTAAATTGGAATCTGCCTTTCCTCCAACGATAAAAGTATCACCGATCAGACTTCCCATGCCGTTCGTACTGTCTGAAATCTGTGTGCCGACCACAATCACCGGCATATCCTCTGAATAGTCTTCCACGCTCTTGATCTGTGTAATCAGTGTCTGTACATAGGAAAAATCATGATATTTCGTATACTCAAGTGCCATATAATTGCCGTTTGCATACCAGATAAATACAATAACAATTGCTGTCGTAAGCAGTGCAGACACCCATCCTGTAATGCTCTTTACCGGCATATTCAGTTTCAGATTCACAAAACATGCATCCATCCACAAAAGGAAAAATACAAAGAAAAATACAACTGAGTAGGCCATCAGTGTATAACAGTAAGAATTTGGTGCCATCACGTAGATCAGAAACATTGCCACCGGAAATACCAGCATGCCACACAAAACGATTACCTTATTGATATACTCTTTTTTTCTTAATACCAAATAAGCACCCGTGCCAGCAGCAAATAAAACCCATACAAGTTTTACAAGACGTTTTACGGTGCGGTTATAATTGATCCCCATGACATCGGAGAATCCAAGGTCAAAAAATGATGTATAACAATGTTTTACTGCATCGATAAACTGTGCAAAAGTGATCTTTCCCATCGTATCTCCGCCCTGGTAGCTGGTAAGCTGTACATGTGTGACAGCCAGCACCGCTTTGTTTGCAAGGAAATAAATTACAATGCCTGCCACCATGACAGCCAGGAAACGCGCGATCATAAGGAAAAACTCTTTCCAGTCTTTTTGATCCCGGATGCCGCCAAACGCTGCCTTTAAGATTACTACCATAAGAAGAATGCATACCGTATCCGGAAAATATGCCTGATATACCCCCAGCGAGCACATGATAAGGACTGCTGCAGCGATATTCCCAACAATACTTTTCGGATATTTTACCACCAGATATGCCGCATATACACTAAAGAAAATGCCGATTGCATAGTAGAGTGCCAGAAACATGAAAAAGTACATGGACACAACTGCCGGAAATACAGTCATCAGCCCGCCGATCAAACCTGCCGTCAGACGGTTTCTCACCTTAAAAATAGAAACAACCATCCCTGCCGAGATTGAAAGAAACAATAATGCAAATATTCCATTAAAGAAAGGAAGCGAATACGAACCTCCAAACACAGAACGCATAAAACGTCCCATCCAGTTTAACAGCCACCTTCCCTGCTCTGTGCTAAGACCAATGCCTCCCGGCGTATTGGCAAGTTCATCATAATTGTATAATTTATTGGTGAACTGGTATAAATGCGCTGCAAGCCCCAGCACAAACGCAGCATAAAAAGCTGTTTTCACTGCACCAGAGAGATTCCGGTACCACTCCGTCAGATACTGCTCCGGCGTCTTCCATTTGATCGTTTTCATAAATCCTCCAAATTATTGTTATTTTCTCAACTTTCATTACCTTTTATTGTATCAAAAATATATAGGAAGTGTCAAACAGTAGATTCACTGCGCCATATCCATTTTTCTTGACACCACAGAAAGCATTGTTTATGATGTTTATATCTATGTACTGCAATCAGAAAGGAGTGTTCTTAAGATGGGTACAATCCTTGGAGCCTCTTATTATCAGTTAAAATATTGTCTGCGCAACAAACTGCGGCAGGCAGCCCACGACCCGGATTTTCTTTATCAGCATTATGTCGGCAAACCGTTTTACGATACGGATGCCCTGAATCAATATACCGCAAACCTGATTGAATCCGGCAAACCATTTATGATGGGACGCTTTGGTGCTGTTGAACTTTTCAATATGCGCGTTACCGAATTTCATCTCGAAAACAAAAAGGCAAAAGCCTGTGAACAGCTTTTTACCTGCGCGGGTTTTTTTCCAAACGATACTTCTCTTCTGCCTCGTTTTAACGATGTCATGAAAGATGCCTGCAGACAGACCGATATCTTAGGGCTGTGGCAGAATGCCTGCGAAGATTATTATATCCGCAAATACTGTAAAGATTTAAGTGCAACCTGCCGGCTGATCTCCTTAGAGCCATGGCGCAGCAATCACCCATGGTCCGCTGCACTTGCCGGAAAAAAGGTACTTGTTGTCCATCCTTTTGAGGAATCAATTCAAACACAGTACCGGCACTTTGACAAACTCTTTCCGGGCAAAGACATTTTACCGGAGTTTGAACTAAAAACCTTAAAAGCGGTGCAGACCGCGGGCAGTGCTGTGGATCCGCGTTTTGGCACATGGTTTGACGCACTTGATTATATGTGCAAAGAATGTGAAAAAATCGACTTTGACATCGCCCTGCTCGGCTGTGGCGCCTATGGTTATCCGTTAGCTGCCCATATCAAAAAGATGGGGAAACAGGCGATCCACCTTGGTGGATGCCTACAGATTCTCTTTGGTTTAAAAGGCCGACGCTGGGATGAAGAAGAACCGGATATCGTTGCCATGTACAATGATTACTGGCATTATCCGATGGCAAGCGAAGTTCCAACCGGAAGCGGCGACGTGGAGGGCGGCACCTACTGGAAAAAGGAATAATAAAGGAGAAAACTATTATGAGTCAGATCATTCCTGTTATGGTTCATCATGAAACCGGAGAAAAAGCACAGGCTGCCGGGAAAAAGAACCAGGAATATTTAAAATACTGTATCGCACAGGCAAAAAAATACAATGAAAAAGTCGTTTTATTAGGCGATGAATACAACAAAGCATGGTGCGATGACTGGCACAATGCCAATGATTTCATCACTGAAAAATGGAAGAAATTCCATGCTGTTTTTGAAAATCTGTCCACCTACCCGACCGCATGGGCAGAGGGAATCTTCAAACGTTTCTTCCTTATATTAGAGTATTTAGAGCGCAACTCCTTTGAAGAATGTGTCATCATCGACAGTGACGTTTTACTTTACTTAAATGTCAGTGAGTATGAACCGTTCCGTCATTGCAAAGTAGCTGCCGAGACACCTCTCCTGCAGGATTTTGCAATGCTTGAAAAGGGTAATGGATTAAAATGGAAAACCTGCGCCGGATTTTCCTATTTTACTACACAGGGACTTCGTGAATTTACCGATTTTTGCATTGACATGTATGCAAATCACAAAGATATCCTGATGAAAAAGTGGGATGTCCACCGCAAGTTTGGTATGTACGGCGGTGTCGGAGAGATGGCACTGCTGCACCTTTGGGTATCTTCTCTTCCGGAAGGCGAATACTTAAATCTGTTAAAAGATGATGCAAACCATGCTGTATTTGATAATTCTGTCGGCGAATCCTCCGGTTATTTAGAACACCAGTATGAATATATCAAACGTTTGAGTGTAAAAAATCTGCAATGGGAAAACGGCAGACCGTACTGCTATACGATCGACGGCCACGAAAAGACCTGGTTTTTAAATCTTCACTTTGTCGATATTACAAAAATATTTATGGAAGGTATCTATGAAAACCAGTCCTATTCTGCACATGCCAAATTCGTGACCTACATGTTAAAATGCCGCGGTAAACTTGCGGACATCAAACACGGCAACACAAAATGGCAGCAGAAACTAAAGATCAAACGCAGCAAAAATGCCTGACCCACGCAGGATTTGTGCTTACGCACAAACGAAAGATGCGCAAAAAACAGCGCAAGAATGGAGATATTATGTCAAAAGAACGTTCTTCCAATTTTGAATTGTTGCGTTTATTATGTATTTTCGGCATCCTGATGATGCACACTTTCGGTGGGATTGACACTTCTGTATCGCTGTTTAATACAGAGATTCATGTGCTGGTCAATTCCATCTTTAACATGGGAGTCACCTGTTTTATCCTGATCTCCGGCTATTTTGGCATCCGTTTTGATTTCAAGAAGCTGATCCGGCTTGATCTGATGATCATCTTTTTTACAATCTTCGGTACGATCGCAGTTGGAAATTTTGGCGTAAAAGCATTGATCAAATCCTGCATTCCGGTAATCTCCCGATATTACTGGTTTATCAGCTGTTATTTTTTCCTGTGTTTTCTGGCACCATTTTTAAACCAGATTCCGGAAAAACTGTCGCAAGCTGCCTTTGAAAAACTGCTTGCAGTTCTGCTGCTTCTTTTTTCCGTGATTCCGACTTTCGGATTTTTTGAGATTATGCAGGACGGCGGGAAAGGGCTTGTCCACATGGTTATGATCTATCTGCTCGGACGCTACCTTGCGCTGTATCACAACCGCAGCCACAATATCCATCGTCTGCTGCTTGGACTGCTTGTCAGCGTTGGTTTTATTTTTCTCGCAGACAGCACGCTTACGTTTCTCCGCGGAAAACTTTACACGACTTTCTGCCGGGACTGCTCGATCTTCATTATCTTCGGCTCTGTGATGATTTTGCTGCTGTTCCGTGAAATCAATTTCCACAGCCGCTTTATCAACCGGGCTGCCGGAAATGTGCTTGCGGTCTATGTGTTAGATGGAACAGTACAGACATTTCTGTTAAAATGGATTGATTTTAAACCGTATGCCGAATCGTGGTTTTTAGCATTCCTCGCAGTCGGTTATGTACTTGCGATCATGGTGATTGCATGCCTTTTGAATGAGGTGCGGAAAGCGACGGTTGGACGGCTGGAACCTTGGATCGTGAATGTGGTTGATCGTGTGGTGATGTGGATCGTGAATGTGGTGAGAGGTGTTGTCCAAAGATTACTCACATATTTTATTGGTTAATTTTTATTTAAAGTTACGAAAAAGCACGTTTTCGGTGTTTATGAATGAACCTGCGCTTTGTGCAATTTGCCCTTCACTAACCCCCGGCACACCTTTTGTGCCAAACATCCAATCCTTATTTTCCCTACAACAGCTTCCGGAACACCGGCACCCTCTTTAACACCATTGTCACCGCCACCTGGATACCAAACGCGATTACAATCTCAATGATATACGCCGGCAGCATCCCGGTCACAGGGGTTAATGTGTTGGCAATGATATCTAATCTTCCTCCAGTTCCTATAAATCCTCCCAGTAAATAGCAGCCAAATACACAGCTTCCGACACAGGAAAGGACTTTTTTCGCGCGTTCAGACAGACGTTCTTCCTGAAACAGAAGTTTTGCATTTAAGAAGAGTACGATGACCGGAACAGACAGCCAGGTACCAAGGTATACTTCCTGGTAGTTTCCGACGGAAAGGTAATCTTTGTATACCATCTTCTGCGTGAGGACTGCTGCAACGATCACAAACAGGTTCCTTGCGATATTCTGCGGTGTGACAAATTTTTTTTCACTGAAATACTGGTCTAACCCATATCCGATCAGCGGATAAAAGATGACATACTGAAACAGCCCGCTAAAATTATAATAACCACAGAGTCCATATCCCCACAATATCCAGGCTGTCGGTTTCAAGCTATCTAACAGTATCTGTAAAATGATCAGATACCAAAACGTATTTTTTGACATGTTCTGTGCAAGCGGACGTAAAATCGGCAAAATGGTAAGTACACCAAGATAACTGTATAAAAACCAATATGGCAGGTATACAAGATCGGATGGCAGTGACAGTAAAAACGAAAACGGTGCAAACGGACGCTCTCCTTTTAACACCAGTTTCAGATAATACAGAAAAGAAAACAGCACAATCACTAAAATTATGCGAAGAATTCTTTTTTTGAATAAGTCTTTTCCGCTCTCATTTTTTCCAAGCAAAAGTGCGCCGGATACCATAAAAAACAGTGGTACTGCGCCTTTGCATACCATGGAAAACAGGAAAGATACGGCATATTCTACACCACTCTGGTCTGAAAATGACATAAATGCTGCAGAATGATTGTACATGACCATCAGGATTGCAAGGATGCGGACGGCTTCGAGGTAATACTTCTTTTTCATAACTTTTTCTCCTTTGTGTGTAAATGTAAACCTTACTCGCAGGCTGCATCTATCGCTTTGCTTAAGTAATAGCCGTCCCACAATTTCGGTGCGACTGCAAGCGCTGCCTCTTTCAGTTTTGGGTAGTCTGCATCATGGAGTGCCCGATCTAAGTCGCTGAGGCGGTCGATCGTGATGCCACAGGCATGTTCTTTGACAAAGTGCGCCATGCCGGACTGGCTCCATACGATAACCGGAAGCCCGGAGGCAAGATAGAGTGCGCATTTATGGGAATTGTTGTATCGAAGGTATTCACCCAGACCGCCTTCGATCTCATCTTTTCCGCTTCCGTCCCAGACCAGTCCGTAATCCATCGCACCAACTGCAAACGGGATCTCATCAGAAGATAAGATACCGTGATAGTGACAGCCGGATGTAAGTGTTTTTTCACGCTCTTTATCAAGTTTCCCCCACAATTCAAGCTGCACATCAGAAGGAATCTCCATCACTGATAGAAATTCTGATTTGTTGAGATTGCCTGCAAATGCAATTTTTACTGCATTTTCTTTTTTGTGTGCATGCGATATTTCATGGATTTTATCGATCTGTGTCTGATCCATCCGGTAATCCCAGATCCCGACCGGTATCATGTCCGATGTGATCCCATTTTTCTTTAACATGGCGATCGTGTTGACATTGGGTGCAAGAATTTTATCTGCCGCCGCAAGTGCCCTCACTTCACCGGAGTTTCCATCATTTTGTCCATCATAGCGAAATGCATTCAGATCGTTAATAAAACAGATGATGCGGTACTTTTTGATGCGCTGCACTGCTTTCAGCAGTCGTATTTTCAAATGATTTTCCGGTATCGAATAAAATACGCTGTCACTTTTTTTTACGCAAAACAGCATAAACAGGATCAGATACGGCAGATCCAGCAATTTTACATATTTACTGCAGTGCTTCGGAACACTCCAGATGATCTTTGCCTGCTTGTCCAAAAGCACAGAAAAGACGTCGCGCATGGCTTTCCCTGCAGCATCATAAGTCTCATCCTGCCGCTGATTTAATACATATATCTTATTTTTCATGTTTTTCCTCCAATATGTCCGGATACAATAAAATTCCGCACAAAAGTATAAAGATATTCATAAACCCGTTTAATACAAACTGCTCTAACACGCCATACAATGCCAGCGTTCCTATCATCACAAGCTCTTTGTAGCACTCCATCCGGTATAGTTTAAACATCGTTTTCATGATCAGCCAAAAAAACAATGCCGCAACCAGAATCCCCGCATAAAACGTCACATGCATATAGCTGTTATCGATCAATCCGTGATAGCTGGTGTAGAAAATCTCCTGCGTCCGCGGCAGCAATGACAATCCCTGATCCTTAAAATAAGTATTCATGATATATACTCTTCCGGAAACCAGATGGTTGATCTTATAAAGCAGCGCATGATTTCCATTATAAAAAATCGTTGTAACCATGGAAAACACTGCTCCGACCGGCACTGAACAGACAAGAAGTGCCTTTATTTTTTTATTTTTGACCAGTTTTTCAAAAAAGATCAGTGCCCAACAGAAAAAAAATACCAGCACTCCCGTTCTGCAAAATGTCACCTTATAAAAGAAAAGTGCAATCAGTGCTGTCACACCGCACCATATGACATTCAGTTTTTCATAATTATAATATAATACCAGAAGCAGTGCTAAAAACACCGTAAGAAATGCCGTATTCGGTTCTCCCATCGCAAATCCGTATACATGCTGCTCCACATAGCCGGAGTCAAGTTTTGTCTGCTCCCCGATATTAAAAATTCCAAGCAGCGAACCGCCCACCAGTATCACCACGCCTGCCGCACGGAGCCATACCGCAATCTGTGTGATCACAGAAAAACGGCAGTTTTTCATTGCCACAACTGTCATGATCGTAAGCAGCCACATATTCTGCTTTGCAATCACGGAAAGCATCACGCCGATTCCAAACATGGCAGCGATCCAGAAAATTTCCCGCATGGTATAAGTCGTCGTAATCATTTTCATGCCCCAGAAGATCAATGCCGTATAAAAAAACCATTTGTAGATATTATCGCCATGATCGTAGGAGAATGCTTTCATCAGTATATTGATCGCAAAATATGCATAAAACGCGACCACTCCGATCTGCTTCCAGTCTGCATTTTTAAAAAATGTACGCACAGTGCTCATAAATTATCCCTCTGTATTCCGTTCTTTTTTCCAGACATCTGTACGCCTGCATAAACTGCCACTTCTATGATCATTCCGAAAAATGCGCCTGCAACTGCCGCTTTTGCAATCTCCTGTTTAAACTCACGCAGCGTTGGTGCATAGGCAAGATATCTCTTTTGTGCATCGGCAACATACGGCTCGTCTAGCACATGTACTCCGTTTTTTCCGATATGATCCTGCACGGTATCCCTGACCGCCTCTAACAGATATCCTGCAAATTCCAGGGCATCGTCCTCATTTTCCAATGAAAAATCTTCGTAAGTCCTCGGATATTTTACATGTACTGTGATCACATCCGAAGATTCTCCCTGCTCTAAGTCAAACATGTCCTGATAAGCAAGATATTCCAGATCGTATCCGCTTAACTGTTTCATTTTCTCATAGGTACTGCGGCTGCCCGCTATGCTGATCACTGTCCCGACACGCTCTGCGGTACTCTCACTGCTATATTCTTCCACAAACAGGGATGCCATCACACGGTAATCATACTCATAATTTTTCCCGGATATAAAAGAATGGTTTGCGTAATATTTATATCCACCCAAAAGGAGTGCTCCTGCCAGTGCTCCTATGAGGATCAGCCACCATACTTTCAAATTTTCCCGTATAATCTGCCATACCGTATACTCTTTTTCTGTTCCAGACTGTTTTTTTCCCACTGCATTTTCTCCGTTTTTCTGCACATTCCTGCCGGAACCAGACATTTCCTTTTCCGACAACACATATTATTTATTTTACCGCAAAATCTTTCATTTTAAAAGAAAAAAAGATCCGCACCTCAAAAATGGAGCACGAATCTTTTTATCATCACTTTTATTTAATTACAAGATCTTCCCAGTCATCTGTCGGTACAAGCGCAACATATGTTTTACCTGTATTGATCTTGATCTCATTGCCATCTGCATCATAGTAACGGGTCGGGGAAGTCATCGACTCTTTCGTCCACGTAACAGGAATTGCCTTTCCGTTTGTCACATAATATCCGATATCCTTGCCAATACAGTTAAAAATCATATAACCGTGCTCATCGTACTGTGTATAAAGACAACTCTGGATCAAGACATTCTTAAAGCAAAGCTGTTTGTTGTCATTGCCCGGATCTACATGTGGCTTATCATACTCAGAGTAATAATATAACTGGTCATCTTCATTATACTCTAAGATGGATTTATTATGCGGGAACGGAAGATCGACAGTTTTTGCATCGATTGCATCGGATGCTGTAGACAGATCTACCGGATTTTTTTCATTTGCAAACTGGTAATGTGCTCCCTCATAGGTAGAAGTATATTCTTTCGACACACCACTGTTCTCAAAATTCTTATCCAGATCACCCGGCAAAATGTATTCTGTATATTCTCTTGACTTGCCGTTATCAACACGGGAAAATGTTCCACTAAAGTTATCCACACTCGGATCTGCCATATACTGGTCAATATAGAATGGACCACCATCATGACAGATGACTGCATTCCACTCTGATGCGATCAGAACATTCGTCGGGCGCACGCTTCGGATACTTCCAAGCTGTTTGATCTCCTCCCAGTCTTTTACCAGTACCATAAACCGGGTAATCCTGCCATTCAATGTACTGTTCATCATCTCGTACACCACATCTGCCTGTGTCAGACCATAATGCGGAAGTGCGATAGACTCGTTATCCACCATGACTGCGATTGGTCTCTGGTTTTTAATATCATCATCAATGATCTCGTTTGTAAGTTCACTGCGGTATTTTCCCTCCGGAAGAACTTCCTCTGTCTCCGTCTCTGCCAATTCTGTTCCTGCTTCTGTTTCAAGAACTTCTGTCGGCTCAGCAGCAACCTCGTCCGTCTTTTTCCCACCACACGCTGCCATGGATGCCGCCATTGCAAGCGCAGTCAACATTAAAATTGCTCTTTTCTTCAAACTAAATACCTCTCAACGTAATTATTTTGTGCTTTTTGCACTATTTTTGTTATTATACCACTCTTTCCGACTTTTTTACCATCTAATTTTGATATTTTAAGAATATCTTAAGGTAAAATATTGGAATTTATAAATTACTTCTTTTTCCACTTTGCATATAATGTCTTGCTGCCACTGCTTCCCTTATTGATAACAGTAACTTTCTTTTTAAATTTCTTATCTAAGTACCATCCCTTAAATACATACCCTTTTCTTGTCGGATTTTTCAGTTTGATCGTCGATGTCTTGTATGTATATGCAGTCGGATTCTTTTTGGCATTTTTCCCACCATTTAATTTATAGGTGATTTTATATTTTGTAAGTTTCCACTGGGCATACAGGGTAATATTCTTCGTGAGCTTGATATTTGCTTTGTTTTTATAAGTCTTTCCTTTTCCGTTTGCCTTGGTATTCCAGCCGGCAAAGGTATAATATTTTTTGGAAAACTTATTATTGGAAATCGCAGTAGGAACACCTTTTGCAATACTCTGTCTGCTCATTTTTCCTTTGCCGCCGTTGCTCTTAAATGTAATCTTATAAGTTTTCAGGCTTGCAAATGTCATCGATGCCACACTGCTGTCCGCATATCCGTTGCAGACTGCAACTGCCTTCAATGTCTTACCTGCCGCAACCGTAAATGCCCCCGTATAGCGTGTGCCTTTCGAGTAAGCCTCATTCGGTTCACTTCCATCTGTGGTGTAATAAATCGTTGCTCCCGGTGTCGCAGATGTGATATTTACCTGATAGGAAGATCCGCTTACCGATGCCGAAATAACCGGTTCCGCTGCTGTCTGTGTGACAGCCGGAAGTGTTCCAGGTACCGTAGAGGTTGCGCCCGTGTCTATTGCACACACCGGAAGATATCCATCCCAGATTGATTCTTCTGTATGGTTTTTGTATACATCCATTGGATCTGTATCATAAAAATAGTCACTGCGTTCAAAATAATAATAAGAAATTCCGCCTTTCACATCATCCCAGGTACAGTCCACATTGTACCAGGAATCATTGATACGCACTTTGTTCCATTCATGATCAGCACTTGTCACCGAAACAGCATCAATGCCGGAACCATTACACATCATTTCAAATGCCTGCGCATATCCTGCACACACGGTCAGATCCGTACAGAATACACTGTATGCAGACTGTGAATATTCATTATCCTCATTTGCAAAACCTGTGTTATATAAAGTGTGATTATATTCTACTTTAGAAACGACCAGATCATGGATCAGTTTTACTTTCTCTGCGTCTGTGGCACAGGCATCGATCTGACTCTGCCAGGCTGCAGCCTGACTCTGCACTTTCCCGGTTTCACCTGCACGCGATGCACCGGCTGCAAATGCCGGATAGACACAGGGTGCAATACCATATGCGCCATTTGCTCTCTGTGCTCGACGATATGCACCTTTGAGGAAATAATACTGTGGATTGGAATACCGGAAAATCTGATACACATCATTCATATCCGTCAATGACAATGCATTGCTGAACACGAAATCAACATGATAGTATGTCATTCCACCATAGTTATATTTTGTCGCATCTGCCTGCGTTGTCATATATTTTAAACAAACCGTATTTAAAGCATCCCAGAATGCTTTTTCATCCGTGCTTAACTGATTGTAAAAATAATAACTTCCGTATTTTTCCCAGTCATTGTTATAAACAGCAGATGATTTTGAAATATCTTCCGTTTCTTCCCCCTCTGCCGTCTCCTCGTCCAAGGCAATGTCACCAACTGCCTCTACCGGCAGAAGACCGGTCGGCATTTTGGAAAGTGCAGATGTTTTCGTTTCCATCTGTTCTGTTTCTTCGATCTCTTCTGTTTCTTCGATCTCTTCTGTTTCTTCTACTTCCGATACTTCAATTTCAGATGCTTCACTATGCAGCTCTGTTTCAGTTCCCGGGATGATCTCCTCTGCCTGTTCTTCTGCCGCCTCTGCTGCGTAGACCAGACCGGTCTCTGCCGGTGCAAGTACAGTCCCCGCCGTAACAAAGACCGCCATAATCATTGCCAATACCTGTTTTTTCATACTTCATCTCCTGTTTCATGATATTATTTCACCTTTTCCATACCCTCTCTGTTTGTGTCCGAGACGATATAGTGTGGTCTTTTTTTCACTTCAAGATATGTCTTTGCGATATACTGTCCCATAATTCCCATGCAGAACAACTGTATGCCGCCGATCAGTGTGATAATACACACTGTCGATGCCCAGCCATCTACCGGATCACCAAAGATCAGCTTACGGACAATGATAAATATCACTGCCACAAAAGACACAAATGTCATGAACATGCCAAACCAGGATGCCACGGAGAGCGGTGCCTGTGAAAAATTAATCACCCCATCAATCGCATATTTAAATAACTTCCAGAAATTCCACTTTGTCTCCCCTGCAACACGGTTGACATTCTCATATGGAAGCCAGTATGTCTTAAAACCGATCCATCCGAAAATTCCTTTCGAAAACCGGTTGTACTCTCCCATCTCAACGATTGCATCGACCATGCTGCGCTTCATCAGTCTGAAATCCCTTGCCCCGTCCACGATATCCGCATCTGAGATCTTATTGATCAGGCGGTAAAACATTCTTGCGAACCAGCTTCGGATCACCGGCTCCCCTTTTCTGGTCACACGGCGTGTTGCCACGCTGTCGTATCCCTGATGTTCCAATATATCAAGCATCTGCGGCAATAATGCCGGCGGATCCTGCATATCTGCATCCATCACTGCTGCATAATCACCGGTCACATTACAGAATCCGGCATACATGGCTGCCTCCTTGCCAAAATTTCTTGAAAATCCAATATATGTCACATGTGAATCTTCTTTTGCAAACTCTTTCAAAAGATCCAGTGTACCATCCTTTGACCCGTCATTGACGAAAATCATCTCATAATCACAGTCCATGGACTGCATCACTTTTTTTGTTTCCCGGTAAAAAATAGGAAGCGCTTCCTGTTCATTATAACAGGGAACGATCAATGATATCTTCATACGTTCTTCTATACTCCTTTTTTCTCAGATTTATTTTCTTTTTTTTGCGCATCTGTCCGCTCACTGATAATATAACGCGGTCTCGCCTTTACTTCCATATATATTTTTCCAATGTATTCGCCCAATACACCAAGTGAGATCAGCTGTACACCTCCCATAAAACAGATGACACAGACTGTACTCGCCCATCCTGTTACTGTTTTTCCCATAAGCTGCGCGATCACAGCCCAGAGCACACCGATAAAACTGAGTCCTGACACACCGATTCCAAGTCCTGATATCAGCCGGAGCGGTTTGACACTCAGACTCGTAATACCATCGATTGCAAGATTAATCATCTTTGTCAGCGGATAATGGGAGCTGCCCGCCATCCTCTCATGTCTCTCATAGTAAACACTCGTACTTTTAAATCCAACCAGAGGAATCATGCCACGCAAAAAAAGATTTACCTCCTTAAATCCTGCCAGTTCCTTTAAAACCCGCGCAGAAACCAGACGGTAGTCGGCATGGTTATAAACCGTCTCCACGCCCATGTGCTGCAACAGTTTATAAAACATCTGCGCTGTCACACGCTTAAAAAAAGTGTCTGTTTCCCGGTTGCTCCTGACACCGTAAACTACTTCTGCACCGTCATAATAAGCATCTACCATGTCTTCCATTGTCGCAATATCATCCTGTCCATCACAGTCGATCGAGATCGTGATGTCCGCGTCATCTTTTGCCTCCATCAGTCCCGCAAGGACCGCATTCTGATGTCCCCTGTTGCGGCTCTGGCAGATTCCGATAAAATGTGGATCTTTCTTAGCAAGTTCTTCGATAATCTCCCAGGTGCGGTCCTTACTCCCGTCATTGACGAAAAGGATACGGCTCTTAGGACTTATCTTTTCTTTCCCAATCAGCAACTGCAATTCCTCGAAAAACAAACCAGAAGTTACCGGCAATACTTCTTCTTCGTTGTAACAAGGAATCACAATATATAAGACTGCTTTCATTTATTTTTCCCCTTTTACTCTACTCAAATATCCCCTCTGATTTTAACTCCTGTCCGGATATATTTTTTATTTTCGAAAAACCCATAATTTACTGATCACATAATTCAAAACGATCACAACAATCTGCGCGACAATTTTCACTGCCATGCTTCCAAATCCAAGTTCTGTAATAAATACAAAAAGAATGACTTCCTCGACCACTAACGTTGCAACTCGTCCGCCAAAAAAGTTCATCATCTGCACCAGAAACTCTTTTGTACCGTTGGTTTTTCCATCAAATACCCAGATACGGTTTGTAAAAAAAGCAAATAAAACTGCTAAAATCCAGGAAAAAACATTGGCAACAAGCTCATTCATTCCAAGAGAGACATTAAAAAAGGCATATGTGATAACACTGATCACAAATGTCAATCCGCCAAAGAATAAGTATAAAAGCATTTCCTTGTGTTTTTTATAAAACGGTTCAAAAATATTGAAAACAGGCAGATGCATCAGTCTGTCAAAAATATCTGGTTTCTTTGTATCCATAAATTCCTCCGTTTTTTCTCTTTATAGCGTTTTTATTATAGAGCACACCCGGTTTGCTGTCAATGAACAGGGATCTTTTGTGATTTTGTAATTTTTCCACTCTCAAAATTTTCCAACATATTTTTCTTTTGCCTGTAAATAATAGGATTAGGACATACAGTAATTCTTACTTGTAAATCCTAATAACAAACAACAGATTAATTTACGGAGGTGAAATCCATGAGTGGATCTAACAATTCTGGTTCTAACACCAGCAAAATGGCTGTACCACAGGCAAAAGAGGCTATGAATCGTTTTAAACAGGAAGTAGCAAGCGAGATCGGTGTACCGTTAAAAGAAGGTTACAACGGTGATCTTACTTCTGCACAGGCAGGAAGCATCGGCGGTGAAATGGTCAAAAAAATGATCATGAAACAGGAAGAGCAGATGTCAGGCAAGTAGAAAACAACTTGCCGCAAGTAAAAATCAATTTGCCACAAAACCCAAAACGGCTCCACATCCATGGCGTGATGTGGGGCCGTTTTTCTGATGACGATGATATGACTCCGCTATCTCTCATTCGCACGGTACACAAGTCCCTGGCGGACATGCTCTACCGTCTCATCATCGGTAAAGTAACGCACGATCTCAAATGCGAACGGAATCGCAGTTCCCATGCCGCGGCTTGTAATAATATTGCCGTCCACTACAACCTCATCCTCACTGGTCGTTGCACCGGTCAGTTTTTCCTCAAATCCCGGATGGCAGGTTGCATGTTTTCCTTCTAACAGTCCTGCTGCGCCTAATACACTTGGAGCTGCACAGATTGCTGCAACTAATTTTCCTTCATCTGCGAACTTGCGGATCACGGCATTCACGATCTCATTTTCCAGTAAATGTATCGTTCCCGGCATGCCGCCCGGAAGTACGATTCCATCGAAATCTGCATACCCGGTTTCTTCTGCAAGCACATCTGCTAAAAAAGTAACCCCGTGGGAGCTTGTCACTTCTTTTTTCCCGGTGATCGAGATCGTAACGATCTCCATTTTTGCACGACGCACAATATCAACTACGGTAAGTCCTTCAATTTCCTCACAGCCATCCGCCATGAAAATTCCAATTTTACCCATAAATATTTCCTACCTTTCTAAAGCTTTTATTTTCCATTTTCGTATAGGTAAAGTATAGCAAACTGCTTTTTTATGGTCAATGGCTTACATATTTCTAAAACTTCTTTTTTCTCCCCCGCACAACTGTTATAATCATATATAACGATGTTGTTTCCGTGCATCCATTTAAAATCATTTTCAAACAACCAAAAAGGAGTTTATCTACCATGGAAATCGAACGTAAATATTTAGTCAAAACCATCCCGGAACACTTAGAACAGTATCCCTGCAAAGTGATCGAACAGGGCTACTTAAACACCAACCCGGTTGTGCGCATCCGCCGCTCCAATGACGATTACATTCTGACCTACAAGGGGAAAGGACTGATGGTGCGTGAGGAATACAATCTCCCCTTAAATGAGGAATCATTTCTTCACCTAAAAGAAAAAATTGACGGCAGACTGATCAGAAAGTGCCGCTATCTGATTCCGCTTGCTCCCAGATATACGATCGAACTCGATGTATTCGACGGCGATCTCGCACCACTGCTGCTCGCAGAAGTGGAATTTGAAACAGAGGAAGAAGCAAATAATTTTACACCACCGGAATGGTTTGGAGAGGATGTGACATTTTCCGCCAGATACCATAATAGCCAGTTAAGCAAACTTTCCTGATTTAAAATGGGTGTGGCAAAACCGCCACACCCATTTTTGATTTTTTATATTTTCCCACTCTCTTTGAGCAGAGCATACAGTGTCGGTGTAAAATGAAACTCTTCCATCATATGTTCCACTTCTGTGAGATAATTTTGTTTTACTGCACGCGGCACGATCTTTTTCTGTACTGCACGGATCAAAAGATTCTTTGGCGTATGCGAAAAATCTACGAACTCCAAAAGCTGTGTTTTATAACCGCACGCCTCTAACAGGTTCGCGCGTATCGCATCTGTTGCAAGTGCAGAAAAACGCTCTTTTATGATCCCATACCGTGTCAGAAGCGAAAACTGCTCTGTCTTTATCTGTCCGTTTAATTCGTGCTGACAGCACGGTACGGAAAATATCATCTTTGCATCCCACTGCACCGCATTATAAAGCGCATAATCGGTTGCCGTATCACAGGCATGTAAAGTCACTACCATATCTACCGGAAACGGCGTCTGGTAACCGTTAATATCTCCTAATTCAAAATGCAGATTCTCATAACCATATTTTTCTGCTGCAAGATTGCAGTTTTTTATCACGTCCTCCTTCAGGTCAAGTCCCACAATCTGCACATTCATTTTCTTTATTTCTGCAAAATAATAATACAGAATAAATGTCAGATAAGACTTTCCGCATCCAAAATCAATGATATTTAAATGGTCATATGGATAATCCCGCACCCCATCTTCGATAATCTCAAGGAAACGGTTGATCTGACGGAATTTATCATACATGGTACGGACCACTTTTCCCTCCGCCGTAAAAACTCCCATATCAACCAACGGTGGAATCACGGTTCCCTCTTCTAACAGATATTTCTTTTTGCGGTTATGAGCTTCCTGCGCTTTCGCTGCACCCTCTGCCTGCTTTTTGCAGCGGTAAGTGACCTTTCCCTTTTTGGAGATCAAAAGCATATATTCACTGGTGCCATCCCAGGCATTTAACTGTAAGTAATCACTTCCGACACGCTCTGACAGATACTCGCAAAGTCTGTCCAAAGCTATCTTTTCATGAAATACCTGTTTCATTGTGTAGGCTGCCGCCTGATAGCCGGATTCCTTTTTTTCAATCTCAATTTTACGGTACTTTGCAGCTTTATCCGAAGGTTTGCTGACAATGATCTTATAAACTTTCTGCTGTGTGATCTGCTGTAATTTTGATTTTAATTCTTCTGAAACCATGTAATCTCCATATTTCATACTTAATTTTATCTAAGCCGCGTACTCTCAAAACGCTGTCTTGTACGAATGCACTGTTTCAGCTGCTCGTAGCGGTCATCTAATTTTCCCTCTGGTATTACAACATCCAAAACAACTGCCATATTATTGATCATTTTATCCGTGATGATATCCCGCATAGAGGTCAGAATATCATATTTTTCCTCGAAAGAATCTGCATCTAAAAACTCCATTAATTTGGGTTCTACCTGTTCTTCCGTATCAGACGGAACACTTTTATTTTGCTGCGTGCCGGTAACATCCTCTTTCTTCTCCCGCTCCACCAGTTCAAACCGGTATTTCTGCGTCACCTCCGGATATTTTTCGCGATCCACCTCACTCGTAAACATGGAAAGCGGTCTCGCATACACACCAAAATCTCCGTAAAGTGCCTGATAAATAACTAATTTTTCTCCGGTTTCGGAATGTGTTGCGATCGTTACGATCTGGTACAGTTTATTTTTAAAATGGCGGTAGATCTCGCCACTTACCGGTATTCTTTCTGCCATACTGTTGCTGTCCTTTCTTTCAACTTATGCCGTATGTACTTCTGTCAATCCCGCAATTTCGTCCGGCAGTTCAAAACGGTTTAACATCTCCACTCCCTCTGCCACAAAATCGCGCTCAAAACTCAGATTCGCCTGATATCCCATGATCATCAGATCATTGACCTGATCCATCAGGGAACATTCTTCCTCACACTCCCCATGTACCTTTTTCGGCGGTTCCCCCGTTTTTTCATAAAACTGTTTCCGCAGTTCGTCCGTCTGATTTTCATTGACGTTCGAATCTGCACGGCTTAAAATAGTATCTTTTCCGGGATTTGAAACAGGACGCGCTGCCTGCGTGGGCTTTGCCGTATTCGATGCAGCCGTGCCATACTTCTGCTGCAGCCTCTGTTTTAATTCCTGCTGTCTTGCAGATAATTCTCTCTGCATCGCATTTGCCGCATCCGCAATAATATCCGGTCTTCCTGCATGACCACCATAAGAAGCCTGTGTCTGTGGTACATTTTTTCTTCCTCCGCCGGGCTGATTCGGCACAGCCGCTTTCTTTTGTTTTCCTTCTTTTTTCTTTTTATCACTGTAAATCCCTGCTGCAATGCCAATAATTATCACAATCAGACCAAACAAATCATCCATAACTCTTCATGCTCCTCTCCTCTTTAACTTCGTAAAAATGTTATATATACAAAGTTCACTATTCGTATTATAATATTTTAATATACGTTTCTCAACAAAATTTTACTCTTTGGAGGATATATGTTACCAAAAAAATTAAAGCGGCTCTCTGGTATGCAGTTGATCGCACTTGGTTTTCTTCTGCTTATCTTAGGCGGAACATGTCTTTTGATGCTTCCCTGTTCTTCCCGCACCGGCGAATTTACCCCTTTTATCACAGCACTCTTTACGGCAACAAGTGCCACCTGCGTCACCGGTCTTATTTTAGTCGATACCTATACCCACTGGTCCATCTTCGGGCAGCTTGTACTGCTGCTTTTAATTCAGATCGGCGGACTTGGCTTTATTACCATCGGCACTGCCGTCTCTTTAGTTTTGCGCCGGAAGATCGGTTTGAAAGAACGTGGCTGGATCAAGGAAAGTTTTAATGTTCTGGATATCGGCGGCGCAGTGCGCCTGATCAAACGCGTACTAAAAGGTACTGTATTATTCGAAGGCATCGGTGCATTGCTGTTATTTACCCGCTTCTATCCTAAAATGGGATTTTCGAATGGACTTTATTACAGCCTTTTCCATTCCATATCAGCCTTTTGTAATGCCGGATTTGATATCATGGGAAAATATAAGCCGTATTCTTCTTTTACTGCCTATTATGACGATCCTGTGGTCAGCTTTACGCTGTGCGCCTTAATCCTGATTGGCGGGATTGGATTTATTGTATGGAGTGACATCATTGATCATAAATGGCATTTTAAGAAATATGCCCTGCAGACCAAAATGGTCTTAAGTTTTTCAGCGGTTCTGGTTTTTGGCGGTGCGCTGCTGTTCTATTTGTTAGAACGCAATAACCTATATGCCAATATGAGCACGAAAGGCATCATCTGCAGTTCTTTTTTCAGTGTGATTACACCAAGAACTGCCGGTTTTAATACACTTGATATTGGCTCTCTCACAGAGGGTGGCAAACTGCTTACCATTATCCTGATGTTCATCGGAGGCGGTTCCGGTTCCACGGCGGGCGGCGTCAAAATGGCAACCATTTTCGTTCTGCTCCTGCATCTGCGCTCCACGCTCTTAAGAACGACCGGAACAAATATTTTTGGCCGCAGGATCGAAGACGACACGATCACAAAAGCTACAGCCCTGCTGTGTACCTACCTGTTTGCCGGACTTGCCGCAACCCTCGCAATCTGCGGCATGCAGGGTTTTCCGCTCGGAGATACGCTTTTTGAAGTCATATCCGCAATCTGTACTGCCGGAATGACAACCGGACTGACCGGACAGCTTAATTTTATCTCGCGGCTTATCATTATTTTTCTGATGTATATCGGTCGTTTGGGAAGCCTTTCCTTTGCACTTTCCTTTACCGATCACAAAAAACTGACACATATCATGCAGCCGGTAGAACGCATCAACATCGGCTGAGAAAGGAATTTACTTATGAAATCAATTTTAATTATCGGACTCGGACGTTTCGGCACCCATTTATGTCAGGATCTTGCCAGACTTGACAATGAGATTATGATCGTTGACAAAGACGAAGCAAGCTTAGAAGACCTTCTTCCCCTTGTGGTCAGCGCCAAGATTGGCGACTGCACCAACGAAAAAGTATTAAAAAGTCTTGGTGTTGGAAACTTTGATTACTGTTTTGTCTGTATTGGTGAAAATTTTCAGAGCAGTCTTGAGATCACAAGCCTGTTAAAAGATCTTGGAGCAAAATATGTTGTCAGCAAGGCAAACCGTGATATCCACGCAAAGTTCCTGCTGCGCAACGGTGCGGACGAAGTTATTTATCCAGACCGTGATATTGCAGAAAAAGTTGCAGTCCGTTTTTCTGCAAATCAGGTCTTTGACTATGTGGAACTCGGAAATAATTTTTCCATTTACGAAATTGCCCCTCTGCCGGAATGGATCGGCCATTCGATCAGGGACGTCAATGTCCGTGTCAAATATAATGCAAATATCATCGGCATCAAAGCTGAAAACGGCATGGAACTGATGCCGAATGCAGAGTATGTGTTCCGTAGAGAAGAACATCTGATGATCATCGGGCATAAGCGGGACATGGAAAAGATTTTGAAGAAATTATAAGTGCATTTCTTTTTCATAAATGTCTGCTGCCTCTTCTAACAGTTTTCGGATTTCAAGATGCTGCGGGCACTGTGCCTCGCATTTTCCGCATTTGATGCAGTCTCCGGCTTTACCGCTTCCGTCGATCTGCCAGCGGTAAGACCCCCGTGCCGCATCCGTCACTCCAAACTGTACGCCCATGTTGTAGACTCCAAAAATATCCGGGATACGGATCTTTTTCGGACATCCCTCCACACAGTAACGGCAGTTGGTACAAGGAATCGTTGGAAGTTTTTCGAGTTCTTCCACCACCTTTCCGATTGCCTGCTGCTCTTTATCCGTGAGCGGCTGAAAATCTTTCATATAAGCCGTATTGTCCTGTAATTGCTTTAGATCCGACATCCCGCTTAACACCAAAATTACATTGGGCAGTGATGCCGCATACCGGATCGCATAAGATGCATAGGAAGCATTTTCATCCAGCGCACTTAAAATCCTCGCCGGTTCCCCGACCATATTTGCTAACGTACCGCCCTTGACAGGCTCCATCACGATCACAGGTACTCCATGCTTTTCTGCCACCTCATAACATTTGCGTGACTGCACGTTCTCAGACTCCCAGTCATAATAATTGATCTGAAGCTGCACAAACTCCATCTCCGGATGATTTGTCAGAATCTCATCCAACACATCTGCCTTATCGTGGAAAGAAAATCCGATATGCCGGATCTTTCCCTCCGCTTTCATGCTCTGTAAAAACTGAAATCCGCCTAAGTTCTCCGCCTCTTTGACCCGGTCTTTATTCATGGCATGTAAAAGATAAAAGTCAAAATACTCTACCTGGCATTTTTTTAACTGTTCCTCGAAATACTTTCCGTAGTCAGCGTACTCTTTGACCAGCCATACCGGCATCTTGCTCGCAAGGAAAAAACGATCCCTCGCATACCGTTGTACCAGACAGCGTCCGACTGCTTCCTCGGATATGCCATTGTGATATGGATATGCGGTGTCAAAGTACTTAAATCCCTGTTCAATGTAGGAATCGACCATCTCGCAGAACGCTGCGTCGTTGATATTTTCTGTGCTGCCGTCGGTTACCGGGAGACGCATGCAGCCGAACCCCAGTTTCTTTGGCATTTCTTTGGTTAACTCGCTCATTTGTGTGTGCCCCTTTCTTTTGGGTTGTTATAATAAAGTAATAGAGCCTAGGGCGAAACTCTTTTTTAGGTTGTGGTGGTCGGTGTGGCGGGCACCTGTTTAACGAAGGCACGCCCTCGCTGCGTGTCGCTCGTAGCGGATACTAAGGGAGTAAAATACACTCCCTAAGTACCGACGGCTCACCAGTACCTTCTTATAAACAGGTGCCCGCCGCACAACGACGCTACGTTCTTGAGAGTTTCGCGTTGGCAAACCTTTCTTTTTATTATAGCAACCCAAAGGAAAGCTGTATAGTATTCTTTTTCATGCAGGAACGCAGGCGGTCGGCAAACCCAGCCACCCCACTCCCACAAAAAAAGCAGAGCCATCCACGCCCTGCTTTTCCTTTCCCGCACCTTAACTCTGGTACACCTTAATAAAATTCTTCACAACTTCCACCAGTTTTTCATACCCCATGGAAGTCGTATCCAGACAGAAATCATAGTTTCTCGCATCATACCAGTCCTTCCCGGTATAATATTTATAATAATCCGCACGGTGCTTATCGATCTTTTCGATCTTATTCTCCGCATCCCGCCCGGTGATTCCGTCATGCTCCATTACACGGACGATACAATCTTCCTTCGGTGCAAAGAAAAACAAACGGAGCACATTCGGATCATCCTTTAACACATAATCCGCACATCTTCCGATAATGATACAGGACTCTTCCTCCGCCAGTTCACGGATCACTTTTGCCTGATAATTAAACAGGTTGTCATCCGATACGAAATCTGCGCTCTCCGGCGGGATTACACCACCCTTGTACGGATTTTTGCGTGCAATACGAAACAAAGGTGATTTCTTTAATTTTTCATCGGTCTGCCCGAAAAGTGCCTCATTGATACCACTGTCATCCGATGCCATTCTTAAGATCTCTCTGTCATAACAATTGATGCCAAGTTCTTCTGCCAGCAGCTTACCCAGCGTACGTCCGCCGCTGCCGTAGCTTCTTGCGATTGTAATCACTGTTTTTTTCATTGCTGCGTCCCCCCTTTATTCTCCAAGATATGCTTTCTTGATTGACTCATTATTCATCATTTCTTTTGCATCACCGGAGAGAACAATATTACCTGTCTCTAATACATATGCGCGGTCTGCGATGGACAACGCTTTTTTCGCATTCTGCTCTACTAAAAGTACAGTTGTTCCTCCCGCAGAAATTTCACGGATAATATGGAAAATCTCCTCGACAAGAATCGGAGAAAGTCCCATGGACGGCTCATCCATCAGAATAATCTTTGGTTTTGACATCAGTGCACGTCCCATGGCAAGCATCTGCTGCTCACCACCGCTTAATGTTCCTGCAAGCTGGTTTTTACGTTCTTCCAGACGCGGAAAACTCTCATATACTTTTGCTAAAGACTCTGCGATCTCCTGTTTATCTTTTCTGGTATATGCACCCAGTTTTAAGTTTTCATAAACAGATAACTCTGCGAACACACGACGTCCCTCCGGCACATGTGCCATTCCCATGGATACGATCTTATGTCCCGGAATCTTTGAGATATCACATCCCTCAAAAATGATCTCTCCCGCTGCCGGACTAAGCATTCCGGTAATCGTCTGCAGTGTTGTTGTTTTTCCGGCACCATTTGCACCGATCAGCGCAATGACCTCTCCCTCATTGACCTCAAAGGAGATTCCCTTGATTGCCTGGATCACGCCATAGTATACTTCCAGATTTTTTACTTCAAGCATTGCCATAACTTCAAAATCTCCTTTCCTATTCTCCAAGGTATGCTTTGATAACCTGCGGATCATTTAAAACATCCGTCGTCGGTCCTTCTGCTAAAACCTGTCCGAAGTTTAACACCGTAAGTTTCTCGCAGATACCGGACACCAGTTTCATATCATGCTCGATCAAAAGTACTGTCATATCAAACTCATCTCTTACAAAATGAATCGTTTCCATCAGCTCTTTTGTCTCATTCGGGTTCATGCCGGCCGCCGGCTCGTCTAAGAGCAAAAGCTTTGGATTCGTTGCAAGTGCTCTCGCAATCTCAAGCTTTCTCTGTTTACCATAAGGAAGGTTCGATGCAAGAAAATCCGCTTCCTTCTCAAGATCAAATACTTTGAGAAGTTCCATTGCCTTTTCATTCATCTCTTTTTCTGCCTTGTGATATTTCGGCAGTCGTAAAATTCCGGTCAGTGTAGAATAAGTGATCTGATTGTGCAGACCGATTTTTACATTGTCAAGTACCGACTGGTCTTGAAACAGACGGATATTCTGGAATGTCCGGGCGATACCTGCTTTGTTGATATCGATCGTCTTTTTCCCTGTGATATCCACTCCGTCTAATGTAATAGATCCATCATTCGGTGTATACACACCGGTGAGCATATTAAATATGGTTGTTTTTCCGGCACCATTCGGTCCGATCAGTCCATATAACTGTCCTTTTTCAATCGAAATATGAAATCCGTCTACTGCACGCAGACCGCCAAAGGAGATACCAAGATTTTTTACTTCCAATAAACTCATGCTACTGTACTCCTTTCTT